>Ga0137362_10003384_pt1 | contig 10655 bp, 9 predicted proteins | sample MadtaG_2_FD_104801 | JGI IMG/M metagenome (GOLD analysis project Ga0137362, IMG submission 104801) | Vadose zone soil microbial communities from Angelo Coast Range Reserve, California, USA - Mad1_100_16 metaG | ecosystem: Environmental > Terrestrial > Soil > Vadose zone | place: USA: California... | reverse complement strand
GGCGCTGATCTGGGAAGCGCGCGAAGTCGACGTCTACGTCAATGTGTTCTTCGGTTTTCCGTTTGCCGACGTGCCCGATGTGGGCATGACCATACAAGTGCTGACCAACGGAAACCCCGAGCTCGCCGCGACGATATCCCGCGACATCGGCGAGACGGCGTGGCGTCATCGCGAAGCCCTGCTGACCTCAACAAAAATCCATACCATTCCGGAAGGCGTCGCGCTGGCAAAACGGGCCGTGCAAAATGGAGAAACGCCGGTGGTGCTGGCCGATCACAGCGACCGCTCCGGCGCTGCGACCTGGCTGCTCCGGGAGATCATCGCGCAGGACCTGTCCAACACCGTGATCGCCACCGTCACGGACGCCGCGGCCACGGCCAAACTGAAGGCGCAGAGCGCCAAGGCCGGGGACGCATTCGATATGGAGGTCGGCGGCCTCTCCGACCCATCCGCCGGCGAGCCGGTGCGCATCCGGGGCACGATCCTGAAGGCCGTCGAGGGCTACGGTCAGTTCTGGGTCAGCATCAAGTTTGGCCGCGACAACGTCCTGATCCTGAGCACGTATCTGGTGCAGATCCTCGATCCGTTCTCTCTCAACCATCTGGGGGTGGACATCGACGCTTTCCAGATCATGGCGATCAAGTCCCGGGTTCACTTCAGGCGCGGCTTCCACGACAACGGTTTTGCCAGGACGATCCTGCTGGTCGAGCCGACCGAGCCGTTTCTCGGGACGGTTCGCCTGGACAAACTCCCCTATGAGAATGTCGACCTGAAGCAGTATTACCCCTACGGAAACCCGGCGTTTCCCGGCCACGGCTTAAGCGCCGCAACTCGTCGGGTCGATAACTTGGCGCCTTGATCACAGCGCGCAAATTGTCGGATTGATCTATTCCATATTTCAATAAATTGCGTCGTACCTCCATAGTCCGCCGCTAAGCACAGTTTTTGTCTTGGAGAAAAGATCGCCGAAAACCAATTTTCCGGTGAGTAGGGGCGAAGTATGCATGAAGTCAGGAGCTGTGGAGCTTGCAATGAAAGAAACCGCCCGCTTACGCCAATTGGAAGCCGAGTGCCGCCAGCGCGCGCTAAGCGAACCCCAAAGAAAATGGTACTGGCTCGCACAGGCCGCGAAATTCCAGACCCAGGCTGTCCAGGAAATCGCCTTTCACCTCGAAGACTGCACCACCGCCGACACTCCGGAGGTCAAGCTGGCTTATTGGCCGAATGGTCCCGATGCAAGACGGCTGATGGAGCCATTCGTCCGTGGAGGCGAACCGCTTGACGAATTTTGTCGCCTTGATCGCCCGTTAAGAGACCGCCGGCGCGAATCGGGGCTTATGCCTGTTTGACCTCGGTCGTCGCAATCCAGATCCCGGCAAAGACGGCGCCGAGGCCGGCGACGAGATTGGCCGTGATCGGCTCGCCGACCAGTTGGGTGGCGAGCAATCCCGCCGCGATCGGGTTGACGGTCATGGTGCTGGCGACACGGGTTGGTGTCGCGCGCTCCAGCGCCATGACCCACAGGATGAAGGCGAGCGCGCCGCCGCCGACGCCGAGATAGATGCCGGCAATCCATTGCGGGGCGCCGAAGCCGCGTAACACCGCGAGGCTGCCGGTCAGCGCTCCCACCGGCATCAGTGCCGCAGCACCGGCGCCCATGCCGACGGTCAGGAACCCGAGCGTGCTCGATCGCTGGATGAATGGACGGGACCAGACGTTGTAGAACGCCATGCACAGCACCGCGCCGGTCATGATGAGTTCGCCGCGCCACGCGCCCGGTGGCGCCGCCGAAACGCCGTATGCGAGTGCGGCCATGACCCCGAGCACGGCGACGCAGACGCCGGCCGATTTCCGCCACGTCAGCGGCTCGATCCCGAGCAGTGCCGCGATCACCATGGTGTGCAGCGGCAACGTCGCCAGCGCGAGACTGGCGCGAGCCGCGGTCGTAAAGCCGATCGCGATGTTGTAGAGGACGAAAAACAGTCCGAAGAAACACAGCCCCAGGACGGCGACGGCAAGCCAGTCGCGACGCGGCGGCCATCGCACTCGAAGCAAAAGCGCCGTCGGCAGCAAACATGCAAAACCGATGCCCCAGCGCAGAATGGCAAGCGTGATCGGATCGGCGTTGCCGACCAGATAGCGCGTAATCGCCGCCGCGCTGCCGCCGAGGCAGCTCGACACCATTGCGATGGTCACCCCGATCCATTCACTCACCGCCCGTCCCCCCGTGTCGCGCTGCGCTTGTTTGTGGCATGTTGCCGAATGGGGTCGTTTCAGCAACTACCTGGCAGGTACTCATGTCTCGGCATCAGGGCTTCGCAGACAGCCTGCGCCGCTGGCGCCGGCACCGCGGCCTGTCGCAGCTCGATCTGGCCGGACGCACGGAAATCTCGCAGCGCCATCTCAGCTTCATGGAATTGGGCCGCGCATCGCCCAGCCGCGATATGGTGATGCGGCTGGCGGCCGCCCTCGACGTGCCGCTGCGCCAGCACAATGCGCTGCTGGCGGCTGCCGGCTTTGCCCCGGTCTGGCGGCAGACCGACCTAGCCGCACCCGAACTTCGTGAGATTCGCAAGGCGCTCGACTTCATGCTGGCCCAGCAGGAGCCGTTTCCCGCCGTCGCGGTCGACCGGCACTGGAATTTGCTGCAGAGCAATTCGGGCGCGGTACGCCTGATCGAATTCCTGGTTGGACCATTGGCGCCCGGCGCGCCGGTCAATCTGGCCGATGCGCTGGTCGCACCGGATGTGCTGCGGCCGTATCTGGTGAACTGGGCGGACGTCGTTCGCTACTTCATCCGCAGCGTGGAAGCCGACGCCGCCGCCGACGGCACGCCCGAGACGGCGGCGCTTTACGAAAGACTGCTCGGCTATCAAGGGGTGCGGGCGGCAATCAACGCCGCGCCGACCGAACCGGCGACCATGCCGGTGCTTCCGATGCATTTCCGCAAGGGCAACACCAGCTTGCGATTGTTCACCACCATCGCGACGCTCGGTATTCCCTTGGACATCACGCTGCAGGAAATGCGCATCGAATGCTTTTTTCCGACCGATGACGAAACCGCCACGATCATGCGCCGGTGGAATGCCGAGCAACGATCCGCCGCACCGCAGGCCAGCGCGTGAACGGGTAGATGCGCTGGGCCTTGCGGATGGTTCATGGCCCTGAGGGGCGAGCCCAGGCGGCGCCGCGACTGGCTAGACCGGCGTGCGGAACTTCCTGTAAAGCTCCTGAACCGCGGAGAGCGCCTGGTTGTCGAGCGGAAGGCTGACGGGCTCGCCGGATTCCGCCGAGAGATCCGCGGCGAGGTAGGCCTCCATCACGCGGCGCGCGCTTTCCGGCGACACCATCGGCGGCTGGTCCCGCAATACGCATTCGAGGAAGTGCATCGTCTCGGGTGCCATCTGCCCGGCGTAGACGTGATCGACCCACTCGCCCGGCATGGTCGACATCGGATAGTGCGTCCCTTCCTGCATCGTATTGAGCCAGTTCGAGCGCTGGGTATCGTCCAGGAACAGGGAGCCTTCCGTGCCGGTGATCTCGATCGTCGTGGCGCTGTAGTTCGGATAGCTTGGCGGCAGGTTCCAGCCGCCGCCGATTGAAACCAGCACGCCATTGTCCATGGTCACGGTGCTCCACATGATGTCATAGGAGCCGTTGACGGCCTCCATGTAGCCGTAGGCGCCCTGCGAATAGACGCGGATGGGCCTCGCCGGCTCGAGCAGCCAGAACACGAAATCGAGGTCGTGGGTTGATTCCATCGCCGCCGGCGACAGCCGGCCGCGGCTTGCGATCTTCTGGCCGAGGCCGCGCGACAGATGCCGGCTCACCATGACCGACACCGGCTTGCCCAGCGTGCCGTCGGCGATCTTCTTCCTGGCGTAGGCGAGCTTGGTGTTGAAGCGCTGCGAGTAGCCGATGGTGAATTTGAGATTGCCGCGTTTGGCGATCTCGATCAGCTCGTCGGCCTCGAACAGTTCGAGCGCGATCGGCTTTTCCAAGAGCACGTGCTTGCCGGCCTTGAGGCAATCGCGCGCGATCGGATAGTGGTTGGATTCCGGCGTCGTCGAGATGTAGACCACCTTGATCCGGTCGTTGTTGAGGATGTCGTGATAGTCTGATGTCGCGGTTGCCGCGTTGGTCAGCTGCTTGACCTCGGCCAGGCGGTCGCGCCTGATTTCGCAGATATGAAGCTTGTCGACGATCGACGAGCGCGACAGCGTTTCCGCCCGAATGCCCCCGCACCAGCCAGTTCCGATCACCGCGACTTCGACCTGTTGCACGCTTGTGTCTCCTGTTTTCCACTATCGAATTCCGGCGAATATGGCTTTGGCCATGCCGATACCCGGTGCCGTGCATAGAAAGGACCTTTCACCCGCGCCGCGTCAACCGGAACGCAGCGGCTCAATCCGAATGCAGCCCGTTCTCCTCGATCACCTTGGTCCACTTGGCGGTTTCGACGTCCATATAGGTCTTGAAGTCCTCGGGGGACTTGCTGCCGACCGCGATCACGCCGCCCTTGCGCATGCGCGCCTGAACCTCCGGCTCGGCGAGCACCTTGACAATCGCGGCGTGCAGCTTGTCGACGATCGGCCGCGGCGTGCCTGATGGCACGAGCACGCCCTGCCAGGATGACGTCACGAGGTTCTTCCATCCGAGCTCGTACATGGTCGGTATGTCCGGCAGATCGGCCATTCGCTCCCGGGTGGTGACGGCGAGCGCCTTGACCTGCTTCTCCTTCACGAACTGCATAGCCGAGGAGATGGTGGTGAACATGAGGTCCACATGTCCGCCGAGAACGTCCGTCACCGCCGGGCCGGCGCCGCCCTTGTAGGGGACGTGCACGAGGTCGAGGCCTGCCTCCTTCTTGAAAACCTCCATCTCCAGCCGGTTGAGCGTGCTGCTGCCGGGCGAGGCAAAGACGACCTTGCCCTGGTTCGCCTTCGCATAAGCGATCAGCTCGCTGACAGTGTTGGCCGGGAAGTCCGGCCGGGTGATCAGGATGCTTGGCGTGTCGGCGCAAATCGTAACCGGGGTCAGGTCCTTGTCCGGCTTGATACGCATGTTGGAGTAGACGCCCGGGTTGATCGAGAGGGTACCGATATTGCCGAGAAAGACGGTGTAGCCGTCCGGCGCCGCGCGGGCCGCGACCTCGGTGCCGACGATGCCCGCCGCGCCCGGCCGATTGTCGACCACGATCTGCTGGCCGAGGATCTCGCCGACGCCGTGTTGGATGATGCGGGCGACGAAATCGGAAGCGCCGCCGGGCGCGAACGGCACGATCATCATGACGGGTCGATGGGGATAGTTGTCGGCGTCCTGGGCGGAGGCTCCTGCGCCAAACAGGAGGAACAGTGCGCTGCCGAGCGCCGCCGCGATTCCAATTCCATTTCGCTGCCGGCGCAGACCCTGGGTCACGTTCAAAGGCTTTTCTCCCTGACGATCGGCGGGCGCTTGATGCACCTCTGACTTCGATCATAACAACGGGAGTTGAGGTCGCAAGCGCCAAGGGGTGCGGGCGGCCGTCTGCGCCGGTGCGCCGTGACCTCCTGTGCATCGATTTGACGATATCCGTGTAGCTTCCGCTTATCCCCCCGATAGCGGCGGTATTGCGAACGTCGCGGCACGTCGCATTTGTGCCAAGCACGGAAGTCCCCGGCTCTTTCAGGCGCACGGGAAGTGGTGTAATCTTCAATCGGCGCGCTGCCAATGGGACTGCCGAAATCCCGCAAATTTAAGGACAGCGCCTGTGCCTTCGGCGGGCAAGCATTGTGCAATTCATTCGATATTGGGTTTGCGGGCCTTGGACCGATGCGTATGTCCGCATCGCAATGCCTTTTGCAGGACAACCGCGCAAACAGTCAAATCTGGAGCCAAAGGAATAGACGGAGACGTATCCGTTTAATGGAGCAAGCTCACGGGCCATCGCCCGCAAGCCAGAGAGGAGATTTACGATGAAGACGCAATCGGGGCGAATTTTGTTTGCCGCTGGCCTGATCACCGCGGCGCTCGCAAGCGGCGCAACCGGCCAGCAAGACGAGAAGCTCGGCAAAGTGGTCTTCCCTACCTCCTGCGATCCCAATGTGCAGGCCGAGTTCGACCGCGGCGTCGCCATGCTGCATTCATACTGGTTCCTGATCGCCCGCCGGAAGTTCGAGGCGATTCTACAGCAGGATCCCACCTGCGCGATGGCCTATTGGGGCGTGGCGATGGACTACCTCGGCAACACCCTGGCAACCACGCCGACGCGGGCCGACTCGCAGGCGGCCTGGGACGCACTCGAAAAGGCGCGGGCGGCCGGGGCGAAGACGCCGCGCGAGCGCGACTGGATCGAGGCGCTCAGCGCCTATTTCCGCGACCATGACAAGGTCGCCGTGGATGTCCGACTGGCGGCCTACAATGCCGCGATGGAGCGGATGGCGCAAAACTATCCCGACGACTACGAGGTGCAGGTCTATTATGCGCTGACGCTGCAAGCCTCGGCGCCGAAAAGCGACCTCACCTACGCCAACCAGATCAAATCCGCAGCACTGCTGGAAAAACTCTTCGAGCAGAACCCGCAGCATCCGGGTGTGACGCACTATCTCATTCACGCCTACGACTTTGCGCCGCTTGCCGAAAAGGGAATTGCCTCCGCGCGGCGCTATGCCGGCATTGCGCCGGCCGTGCCGCACGCGCGGCACATGCCATCGCACATCTACTCCATGGTCGGACTTTGGGAAGAATCCATCGCCTCGAACGCTTCGGCGCTTGAGATCCAGCCGGACTACTATCACGCGTCGGATTTTACCGTCTATGCACATCTGCAACTCGCGCAGGATGCCAAAGCCGATGCGATGATCCAGAAGTCTCTCGCCACCGCCGACCGCGGTGATCGCCCGATCAACTTCGTCAATTTCACCGCCAAGGCGGCTATGCCGGCGCGCTATGTCCTGGAACGGGCGGACTGGGCCGGCGCTGCCGCGCTGCCGATGACTCCCACTCAATATCCCATGGCGGATTCGCTGATCCGCTTCACGCGCGGTCTCGGCATGGCGCGCACTGGCAATCTCGCAGGCGCTAAAGAAGAGATCGAAGCGATGAAGGTTTTGCGCACGACTCTGCAGCGAGCCGACCAGTCCTACTGGGCCGACCGCACCGAAGAACAAATGCTTGCCATTTCTGCGTGGGTCGCCTTGAAAGAAGGCGCGCCCGATCAGGCCCTGCGGTTCATGCGGGCAGCCGCCGACAGCGAGGACGGTAGTCTCAAGCACGTGGCGATGGAGAATCGCCTCTATCCGTTCCGCGAACTGCTGGGGGAATTGCTTCTCGAGATGGGGCAGCCCGGAGCCGCCCTGAACGAGTTCGAGACCGCGCTCAAGCAAACCCCCAACCGCTTCCGCGCGTTCTGGGGAGCCGCCCGTGCTGCCGACAGTGCGGGCGACCGCCAGAAGGCGGCCGAGTACTTCGGCAAGCTGGTGGACTTGGCCAGGAACGCTGATACGGAGCGGCAGGAAATCCGTGAGGCCAAGGCATACTCGCGCCGGGATGAAACCATAGGTGGTGCACGAAAATGACGCCTCGGCTGCCGGGTCTAGCACCCGGCAGCCGTCAACCCGAGAGACAACGATGATCCGCGCGATCGCATTGGCTACAATGCTCGGTGCGCTCGTCGCCGGCGTGGCCGTCTACGCCATAAACCCGCGGGGGTGGCGGAACGGGGCTGCACCGCTGTTCGGTGCGCTCGACCATGGGGCCAAGACGGCAATCATGCCCGAAGACTGGCCGATCTGCACAACCATGGTATCGGTCGCATCGGATGCCGAATGGGCGCAGCTCGACCCCGACTTCAAGGCCGGCAAGAAGGCATTGGGTGCGCAGGACTGGAGTGGTGCAATCGCAGCGTTCGAACTCGCCGCACTGCGCGACCCGCTCAATGCCGATATCCAGAATTACATCGGCTATGCCTATCGGCGGCTACGTCAGCTGGGGCCGGCCATCGGCCATTATCAGCAGGCGCTGATGCTGAAACCGCGCCACCGCAGCGCGCATGAGCATCTCGGCGAGGCCTATCTGGTGCTCGGCAAGCCCGACAAGGCCGAGCAACTGCTGGCAGCGCTGGAAAACCTCTGCCTCATTCCCTGCGAGGAATCCGACGACCTCAAGCGGGCCATTGCGGCCTACAAAAGGCTGGCCACAGCCAGAGCGCGATGACTTTTCTTCGAATCGTCATCCCGCTCTATCTTTTTGTTTGAGCATGATCTTTTCGGAAAACCGCTAACCACTTTTCCGGATCATGCTCTAGGATCAGATCAGGCGCCGTAAGAGCGTTGCAACAAGCGCTGGAAATCATGGCATCTTGCGCTTGGTCCGTTTCTACGGCCGCGCAATGGCCGGACCAATCCGCCGGTAACGCACGCCTCCTCAATCGTAAAACTCCGGCGACATTTTCAGGCCGTCGCGCTGCGCCTTGTCGTGGTTGATCCAGAGCTGCGCTTTTTCCTTGGCAAGCGTGTCGGATATCTTTTGCATCGAGGCCAGGGTCTGCTCCTTGCTGAAGTTGTTGGAGGGAACCCCGCGGTTGTCCCAGTTGCTTTTGAAATGAACGGCATCGCCGGACAGAACGAGCGCGCCGGTATGCGGCAGCTTCACCAGCAGGGATTGATGACCCGGCGTATGTCCGGGGGTCGAAAGGAGGGTGACGCTACCGTCGCCGAATACGTCATGGTCGCCTTCCAGTTTTGTCACGGGATGCGCGGGCTTGAACCGGGGCTCGTTGTTGGCCCCGGGCCATTCGTATTCGGCTTTCTGGACGTAGAGCATTGTGGTCGGAAACATCTCAACATTGCCGATGTGATCGGGATGGGTGTGCGAAATGGCCATCGCCTTGATGTCGGCGGGCTTGACGCCAAGCTGGTCAAGCTCTGCCGCCAATGTCTTCGGGCGATGCCAGTAGACGGCCCTTGGATCCGATGGAGCAAGGCCGTTCGGCATCGCCGCGACCGCGTCCGATAGCCCGGTGTCCCACAGGAACCAGCCTTGCGCGTGCTTGATCAGATAGCAGGTGTCGACAAAGTCCATCGATTTGCCTTCGTTGACCCCAGGCGACCAGCGCGAAATATCGCCGGCGACGCCTTCCCCGCAATTGAGGATGTAAAGCTTTTCGACGCCGGGCTTTTCCGATTGCGCATGGCCGGGATTGACCGACAAGGCCGCTGCCAAAAGGACCGCCGCCAGACCACCACCTGCTTGTTTCACGTCATTTCTCCAACGCCGACAGACCCGAAATTTCCCCGATGGGCTGGATAGTACTGCGTAGCCAATGTTGCATCCAGACGACGCCTGGCGCGAAAGGTCTGGCGCGAAGACCAGGCGCCATCATCGCGCCGTCAATTGCAGGCCAAGAACCACCATCATGCACCCGAAGCTTAAGAGATGATCACGATAAATTGCGCGCGCCAGCGTCGATTGCTGCTCCGGTGAATCATTGCCGCGGCCGAGCCGGACCGCGTTCGGGACCGTGCGGGTGATGGCGAGCACAAAGCCGCTGCCGGCCAGCGCAAGCGAACCCCAGCCGATCCACCAGCGGTTTTCGCCCAGCACGATCTCCGCGCAGATCGCAGCCAGCGTCAGCACCATCACCAGGGCGACCAGCCGGTTCATCGGATAGGCCTCCGTCGTGACGCGTCGGTAATAGGACGAAATCGAGGCCAGCACTTCGCCCGGCAAGAGATCGCCGACGGGCTTGCGGGTCTGCACATCGAACATCAGATCGAACCACAACACGGCAAGCAGGAAACCGGCCCCCGCCGCGGCGAATGCATGCATGGCGAAGCCCCCCTTCTTCGCGGCCATCATAATTCATCATCGGCCCGATGACGGGAGCCTGGCTTGCGTATCGCGCCGTCAGCGGCGGCGGGTGTGAACAAGGCGTTACGCGCGGCGCGAACTTCTACCGGCTCCCGCCGGCAAGGCCAACGACTGGATTGACAGCCCGCGTCAGTTTCGCTGTAATGGCGCTCTGGGGGTTCTGCGATCCCCCCACGAGGCGACATGCCCAAGTATCGCGTCCCGTTTCTTTTCACGAGGGCGCATTCATGTCATCCCACACCTCCATATCCCAGGATAAACTTGCCCGTCTGATCGGCACGGCGAAAACGCCCGTCTTGATCGACGTCCGAACGGACGAGGATTTTGCCGCCGACCCGCGGCTGATTCCAGGTGCGGTCAGGCGCAGCCATCACGACGCCGCCGACTGGAGCCGCGAATATTCCGGCGGCGCTGCTATCGTCGTCTGCATGCGCGGCGCAAAACTGGCGCAAGGCACGGCCGCCTGGTTGCGGCATGCCGGTGTATCAGCGGAAACGCTGGAAGACGGTTTCGAAGGCTGGAAGGCGGCAAAACTGCCGTTGGTGCCGGCGTCAAAACTGCCCGCGCGCGATGCGCAGGGACGCACGGTCTGGGTAACCCGCGCCAGGCCGAAGATCGATCGCATCGCCTGCCCCTGGCTGATCCGGCGGTTCGTCGATCCGAATGCGGTGTTTCTGTTTGTGACACCCGCCGAGGTCGTCGCGGTCGGCGAACGCTTCAATGCCGTTCCCTTCGATATCGAAAACGTGTTCTGGAGTCATCGCGGTGAACTCTGTACCTTCGACGTGATGATCGAGGAGTTTGGC
>Ga0137362_10003380_pt1 | contig 10659 bp, 9 predicted proteins | sample MadtaG_2_FD_104801 | JGI IMG/M metagenome (GOLD analysis project Ga0137362, IMG submission 104801) | Vadose zone soil microbial communities from Angelo Coast Range Reserve, California, USA - Mad1_100_16 metaG | ecosystem: Environmental > Terrestrial > Soil > Vadose zone | place: USA: California... | reverse complement strand
GTGAAAGTCATTGATTTCTGTTGAAAACCGAGTCTGTAGGTCCAAAACTTCACCAAAACACTCCAAAAAAAATTCTGTGAAGACTCATATACATATTCTATTGTTCTCTGATGCTAATTGTATTGCTGCAAGGTGTTGTGCTCATGCAAGTGGACAAGATAGCGTTGAGCATGACAGAGATGCATCAAATTCAAGTGCTGCTCCAACAACATGTCTCAGCCAGATCTGGATGCATTGAGTTGTTGTCGAATTTACAGCTGGAGACTTTCCATGCCTGCCAGAGGCACTCAATCAATGCTCAGATGCTAACTTCAGATGAGGGTTTGCAGCTGGCAGAGAAGCAGGAGGAAGAGCAGCGCATTAAAAAGCAGAAGAAGAACAAAATGGCATGGCAATGAGGAGACAAGGCAGCAGTGTGGTGGCAACAGAGGGCAGACCATGATCCAAGTGAGCCATTTAGAGGCTCTTTGACCTTGAAAAACAAAGGGGACTTACAAGAGATTGCAGGTGTCCTTGGCCTTTCTGAGGATGGCACTGTGAAGGACCTCCAAGCCCAAATCAATACCCATTTTGACACCCACTCAGATCTTCGTGAGTCCCCCCTGTTCACTGGATTGTTCAATTGCCCTTGCACCTCCCAGCCAAACAAACCCGATGACGCTAGCACCCACACACAACCCATGCCATTGCAGCGACATCACGCAGCCCTCACAACCAATATTCTCAACACCATGCAACCCCAGCTCAGACCAAACAATTATGACCACAATCCCTACCTTACTTTGGCACAACATAATCACCTCTACTACTACCCCCATTTATACCCACTGCACAGCCCAGCGATCCCTCTGCAGCTTCAACAAATCACGAACATATCCTCCACACTGGCAAGTAGCCTTATCGATGTGTATGAAATTTCGAATTCATCTTGTAACATAGACTATGATACTTTTTATATATCATATACACCTTCCCCCATAGTTTTATATCCGTTCTAATGCTATCAGCATCTTGTTTGTCCTTCAGAAAGCGTCTCGTTGTGCTTCGAAAATTGGCAACGCTTGACTCAAAGTATTGCCGTTATCGGACTTTGAAAGTATACGTGACATTTCGTGACGAAGGCAGCCTGCACATTCTTTTGTCTACTGCATGAGCACAACACCTTGCAGCAATAAAAATAGCATTGGAGAACAATAGAATATGTATATGAGTCTTCACAGAATTTTTTTGGAGCGTTTTGGTGAAGTTTTGGACCTACAGACTCGGTTTTCAACAGAAATCGATGACTTTCACCCTCGGTAACTATTTTCCTTATATTCTCGAGACAGCACACCTTCGATGATTTACATGTACACACTAGAGACCTATTTAAATGTATCCCGGAGATTCCGAGGCTAAGATGTGATGTTTCAGATTTAAGAAAAATCGATTTCAACTACTGCAGGCAATTTCAATACCGCGCGACATCATAGTACTGTAGTTTGTTCTTTAATACAATCAGTCACGCGTGACGACAATCACTGGCACGCGCGTCACTTACAGCTTGCAACAGAGGTCCACCGACGTCTCTCTTTACCAGTAACCACATCCAATACTCCCCGACATGGTTCTTCGCCTTTCAACCACCTCTCGCCCTCAATCTACCGAACGAATAGGCCAAAGTACAATAAGTGACGAGTCCCAACGCCAGAGGTACGTTTCCTCCTGTTTTCTTCACTTGCTTGTGATTAATGGGCAACAGTCCACATACTGTATCGGCCCATGTCCTCGATGACGACTCACTGCTCAACATATTTTATCTTTATCGGCCATTCTTTTTAGGCGAAGACAAGGGTGGAAATGAGCGTGTCTACGGGGGGAAGCAGGACTGGGTTGGGGGACGCTGGTGGTATAAACTGGCAAACGTTTGTCAAAGATGGCGAAACCTCATCCTTCGTTCAGCACCCTACCTGGGCCTTTCACTTGTGTGTACGAGTGGCACGCCCGTTGCAAACATGCTGGCACATTCACCTCCCCTTCCGCTCACGGTCGATTACACCAGTGATTATGGCACCACCGCAGAAGATGAAGAGAAGGTAATTCTTGCTCTCGAACAGCGTGACCGTGTCCGCCACCTCCGCCTTATCCTCCCTATTTGGAACCTCCAGAAGCTCGTCATGGCAATCGATGGGGAATTCCCCATCCTGGAATACCTGATTGTGATCCCTTCGATTCAGGACAGCACGGCCTTGATGCTCCACGAAACACTTCAAGCCCCAAATTTAAAGCACCTCGCGCTGATAGGCTTCATCTGTCCGATAGGACCTCGACTACACCCGACTGCCGTGGGCCTTGTCACACTCTATCTTGTGATAGGCCACCCATCCGCCTACTTCCAACCAAATACTCTGCTCCAATGGATTTCATTTATGCCCCAGCTAGAGACGCTCGCAATCGCTTTTACATTCCCTGTTCCCAATCGCGATGTGGAGAGGCAGCTCACGCATACGCCAATCACGACACCCATTACACTTCCTAACCTTCGCCTGTTTCAGTTCCAAGGCGTTAGCGCTTATTTGGAAGCGATTGTTTGTCGGATCACCACCCCTCGTCTCGAAGAGCTGCAATTCGACTTCTTCAAGCAACTCACGTTTTCTGTTCCACATCTCGTGCAGTTTATGAACACAGCAGAGAACTTGGGATTCAACATTGCCAGGCTCGATTTCATTGACAAGCGAATTAAAGTAATACTGTATCTCTTTGGGGCCGAGACGTATGTCTTTGGCGTAAGTGTCGATGGGTGGCACCTCGACTGGCAGGTATCTTCCATGGCACAAATATTGAATCCGCTTAGCCGAGTATTCTCTCCGGTGGAGTATCTTACTCTTCGACACGAGGTGCATAGTCAGTCATCTGAAGAGCACAATGAAGTCGACCGTATCGAGTGGCGCAAACTTCTCAGGTCGTTTAACAATGTGAAGACCCTTCACGTCGGGGATGGGCTCGTCAAGGAACTCTCTCGTTGTCTACGATCGGAAGACGGAGAGCTTCCTCTGGAACTGTTACCTGAACTGCAGGAGCTCACGTACTCTGAAAGCGGCGATACCAGTAATGCGTTCACCTCATTCATCGAAGCTCGCCAGAATGCAGGTCGCACTGTAACCCTGATTTGTCGTGGCCCATAGCCAAGCATTTCGGAGTCCACTTTGAAGCTCCCGTGATCACTTCGGCGAGCAGCGAAGCCAGGAATATCATCGAAACTCAATCCCCGGCTCCCACATGCGAACCACCGAGATGTCATCCATTGATCGCACTGCTTCCTACTCCCTTACCCCTGCCTCCATTCATGCCCATCACGTTTATAACCTTCCCATCAAAGGATTTCGCGACACCGAACATCACTCAATAACATGGCACCCCTATCGATATATATCTAGTTTCATGTGGCCGTGTTCTTCTTTTCGCCCTCTGTCATTCGCAGTGACGGCCTTGGTTTTCGGATCACTACTCTCACTATACGTACGATGATTACAGAATGTACGCATTTTGTCCACTTATGTCACCCTCCTTTCTCTGTGATATTCTGATCTTGTGTATGTATATGTACAATTCTATCGCTATTTAACCTGGAATACTATATTATTTTCTGTATAGTGAAGGGAAAGGTGCGAGTATAAGACAATAGACAGTCCCTATAGAGAGACTCAATAGAAATAGAAGAAAGGGGTACGACGAGACTTAGCGGCGGCGACGAGGGGACTGAACGCGTGACGGATCGGCTCGGGTGCGATGTGTTCACAGCGACGGCGGTACTCGAGAAACGGACGCTGAGGCTTTTCGAAAGAGATGGAATTGGATAGATGAAGATGAAGCCCAAAGGCGACGGGCTTAAGTACATAGAGAACGGGCAACGGGGCACACATGAACAATAAGGGATACAATCCAACTGACACACAATCCTCTAAGCCACAACCACAACGTACTCCGTGACGACGAAGTCATGGGACCGCTACCAAGCAGGACACGCCCAGGACACGCGACGTCCTTACAACAATAGTGTGCGCAGCCGCTATTGCCGTTTGAAGTTCCTATTGAAGGGACACCGTACTTCAAGGACTGGTGAGAGTGACATCCAGATGGAGAGGAATGCACTTCTAGAAGTCCGAACTCTTAGAATGTGGCCAGTAGGTAAGGTGTGTTCATGATTGCTACACACTGTAGTGCGAGTACAACCCGAAGACGCCGAGGTATCCGACTCGCGTCCATCCTGCAAACACACAGGCACAGGCGGCCCTGAGCGTCAAGTCATCTTTCTGTCTCCCCCTTCATCCAGCCTGAGCGCCGTGCTTTCGCATTTTCGTCCTCCAAGCTACTAAAGATCACAGTGAGACAACATATCTCTACTCTCAATTGCCTTTCTTTTTTGGGGGGGGAAGCACTTTTTACGTACGTACGAGACCTAGTAAAGACTCTAAAGCACGCTGGAGCCAGGCCGGGACCCAGATGTGATGAGATGATGCCTAAAGGCGCACGCCCTCGGTGTTGGGTCAGTGTAGGACTCCGGTCGTGAGCCTGGTTGCCCTACTGTCCATTAAAACTTCACCAATGCTAAATGCTCCCGCCTCCACCTCACTGTCTCTTGAGAACTCTCCCCAGACGCCGCCGAGGCAAATGAATACGAGAATGACATGTATGTCGTATTTGTATTCGTATTCGTATGGCTCGGCGGTGTCTGGGGAGACGGCGGCTGCGGCTAATACTGAAGGTGGGTTGGTTTTTATTCTTATTCTGATCCCACAACTGTGGAAGCGGTTTTTTCGGGGAGTATTCAATCTTTCTTCAGGAGAACTTTCCAGGTTTGTTTTGCTGATCTTGTGAAGTTCTTGTTTTGTTTTTTCTTTCTGCGGTTATTCGGTCAGCGGTGAGTCTGTCAATTATCGCTCGGCGCCACCTCGTTTTGATGATTTGTTTCTGTTACTTCCGTCTGCGACGGGAGGGCACCCTTGGGTGACTCTCTCACATCTTAATGCCCAGACCAGGTGAAGCGGCTCCGGAGAGGACGATCTGAAGGAGTCTTAGGGTGGCACTTTGTCTTATATTTGGGTGGGGCCGATCATGCCTATTTTGCACTGCACTGCTCGTTATCTGGAGAGGGATAGGTAACCAATGCCCAGGATTATACCGAGATTGATGTTCGGCCATAGTCCAGGTGTGTGGGACCATGTTTGTCTCACCAGTCTCAAACAGTCTGCCTTGCTAAGGTATCGCATTTGACTGGGATGTGCTCCACTGGCATAGAGTCTTTGGTTCTCTTTCTTAGAACTATTCTCAATTGTCACTCGTGGTATTCTCGAGCCGAAGTCTGCACAAGTGCTCGAGTTCAAAGAAACGAAAGCTTCACTGTATGATCCTTGACTAAAACGTCTCTTGACATGTTTAAAGTGTGCTAACCAACTGGCTAACCAACTGGGTGGGCCATTTGACCTCATGACGATGATCACCTCAAGGAGAAATCTTACGTCTCCTATCCAAGATTAGGGAATGTGATGTCGAGAGTTTATCTCAAGTAATACTCGGGGATACCATTTTTTGATGTTATCCAGGCTGGTGTCGTATGGACGTCATTCTGTTGGGAATTACATTGACACACCCAGCTTGTTTGTTTATACAGGAAATGAGAGACATCTGACTAAGTCTCCACGCAACGATTACCGCAATCACGACGCTGGGAAAAACAACCGGTTTGTGACTGCGGTGCCAGGTAAGGCCTGACCATTGGGTGCGAGAGATGACATGGCTTACGCGGGGATATCTCTGTCTGCGGTGCAAGTGGCACCGATACTATCTCATACGATGATATCAGTCTCCGCTCGAGTGCAAGCCGTGGCAAGCCGAACCAGATGCAGTTGTGGCAGCGCGCCGCCCGGGTGTTTCAGATTACCCCGGATATCCTACTACTTTTGGAAATTCCCGAAAGAGCACGTCCTGAAAGGTACACTCTTTCCCGATCATTGTCGCACGTTGTTGCACCCCGAGACATGTGGTGGGAACGCAGCTTCCCTTCGATCTGCGATGGCACATTGTCATGCAAGATTGTACCATATTTAAACGCGACAAACATGGATATAGCTGCCGCGTTGGTCGCCATGGGGGCTAAACAATTTCTTTTTTTTCCTTCCCATCAACACCGCGTTGGTGGCTGTGGCCACTGTTAAGCAAGACCCGACTAAATTGAGGAAAGAAAACGCATCACTCACTGGCGGGCGACTGGCTCCTATTGGATGACTGGTTGCGCGCGGATCACGGCTTGTGATGTCAGCAAAGCAAAGCTTTTGGATATGACGCGAGGTTCTACTGAGCGAAAGATCGCTTGCTCTTCGATTGATCCCCAGCTGTGACGACACTCCTTTTTTTAAGAAACGGGATTGTTCGTTTACACGCCGTGCTCAACGGTGGTTGACTCTACCATGCCAAATGATAAGTCTATGCAACGCGGCTTTCTTTCTTACTATCGTCGCATCGTCGCAATCGTCAATTTCAGGTTCAACGTAGTGCGGATCTCCAGAGTGCTGCTGCACGGCGCGGGAATCATCCGCTACTTGCAGGACAAAACTTGCTCCTAATGTACCCCCATTCAAGTTATTAGTTAGTAACGCGCCCTGTTCTTTCCACGTAATTTTTTCCTCCAAACTCCTCTGTTCACCAGCGTTGCCTGAGCCCTCCAAGTCAGCTTTCACCGATAACAACCCATCCACAAAAGCCTATCACTCAGTTTTTTGCTCGTGCTACCCCCTAAAAAGGCACCAGCATCCGGGGACTTGGGCGACTTGTGATCCACACTAGTGGATACCCACCAAATCCGAGCCTGCCCTGTCTACTACTAGTAGTACCTGCTTGATGCAACGGGGCCACTTGCACTTGAGCAGCTGGCTCCCAGTAAGTTACCATACATAAAATAAATCCAATTATTTTGGACTTACAGTATATGTATCGATCGAACCTCTCCGTTCCGTTCGTATTCTATTCGATCTAGAGACGTTTCGTTTGCGATGCGAGAGAGAATGCCGATCAATCATCGCAGTGCGACCGTCAATGTCGGGTACAGTAGTATCACTGGCAGTCCGAATTCAGATTGGCGCGCCGCGTAAGTCTGAGGGAACCTCGGATTGCCAGGAATAGTGATTGATTGAGTCGTTTCTGGCGTCTGTCCGTGCGTGTCGGTTGTCACGAACGATCCACCACAGCCACGGCCGTAGTAACATAACCCATTCGTCGTCGGTCTTCACGGAGCTGTGTAATGAATATCGACGAATGGGTCGAAATTAGGCATCACAGACAGTTGATGATCCGCGTACACGTTTGTGCGGCTCCCCATTGTAGAACCATTGTATCTCACACAATCTTGAAGGGTCGTTGATTGTGATTGATGGACATTTGATCGCATCGCAACCGAGTCTTCTACAGTAGTCATTGTAATGACCTCCAACGTTTTTGTGAACTTTCAAAATCATAAAGCGAACCGCAACGAGAATTCCGGTGCAGCAAAGCATGGTAACCTGTATCAATCATGGAACAGGACCAACAGAAAATACCACATATATATGAAATGATGAATTTCCGAGTGAAAAAAAAAAGACTGTGTATGAGCCGAAAGGGACCAAGGGAATTTGGCGGATCCGAACACGAACTGAGCTGGTGGGTTAAAAAGCCGTTTTCATGCCGCCGAAACTTGGCATTCAATTGGCCCGTGGTATCCGGGAGTGTTGGACAGCCACTGATGGTATTCTCCCCAAATAACTCTCCGAGGTGGCGGCTTGCTGGCGATCTGTTACCCAAAAGAAGATTCCTGAGAGATCCTCGCTGAGACGTCGGCCCCGGCCCCTGCAGTGCCCCTTTGATAGTCGACGACACGTAGGCTGCGTATTGTAAATACTCTCCGGGTCCGCTTCCGGAGCAATTCTACACAGGTTGTTGTTGTCACCTTGCTCGCGCAATAAATTTATCGCCTTGGAAAATGTGCATCGAGCCCGAGCGAGAGACAGACGTGACTGACTCGGAAGATGCCGCAAGTAGTGGTAATCACTCACAAAAGACGGCTCAATCACGTGCCATTGTGCAAACCACCTGCCTGCGGCGGAATTTGGCTTCTCGGGGAATAGATTTAGCGCATTAAGGCCAGCTCGTGTGTGGGACGGGTCGTCCCCTCTCCTGTGTACAGCCTAACAAAGGGGCACAAAGCGTTTGACGTCACACAGTAGTACTACTGTAGTGTATAGAACTGTATTCTCCGCCATGTTGTGTTTGAAGCACGGACAAGGCGGGTTGCGCTGTACTGTAGTAGCAGCGCCCGAAAAGGTGCCTTGAAGAACGCGATTTGGACTTTGAGGTACAGTAGCATAGAGTGAGACGTCCGCGGAGAACTCCGAGAGAAGCACACAGATGCACATGCAAAATCCACCAGAAGCAAAGTCTATTAATTGTCGAGGCCTGCCAAGGGACAATAGAATGTCGTGAGGGAAGCACATAATAAGGAGAAGGGAGACGTAGGCCGAGCAGAAGAATGCAACACAGCATCCGTCGGTGGAGGAATGTATCTCGTTAGGGGAAGGCAATGCCGGCAGAATGGACAAAGTGTCGAGTAAGAAGCACCGGGACAGCATCTTTGTAAAAAAAACGGTTACTACAGTACAGGTGCTGGGCGGCGCAAAACCGCGTGGGGGTCTAGGCGTCAAAGTGTCATAGAGAGTGATGGAAGCAAGTGGCCTGGACCCCGTGAAAGACTTGTGGCGGTGTCGGCGGACGTCAAGAATCCGAAAGTCCGTCTGAGAACAGCGTGGAGGTTTCCCTGTGCACTGGGAACTTCATGCAAGGCGGTGCGACCTGGACCTGAGTACAACTGTACTAGTGGCGGAGCAAGCCTGATGAGATGAGAGACCCGAAGGCGGCTAGAAGAGCGCCCGCGTGCCGGGTCCGAAGAACGGGTTCCGGATCGGGCTCATGCCCCAACGGGACAACATGCAGCTATCAAGCCTCATGGGTCATACATCCACAAAAAGACGTCAAAGCGAACGTAGACGGCAACTACAAGACGTGTGGGTTGTTGTGTTATGAGGGGGCACAATAAGCAGTTGTGTGCCAAAACGGCACAAGCAGAAGGAGGAATGGAGGAAGAAGCGGTGACCAAATCGGCGAGGCGATGCGCATACGTAAGAGTCACGTGTGAATTCGGAATGAAGCAACACCGCTGCCCGTGCGAGATCGGGATCCTGCCCTACATGCTGATCTGGCCCCTTTTTCTCCCTCGAATACTTATTAGGGCCCGTCTGCCGTCCCCCCTCTCACCCTTCCCCCTTGCCCTCCGTCTCCTCCTCTGTATTCCATTGCCTCTCTTATCGCACAAGTAACTTATCACACAAGCCTGACACCCATATATCTCGACCCTCCAATCATGCTGACGACGCAATCACCCTCGATCCCCCCTCGCATCCACTCCCTCTACTCTGAACTCCCTCCAAACTCACGCAGGGCAGCCAACCTTCCCTTCTTTGCACCTCGTCCCCTTCCCGCATCTTCTTCGCTATTATCCGCGCCCAATGTCGGCAATACACCTGGCGCTCTTATCCCGCGGCGGAACTTGATCCCAAGACGAAATGCGATCTCATACCACCCTTCGCAGCCATCATCAGAGAACCCGCTTATGAACCCGAACCAGGGCCAGGGCCGGAGCGTACTCATAAGCGTACCACAACTCGCTTCTCCGCGTCCGTCAGCGGCCGTTATCGTGACTGACGAGCCGAGACCGATATCGAGTTCGCCTCCCCTCGTCGTTTCGCTCGCCCCAGCCCGCGTTCCGCGCTCGCAGAGGGACTACCAGGCAAAGATGGTCGCGAATTTGCTGCTCACCCGTGCGGGTCGTGCGCGCCCCATGCGCTGCTCACGTCGCCCGTCGTTTTTACGCGCTGGTTACCAACCCAGCCGACTATCCGCGTCTGTCCTCGCCGCCGACACGGACGATGACGAGGAAACGAACTGTGAAGAAGATTATTTGGCGTGACTTGAGAAGATAAATATCCTATCAGGACAGGTGCCTGTTGTACCATCATAATGACTTGCTTAGGTTTCAATTACACCCTTACCTCACCTCCCCTTGCCCCGTCACTCATATTAACTCGTCTGTATTTCATATCGTCGTCGATACTCTACACGCACTCCCATCAGTCTAGACATGGCCATATCTCCTCTCCCACACAAAGCTCCTTGTTCTCTAACCCGGGCGTCGTTGTTTAACAGTACAAGAGTATGACACTCCCTCACGCACAATCTTGCAACGTTTTGTTTTAATTCTCGGTCTTATTGTTCCTTCTTGTGCACTTTTCTTTCCCTACTGTTGCCGAACTCGCAATCAATATAAAGTTCCGTAATATTCTCGCTTCTTTGGGGTCGAGTCCGATATTTGGGGCTGCTTAGGTCATATGATGTCAACGAGTATTTGCTCGTGCTCCACCTGAAACTGCTTCTCTCAGAGGCGATCGTCTCAGCTGACGAACCTTCCTTGCGCTTCGAACAGGGCCAGGCCAGCTAATATAACCCCTAGTCACTCTACTTACACTTCTCAACCCCACAGTCCGACGCTTCTCGTACCCCATTCAGCGAAAAGAAACCCGCGGGACTCTGCCTACG
>Ga0137362_10003379_pt1 | contig 10659 bp, 8 predicted proteins | sample MadtaG_2_FD_104801 | JGI IMG/M metagenome (GOLD analysis project Ga0137362, IMG submission 104801) | Vadose zone soil microbial communities from Angelo Coast Range Reserve, California, USA - Mad1_100_16 metaG | ecosystem: Environmental > Terrestrial > Soil > Vadose zone | place: USA: California... | reverse complement strand
TCGAGTCCGTAGGCAAGCGCGGCCGCGGTCGGCTCATTGATGATTCGCTTCACATCGAGCCCGGCAATCTGCCCGGCATCTTTGGTCGCCTGGCGCTGAGCGTCGTTGAAATATGCGGGCACGGTGATGACCGCCTCGGTGACTTTCTCGCCGAGATAGTCTTCTGCCGCCTTCTTCAGCTTTTGCAGAATCATGGCCGAAATCTGCTGCGGGGTGTGTTCCTTCCCCTGCGCCACAATGGCCACGTGGTCGCCCTGCCGCACGACCTTATAGGGGACCATCTTCATTTCTTCGTTCACTTCGTCATAGCGCCGTCCCATAAAGCGCTTGATCGAATAAATCGTGTTCTCGGGATTGGTAATCGCCTGGCGTTTGGCCACCTGCCCCACCAGCCGCTCGCCATTCTTGGTAAACGCCACCACCGAAGGCGTAGTCCGCCCTCCCTCTTCATTAGGGATAACCTTGGGCTCCCCACCCTCCATCACGGCGACGCAGGAGTTGGTGGTTCCGAGGTCAATTCCGATAATCTTGGCCATAATCTGCTCCTTAGTTTTCTGAAGCCTAGAGCCTAAAAGCCCGAAGCTGTTTTTATAAGTGCTTTTAAATCAGCATACTCACGTATGCGCTCTGTCGTATGATAGGAGTTGAGTGAGTTGTTGTCAATGTTTAGATGCGGAAGGGAAGGGGTGGGATGCGCCCACTGGAATTATCTAAGTCTTGGAATCAGCCCATGGAACGGGTTCGACGGTACTGGCCCATCGCGGGATCCTCGTGCAAGACAATACCACTGCTTCTATGCGGTCCCATTGGAGCAAGTTTAATATTCAACGGTGCGAATTGAAAAACTTATGCAGGCTGGCCCACCCCTCGCGATTTTCGAAGGTGGGACTCCGATGATTCCGTCCAACAACTTTGTCGAATCAACGGGTGCCCCGTCCTTGTCTCACGGGGTTGGCGAGATAGGGCGGGGACTTTGATTTTGACTAGGCACGAACCCGGGACAGGAAATCAAAAACCCCACCCCGCAAAGAACGCGGGAAGGATGGGGCACCCCTGATCCCATTCACTTATTAATTTGCCCACCGGCCGTCCGAGTCCCTAGAGCGTATAATCGCGGGCGGCAGTTAACCTCTCCTGTCGGCGCCAGCTCGCCCTTCAAGAAAGATCTAACCAAGGAGTTCTTCATGTGCGGAATCGTCGCGATGTTCTCGCGCGGTGGTCCAGTTTCCCCGGCGGTAGTGCAGAAAGCTAGGCGGCGGCTCCATCATCGCGGGCCTGACGGACAACGGCATTGGATTTCTCCCGATGGGCGAGTAGCTCTGGGTCACGCACGGCTTAGCATCATCGACCTGACCACCGGCGACCAGCCGATTGCCAGCGAAGATGGACGCAAACACATTATCGTTAACGGCGAGTTCTATGACTACGAGGCCACTCAGCGCGAACTCGAACGCGCCGGCCACCACTTGCGAACGCGGTCTGACAGCGAGATCGCACTGCATCTGTACGAAGACTTGGGCATCCAGTGCCTCCACCAGTTGCGTGGCGAGTTTGCGTTTGTGCTTTGGGACGAGAACCATCGCACGCTGTTTGCTGCGCGTGATCGGTTCGGCATTAAGCCGCTTTTTTATGCGGTCCACGGCGAGACGTTATACCTCGCGTCAGAAGTAAAGGCGCTCTTTGCCGCAGGAGTTCCGGCCCGGTGGGATGCCGAATCAGTTGCGCAAGCTACGGAATTCGGCGGCCACCAAATGCGCACGCTGTTTGAAGGAGTCTTCCAGGTTCCACCCGGCCATTATCTAGTGGCTACCGACCGGCACACCGAACTGAACAAGTATTGGGACTTCAATTATCCGACGAAAGACAACGCTGCTTTGCGCCGTTCCGGCGCAGACTATGCAGCAGAATTCCGTCACGTTTTGGAAGAAGCCGTACGCCTTCGGCTGCGCGCGGATGTTCCGGTCGGTTGCTATCTCAGCGGAGGACTCGATTCCTGCGCGGTGCTGGGCCTCGCGGCAAAGCACCGTCGAGATCCAATTCGCGCGTTCACGCTGACTTTCGATCGTCCGGATTACGACGAAGAAAAAGAAGCCAAGGAAATGGCATCGAGGGCGGGAGCTGACTTTTTTCCCATCCCCATCCGCCAGGACGACCTGGCTGATAATTTTGCCGACGCCATTCAGCAATCCGAGACCTTCTGCTTCAATGCCCATGGCGTGGCGAAATATCTTTTGAGCCGGGCGGTGCGCGATGCAGGCTACAAGGTTGTAATCACCGGCGAAGGATCGGATGAGATTCTAGGCGGCTACGCACATTTTCGTCGCGATATGGTGCTTTACAACCGCGATGGCCAAAATCCAGCGGAAGCGGCTGCAATTCTGCAGGACCTCGAGAGGCTGAACCCGGTGTCCCGGGGACTACTTCTGCCTCACGGTGCGGCTAAGCCACTCGAAAATGTGAAACGGGTCCTTGGGTTTGTGCCATCCTGGATTGAAACCTTCTCCGCGCGTGGAGCGAAGATGCAGCCGTTGTGGGCCTCTGATTTTGCTGAAAGGTACGGCTCTCGCGAGAGCTATCATTCGCTGCTCAGCGGGATTGATGTCCGCGGGCAGCTCAGTGGCCGCGATGCGGTGCACCAGTCGCTTTACCTTTGGTCAAAGACGCTGCTGCCCGGTTACATCCTTAACATGCTCGGTGATCGCATGGAGATGGCGCACTCGGTTGAGGGTCGCGTGCCTTTTCTCGATCATAAGGTCGTGGAGGTTCTTTGTTCCCAACCTGTACACCAAAAAATCCACGGCATGACCGAAAAATATGTTCTCCGCGAGGCCGTCCGCGACGTAATCACTGATACGGTTTACAAGCGACAGAAGCACCCATTCCTCAGTCCACCCGCCACTTTGAACCCAAAGGAAAAATTGAGTTCGCTGGTCAACGACACACTTCGCGGCCCGGTGCTTGCCTCTATTCCGTTTTTCGATCAGAAGCAAGTCATCGGTCTTCTTGACAGCCTGCACACCATGGATGAAGGCGCGCAGGTAGCCAATGATCAAGTCCTGATGATCCTGGTGAGCGCGTGCGTTCTGCAGGAGCGCTTCGGACTAGAGGCGGGCACCCAGACAGAGTGGCGATCGTCGGCGCTGGCCAGCTGACAAACGGGCTGCACAACGGGCTAGAGGCCCAGATATTGGGAAGTCGAAGGAGGGCGATTCCCTCGACGCCTACCGTATGTTCGATCGGCTGGCGCGTGCGAGCGAATACGGTCGCGTTATTTCTCCATCTAATAGCAGCAAGTAGCTCCCGCCGCACGGACCGACTTTCCTGCTCAACACTTCTCCCACATTCCCCAAACACGAGAATGCCCCATTTCTCGCATCTTCTGCGAGAAGTGAGGCTTTCCTGTATTTCAAGAGAAAGGGTAGTTCCCGAGACTTCGAAGAAGCTTGTAATAAACTCGGTGTGCTATTTTGCTGGGATCAGATCAAATTTGCCGGATCCTTCTTCGTAGAACAGCGCGCCTTGTTTCTTGTCTCCACCACTCCAATGCTTGTGTCCTCCGGGAACACGTATGAAATCCCCCGCGGCTACACGCTTCTCACCGGCGTCGTCCTTGTATAAATAGGCGCCCTTCACCACGACTATCCAAACATCGTTGGTGTGAGTGTGCATGCCGGCGTCGAATCCCGGCACGAATTTAGTGTATGTGCCGTGGGCTCCCGTATTCGCGTCCCCCCAGATGGCGGCCATGGAGACGCCAGGGTTCGTTTCATTAAACTTCGCCTGATCGGGGGAAGCAAAGACGACTTTGTTCGCTTCATCTTGCTGTCCCTGCACCAGCCCGATGGACCACGCGAGCATGAGCGCCGTTGCTACCCCAACAATCAACAGTGATCGTTGCATGTCATCCTCCTTATTTCGATTGCAGTTCTCGGTTCGAACCTGAGGCGCAGGCATTTTACACCGGCTAAGACGGGCGTCGACGTTTTTCGCGAGACAGGGGGAGAAGTCCCCTCCGACCAGAGACGTAAATAAACTAGGAAGTCAAAAACCCCACCCTCCCGCAAAGAACGCGGGAAGAATGGGGCACCCGGCCCTGCGACGGATGGACATCAAATCCCCGCCCAAGCAAAGCTTGGACGGGGCACCCATCGGGAGATCTCCGGGGCAGGGCACTCGGCCACTAAACATTCGAGCCAAAGGCCGCTTCTGGCATGCGTGTTCGAGCGCGAGGAGATCAGGCTGAGGTCCCGAGTTTGCTCTCGCGTATCAGGTTCAAGGTTCGCATTGAGGAACGCGAGGCGCGGTGGTCCTCTTGGATTTCCGAAGTCGGACAAGAGTGTCCGACCCACACGGTTAATGCCCGTAGTCGCAGTTCGACAACCATCCCAAGCTCCTGCTAACCGCCACCCCCCGCGAACGTCTAAGATGCTCGACTAGTGTGGGCCTGCGATCGGCGGCCCGTTTCAACCAAAAATTTGAGAGTTGCAAAAGGAGGCGTTTCCACATGATTAGAGCCGCTTTGCAAGGATTCTGTTTCTGCCTGCTGATGGCAGCCATGTCGGCCGTAAGTCCGGCGCAATCGTTCGTACTCGATCTGCCTGATCCGAGCCAGCGGGCAGAGATCTCACAAAAAATTGGGATTACCAGTATCACCATCAACTATCACCGGCCACTGGTGAAGAATCGCAAGATATGGGATGGCTTGGTTCCGTACGGTAAGGTCTGGCGCGCGGGCGCGAATGAAAACACTACGATCAGCTTCAGTGATCCGGTCATGATCGAAGGCAAGCCGCTCGAGAAGGGAGCGTATGGGTTGCATATGATCCCGAACGCCGACGAATGGACGATTATTTTTTCGAAGAACTCGACCTCCTGGGGCTCTTTTACCTATGACCAGGCGGAAGATGCCCTCCGCGTAACCGTGAAGCCCAGGGCTGCGGACATGCATGACGCGCTCACCTACGACTTCGACCAACTGCAACCCGATTCAGCGGTGGTGGAACTGGAGTGGGAGAAAGTCGCAGTCCCGTTCAAAGTCTCGGTGGATGTGCACGACGCAGTGCAGGCCAGCCTGAAACGACAGCTCCGTAACCTTTCCCAATTCACATGGATGAGCTGGGATGACGCCGCTAATTATCTACTGACGGAAAAGATAGCCTTCGATGATGCGCTGACGTATGCAAATAAGTCCATCGAAAATGAAGACCGCTATGACAACGAGATGACGAAATCGAAGGTTCTGCAGGCACTTACTCGTAAAGACGATGCTGCAGTGGCGGAGAAGAAGGCGCTGAGCCTTGCTAACCCCTTGCAGGTCCATTTGTTCGCTCGCCAGTTGCAGGGTCAAAAGCGCAATGAAGAAGCCTTCGCGATCTTCCGCGACAATGCGAAGAAGCATCCCGACCAATGGTTCGTGCATACCGGGCTTGCCCGTATGTACTGCGCCCAGGGCAAGTTTGACGATGCAACAAAAGAAATCAAGCTGGCAGTATCTGCAGCCCCGGACAATCAGAAGAGTTATTTGGATGGGTTGGAAAGACAGCTTGAGTCCAAGCAGGACATAAACTAGTAGCCACAGGGCGGCGCAGGAAATCTGCACCTACGTCGCCGCTCTTACAAATTGTGGTCGGGCCCGGTCCGCCCGGAACGGCCTGCCTCAGGAAGATTGACAGATGAGACCTAGAGGAAATGATGAACCCGCTCAGACATTTTCGCACTTATCTCTTGGCGTGCAGTTTGGTGCTTGTCCTGCCACCCCTTAAGGGACACGCCCAGCAGAATACGGACGCATCGAAAACAGTGTCTCAACCAGCTATCACAAAGCGGGATGGCCAGCATGATTTCGATTTCGAGATTGGTACCTGGAAGACTCATCTCCGGCGCCTGCTGCATCCCCTTACTGGTTCTACTAATTGGGTCGAGTATGAGGGCACGACGGTCGTCCGCAAAGTTTGGGATGGCCGCGCTAATTTAGTGGAACTCGAAGCCGATGGCCCGGCCGGCCACTTCGAAGGGTTGAACCTGCGTCTATACAATCCTCAGGGCCATCAGTGGAGCCTCAATTTTGCCAGCAGCAGCGGCGGCACGCTGACCCAGCCGACGATTGGCGAGTTCAAAGAAGGGCGCGGCGAGTTTTATGACCAGGAAACAGTGAATGGCAGGGCCATCTTCGTGCGTTTTGTCATATCGGACATCACTCCAAATTCGTGCCGTTTTGAACAGGCATTCTCTGACGACGGGGGCAAGACATGGGAAGTGAACTGGATCGCAACTGACACCAGAGTAAAGGACGAATCAAGTGCTCTGGCAGGTCTTCAATCGAGCTCTGCGGAGCACGACGGCTACCACGGATTTGATTTCGAATTGGGTAGTTGGAGAATTCACCTGAAGCGCCTCGAGCAACGCTTAGCCGGATCTCATACCTGGATCGACTTTGACGGTACGTCGGTCACGCGAAAAGTTTGGAACGGACGATCCCAAATCGAGGAGTTTGAAACCGATAGCCCGGCCGGCGGTCATCGAGGGTCTGACCTGCGTCTATACAATCCGCAGACTCACCATTGGAGTATTTATTGGGCCACTAGTAACGGCGGCACCATCGGCCTGCCGACGATCGGCGAATTCAAGAATGGACGCGGCGAATTTTTCGACACGGAACCATCTGGTCCCAACGGCAGATTCATCCTGGTTCGATTTATTTGGTCGGACACCAACACGAATAAGCCACACTTTGAACAGTCATTCTCGGATGATGGAGGCAAGACCTGGGAAGTAAACTGGATTACGGATCACACGAGGGTGCCGGATGAATCTAGCAAAGCGAACTGAATTCCTTTGACCTCAACTCTTCCAGACGAGGTTCAATGTGCCGCCGAGAAATGCCGCTAAGCGTTCAGCTTCCTGCTCAGCGGCGCGGCGCACCCATGCTGGCGGCTTGGCGAATGGTTCAATGGCGACCTCGACTCGGCTGCCCTTGATCTCGTGGCGCCAGACGCCCTGCATAATGCCATTGACCAGCAAGACCGGCGAAATCCAGCCCTGTGGTCTGTAGACACGGCTCCGCAAATCGCCGGGCAGCAGGTGCTCGGCATGGCGGGATGCGGCGACCACATAGTGATCGAAGGCGGGCAGCAGAGAGACCGAACGGACTGGCGGAAGATCGAGTGTCTCGGAAGCGTGGGTGGTAAGCATCCATGCCTTTGTGCCGGCCAGATCGATGGCGGAGACCTCTTCGCCGAGCGCGGCAATCAATTGCCGAGCAGTGAAAACGCCACCACCACCCCACCAGCGCGCTAGGTCGTGATAAGTAGCCGGACCGTACGCCGCCAAGTAACGGCGCGCGACCTCGGTCTGCGCGGCCTGGGGGGCGACCGGCAAATCGGCCGCCAGCGGCGATGCCGCAATCCAGGTGTCGGGACGCGTGAATCGGACGCGCGGTCCCACGCTGGGCCCGAAACACAAGCTGCCTGCGAATGCTGCCGGTTTCAGGATGGTGCCCCAACTCCCCGCCGCCAGCTTCGTGCCAAACTTGGCCGAAGCAGTGAGCCCTCTTACCTTCTGTGCTAACTCTTCACGGGTTATCACGCAGCCGTCAAGCGCTGCTCCGATCGCTTCCGTCAAGCGATCGAGCTCCCCCAGAGTGAGTCCGAAACGGCGCCAAAATGCCGGTCTCCGATAACGCGGATTCGTGCTCAGGGCGGCATGCCATAGCGTTAACTCGCTAGTGGGAAGTAAGTGCAGCGTGCCCCGCATAGCCCACGTCTTGACCAGCGTTCGCTCTTCCCACAGCGCGCGGTGAACCGCTCTACGGTCGAGGTCTTCAACCCTGGCCCATACGCTCAACAGGGCCGAGGACATCACTTGCGCGTGCAAGCCGCAGACGCTGCTGGCGACCGCGAGCATGCTGCCGGCGGGTGCACGTTCATCGAGGTGATGGCGCCGCACCCGCCACGCCGCCGCCCGAGCCCAGGTAAGCTTCAGCATTCGCTAACTATTATGCCAGTGGCGCCGACCGCGACAGCTAGATCTCCCCATACCGAAAGCAGGTCGCAAGATGATCATTCACCATACCTACCGCCTGCACGAAGGCGTAGCAGATCGTCGAGCCAACGAAAGTGAATCCGCGATTCTTCAGCTCTTTGCTCATGGCATCCGATTCCGGGGTGCGGCTTGGAAGCTGGCTCAAATTTTTTCGGGTGTTTATGCGCGGCTTACCTCCGACGAATTGCCACGCATAGTTATCGAACGATCCAAACTCTTTTTGCACTTCCAAAAAAGCCTTCGCGTTCTTCACCACAGACAAAATCTTCAAGCGGTTGCGGACGATCCCTTCATTGCGCATCAGCGAGTCCACCTTCCGCTGGTTGTAGCGGGAAATCTTCTTTACGTCGAAGTTATCGAACGAGGCACGATAATTGTCGCGCTTTCTGAGAATGGTGTCCCAGCTGAGCCCCGCCTGCGCGCCCTCGAGCACCAGGAATTCGAACAGCAAGCGATCGTCATGTTGTGGAACACCCCATTCGCGATCGTGATAAAGAATGGCGAGATCGTTCCTCGCCCAGTCGCAACGAACCACTTTCTTTGTCGTGCTTCCTTTATCGCAGGCACTGCAAAATTCCTGACCAGCAGATTCAGTGGCGCGAGGCCGTGCACGCCGTCTCAAACTCGGAATATGGGCCCTGTTTAATGGTGATCGGCACGATCTCGCCATTGTAGGGATGATTGGGATCATGGCCTTGATACACGGTACCGTTGGCCAAGAATGCGCGGAAGATACTACCGGTGTCGTCCATTACCAGCTGGGGATTCTGCCAGTGTCCACGGAACTCAATACTGGGACGGTGCTCCGCCATGAACGCTCCGTAAATCCCCGACCAGTTATTCATGTAAAGATGTATGGCTTCGCCGTCCGTCGAGAGGTTCAGGTGTGCTCTCATAGTGCCGCCGAGGCGCATCCGAAATCGTTCCCCGCGCGGGGTGCAAAGATACCCAACGCCACGTAGATTCGATGCAGGAAGTATTCGGCTGCCGCGCGGCGTGGGCTCAAAGCGGACAAACAATCCATAGTCTCCACTTTTCGCGTGTAATTTTCCCCAACCTTGCCAATAGGGGAGAATGTGAAACTTTCCGCCAAGATAGAAGGCCCAGGGATAGAAAACCCCGGTCATTGCCAGGACGAGGACCGAACCCATCGCGAGAATTGCCGCGACCTGCCACAGGCAACCCAGGCACCCCAGTTGCCGCTTGCTCCGCACTGGTATCTGCATCGGGTTTGCTGGCGCTCGCACGGGCCGGCACTAGTCGCTGAAAAGCTCTAACGTTGCACGATGCCCTGCACCCAGGCGGCCAACGAGTGCCAGGCACCGGTCATGCCGATGGGAAACCGAAGCTGCTCGATGATTATCACGAACAGTCCAGCCCAGATTGTGGCGCGATGTACTTTTCGCGTTGACCACAGGTCATAAGCGACCACCAAAAGCAAGAATAGCCAGACAAAGGCGCCGTCCATGTATGGATGGCCAGTGATGGCGGCAAAGGGCGGTCTGCCTGTAGGAGCATCCATCAGGGCGATGGTGGCAATCAGGATCAAGCGTTTGTGGCTCGAAGGACTGAAGCGAGCGCGATAGGCAAAAAAGATCAGCGTCGAAAACATCAGCATGTCGCTGAGGGGGATGGCATAGAAAGTTTTGGGATCAATGCCCGAACCCGGCGGCGCGAATCCCCTCGCGAGCGAGTTGGTCGCGGCCCAAAATCCCATTATGACCATCAGGCACGCCAGGCCGAATCCTACAAGTCCTAGACGGCGATGAATATCCACGCGGCCAGCCGACACAAGTGAAACCTGCGCGATCAGCAAAAGGATCCAACTGGAGAAAACCGCGCCATGAATGTGGACGATCACGCTGGGCAGCGGAGCGCGAAATACGCCGGCGAGAAAATAAGTACGGGCAAATCCAACAAGGACCGTTGCGAGGATCAGAAGAGCCATTCCTGAAAAAAAGACATCGTCAGAACGTCGGCTTATCTGAAAATCCGCGGCACTCTTTCGTGCTACAGCAGCAGTAACCATGATTCCTCCGCCGCCAGGTGGTCTCAAGTGGACGTTCGTGATCAGCACTGGAAGCGGGAGAATTCTATCCGATGTCTTGGATTCCCTGCTAAGAAAAAATTGAAGAATCTTCTTGCATCGCGCGAGATTTCCCGTAATCTCAACAGTGCGAACTAACTTCAGCTTCATTCCCGGAATTTAGCCACCGGGAGGCCCACCAGCCGGGTAGCTGAGAGTGATTCGCCCCAAGGAGGAAGACATCGAAATTGGCAACAGCTAGCCCCGCACGTCAGGAAGTCTCAACAGGAAGTCTCGCAAACCGCAATCCCACGCAAAAGAAATCCGTCCGCCTCACCCTGTGGCCTCTCGTTGCCGCTACCTTCTTTATGGTTTCGGGCGGCACTTACGGCACTGAGGACATCGTCCACGGAGCCGGCTATGGGCGAGCCATACTTATTTTGCTGCTCACGCCACTGTTTTGGAGCTTGCCGACTGCGTTCATGATCGGAGAGCTTTCGAGCGCCCTGCCGTTCGAGCGCGGCTACTACGCCTGGGTACGTCGCGCCATGGGCAACTTCTGGGGATTTCAGGAAGCCTGGCTCTCGCTGGTT
>Ga0137362_10003378_pt1 | contig 10659 bp, 7 predicted proteins | sample MadtaG_2_FD_104801 | JGI IMG/M metagenome (GOLD analysis project Ga0137362, IMG submission 104801) | Vadose zone soil microbial communities from Angelo Coast Range Reserve, California, USA - Mad1_100_16 metaG | ecosystem: Environmental > Terrestrial > Soil > Vadose zone | place: USA: California... | reverse complement strand
TGGCCGGAGGGAAAGGCCTCCATGGTATTCAGGGGATCTCCTCCAAGCAGTTTGGCTTGCCGCAGCACGCGCCAGAGCGTCGCGTTGCTCTGCTTGACGATCTGCCTATGCCTGCTTTTGAGATGGCAAATGTCGACGCGTACGAGCGTGTTTCCGGTGAACGGAAGCTTGCCTATGCGACAAGCGTCGGGTGTCCGTACGCCTGCAATTACTGCACGGACATGGTGTTTTACAAACGGCGATTCAATGCGCTCGAGGCTGGCCGTGTAGTCGAGGAAGTGACCGGACTTGTTGCAAAGTACCGGATCGAAGAAGTAGCCATGCTGGATTCCAATTTGCCCGTGGATTGGCGGAGGGCTCGGGAAATTGCGCAGGGATTTCTAGATTCAAAAACAAAATTCCGCTGGACGTTTCAGGCATCGACTGATTTTCTCTGCCGCATGAGCGACGATGACGTCCGGCTCCTTGGGGAAAGCGGCGTCTCGCACATGGGTTTCGGTACGGAGTCCACATCGAGCAGCGTGTTGAAATTGATGAACAAGCGCCATCAGCGCGTAGATGAAATGTACGAGACCGCCCGAAAAGCCGCAATCGGGGGCATCCACGTTACCTACAACCTCATCTTTGGATATCCGGGCGAAACCGGAGCGGATCGCGTGGAAACTCTGAGAACCATGAGCGATATCGCGCGCCAGTTTTGGAACGTAAGTTTTTCGCCAAATATTTTCACTCCGTATCCGGGTATTCCCATCTGGGGACAACTTCGAGAAATGGGGGTAAGGGAACCGCAGTCCTTGGATGAATGGGCGGAACTTCCGCTTGGCCGAAACACGCTTCCCTGGTTGCAAGGGAAGGAACTGGAGAGGCTCTGGCGAATGCTTGAGTTCTTCCTGCTGAACAATCAGCTTCGCAAGGCAACCAAGGACCATCCACGACTACGCGCCGGATTGCGGCGTGCGCTGGGCGCTCCGCTGCGATGGCGACTTCGTGCGAATAAATATTCCTTCCCCTGGGAACTATGGGTAGGCCGCAAGTTGGAAAAGATTGTTAAGCGGAGATCACTCGTAACAGGACAGCCGCTGGGCCGACAGGGAGCGGAAGCATGTTGAAACTCGCTTGTACAGGTGGCGTCTGCTGCTCGGGAGGGATCGGTGGCTGACGTTCTCTTGACTCACTCGTACCATCTGCCGTACGACCGCAAGCAGGTTCGGAAAATGGAACCCTATCCGCCGCTGGGCACGCTGTACGCGGCGGGCCTTCTGCGAGCGCAAGGGATATCTGTGGCGTTGTTTGACAGCATGCTCGAAGAGCCCAGGGCAGGGCTGAGAGAAGCATTGCATATTCATCAGCCTAAAATCGTCGCGATATACGAGGACGATTTTAATTTCCTGACAAAGATGTGTCTGACACGGATGCGCGAACTGGCCTGGGAAATGATGGTGACTGCGCGGCGCCATGGAGCGCGTGTGATCGTTCATGGATCGGATGCCACGGATAACGCAATGGAGTTTCTCAGACGTGGCGCTGAATGCGTTCTGGAAGGTGAAGCCGAATACTCGCTGCTGTACGTTGTGCAAGCGCTATTGGCCGGAGCGGGTCCAGCCAACATCCCGGGTGTTCTGTGCCTCAACCGCGAAGGGCATGGGCAAGCAGCGCGTACGGGCTCACGCAATGCTTCTCGACAAACTTCGACGTTGCCGCTACCGGCGCGCGACCTACTCGATCTGTCAGCGTATCGCAAGGCGTGGAAGGATACTCACGGTATTTTCTCGCTGAACCTGATCGCGAGTCGAGGCTGTCCGTTCCGTTGCAACTGGTGCGCAAAGCCGATTTTTGGAGACAGCTACCAATTGCGACCGGCGAGCGATGTAGCAGCGGAGATGCGGCTATTGAAGGAGCAGTATGGTGCCGAACACCTGTGGTTCGCGGACGATATTTTCGGGCTGAACCGCCATTGGCTCGAAGAATTTGCGCTCGCCGTGGAGGACTTGCGTTGCGCGGTACCCTTCAAGATTCAGGCGCGTGCAGATTTGCTGACGAGAGAGGCTGTCAGGGCGCTCAGAAGATCGGGTTGTTCAGAAGTCTGGATGGGCATTGAGTCCGGTTCACAAAAAGTCTTGGATGCCATGGACAAGGGATTGCGCGTCGAGGAGGTGGTGGCTGCAAGGGAAAACCTAAAGCGGGAAGGGATTCGCGCATGCTATTTCCTTCAATTCGGTTATCCCGGGGAGCAGTGGAAGGATATTCAGAAGACCGTTTCATTGGTCCGAGAAACCCGTCCGGACGACGTGGGGATTTCCTTCTCGTATCCGCTCCCCAACACTCGCTTCTATGCGCGTGTCAAAGAACAGCTTGGTGCGAAACAGAATTGGTCGGATAGCGAAGACCTCTCTGTTATGTTCAAGGGCACCTACACCGACCGGTTCTACAGGGCAATTCGTGACGCGTTGCACACGGAAGTGGAGAGTTGGAAACCTAGCGTGCCACAGAGCGACCGAGCAGAGGAACTCGCGAAACTGTGGAAGCAGGTGGACGCCCTGGAGCCAATTACCCGGAATTTAGTTCCCACGGAACTCCCCACGGTCACAAACGATGTGAGAAATGTTTTTTCGTCAAGCGGACATTTTGTTTCTTTGCAAGACGTGCTTGGGGGCACAAGAGAAGCTAATGAGTGATCTGCTTCTTACTCACGGATATTTTCTCTACGAGGATCCGAAGGAGATGCAGATCCTTAAGCCGTACGTTCCCTTGGGCATCCTGTACATTTGCTCGCACCTCCGCAAGAAGGGTTTCGACGTGGAGGTGTTTGACACGACATTTTCCAGCAAGGAGGCGCTCAGCCAGCACTTGCAAACGGAACAGCCCTCCATCCTAGGGATTTACGCGAATCTAATGACCCGCAAGCGAGTGGTTGAGATCCTTCGGATTGCGCGCCTAGCCGGCTGGAAGACCGTAGTGGGAGGCCCGGAGCCGGGCGCGTATATCAACGAATATCTTGAGGCTGGAGCGGATGCTGTGGTCCTGGGGGAAGGAGAAGTAACGATGGAAGAACTCCTGCCTGCCCTGCGCTCCGATTCGCTATCAAACCTTCGCAACGTTTCGGGAATTGCATTCTTCGATGACACAGGCCGTGTCCATCAAACCAGTCCACGCGCTCAGATTCCAGAGATCGATGCACAACCGTGGCCGGCCCGTGATGCCGTTGATGTCAGGCGCTACATGGAAACCTGGCGGAAGGCACATGGAAAAGGGTCGCTCTCGTTCATTACGGCGCGGGGCTGTCCCTACCATTGTCGTTGGTGCAGCCATCAGGTGTTCGGCAAGACTCATCGGAGACGAAAACCTGTAGGCGTAGTGGACGAAGTGGAATGGCTTCTCAACACTTATGGGCCGGACATGCTCTGGATCGCGGATGACGTTTTTACGATCCACCACGGCTGGTTGCGTGCCTACGCTTCGGAAATGTACCGGCGCAGACTGCGCGTCCCGTTCGAGTGTATTTCTCGGGCCGACCGTTTGAACGAGGAGGCCGCCGATCTGTTGGCAGAATTGGGATGTTTTCGGCTGTGGATCGGGTCTGAAAGCGGCTCGCAAAAAATTCTGGACGCGATGGAGAGAGGTGTAACGGTAGGCCAGGTGCAATCCGCCGTCAAGATGTGCAAGTCCAGAGGAATTCAGACCGGGATGTTCCTGATGTGGGGTTACGAGGGCGAAGATCTGGAAGATATTGAGGCCACTATCGAACACGTGAAGCAAACGGATCCCGATGTTTTTTTCACAACAGTCGCATATCCAATCAAGGGAACTCCTTATTACACGCGCGTGTCCAACTCACTCGTTCAAGTGAAACCGTGGAACCAGTCTTCCGACCGTGAGCTTTCACTCCGCGGGAGGCGCTCTTCCCAATTCTACAGCTACGCCGACCGCCTGCTGCAAAACGAAGTGCAGCTTGCCCGAATCCAGCGGAAAGGCGCAGATCAGGCGGCGCAAAGCGAGTTGCGGCAGCAGGTGAGCGCGCTCCGACAGTGTCTGTACTCCACCTCGTCCGAGGTGGAGTTATGAACCTTGCGCAGGGAGTGACGTTGTCTAGTCCCGCGGCTGCCTTTGACAGCGTCGCGGGCTCCTACGACGAATTATTCACACGCACGGCGATCGGTCGCGCGCAACGGAATCAGGTCTGGCGCAAACTACTCGCTGCCTTTGCAACTGGTAGCCGGATTCTAGAGTTGAATTGCGGCACAGGGGAAGACGCAAGGTTTCTCGCAAATCGAGGGCGCTCTGTTGTCGCGTGTGACGCCTCGATGGCGATGATTGAAATGGCGAAGTGTCGCGAGCAGCGTGGGAGGCCACTCGCGAACCTTGAACATCTACACGTTGCCACTGAAGATCTGGCGTGTCTGTCCGACCGTGGGCCCTTTGACGGAGCCTTCTCGAATTTTTCAGGATTGAATTGCCTCGCAGACCTCAAACCCGTCGCTCGTATTCTTGCAGGTCTGGTAAAGCCGGGAGGCCGAATCTTGCTGTGTCTGTGGAGTCGGGTGTGTTGGGTCGAAATGCTGTGGTACCTGTTTCACGGCCAACTGAAGAAATCGGTTCGGAGATTGTCGAAAGTTGCCACGGCCAAACTCGGCGATATGACGATTTCTGTTTCCTATCCCTCGGTTCACTCTCTACGCGTTTCTTTTTCTCCCTGGTTTGAACTGGGGTCGCGCTGCGCGGTAGGGCTCTTTGTGCCGCCCTCCTATGTTGAAAAATCGATAAGCAAACACGAGAAGTTGCTCGGGCTGTTGGAATGGCTGGACCGCGAATGTGCAGATTGGCCGATCTTGCGAGACGCGGGTGATCACATGCTACTGGAGTTCGTGAGATGCGATCCGTAGGCGCTACATTCGCAGTGGGCAGACCGCAAGCTGCGTGGGGGGCCCCGCATTTGCCCGTGCAGGGTGTGCAATATATTGAATTACGCTGCATCGCATGCACGGCCAGGGTGACCGTGATTCCGTATTTTTCGCTGGCTCAAACTCACGAGCCCATCGAATGCCGCGGCTGTTTCGCTGTCATGCCGCAGAAACAGGGGATCTGGCTCGCCTTACCTCAAGACCGTCAGGCCTATTTTGAGCGCTTCCTGCGTGATTACGAAACCGTGCGAAAAGCGGAAGGGCGGGGAAGCGATAATCCCGACTTCTATCTGTCTTTGCCGTACCGGGATCAGACGGAGCGGAATTCCTGGGAATGGGCAATCAGGTCACGGACGTACAAGTACATCGAGCGGCAAATTGTGCCGGGCCTAGCGGCCAATATGAACCGGCCACTGGCCATCCTTGATCTGGGTGCGGGAAATGCATGGATGTCGTATCGCCTGGCGAACCTGGGCCACCGACCGATCGCCGTCGATCTCCAAACCAACACGTTCGATGGTCTTGGCGCAGCGGTTCATTACCAGCGTGCCCTTCCAAGGTTGTTTCCTCGGTTTCAGGCGGAGCTCGACCAACTTCCATTCGGGAGTGGACAGTTTGATTGTGCAATTTTCAACGCGTCCTTCCACTATTCGGAAAACTTCGACCGTACGCTTTCTGAAGCCATTCGTTGCCTGCGGCCGGGAGGAATGATTTTGATTGCTGACTCTCCTTGCTATAGCCGCGAAGAATGCGGGCAGAAAATGCTTGCGGAGCGCCGAAAGTTATTTCAAAAGCGGTTTGGATTTGCGTCCGATGGCCTGGGCAGTTGCGAATATCTAACCAAGGATAGACTTCTGGCACTGGAAGCAAGACATGATCTGGAGTGGAGAGCGCACGAAGTATGGTACGGGATTCGATGGGCGTGCCGGCCACTAGTTGCTAGCCTAAAAAGACAGCGCGAACCCTCTCAATTCCGGATTTATACAGCAAAGGTCGAGACACCATGATTATCTTATTTAATCCGCGAGCAACGAAACCGCGAAATCGCCGCTTTCCGCTTTCGGTGATGGCCCTTGCTGCCGTTCTCGAAGGCCGTGAGGAATATCAGATTGTCGACGGAAATGTCGACGCGAACCCTACCGAGACGATTCTGAATCTGATTCGTTGCAACACCGTCGAGCTATTGGGCGTTTCAGTGATGCCAGGACCACAGATGGAATCTGCGATCACCAGTTGCAAGGAGATTCGCAATCAGCATCCGAAATTACCCGTGGTGTGGGGCGGTTATTTTCCATCGACATACACGGACGCGACCCTGAACGCGCGCTATGTGGATTACGTCGTGCGAGGGCAGGGAGAGGATACGCTACTGGAGTTACTCGATGCACTTCGAGGGGAGCGAAGCTTAGAAGGAATTCTGGGATTGTCGTACAAGGATGTGTTCGGCTTGCACCGTCATAATCCGGAGCGCCTCATGAAGGGCCCCGATGCATTTCCGTGGTCCCCGTTTCATCGCGTGCCGGTTGAAAAATACCTACGGCCTTCCTTCTTTGGAAAACGCACCGCTGCACATCACGCGAGCATTGGATGCCCATTTCGCTGCAGCTTTTGCGGAGTGCACGCAATCTATGGGAATCGCGAGCTTGTAGAGAGCGCCGCACGGACAGAAGCGGTTCTGCGTCACCTGAAAACAAATTACGGTGCGGATTCGGTGCAGTTCTACGATATGAATTTCTTTCTGAGAGAGAGTCATGCAAACGAACTTGCCGGACGCATCGCGCCTTTGGGGCTTCGATGGTGGTGTGAAGCGCGCATTGACACCTTCACTCGATATTCGGATGCGACCCTGGAAGCCATTCGACGTGCCGGATGCACCATGATCTTTTTCGGGGCGGAATCCGGATCCGACTGGGTATTGAAAGAAATGCAAAAAGACATCACTACCGAGCAGACTCTGGCGGTGGCGCAAAGGATCAAACAATTTGGAATCATTCCGGAGTTTTCGTTCGTTATAGGTAATCCACGCGATCCCGAGAGGGACACGAGGGAAACGCTGCAATTCGTTCGAAAGATCAAGAGGATCAATCCGCGATCCGAAATCATTATTTACCATTATCCACCCGTCCCCCAGCGGACCTCGATGTACGGCAACATCGATGGCCAGGTCTCGTTTCCGACTACCCTCGACGAGTGGGCAACGAAGCGTTGGATGGATTTTACGCTTCGAATTGACCCGAATACTCCTTGGCTCAAACGGAAAACGAAGAAACTGATCGATAATTTTGAAGTGGTCATCAGTTCGCGCTGGCCCACGGTCCAAGATATTCGTGCTCCACGCTGGAGTCGGGCGCTTTTGAAGACGCTGAGTGCGTGGCGTTACGCGGCGGGCATTTATGCTTTCCCGAAGGAACTGCGCTGGGCCCAGCAATTCATCACTTTGCGGAAGCCTAAACAGGAAAGCCTTTAGCCCTTCTTGGAGCGGACGATGGCAAGCACTATACCTACATCTTGCCTCTCGCCGGCGGACGGCTATCGGCTGTGGGCCGACACCTATGATCACGAAGCGAACCCCATGTTGTCTCTCGAGAGACGCGTTCTTGAACCGCTGCTACCTCCGCTGGCCGGTCTGGACATCGTGGATCTTGGATGTGGCACAGGGCGCTGGTTGGAAGCGCTGAAAGGGGCAGGGGCGCGCAGCCTGCTTGGTGTCGACCTCTCTCCGGAAATGCTTGGCCTCGCCAGGCCCAAGTTGGGAAGTGAGGCAAAGATTGTTTGCGCGGATTGTGCGGATGCGCCGCTTGGCGTAGCTTCTTCCGACCTGCTGCTCTGCAACTTTGTCCTTAGCTATGTCGAAGACGCGAGACAGTTCTTCGAAATGGTGAGCAAGGTCCTCCGGCCAGGAGGATCTCTTTTCGTGACCGATGTCCATCCACAAACTGCTGCAGGCCTCAATTGGCGGCGGGGAGTTCGTTCGCGGGGCGAATTTCAAGAGATTCGCACCCAGGAAAGAACAGTCAGCGAGGTGGTCTCTCTCTGCCAGAAGGCAAACTTGCACGTGGCAACATTTCTGGAGGCACGATTTGGCGACGAAGAACGCGTCGTTTTCGAAAGAGAAGGGAAGAAGGAATATTTTGATCGTATCAGTTCACTTCCCGCGATTTACGTTTTGCAAGTGTCCGCGCGGAAAAAATCTCGCGATATAGTCCAGCGAAAGAGCAGATCCCAGGCGATCAGTAGATTGCAGAATTCACGATTCGCTCTGGGGCCTACCGCCAGCGTCCAAGGAGAGCTGCTCGTTAACGGTTCCCGTATCGATTCTCTTCGCAGTGAAACGTATGTCGGTGCCTTTTCGCCGTCTTCGAGAACAACTGTGGATCTGCACGACTATCTGATCTTCCCTGGACTCGTCAACGCGCACGATCATTTGGAGTTTGCGCTATTCCCCCGGCTTGGGAAAGGCGGCTATAGCAACTTCCTGGAGTGGGCGGAGGATATTCGTCACACTGATGCGCAATCAATCGCTGAGCACCGGCAAGTGCCACGGGAGGCGCGCTTGTGGTGGGGCGGGATTCGCAATCTTCTGTGCGGCGTAACCACTGTTTGTCATCACAACCCTTACGAACCCGACGTGTTTACGGACGAATTCGCGGTCCGGGTCCTAAAGGACTATGGATGGGCGCACTCTTTGTCATTGGAGCCGGAAGCAGCGGTGAAGAAGCGAGAGACTCCCGAAGGGCATCCCTTCTTCATACATCTCGCGGAGGGCATCGACAAGAAAAGCAGGGAAGAGATTCGTGATCTGCACCGGGCCGGGGCCCTGGATGCCGACACGGTAATTATTCATGGGCTTGCCTTGGGGGCTGAAGGGAGTGCCCTGTTGCGCTCGGCGCATGCGGGACTGATTTGGTGTCCTAGTTCGAACCTCTTTTTGTTTGGAAGAACGTTGTCTTGCGAGGAGATTCGGGGCTTCCCCAAAGTAGCTCTCGGAAGCGATTCACCATTGACTGGGCAGGGAGATTTTCTGGACGAAGTTCGTTGCGCATCGCAGTTTCTGCACACGCCTTCGGCCGATCTATATGCCTACGTCACTCGCCAGGCTGCACGGCTTCTCAATCTAAGGAATGGAGAAGGGCAGTTCCGTGTTGGTGGCGTTGCCGATTTGGTTGCGGTGCGCGAGACAGGCCTAACTCCGGCAGAAACTTTGGTCAGGCTGTCCTATCGAGAAGTGGAGCTGGTCCTGTTGGGGGGGCGCGTACAGTTGGCTTCGGAGGGAGTACGGCACCGTCTTCCGGGTGAGCTGTGCGAAGGCCTCCAGCCACTTTCGATTGAGGGAGTCGTTCGTTGGATTCGAGCTCCGCTCGGTCGCCTATTTGAGCAGACCGTGAGACATCTCCATGGTGATATTTATCTCGGCGGGAAGCAGGTGTGCTTTGGAGATTAAACTCGAGAATTCTCTCTCAGTTCAAGAGTGTGTGGAGGATCCGCACATTGTCCATACCCTTCCCGTCCTGGTTGTGCATGCGCACAGTTCATGCAACTGCCGATGCATCATGTGTGACATTTGGAAAACGCGGGAAGCAAAAATATTCCGTGTAAGCGATCTGGAGCCCCAACTTGAGTCCATTCGTCAGCTCGGAGTTCGTTGGATCGTATTTTCGGGCGGTGAGCCGCTCATGAATCCCGAGCTCCCGCAGCTTTGTTCGATTTTGGGAGACGCAGGGATTCGCCTCACGCTCTTGAGCACCGGATTGCTACTCAAGAAGTGTGCGAGTAGCGTAGCTGCGAGCTTTGATGACGTGATTGTTTCTTTGGATGGGCCACCGGCGGTACACGACGCTATCCGCCGAGTGGAGGGGGCTTTCGGGCTTCTTCAAGGAGGCATTTGTGCACTGAGAGAAGTACGCAGGGATATACAGATTACCGCTCGATCGACGGTGCAAAAAGCAAACCACAAGCATCTGCTGGAAACCGCGCGTGCAGCGAAACTCCTTCAATTGAACGGCATTTCGTTCTTGGCGGCGGATCTGACCTCCAGCGCGTTCAATCGTTCCTTGATTTGGCCTACGAGCCGTCAGGCGGAGATTGGGCTGTCGCTTTTAGAATCGCGCGTTCTGGACGATCAGATCGAAACCCTCATTCGTGACTCCAAAGAAGAGTTTGACGCAGGATTTATCGCCGAGTCGCCGGCGAAACTGCGGAGGATTGCGCGCCACTTCCGAGTGCAATTGGGCCTGGAATCGGCAGAATCACCGGTCTGTAACGCGCCTTGGACTTCGGCGGTAATCGAGGCCGATGGTGAAATCCGCCCGTGTTTTTTCCATCAATCGATCGGGAATTTGCGCAACGCAAGCCTTGAAGCCATCCTCAATGGGGCGAAAGGGCTTTACTTCCGCAAGAGTCTCGACATGGCAACTAATTCCGTCTGCAGGAATTGTGTCTGTTCCTTAAACTATCGCCCTTGAGTGGACGGTGTGGGCGACGCGGTCGAATCATCGTCTCCAGAGTACATCGCAGGTTCTCCTAGGCTGCCCGCTGGGGGCAAGTGACGGATGTAAACAACAATGGACCACAGTTCATCGTCCGTCAGGATTCCTTTTGAGCCGGGCATGCCGGAAAGAGAGATGCCGTTTTCGAGGATCCAGTAAAGCTGTCCGTCTGTGTAAGTTTGTACTTGAGGGGAATTGAGTGGGGGTACGGGTGGCTCCATACGATCAGCAAAGGGAACGCCCGTGTTTTGCCCGTCCAGTCCATGACACGCGGC
>Ga0137362_10003377_pt1 | contig 10659 bp, 9 predicted proteins | sample MadtaG_2_FD_104801 | JGI IMG/M metagenome (GOLD analysis project Ga0137362, IMG submission 104801) | Vadose zone soil microbial communities from Angelo Coast Range Reserve, California, USA - Mad1_100_16 metaG | ecosystem: Environmental > Terrestrial > Soil > Vadose zone | place: USA: California... | reverse complement strand
GTTCGCCAGCTCATCAGCCGCGTGGCCAACACCATTGTGCGCTGGGGCGAAGAGGGCGGCTATTTCGCGGATGCGGAGTCGCGTGACGCGTTCCGCGACGAACTTACACATTTGTTGGTCGAGCAAAAGATGGCTTTCAACTCGCCCGTCTGGTTCAACGTTGGCGTGCAGCCCAAGCCGCAATGTTCGGCGTGCTTCATCAATTCCGTGCAAGACAACATGGAATCGATCATGGGGCTGACGCGCACGGAGGGCATGCTGTTCAAGTGGGGCTCGGGCACGGGGACGAACTTTTCGACCCTTCGCGGAAGCAAAGAAACGCTTTCCGGCGGCGGCATAGCGTCCGGCCCGGTGAGCTTCATGAAGGGCTTCGACGCGTTTGCCGGCGTGATCAAGAGCGGAGGGAAGACGCGGCGCGCAGCGAAGATGGTGATCTTGAATATCGATCACCCGGACATCATGGAATTTATCGAAAGCAAGGTGAAAGAAGAGCGCAAGGCGCACGTGCTGATCGAGCAGGGCTACGATTCCGGGATTGACGGCGACGCCTACAGCTCGATTTTCTTCCAGAACGCCAACCACTCCGTGCGCGTGACCGACGAATTCATGCGCGCGGCGGAGGAAGACCGCGACTGGTGGACGCGCAACGTCACCGATGGGCAGCCCAATGACAAGCTGCGCGCGCGGGATCTGCTCCTGAAGATTGCGGATTCCACCTGGCACTGCGGCGATCCCGGCATGCAGTACGACACCACTGTAAATCGCTGGCACACCTGCAAGAACACCGCGCGCATCAACGCCTCCAATCCCTGCAGCGAGTACATGTTCCTGGATGACACAGCGTGCAACCTGGCTTCGCTGAACTTGATGAAGTACCGCACCTCGAACGGGCAATTTGACGTCGAAGGCTTCCGGCATGCGGTGGACGTGACCATCACCGCGCAGGAAATTCTGGTGGACAACGCCAGCTACCCCACGGACAAGATTGCCAAGAACTCGCATGAGTTTCGCCCGCTGGGGCTGGGATACGCGAATCTTGGCGCGCTGCTGATGTCCATGGCGCTGCCCTACGATTCCGATGAAGGGCGCGACGTGGCCGGCGCCATCACCGCGCTAATGTGCGGCGAAGCGTACGCGCAGTCGTCGCGCATCGCCGAGCGCATGGGACCCTTTTCCGGCTACGACGTGAACCGCGAGCCTATGCTGGACGTCGTCCGCATGCATCGCGAGGCCATGCGCGGAATCCAGCCGGATCATGTGCAGGCGGATTTGTTCATGGCGGCGCAGGAATCCTGGGACACCGCGCTGCAGCACGGCGAAAAATTCGGCTACAAGAATTCGCAGGTGACGGTGCTGGCGCCCACGGGCACAATCGGCTTCATGATGGATTGCGACACCACAGGCATCGAGCCGGACCTGGCGCTGGTGAAGCACAAGAAGCTGGTGGGCGGCGGCTTGATCAAGATCGTAAACAATACCGTGCCGGAAGCGCTGATGAAGCTGGGCTACACGCCGGAACAAAGCAGCGAAATTGTTTCGCATATCGACAAACAGGGAACCGTCGAAGGCGCTCCGTACCTGAAGCCCGAGCATTTGCCGGTTTTCGATTGCTCGCTGGCGCCGGCGGGCGGCGGGCGTTCCATCAATTGGACCGGGCACGTGAAGATGATGGCCGCGGCGCAGCCGTTCCTTTCCGGGGCGATCTCCAAGACCATCAACATGCCCGAGGAATCGACCATCGAAGATATTTCGCAGGCGTACCTTCTCTCCTGGAAGATGGGGCTGAAGGCCGTGGCCATCTACCGCGACAATTCCAAGCGCTCGCAGCCGCTGTCCGCTGCGGGCAAGAAAGACGACAAGAAGGCGGAAGCTCTGACTATTGCTGAGGTTACGGTGCTGCCAGTCACGACTGAAGCAGAACCGGTCCAGCGTGAACTATTTCCGCGGACGCAGCGCGAGAAAATGCCCGTAGAACGTGATTCGGTGACACACAAGTTCAGCGTAGGCGGGCACGAGGGGTACATCACCGTCGGCAAGTACGATGACGGCCGAGTGGGCGAAGTGTTCATCAAGATGTCCAAGGAAGGCTCGACTCTGTCTGGGATTATGGACGGCTTGGCGCTGACTATGTCACTGGGCTTGCAGTACGGCGTGCCACTCAAGGTCTTCGTCGACAAGCTGCTGAACACGCGCTTTGAGCCTTCCGGCATCACCGCGAACCCCAACATTCGGTTTGTGTCCTCGGTGCTGGACTACATTGCGCGCTGGCTCGGTGGGCGCTTTATTTCTTCGGACTATCTGAAGCTGAACGGCGAAGCTTTGGCATCGCCCATTGCCGCTACCCCGGCCTTGGCGACGCCGGCCATGGCGGAGGCGATGCGCCTGGCGCCGCCGCTCACCAATCCGCAATCCTCTAAACCGCGCGACGCGCATGAAGGCGCGCCCACCTGCTCCGAGTGCGGCATGCTGATGGTGCCGAACGGCGCTTGCTACAAATGCGAAAACTGCGGCAGCACTTCCGGCTGCAGTTAAGACTGGAAGGAGCCTGACAGTGTACACAGCAGTTCAAAACGCATCGATAGAAGTCGTAAACAAGATTCTAAATTTTGTTCAGCAAGCCGGGTCGGACCCTTCGGATTCGTACGCAGGCATTACTGATGACCCGGAAAGAAGGCTCTTTGCTGAGCATCTCGTGCGCAAGGAGGATTCTGGCTCATACATTTATCTACCGGTACCAGATAAAGAGACCGCAGATTTAGTGGAGAGTCATCTCACAGATTCCGTGTTCGGACGAATGGATGGTGGGCCAGGCGGCGACACAAAAGGTTGTTTCGTGTACGCATACCTGAAAAAGCCCCACACCAAACCCCGAGGCGATCCTAGTCGATGAGCACATTCCAGCCCGGTGCGGCGATGGCGGCAAGTGTTGCTCCCATCAAACCAAAGACCAGAGGCTTTCTTCGCATCGTGCGGCACGGCACGGGCCCCGGCGCGATCTACGTGGTTACTTATCATCGGCTGGATCAGGCGGAGGGATCGCGCCCGCGACCCGCGGCGGCCGAAGACGCGCAAGCGCTGATCGAGTTGCTGGAGCGCATCGGCGTGGACTTCCGGCTGGGCGAAGTGCGCGGCGCGATGGAGGATGTCCTAAGGTTCGGCTCCGCCAATATCCCAGACTTGTGGCTCAGTGACGAGGAGATGATCGAGAAGGGGTTGGTGGAGAGCTAGGTATAGTTCGCTTCAATGAGAGCGCCGAAGGTTCGCCCTTCGGCGTTTTTGTTTTTTGAGAGCGCTGCGCGGCTGCGAGTTAGCGGGGGCGTGGGCGCAGCGGCGGGCGCGCGGTCAGCGGGCGCGGGCGCATGCGGAAGCGCGGGCCGAGCGGCGGCGGAACGTTGCGCAGGGACTCGCCGCAGCAGGGGCAGCGGCCTTCGTCGCTGAACGCCCGGGTGGCGTCGGCGCGCAGCCAGTGGCCGCGCGCTTCGCATTGCGGGTTGATGCATTGCACGGTGAAGCCGGGCAAAAACTGCATTTTGTTCTCCCTCAGCGGCCGGCGCTTTTGCGGCACCAGGCCATGGCGCAGAGCCGAGTTCCCCTGTGACGGAATGCTGGCGCGGATTCTGGTGCAGGCCGCTCCCGCTGTCAAGGAAAAAGACCACAATATATAGGGGTGGGGTTGCGGCGGGAGTGGTACATTCGATGCCTACAGTCCTGAGAAAAAGAAAGGGCTTGGCGTACGTAGTAGATGATAGAGGCGGTGCGCGCGGTCGGCCGCGAGTAGCGGCAACGGCGGGAAGCTTCCAGGAAGCAAGATGGGGTCCGTCAACGAACGATGAGTTGACATGGGTGAAAGGTCGGAAGAGCACAGGCAGGAGTGCCTGTGCCACAGGAGGCAGTCATGGCGAATGTGACGCGTGGTGGGGGAATAGACTTGGGCGGCTCGATGCCGTCGATGCCGAATTTTCGGCTGGCAGGGTCGCGGATTCTGCGACTCGCGCTTGTAGTGTTGGTCCTGTTGTTGTTGCTGTGGAGCACGACCTCGATTCCGGCGGGTAACGTCGGCGTGCTCACCCTGTTCGGGCGAGTGTTGACCGACGAAACGCTGCCGGAAGGCATCCATCTCATCAACCCGCTGAAGTCGGTGCAGAAACTCTCGGTGCAGACGCAATCGCTGAAGGAAAGCGCGAACGTGCCGTCGAACGAAGGGCTGATCCTGGCGCTGGATACGTCGCTGCTCTTCCGCCTGGATAAGAACATGGCGGCGCACGTGTATCAGACTGTCGGTGACAACTATGCGGAGAAAATCGTGGAGCCGACACTGCGCGCGGCCATTCGCGCGGCGACCTCCGCGCATAGCGCTAACGCCCTCTATACTAACGCCCGCGAGTTGGTGCAAACCCAGATTCAAGAGGAGTTGACCAAGGAACTCGCGCCGCGCGGCGTGATCGTGGAGAACGTGCTGCTGCGCGACGTGCAGTTACCCGCGATGCTCAAGACCTCTATCGAAGCCAAACAGCAGGCCGAGCAGGACGCGCTGCGCATGAGCTTCATCCTGCAAAAAGAAAAGCAGGAAGCGGAGCGCAAGCGCATCGAAGCGCAGGGCATCGCGGACTTCCAGAAGATCGTGGCCCAGGGCATCAGCGCTCAATTGCTGGAGTGGAAAGGCATCGAAGCCACGGAAAAGCTGGCTACGAGCGCAAACTCGAAAGTCGTGATCATCGGCAATCCGAAGAACGGGCTGCCGCTGGTGCTGGAGCCGAGGTAAGTCGGAAGTCTGAGTGGCGGATCGGGATTATTTCTGTGTTTCGAGTACGGCTGTTGCTCGTATTACTCATAGGGGCGTGGCTGGCTGGGGAAGCACTCGGCAAGCAGAAGGAGACGCTTCGTCGAACGCTTGTGGCGCACAAGCTGACGGTGGACGCCAAGATTGTTAAGAACGCGGACCAGCCGATCAGCAGCGGCGCGGTGTTAGATACCCAGAAGGAGTTTGTTATCGCCTATTACGCCGATGACGCCTCCGGCCTTTTGAAGGCGCCCATCCATTTCGCACGCTATGACCGAACCAAGGGTGTTTGGGATTTCGCGGACGTCACCGACGGTTCAGTCGAGGGCCTGCAGGGCGCGTGCTTCGGATCGGTGCTTTCCATAAGGGTCGTTGCGGGATTCTACGTCGTCGATACGCATATCAGCCCGTCGGCGGGTTGCCTGCTGGTTCTCTCAGCGGACATGAAGGTACAGGCCAAGTTTTTTGGATGGTACTTAGGCCACTTAGGGGACCGCATCCTCGTCTATCACCGCAACCAGGTTCACTTCGCGCCGGTGCATCCAGCGGAGATCGCGACGTTTGACCTGCAGAGCAAGAAGGACACGGTTATTTTTCCACCCAAACCTGATCAGCAAGTTCGCCTGGATTTGATTGCCGCACTCGATGCGTTTTATACGAGCCATCCGGATTATTGCCAGCAGAACAATGACCCTTGCGACCCGGAATACTTCGACAGCTCGCTGGAAGGCGAGATCGTCACCGATAATCGCGAGCATGCGGTTGCCTTCGTGATTTCGTACGAGGTGCAGGGCTATGGCCAAAGCAAGGAAAAGCCCTCGGGCCCGCCGAAAGTCGTATATGTCTATCGCCATGTGAACGACGAAGCGAAGCTGGAATACCGGGAGATATTGATCGATGACCTGCAGGCGCGATATGGCGCTGCTTCACTCAAGCGATTGGTCGACCCCGAGATACTGGTCAAGCTGTTCGACAGCGATGCGGCAAAAAAGAGGACTGGACCCGTGCAGTAAATCCCGCCAAGGACGGTCGGCATTCACAAAAACAAGGCTAGTGCTGGGCGGGAGGACTTGAAGGCTTCTCGTTTTGCGGCGGTGCGGTGGTTTGTGCCGGCCCGTGCTTGCGGTGGCTCTTCAGCTCTTCGAGGGCGGCGAGACGCGTCTTGAGCCGCTCGATTTCCTGCTGCTTGTCGCTGATTTGCGCTCTTTCCGCGTCGAGCTTGGCTTTGCCCGCGGTGTTGTTGGCATAATCCGGCTTCGAGTAATACGTGTCTTGATCCAGTGCCAGCCCGCGCTGGAGCAGATCCAAGTCTTTCTCCGCTTGCGCGACCTGTTGTTTGAGGCCGGCGATTTGCGCATCTTGTTCAGCGGCCTCCTTCGCAGCCTCTTGGTCCGCGGACTTGTCAGCGGCTTCGCCCGCGGCGACTGCTCCCGGGCTGGGCGGCTCGGTTTCCAGTTTCGCCGGAGCAGCTACATTGATGCTATCGGGGCCAGGTTGGGAAGGGCGTTTGGGGAGATCGTCGTCGGTGAGGACCTTGGCCGATTTGGCGGCGTTCTTCTTGCGTTCCCGGTTGCGCCGGGCGGCTTCGGCCACGGAGTCGGTTTGCTGTGACTGGGAGTCTTGAGGCCGCGAAAAGGCCGAGCGCTGCGTGCAAAAGCATGCGATTAAGAGCGTGGCAATTAGCTGCAGGCATTTACGCAGGCGCATAGACGCAATCCTCAATCGAAGGGCTGACAAAGTTCAGGATACGCCGGAGCTTTTCCTGGGGCAATCTCTCCGGCAACGCGCGTGCGAATGAGGCAACGGCACGATAGCAACGCGGCGCGCTGCGATTACGTCTTATGCGCCGTGGTTTCCTACGGTCGCGCATTTTGCTTCAGAGCGGTGCGGAGTTGCGGATGCGCAAGAGGAGGCTCATACTCTCCAGCCGTGAGGAGTTGCGATTGCGAGGATTTCATCGGGTCAAGATTTTCGTTTCGCACCGCCGTACTTTATTTCTTCTTGCGGCCATCGCCTCTTGCGGATTTTTGCCGGGCAATGCGGCTGGAGCCTCCAGCGCGCCGCCGGCTGTCGGGTCTAAGCTCGTTTCGCTGCAAACTTCGCCACAGTCTTCCGTGCCGCCGCAAACGCCGATACCTGGATTGCCCAAGTCCGAGCCCGCGGAACAACAGCATGGGAAAACCGAGCAGTACACTTTGTCCGAAGACCGCTACGAAAAAGCCGTGGCGTACTCGCGCGCCGGTTATACGTTGTATTTTGTTTCCTATTTCGTGGGCATTGCGGTGCTTTTTCTGCTGCTGCGGATGGGTGTGGCTGCGAAATTCCGTGACTTTGCAGAGCGCGCGACCGGAAGGCGATGGCTTCAGGGTTTTGTCTTCGTTCCATTGCTATTTTTGACCGCCGACATTTTTGACCTGCCGGTTCGTTTGTACTGGCACTCTCTGTCGCTTCGGTACGAACAGTCCGTGCAGCGCTGGGGTTCCTGGTTTTGGGACTGGACTAAGGAAGAGCTCTTGGGAACGGCAATCGCGCTCCTCCTGGTCTCGATCTTGTTCGCGGTGATGCGGCGCAGCCCGCGCCGCTGGTGGCTGTATTTTTGGTTCGCCTCTTTCCCGATTCTCCTCGGACTCATCTTCATCGGACCGGTGGTCATCGATCCGCTGTTTCACAAATTCGAGCCGCTCGAAAAAGAGCATCCGCAATTGGTGAAGTCCATCCAGAAGCTCACGCAGAATGCCGGCGTGCCCATCCCGCCGGAGCGCATCTTCCTGATGCGCGCCAGCGAAAAGAGCAATGAGATCAACGCCTACGTGACCGGCGTGGGCGTTTCCAAGCGCGTGGTGATTTGGGACACCACGTTGCAGAAAACCAGCAATGCGGAAACGCTCTTCATCGTGGGCCACGAGCTCGGGCACTATGTTCTTGGCCACGTTTGGAAGGGATTTTTGTATGGCGCCGCCGGGCTGCTCGGCGCTTTATACCTGATCTTCCGCGGATTGCATTGGGCGCTCGGCCGCTGGGGCAGGGATTGGAACCTCTACGGCCTTGAGGACTGGGCATCGTTGGCGGCATTTCTGCTGTTGCTGCAAGCGCTCATGTTCTTTGCCGCCCCGGCGGTAAACGGCGTCAGTCGCATGCAGGAGCATGCCGCCGATGTGTACGGCTTGGAAGTAATCCACGGGGTGGTGCCGAATTCCGATGAGGTCGCCGCGCACGCCTTTCAGATTCTTGGCGAAGTGGATCTGTCGGATCCCAATCCGTCGCCGTTCATTACATTTTGGCTGTATTCGCATCCGCCGTTGGGGGACCGGCTGGTCTTTGCGCACAGCTACGATCCGTGGTCCAGAGGCGAATCGCCAAAGTACCTGAAATCCTCGAAGTAAGGGGTCACGATGGGGCGTGGCGGCGCGCGAAGCTCGCCACCTTGTGGCGGTTGCCGCAAATCGCCATGGAGCACCACCGCCGGCGGTGCGTGCGCGAATCATCGCGGAAAAACAAAGCGCAACCTGGATTGGCGCAAATTCGCAAGCGTGCCTGTGTCCCCTCGGTGATAATCTCTGCCGCGGAACGCGCGATGGCCGCCAGGAGCCAGTCGAGTCCGCCTTCGCACGCCAGGAATTCCAGCTTCCAGGAGTTTGCTGCAAAGACCAGTTCGTCGTGTCCCTCGGTGATGCGCAGGATTTCGTTGATGGGTTCCACCCATTCGTGGATGATCCGTTCTTTCTTCACCATGGCGCCAAAGGCGCGGCGCAAGGCGTCGCGCAGCCGCACGACTCGCGTAAGAAGAGTTTGGGCGGTGTCGGGGTCCGTGCCCGAGAGCGCCAGGAGACTGGTGCCGCGTTCCGGGGAGACGATTCCTGAGGCGTCCAGGAAGCCAATAAACTCCTCCCAGGACAAGCCTTGTGTTGGTGAGCCCGGTTGGGAGGGCATATTAGCGAAATCGATCGCCAAGCGGCCGCCTAAGAGGGTTGGAGAGGAGTTTCGGCTGTCCACGGGAAGCACTCCAATAACCGGTTAAATCTATCACGGTGGTTAAGCAAGTATGAAGTATCTTATTTACCGCGCAGAGTCTAGGTTCTCATCTGCGGAGTCACAGCGGACGTAAGGATGTAATGTAATCTAGGAGTTTGAGTTCTGTCGTGAAATCTTTGCCATCCCTTTTGCTATTGGCCCTGTTTGGCGCCGTCGGCGCGACCTATCATCTAGGCCTGCGCGGCACGGAGGCCAAACAAGCAGGTGATCCGACTGCGCGGACGCCCGTCGTCCTGGAACTATTTACTTCGGAAGGCTGTTCGAGCTGCCCGCCGGCGGACGCTTTGCTCGCCCGGCTTGAAGAGCAGCAGCCGGTTGCCGGAGCGGACATCATTGCCCTGGAGGAACATGTCGATTATTGGGACCATCAGGGCTGGGTTGATCCCTTTTCTTCAGAACAGTGGACGTTGCGCCAGCAGGCCTACGCGTCAACTCTCAGTGATCACGGCGTGTACACACCGGAGTTGGTGATCAACGGCCGCACCGGATTTGTAGGCAGCCGCGAGCGCGAAGCGCGGCGTGCCATTTCCGAAGCCGCTCTGCAGCCGCAATCGGAGGTTGTGGTGACGCCGGCGAAATCAGAAAAGCGCGACCGTGCAGTTTTCAACGTATATATTGCCAAGCTTCAGGGCGCTCAAGCTGGTGATGCGCCGGAGGTTTGGCTGGCGGTTACGGAGACCGCCCTGCATTCGGCGGTGACTCGCGGCGAAAATGCTGGCGAAGATCTGCACCACGCTGCCGTCGTGCGCTGGCTCCACAAAGTTGGCGCGGCAGACAGCAGCGCAACTCCCGCCTTCACAGGACAACAGGAAACGAAACTGGACACGGGATGGAAGCGAGCAAATCTCCGCGTTGTCGCCTTCGTCCAGGAGAAGCGCAGTCGCCACATCCTGGGCGCCGCGTCGGCGCGTATCGGGCCGTAATCGCCACGCGCTTGTTCGGTGGAAGCTACGGCTGTGCTATCGTGGCCCTGAGTTCGCCCGCGCATGAGCAATTCCACTTTGCTGAATTCGGAAGCTTCCCCTCCACCAAGCCCACCGCCATCCGCCGGGCACAATTTTTTTCGCAGCCCCAATCTGCTCTTCGCCTTCCTGCGCGTTTGTATTTTCATGCTCCTCAGCTACGCGATCAGTCTTGCTTTGCAGTTCATCGCAGCGGCCTTGGAGCCGCAAAAACGGTCCCTTGTTTCACCGAAGCGACTGGCCATGGCGGAGACGATCGCTTTTCTGGGCACGTTCGCGGCGGGCTTGATCATGGCGCGCCTCGAAAAGCGCTCCTTTGGCGATTATGGCCTTCCGTTGCGCGGCTTCCTCGGGAGATTTTTTTGGCAAGGCGCGCTTTTCGGCTTCGTGGAAATTAGCGCCGTCATAGGCGCGATCGCCGCTTTCGGTTCGTATCGCTTTGGCAGCCTGGCGATTCATGGCGAAGATCTTCTGCGTTGGGCGTCGTTCTGGGCGGCCTTTTTCCTTGTTGTAGGGCTCTACGAGGAATTTACCTTTCGCGGGTACATGCAATTCACGCTGGCGCAAGGCGTTGGATTTTGGCCTGCCGCGCTACTGCTGTCGCTCGCCTTCGGGCTAGTTCACATTACAAATCCGGGCGAGAACTGGATCGGCATCGCTGGAATTGTTCTCACGGGTCTCTTTTGGTCATTCACCTTGCGCCGCAGTGGAAGTCTCTGGTTCGCCGTGGGCATGCACGCCAGTTTTGATTTTGGCGAGACCTTTCTCTATTCGGTGCCCGATAGCGGCGCTGTTTTTCCCGGGCACCTTTCCAACGCCACGCTCGCCGGTTCCGCGTGGCTCACCGGTGGAAGCGCCGGTCCCGAGGCCAGCCTCTTTGACTTC
>Ga0137362_10003369_pt1 | contig 10676 bp, 7 predicted proteins | sample MadtaG_2_FD_104801 | JGI IMG/M metagenome (GOLD analysis project Ga0137362, IMG submission 104801) | Vadose zone soil microbial communities from Angelo Coast Range Reserve, California, USA - Mad1_100_16 metaG | ecosystem: Environmental > Terrestrial > Soil > Vadose zone | place: USA: California... | reverse complement strand
CCAGCCTGCCAAGGTTGCGAGTTTCTCATCCTGTCGCCACGGAGGACCAATTGGCCGCCCCAGGTCGAGCATTCGGCCTTGGATTTCTTCGAGGGGAAGGTCAAGCTCGGCGACCCCGCGGTCCAGGATTTCGCGCTCCTTTATGCCGGTCACGGGCAACCCACAGGTTTCGTTCGCGCGTCTGATTGCCGCACGAAAGAATTCGCCCTCCGCGGTGTGAATCATGGCGTGTGACGCGAGTATCGATTCAAGAGTCCCCAGGGGTCGACCTGATCTCCCCAGGATGCACGAACCGATTCCCTGATAACCCAGCTGGCAGAGGTTGTCGATCAGCAGCCGCAACGCCTGCAGCGCCAACGCATTTGTGGAATCGGTACGCTGCTTTATCAGCTCTTCCGCCGCTGCCGGATTCAGCTCGGCGGCTGCGTGGAAGGGTTGCAGAGAGCCTCTTATTGCCGGGTCTGCGAGCTCGATCCTCCGGCGATCGACTACTGCAGGCGAGCTTGCTGGGCCTTTCACTGTCACAGCCGCGGCCCATCCCGAGTGCACTCGAAAACCCAGCCCGACGCTGGCTAGACTCTTCGTTATCTTTGGCATGGTTCTTTCTGGAAGTGCCTAGATTACATCGGTCGGAAAAGTAATAGTTTGGAATTCGATGATGAGAGTGTGCAGGGGGACTCCTTTCAGCTTGGTTGAATGTCAAGGGAACCCTGTCAAATCTTCCTCCCAAACGTTGATCAGCGCCATGCAGGCGCGTCCAGCCACTGGACGTACTTCTGGCTCTGCTCGCGCAAACCCAAGATCTGCCTAGGGATCGTTTACGTTATTGCGACAATCGACTTTCAGCTTCGGCTCGGGCTCCTCCAAGTGGCGCCAACGTCCGCGAATTCTCTCCACGTTGAAGGGGAAGCTGTACTTCGAAAACTGATCCCTTACCGGGTGTGCTTTCGACTGCGATTGAGCCGCTGTGCTGCTGTACGATCCAGAGAGCAATAGCGAGGCCCAGTCCTGCTCCTCCCAATTCCCGGCTTCTGGCCTTGTCGGCGCGGTAGAAACGTTCGAAGATTCTGGTTTGATCTTCAGGAGCAACGCCGATGCCGGAATCGATCACCTTGAGCACGGCCTTGTCGCCTCGGTCCTCCAGAGAAAGGCTGACTCTTCCCGGCACGGGTGTGTACTTAACTGCGTTGTCGAGCAGGATATTCAACAGCTGTTGTAGGGCGGTTTTGTCGCCCGCTACTAGCAAATTTCCGCCGGTGACAGTGTCGGTAAATTCCAACGTTCTCAATCTGGCAACGGTGCGCCACTCTCCAGCGGCTCTCATTACCATTTCCCGAAGGTCGATGGGGCGTATTTCCAGCGCCTCACGGCCCGAATCCGCGCGCGCCAGCGACAACAGCTTTTCGACCATCGATGATGTTCTTTCCGACTCTGTCAGGATGTGAAAGAGGGCGTCGCGGTATTCCTCTTCTGTCCGTGACTTCCGGAGAGCGATTTCGGCTTCGGTGCGAATGAGTGAGATGGGAGCACGAAGCTCGTGTGACGCGTCCGCCGTGAATTGAGTGACGCGCAGAAAGGCATTTTCGATACGACCCAGCATTTCGTTCAAAGTGTCGGAAAGCCGTTGCAGTTCATCTCCCGTGTGCAACGGTTCCAGGCGACGACTCAGGTTCGAGCCGCTGATGGTGCGCGCAGTGCGGGTAAGGGTGTCGACCGGTGACAAGGCCCTGGCGCTGACCCAATATCCGACCAGGGAGGCAGCGAGCAGGATGAGCGGAGCGAACATCACTAGATAACGGCGAAATACGGCCAGAGTGTGGGACATGTCGTCTATGGGTACGCCGGTTTGCACGATGAAGCGGCGCCCGTGCACCACGATGCTCTGATTCAGAAAACGAAAAGGCTTGCCACCGAGTTCGCGATCTTCATAGACGGGCTGAACCAGTGGGTCCGCAACAGTTGGGGGGAAGGATGTCTTCTGCATGAATGATGCGCGGTAAATCCAGTCAGTTGGAGGCGCATAGATTTGCAAGTAGTCGCCCGAGTGCTCGAGAACATAGGCTTCTGTGACTTCCTCCTGCAGCTTAGCGATGGAAGCATCTTTCTTCTGAGCTTCCAGAAAATGCCGCAGGTCATCCACCTGGTTTGTCAGTTCGTCATCGGCGATTTCATAGAGACTGTGGCGCAGAATGAACCACATGCCGAATCCAAAGAGAAACTGAGCGGCAGCAAAGACGACAAAATAAGAAACCGTCAGCCGCAGACCAATTGACAATCGTTTCATCGCAGGGATTCTGCGCGTAGCATGTAGCCCACTCCGCGCACCGTGTGAATCAGTTTCGGCCGTGTGTCGTCTTGAATCTTGCTGCGTAGCAGGCGCACAAAGACATCGAGAGTGTTGTCCTCAATGTCCCGCTCGAAACCCCAGACCGATTCGATCAAGGATTGCCGACGCACCACAGTTCCGGCACGGTAGATAAGTTGTTCCAACAAACTGTATTCGGTCCGCGTGAGTGAAACCCTGATTCCGCCGCGGGATACTTCCCGTGTGGCCGGGTCGAGCACAAGATCGCCAACCTGAAGGAGCAGCGGTTGCGGCACACGTGCCCGCCGCTTCACCGCCCTCAGACGAGCAAGAAGTTCATTGAAAGAAAACGGTTTTGTTAAATAGTCGTCGGCACCGACATCGAGGCCATAGACGATGTCCGGCACTGAATCCTTTGCCGTCAGCATCAAGACTGGCGTGGCGATCTTTTGCGAGCGCAAGCGTTTTGCCAGTTCATAGCCATCCATTTTAGGCATCATCACGTCAAGGATGATGACGTCGAAATCATAGTTCGCAGCCAGTTCCAAACCGCCCCGTCCATCTGTGGCGCATTCCACGGTATGCCCCTCTTCGGTAAGGCCCTTGTGGAGCAGTTCAACCATTCGTTTTTCGTCTTCGACAACCAGGAGCCTCATCGGGGCACCGGTAAACCTGTAAGGAACTTATGCTTCGCCATCGTAATGGATAATTGTGAATATTCTGTTAATACGGCGAAGCGGTGAAAGTTCCATATCAATCTGAAAAAAAATTAACGGTAACTTCACGCGCCGTTTACATGCCCTCCTTAATATTCCGAGCATTAGACCCACGCGCAAGTTTCGAGTTTCTGTCTGAGAGGTCCAATGATTTCCGGGGCAACGTACCCGATGTTCCCCGTGACTAGTGGACTTGGCTTGATCAGGCCAACACCTGCGACAGCACAAGTCAGTTCGGAGTCTCTATGCGCCTAGCGTGTCCTTCTCGCCCAGCACACTTCCTCGCTCAGCGAATCTTTTTGCTTTTGGCCCTGTCGACGATTGTCGTTCCGACAGCGTTTGCACAGATCGATCGCGCAGTCCTCGAAGGTGCCGTGATCGACCCAGCCGGAGCCGCAATCGTGGGAGCGAACGTGAAGGTCCAATCTGTGGACACGGGTATCGCCCAGGAACAGCGGACCAACTCGAGCGGCTATTATCGCTTTCCCGGTCTGGCTGTCGGCCTCTACACCGTCACGGTCACGAACGCCGGCTTCAAGACGCGCGTGATTGAAGAAGTGCGACTACAGGTTGGCCAGACCCGCACACTCGATACGAAACTCGAAGTCGGCGCGATCGCGGAAAGAATCGAAGTCACGGTGTCTGCCGATCCTTCGGACCGCAGTTCTGCCGAGGCGGGCGCAGTCATTGACACGACTCAGATCGCCAACCTCCCTAACAACGGCCGCGACTGGGCCAGTTTCACTCTTCTCGCTCCCTTCGCTCAGGATGATGGGGGTGGGGATCAGCGCACGATCCGGTTTGCAGGCCGGGCGCGAGACGATAACAATTTTCAATTCGACGGGGTCGACGCAGGCGGGATTCAAGAGCAGGCGCAAAAATCGCAAACGCGCCTGCAGATTTCGCAGGATGCCATCGCCGAGTACCGCGTCACCAGCGCGCTATACGACGCTGAATATGGTACGCAGGCAGGCGGTCAGGTGGACGTGGTCACAAAATCCGGCACGAACGATTTCCACGGATCGCTTTTTGGCTATTTGCGAAATTCAATTTTTGATGCCCGCAATTTCAATGACTTCGACATTAACGGGAATCCAGCCATTCCACCATTTCGCTTTGGTCAGTATGGGATGTCCCTGGGCGGTCCGATCGTCAAGAACAAAGTGTTCTTTTTTCTCAATTACGAAGGCCTGCGCCAGTATGCGGCACAGACCACTCAGGTCGCCGTACCTTCACCCAGCATCCAGCAGACAACTCTTGCCACCTCGCCGCAAATGTGCTCCATTCTTCAGGCTTTCCCGTGGCGCGCATCCACCGGGTCTATTGGGAATTGCAGCCCGAGATTCGTTTTTCCTGATGGAGCTTTCGCGGATCAGACCAGCCAGGGTGTGCCCGACTCCGATCTATTCACCAATCCGGCGCCAACCACGGTCCACGAAGACACATGGCTGGTTCGCATGGATTACAAGATCAGCGATAAGTCCACCTTATACGGACGCGCTCAGCGCGACATCAGCCTTGTGAGCGGTACGGACGGAAGTGCCGTTCCGTTCGACCTGATTCAGACCATCAACCACCCTGCGAATTACCTCGTCGCATTGCAGCAAACTTTGTCACCCAGGCTTCTCAACGAGGCTAAAGTCTTCGTCAACCGGGCCCCGTTCATCAATCCACAGGCGGGCCCTCTTAATTATGCCGTCCATACCAGCAGTTGGGTCACAATCAACAACATCAATGCAGACCACGAGGTGGGCACAACTTTCGGGGTGATCGACAACCTTACCTGGGTTCGTGGCCGCCACACCTTCAAGACCGGAATGGAGATTCGCCGGGTTCGGTTAAATCAAGGTAAGACCGCCGACAACAATCTCGATTTTGGCAATTCGGATACGGGCTTCATCAACGGCAGCCTTTACGGAATCTCCTTCACTGCTCCGTGGTGTTGCCACAAACTTCGGCGTACTTTCTATCTGCCCTATTTTCAGGATGAGTGGAAAATTACTCCCAATCTCACCGTCAATCTCGGGCTCCGCTGGGAGTACTACGGGGTTGCGCACGAGGCCGACAATCGCACCACGGTTTTCGATTTCAACCAGTTCCACGGCGTGTGCCTGGGATCAGGTTCGACAAACGGTCCTTATCCGACACCGATCAACACACCAACCTGTCCCGCAAATCCCGCTTTGTATAACTCCAACTATAAGAATTTCGATCCCCGGGTCAGCGTGGCTTGGGCTCCGAGCGCCCTGCATGGGAAGACGGTGGTGCGAGCGGGGTTTGGGATCTATCACGGTGCGGCCCAGAACGACGATCTGAACGCCGGTCTGGAAAGCGACCGGTTCACGCTTTCGGCGAACTTCGATCCCTCAGGTCCCGGCACGCCTCTGCTGCCTGCCTACCAGCAGGAGATCCCCGATCTCAGCAGCCTGTCGAACGAGGTGACGCGTGCAGGACAGCATCCGCGTGGCTTACAACGCCAGGGACGCCGCGATCTTTACGTCGAGACCTGGGGTTTGACCATTGACCATGAATTGCCCGCGAATTTTTTGGCCTCCGGGCAATACATTGGTTCCCGCGGCGTGAGGTTGTTTTCGCGCGGAGCGGTGAACCTGTGCATCACCAAACCGGACAGCGACGGAAATTGCGTGCGCCCACTGGATCAATTTTATCCAGACCCGAATAATCCGGGCGGCACAATCGATCCCTTTGGTTCCGTTGATTTCAAGTCTGATATCGGCGCCAGCACTTACCACGCCCTGATGCTTAGTCTGGACCGCCGATTCACCAGCGGCCTGTCATTCCAGACTCGCTACACCTGGTCCCATTCCATCAACGACGGCTCGGTGGGCGGAGGAGAGTCCAATGGTCCCGAAAATGTGAATTGCCTTCGCTGCGACAAGGGACCGAGCGTATTCGATATTCGTCACAATTTCACCGCCAATGCCGTTTATGAACTGCCCTTCGGTGCTGGTAAGCGCTTCTTGAATGAGGGTGGGGTTCTGGGTAAGGTCGTCGGCGGCTGGAGCCTCAGCAGTGTCGGCATTTGGCACACCGGGCATCCCCTGACCATAACCATGAATATCTCTCCAACCCAGCTTCCGGACGGCAACGACCAGACGAATCAGAGGCCGGACTTGGTACCTGGGGTTCCGTTGTTCTTGCCGGGGGGTGTGCAAAACCATACGCTGCCCATCAATCCAGCGGCCTTTGCCCCGCCGGCCCTTGATCCTACGGGTGCTGACGACCCGGGCAATGGTGTATGCACCAGCACATGTGGCCTCGTAAGCCGATTTGGCAACGCTCCGAACGGTCTCATTCGGGCGCTGCACTCCTGGCAGATCGACTTCGCGCTCATGAAGGAAACCAAGCTCACGGAGCGTGTTTCCTTGCAGTTTGGGGTGCAGGTATTCAACATCTTAAATCACACGCAATTCGGGGATCCCAGCACCGACAACTTGGCCTTCAATTATGTTCAGGCGACTGATGGTGCCGGGAACCCGATACCGAACGCATGGGGGCTTCAACCTGTATCAGCTACCGGTTTGATCACCACGACAAACAATTTCAACAACAACAACGACAACGCGGTCTCCCCGAATACGGGTACTGGGCTGCCACGGCAGATACAGTTCATGCTTCGCTTCCAGTTCTAGTCGGGGAATGGAGAAGACGCCCTGGACCCCGGGGGAGGACCGCTGGATCGAGGCCTCGCTGATTCGCGTCTAACGAGCATTTGGCACCACAATGCACCTGACGTTCAGGGGAACTTCAGATTCCTCACAGTAGACTACGCTCGGAGAGCGATGCCGAGTATGGCCAAGGTTTTTTTTCTAGCACCGCTAGTTTTGACGTGTGTTCTTGCACCCATCAACTCGGGTGCTGAAATAGGGAATGCTTACGATACACCTTCGCCCGTGGCCCTGGCTGCGACTCCTCCGGCCAATGATCCGGTCTTGGTGGGGGCCGGGGACGTCGCCAGTTGCGACGATCTGGCGGGTGCCAAAGCGACTGCGCAGTTGATCGAGAACATACCCGGCACCGTGTTCGTCGCCGGTGATCTGGCATACCCTGACGGTTCAGATGAAAATTTCGCGAATTGCTACGGGCCGACATGGGGAAGATTCAAGGATCGAACGAGACCCGCGCCCGGGAACCACGAGTACCACCACGGTACCGCCTACGGATACGCGCACTATTTTGGCGCAACGGTCGGAGATCCCCAAAACGAGTACTACAGCTATGACTTGGGCACTTGGCACATACTCGCTCTGAACAGCGAATGCGCTGCTGTCGGCGGATGTGACCTGGCGTCTCCGCAGGGACAATGGTTGCAGCGGGATCTTGCACAACACCCGAACGCCTGTACGCTGGCGTACTTTCACAAACCTTTGTTCAGTTCTGGCCTCGCTCACGGGAATGATCCGAAGATGAAGCCGCTCTGGCAGGCACTCTATCAGGCCAGGGCGGCAATCGTGATCAACGGACATGATCACGGCTACGAACGCTTCGCTCCGCAGGACCCTGAAGGACATGTGGATCCGAATCGCGGAATCCGCGAATTTGTGGTGGGCACCGGCGGAAAGAATTCCCACCGGTCTTTCGGAGACCCAAAACCCAATAGCGAAGTGCGGCAAGCCGACACTTACGGGGTGCTGAAGCTCACTCTGCACGCGAAAGGCTATGACTGGCAGTTTGTTCCTGAGGCAGGCAAGACTTTCGCGCATTCCGGGAGTGGAGACTGCCATTGAAATCATCGCCCCAGTTACGTTGGTACGAAAGGACTCCATAACATGGGAAACAAGACTAGCGCGCCTCAAACCGTGTACTTGAGAGGGATCGTTCTGGTGGCTTTGTGCCTGCCTCTCTTTGCTGCTCCGCGTCCTTCGAACGGCGGCTATGAAGTTACCAGGAAGATTGAGATTCCCGGTCAGGGAGGCTGGGACTATCTGACCGTGGATGATGCGGCCCGCCGTCTCTATGTTTCCCACGGAACGCAGGTCGAGGTGCTGGACGTGGATTCAGGAGCGATTGTGGGCAAAATTCCCAATACCCTGGGCGTGCACGGAATTGCCATCGCCCCGGAGCAGGGCCGCGGATTCGTCAGCAATGGCCAGTCTTCCACGGTGACAGTCTTCGATCTGAAAACCCTGAAACCGATTCGCGAAGTGACGGTCGGCAAGAAGCCGGACGCAATCATTTACGACCCGGCCACCTCCCATGTGTTTGCCTTCAACGGAGGCGACAACAGCGCCAGCGTGATTGATGCCGCCGATGCCAAGGTTGTGGGCAAGATTGATCTGGGAGGAGGGCCAGAGTTCGCGGTGGCCGACGGCAACGGTTTTGTGTTCAACAACCTGGAAGACGAGAGCCAGGTTGTGAAGATCGATTCTCGCAAGATGACGGTGGAGAAGCGCTGGCCTACTGCTCCCTGCCAATCTCCTTCAAGCATGGCTATGGACAGGTTAAATCACCGCTTGTTCATTGGTTGCCGGAGCCGTGTGATGGCAGTGATGAATGCCGACACCGGCGAGGTCATTACTACGCTACCCATTGGTGACCACGTGGATGCGACCGCCTTCGACCCGGAGACCCGACTCATTTTCAATTCAAATGGGGAAGGCACCGTCTCGGTCATTCGGCAGGCAACACCGGACAAGTATTCCTCCGTGCAAACGGTAAAAACTCTGCCGCGTGCCAAGACTATGGCACTGGATGCGAAAACTCACCGACTCTTCTTGTCTACGGCAGAAGCAGGTCAGTTTGAAGTCTTAGTGGTGGGAAAGGCCGACTGATTCGCTGGACGGGGTGAACCGCTACAAATTACATAAGCGGGAAGCGGGTCGCATCATGCTCTTTGTCCGCAAGGTAAGGACGAAAATTCCGGTATTGTTTGCTGCGATCACGGTCTTTCTCGCCGCGACCGCCGCAACCGCTGGTACTCCCGATACAGCGGCGGCTCCAAAGCTTCGGTTCGCCGTCATCCTGACTCGCCATGGTGTCCGATCCCCAACCTGGACTCTACAGGACCTGAATGCCTATTCCAGCGAACCATGGCCGGACTGGGGAGTTCCTCCCGGAAACCTGACACCGCGTGGCAGCAAGCTGATGACACTGTTCGGCTCCTACTATCGGCTCTATTTTGCCGATGCCGGTCTGCTGCGCTCTACTGGTTGCGAAGATGCCGGCCATGTTTATTTCCTGGCAGATGCTGAATCGCGCACCCGCGAGACGGCCACTGCCATGGCCGCTGGCATGATGCCGGGCTGCAACCTGAACGTGCATAGCGTCAGTGACAAGAAAGATCCGTTATTCAGTCCGCTGAGCGCTGGTATCGCCAAGCCAGATCGCGCACTTGCGGCTGCTTCCATCTCTGGTCGGATCGGCGCCAACCCAAACGCCCTGGTCGGCACTTATAGGCAAGCGCTCGGCACGCTACGTGAGGTGCTCTTCGGTTGTGCTCCAGATACAACGTGTCCCGCGGAGGAAAAGCCCGGCAAACGATCCGTGATGAATCAGCCTGCCTCGGTGGAAGCCGGCGAAGGTGATCATGCGGCTGATCTGCGAGGTCCGCTCCGGATTGGTTCCACTTTGTCGGAGGATTTCTTGCTCGAGTACGTTAACGGGATGGAAGGCAGGGACCTCGGCTGGGGTCGACTGGATGCCGGCAAGCTGCTGGAGATCCTGAGACTCCACGCCGCTTATGCTGACCTGGCACGTCAGACACCGTATGTTGCTCGCCTGCAGAGCTCGAACTTGCTCAGCCATATTCTGCGCTCCATGGAACAAGCGGTTAAAGATAGCTCGGTTCCGGGTTCGGTGGGCGAGGTTCGCGATCGAGTTCTGATCGTCGTCGGGCACGATACGAACATTTCCAACATCGCGGGACTGCTGGGGATTTCCTGGCTACTCGATGGCTATCCGCCTGATGACACGCCGCCAGGGGGTGCGCTGGTGTTTGAGCTGTGGCAGCAAGCGCAGGGAGAGCTGGCGGTCAGCACGTACTACGTCGCGCAGAGCCCAGACCAAATGCGCAAGTTAGTCCCGTTGACCCTGGACTCCCCGCCACTGACGTCTCCAATCTTCATTCCTGGTTGCAGCACAGCCGACCAGAAGATGAGCTGCCCGTGGAAGGCATTTCAACACACCATTGAGAGTGCTATCGATCCAAGCTTCGTGACGCCTTAATACGACTTAGGGCATCGGGATCGATCCCCAGCAATTCCAGAACGGTGGTGTCATATTAGCGCGTTAGGACACCACCCGTCTGCACTGGTTGCACAATTTCTGATGTTCTGCGCTGAAATGGAATGGACGTGCAGCGCCATGACCGAGACCCCCGAGTCGCTGGAGCCCTTGCCCGAAAACTCCACTGAGGAGCCTCTTTTCTTGCGCCTACCGAGCGGCTTGCACACGCCTTCATTCTATCGTTCCGTGCTCCGCCGTGCCGTGCTCCGCGAGATACTGTACTAGGATTACCAGCGTCGGAATGTCCACCCTGATGCTCAGATTTTTCCCCATTTTGGTTTTCTCGCTAAAATGAATAGTGTAGTTCGTACCTTGGGGATCTGGTGCCTCCTCCTTGAGCCCGTTGACGAAGGTGATCCTGTTATTTTTTGCGCGGCGATTTTGAAGTCAGAGGACGGCATGCCGGGCTT
>Ga0137362_10003366_pt1 | contig 10679 bp, 8 predicted proteins | sample MadtaG_2_FD_104801 | JGI IMG/M metagenome (GOLD analysis project Ga0137362, IMG submission 104801) | Vadose zone soil microbial communities from Angelo Coast Range Reserve, California, USA - Mad1_100_16 metaG | ecosystem: Environmental > Terrestrial > Soil > Vadose zone | place: USA: California... | reverse complement strand
CGGAGGCCCGATGAACATGTACCAGGGCAGCTCGTAGAGCCAGCCGCTGCCCCATCGCCGGCGAACCTTGGTCTTCTTGAGCAGGTCGAGCGCCTCCTTCAGCCGGTTGCCGAGCTCGGCGGCTTCCTCGGCGCCGGCGGCGGTCGCCTTCGCGTGTGGCGTTTCCGTCAGGCTTTGCTGCAATTGGCTGTTGGTTCGGGCGTAGCGCGCATTGCTGAACACCGACCCGAGCCCCATGAGAGCCGGTATCAACGTGATAGCCAGCGTCCTCTGCAGCACGCTCGAAAGCGGCGCCGCGCCCCCGACGCCGATCAGCGGTCCGATGAACCAGATCAGCACCGCCGCGAAGAGCATGCCGAGAATGTACAGCAACATGCGCGACAGAAAGATCTTCCCGAGGAGGGCTTTAATTCGCGTCATCTGAATCTCACGATGGCCTTGCTACAAGCATCGGTCGGTACCTCATTATTCCGCCTTCGTCAGGATGAGCTCGATCCGGCGGTTATGCTCTCGACCTTCGGGCGTGGCGTTCGACGCGATCGGCTGGCTGTCGGCAGCGCCGTCCGCGCTGAGCCTAGAAGGGTCGCTGACCTTCTGTGTGAGAATCTGAAGCACCGCCTGGGCTCGCGCCAATGAGAGGTGGAAGTTCGATGGGAATTTGAGCGAGCGAATCGGCTGATTATCGGTGTGGCCGACAATCTGCAAGGATCCGGGCTCAAGGTTGACCGCATCGCCAATGCGCGCGAGCAGGGGGAGAAGGTTAGGCTCGACCGTCGCGCTGCCCGAGGGAAACATGCCGCTGCTGCGGATATTCACCGTGACCGTCTGCGCCTCCTCCCGCACGGTCACGAGACCCTGCTTGATCTCGGGTTCGAGGAACTGCCTGATCTTCTGCGATTGCGGCGGTGGCGGCAGCACCGGGGCAGCGCGAGCGAGCGTCACGGGGCCGGTCGGAGGCGTGGCGTTAAGCGCCTCGTAGGCAGCGTCGGATCGGCCGTTCAGCAGGAAGGTAAACATCGCATAGAGCAGTGCCAGAATGCCAAGCGTGGCCAGCCCGACCAACCAGCTCGGTAAGAGGTCGCGCAGTGCCCGGTGAGCAGCCGGCGCCCCTTCCCACTGAGGCGACAAACTACGCTCGAAATCGCCGCGGTTGTTGCGAATGAGGCGGTAGAGGTCCTCGCGCACGAGGATGAGCTCGGAGGCGCCTCGCGGCAGAACGCGGTATTTGCCCTCAAATCCGAGCGTGATGCAGAGATAGAGGAGTTCGAGCAGGTCAAGGTTGATCGCGGCGTCCTTCTTCCGCTCGTTCAGCAAATCCCAGAAGCGATCGCCGCCGACGACCTCGTTGTGGAAGGTTCCGACCATGCTCCTTTGCGTCCACAGGCTACGGCTGCCCCATGGCGTATTGAGCACGATGTCATCGATCGTGGCGCAGAGGGCGTAACGCGCTGCGCGGATCGTCTGCAGCGATAGCCCAAGAGGGGTAATGCGCCGCTCGAAGGCGTTGATTTCGGCGACGACGCGGTCGCGCAGGCTCTCTATGTCGTTGTGTACGGCCCGATTCTTGATTTGCACCGCGAGGTCGAGCAAGGGCAGCGCGGCATTGATGAGCGGATTGAGTTTGGCGAGCGGTGCCAGCGCAACGGGTTTGGCCGGTGCCGCGACAACAGGGGGCTCAAGAGGTGGCGAGGCTGCTACGGTCGGTTGGCGGCCGCCCGGATTGGGCCGAATGATGGTCCGCTCGGTTTCGGCCGGCTCGGCAAATGGATCCTCGATGGTCATCGACCAGTACCCCCGGTTCGGAGAACAAGCGGGCGCAGGCCGGGCGCCGCTGCAATGCTATTTTTTCTTGTCGGGCGTAATCGAAAGCCCCAGCTTGTCGAGCTGGACCTTCAGCTTGACTTTCTGTTGCGCGGGTAGGAGCAGATCGGCGCGCCACACCGCCTTGTCGATATCGCGATATGACGCAATGATCCCGAGCGACTTCATACCCGGCTTGGCCTCGAAGGAAACGGTTTGAGTCGCGCCAGGCGTCAACGGCAGATCCTGACGGTCGAGGAGGTCGCGACCGAGAAGGGCTGCCTCCTTGTCGTGGATCTGAAAATAATCGGCCTTCTCGAACGCCGTGGTCGCCGCCAGTTGATAATAGCGCACTATGATGGGCGAAGGGCGACCCGTCAGATCGGGATTGATGTCGTCGTCCGCGTGGACCACCAGTTCGACTACCGTCGGCGGCGGGGGCGATGCGGCGCAAGCAATGAGCAGACCGGCGAATGCCGGCGATAAGACGAATAAGACTTTGCGAGATGTCACCGTCACTACCGCCTTCGAACGCCTGACCGAAATCCTGCCGCCGACATTTTATCGAGTCTGCGAAGTATTGCTCAACGGGCCGGGAAGGGTACTACGAATTTAGGCGTTGCGGCCAGTCGGTTCGAATGCATCGGCTTGCCGCCTTTGAAGTCAATCGAGTTGTTCCTTGTAGGCGCGCGCAAACTCGGCGCCGAATACCTTTTGAAAATCTTCGTCGAGCTCGGTTGCGATCTCTTTATACAGCAATCTGAAGAGTTCCCAATTACGCGCCTTGCGTGCCGCCGGCAAGATACCCTCGATGAGAGAGCCCTGTGTCAGGCGCTGCTCGAGCCGCCCCGGGTCGAAGCGGGCGATAATCGTCTTCAAGGCGAGTTGCATACCGGCTAGTACCGCGAGGTGATGACTTTTGATATCGCCGAACGCCTCCTCGACGGCCGCTTTTGCTGGGAGGAAGCCGGGCATCCTTCCAAGTAGCATGATCTGCAGCGCCTGCTCGGCATCGCCCGAGAACTTCAATGGGTTGTTGTCGCCTGCCCCAATGGTGGTGCGCTCGATACGGAATTCCTGCTTGGTGCTGGCACGCGCGGCGAGAATTTCCATCAGACCCTTGACCATCGCCGCTAGCGTCGTGCCGGCAAGCTGCATCAGCCTGACCTTTTCGGCGTCGCTCAGCGTCGTGCCGCTCAGTCCGGTGGCGGCGAGAAAACTCGCCAGCGCCGCGCTGTCGCCGCCGGCCTGCGAGGCCGCCCCTACCTTCGGCGCGAACTTCACGACAGCCGGGGTGGGGAAAGGGGGCTCCTCGGACGCGTGGACCGCGGCGTCCGCACCGAGCGGGGCCGAGGCTACCGACATCTCCCAGTCCTCCGGAATTTTCTCGGCAAATGCCTTGGGTAGCGCAAAGAATGCCTGATCCGAGGGTGCGTGGTCGGCCTGAGAGGCACCGCGCCAGCCGTCGTCGCGCGGAGCACCGCCGAGCAGATCCACGTCGTCCGGTATCAAAGGTCCGAATGACGGAGACGATGGCGAGGCGGCGCTAAGCCCGTCGAGGCTCTCCACTCCATGCGCCGGTTGCGAAACGGGCGCTTTCCCGGTGGCGGCATCGTCCAATTCCGCAAGCGGATCGCTGAAGATGCCGCCAGGTTGGCCGGCGGTCGCGTCCATGGGAGATTGCCGACCGGAAGGCGAGGGTGCAATGGTGGCGACGGTGATCTCGTACGGGCCGAGCCGCAGCACGTTTCCCTCAACAAGCGGCACTGGTGCGTTGCGCGGCAGGCGCTCAGGGTTGTCATTGAGGAAGACGCCGTTGCCGCTAGTGTCGGTGACGGTATAGCCGCCTGCATTCGCATCGATCACGCAGTGGTTCTTCGAAAGATAGCGATTCGGATCGTCGAGCATCAGATCATTGCCTGGCCCGCGACCGATCGTCAGGCGTTCGGCGACTTCGATGCGGCGCGGGGCTTCGCTGCTGAGAGCAGGATCTTTTGTTGTGAGGTGCAAGACGAGAGACATTGCAGGTTGCGCGGGACGATCAGGATCTCGCCAGCGGACGCCCAGTACCGCCCTTTGCAATGTCGAGTCCGCTGGAGACGAAAGTCCTCTGGCGCGCGTCGCATTCCAACGGGTCAAGCCCGGCCGCCATCATTACGGCTCCGGCGACGGCCTTGGCGGTGAAATCCTCCGCCGGCTTGACCGCGGGCGCGTCTGCCGGGGCGATGCTGCCGCCGCTCCAGAACGCCGCCATTGCGGACCAGCGCGCCGGATGCGATGCCGTGATGGCGTTGGCGGCCGCTTCTGCCCTGCGTCGATTTTCTTCCGTCGGGCGATAAACCCAGGCTTCGGCCGCCTGCACACCGGCGGTCAGTTTGGACGCCTCTTTACCGGCGACCAGTTCGCGCGCGCACAGGCACGACCACCAGACAGCCTCCCGCTTGGGGAGAGCCCATGCGAGGAACTGCATGGCGTCGCTATAAGCATCATGGGCGACAAGTGCGTTGAGGAAGTCGAGGGGCGACATGCCGGCTTGGAGTTGCGCACGGCCGAGCTCGGAAAGCTCGAATTGCACGCAGACTTCCTGGGCGGTGGCGGTCTTGATCTTCAGCGCGGAATTTGGCACGGCCCCACCGGTCAGCTTCGCAATCCGCTAAATGGAACCACCGATATGCTATCACGCGGCGGCGGGGGACGCCAATCGGCCGGTCGCGGCGCAGCGGCGGGTGTCGCGGACACGGTCGCTGGAAGCGGATTTTTCGCCGCAAACCGGTGTAGATGCGCAATCATTGCCCGCGGATCGCCCAAAGCTCCATTTCCAGGCCGGGGAAATCACCCGCAACATGGAGTGCGAGGCCCCCCGAGGTCTGCATCGCCTTCCAGTGTGGGCTAGCGCGATCGAGTTCGAAATAGGCTCTGCCGACATGGAAGGGGATCTGGCGCGGAGCGACAGGTAGCGGCCGGAGCGCAATGCCGGGTAGCGCACTGTTGACGAGCTCACGGATATTCTCGACCGGGCCGAGCTTGATCTGGGCAGGAAATTGCCGGCGCAAGCGCTCGGCCTCGATATTCGCCGCAACCGATAGCACGAACGCGGCGGTCGTCAACAGCGTCTTATCGACGATGGGAGCGACATGGACGCCGTACTTACGCTCCTGCAGAGGGATGGCGACAGCGGTCTGCTCGAGTACGGCGCTCAGTGAATGGCGGATAGTCCGCATGAGCGGCGCAAAAGTAGCGGCGAGATCGTCGTGGCGATAATGGGGGAAGGCGGGCGGCCGTTTGCTTGCCACAGTAAATGTCGCCAACTCTCCAGCAAGCTGAAGGGCCACTGTGTAAAAAGTCTCGGGGTGGATATGCTGGGCGGCATGGAGATGCGAAAACAGCGGTTCGTACTTGTTGATGACTTGGAGCAGCATAAAGTCGGCGATTTCGGCGACCCCACGGGTGCCTGAATCGGCGACGCGCCCGCCGAGCGCCTCGCCCCGATGATGCAAGAGGCCGTGTATCTCGACAAGAAAGCCGGAAAGGTTCTTTGAGGCGGCGCAATCAAGAGTCGGTGGGATAAACATGTCGTCGAGGACGATCTGCTTGTCGGCGCGTACCTCGCCGATCCGAGCAAGGCCGAGGCAGATCAGCCCGGCACGATCGCCATCATCAAGGACTAGCCGAAGGCGTAGTTTTCCCACCTCGATGCCGACCATTGCCCTGCCAACCGCGACCGCGTCATTGATCTCCTGCTCGTGAATGGCGAAACGCGCGGAACTCTCCATCGCCTCGGCCGGCGCCGCCTCCTGCGCACCCGGCTGATAGCCAGGGAGAGTGAGGTAGATGATGCTATTGCGCGTCGCCTCCGGAACGTCGAAAGGTGCCGGGTGGTCGGCATCGTCGGGAATGCTGAACGGCGTACCGTCTTCGAGGACGCCGCGCGCCTCCTCGATCGCAAACTTGCCGAGAGCTAGCATCTCGCGGTTGAGTTTCAGCTCAGTCACGCCCCAGGGGTACGGGCGAAGCGCCTCGACCCGCCGGCGCACGAGCCTCTCTATGTAGCGATCCGATTGCTGAAAATGCTGCGGGCGTAAGAAGAGGCCTTCGGACCATATAACTTTGTTATTCCACGACATTCGAGCAATCCTTGACGTGCAGCGGCAACCTCGGTCTGCTAGCACACGAGTAAAGAGCTAAGCGGGCCTCCCGCCGCCCGGCACGGTGGTGGGCCGCTCGCGTCAGCTTACTGTGGTACGTTCGCGCGACTTTAATCGCTCAACAATCTTCGGGTGGATCGCCCATGGCAGCTTGCCGTCTTCGGGTTCCTCCCACAGCTGCATGACTTGCGGCCACGTCCGACACGAGACGATCGTAATCTCCAAGTCTGGGCCCTCGGTGGCGGCGAGCATGTCGTTGAGGTGGGTGACGCCGGCCACCAGCCACCAACTCTCGTTGCAATATGCGATGACGACCTTGGACACGCGTTGCCCCCTGGAATCGAGATATCACATGACGATGACCCATGTTCCGGCAATGTGGAAGCGGCGTCAATGGTGGGTTCCGAAAACCAGTTCATCACGTGGATTCGCCAAGGAGAGTTCGCGGAGGGTGCGTCGTTGTGGAGTAGCGGCATCATGTGATACTTTTCCGAAGAACTTTGCATGTCGGTCGCGGCGGTTTGAATTTGGCTGGAGATTGTCGACTGATGGCCTCGTAACTCGGGAGCGCTGCGGTCAAGTGAGAGTAGTTTTGTTTGCGGCGATCTCATGATCGGTCGCTCGAGAAGTTTCTCGTCTTGTGATCCCCCTCACAGCGTGAAACCGGTGTCGCCAATAGATTGAACGCTCGTTCGACAGGAGGAGCTTATGGTGGGGATGGATGCCAAGCAGGCGAAAGCGAATGTGGCGACCGTCAAGACGGCGCTGCGCAAAGCCATGATGAAGACAAGCGACGGGAAAACGGCCCGAGTTGGGTTCGCTTTCGCGCCCGGCAAGGACAAGAAGGACCACATTCTTGTCATCGATCCCCGCAAGAAAGCTCTGGCGCTAATGGCGGAGATCAAGAAGAAGCATGCTGACCGCAAGATGCTGTGCTGCGGTACGGCAACGGTCGCCAAGGATGGCGGCAAGTTCACGCTCTCGATTCGCTATGTCAAAAAACTCGCCGGCGCCGAACGCAAGATGCAGGAAGCGATGAGGGCGATGTCACTCAATTACTTGGTTAAGCTCGAGAAAGAAGAAGAAGACGAGGACATCTCGGAAGCCGACGCCCAAGTCGAGGTGCTCGAGGCGGTGGAAGAAGCGGTCGAAGCTCTCGAAAACGCGAGGGGCGAACAGGAAGGCGATGCCGCCGAGGATGAGGACGCCGGCGCCGAGACGCAAGCCGAGGGAGGCGAAGACGAACAAGAACAAGAAGAAGATGAAGACGAAGACGAAGAGGCGGAGGAAGAGGAGCCTGCAGCGGCGAGTCCGCAAGGAACAGCGGGTGCTCCGGCGTCAGCCAAGCTGGCAGCGCTCAAGCAGGCGCCACAGGTGTGGCACCAAACCCGTCACGTCATGTCGGCGAATATCGACAAGCTGCAGGCGGCTATCAAGAGCGAGTATGCGAACGAATCTCCCGAACTCCTTTCTGAACTCGACAAGAGCATGGGGCAGATGCAGCGGATCCTGGACAAGCTCGACCACAAGCTCGCGGAGTCAATGGAGAAGGCGCATCAGGCCGATGACGAGGCAGAGCGCAAGCAGCATTTGCAGACTGCCAAGGCGCTGCTCGCGGAGCACATCAAATATGTACAATCCGAGCCGCTGATCGCGCATATCGACGCAAATCCATTCGGCGTCCAGGCCAACATCAAGAAGACGCTGATGGCGAGCTTCGCCCACCTGGCAAAGACCATCAGTTGAATTCGGAGATGTAAGGCGATCGGCTCGATCACGGGGTCCCGAAGCTCGCTGAGCTCGGGTGATCTACGGGGGAGAAGCGATGTCGGACGACAAATCGTCTTGGCTCAAGGATGCGCTCGGCTTTGTCGTAGACAAGGTGGAAGATGCGGCGGGGGTTGCATCCACGATCGCTCAGGCCGAATCCGACACGCTCGGCGCTGGCGTCGAGCAGGTCAGTGGCCTCGCCTCTAGCGCTCTCAAAACCGTCGAGGATGAAGGAAGCAAACTCTACCAAGGCGCCAAGAGCGCGGTCGGCGGCGCGGCGCAGGTGGTCGAGGACGAGGCCGACGATCTGAAGAAGAAGGCGGGCCAGGCCTGGGACGACGCCAAGCAAAAGGTCGCAGGTGCCGCCGAGGATGAAGGGAACGCGATCACCGGCGCGGCGGCGCAGCAGCTGCAGAGCATCGGCCTTACCGTGCAGAATATCGGTGCCTGCGCGCACGACTACCTCACTTTGGCGGACGCTGTCGGGCGCTGCGTCGAGGCCTTGGGTGCCACGCCGAAACAGCTCCTACCGCAGATCACCTCGGCGGCGAGGGCTCACAATCTTGCAACGCTTCCGGCCATTCTTCTGTCGAGCCAGGGCATCCAGACGCTCGCCGGGGTCAGCGCGGCGATCAGCCCTCTCGTCGCTTGCCTTAACCGATCCGACGCCCAAGCCAACAAGGGTGAGATCGCGACGCTCTCGAAGTTGAAGCACGACATCGACGCGGTAATCAAGTTCCTCCAGAGCGCGAGCGGCGCCGAGCCTGCCACCGCTGGGGCTCCCGGCTCGGCCGGCGAGGTTGCCGCCGCTGGCGCAGGGTCGCTGGGACCAATGGGGCGGGACTGCAAGATCGTCCGTGGCAAGGTACCTGGCCCGCGCAATCATGTGCTCTGCGGCACGCACCACCACATCCTCGACGAAGCCGCCAGAATGATCATCGCCAATGATCTCGACGACTATAAGCGGCGCTACGCGAAACATGCGGTGACTGGGGCCGCGGGGGCCGCTCCGTACTCGTCAGCGGGGCAAGCCGCGTCGGCCCAGCCGGCGTCGCGAACATTGCCGCCGGGACCACCCTCGCAGGGACAAGAGAGAATGACGGCGGCATGCAAGCCCGTTCACGGCAAGGTGCCCGGCCCACGCAACCATGTGCTGTGCGGTACGCATCAGCACATCCTTGATACCGATGCCGGGCTCGTCATCGCCAAGGACCTTGACGAGTACAAACGGCGGTACGCCGGCGGCGCCAAACCCGCAGCGGCGCCGCCATCCCGGCCAGGAGCGGACACGCCGCTCAACATGACGCGCCCGCGCGAGCCGATGCAAACCGACTGCGTGGCGGTGCATGGCAAGGTGCCCGGGCCGGCGCATCATCTGCTGTGCAAGACGCACGGCCATGTGCTCGACATCAAGACCAAGACCATCATCGCAGAAAACCTCGATGACTATAAGCAGCAGTTCAGATAGGCGGGCGGCGAGCCGATAGTCGACCGCTGGACCGACGGTGCAAGACACAAGGAAATGCATCATGTCCGACGACAAATCCTCATGGCTCGAGAATGCCTTCGGTTTCGTCATCGACACAGCGCGGCAAGGGGTCCAATCCGTCGAGGATACCGCGTCATCCGCCGTCCAGGCGGTAACGGATACGGCGTCGAGCGTCGTTCAATCCGTCGAGGTCGCCGCCTCGACGGCGGTACAGAAGGTCGAGGACGCCGCGCCGGGCGTGCTGCAGGAGGCAAAGTCCGCCGCCTCGACGGTGATGGATTACCAAAAGGGTGTCGCCGAGGGCGTCTGGACCGGAGTCAAGGATCTGGCGAGCATGGCGCAGACGGCCGTCGACATGGCCGATGGGGTTGCCCTGGCCAAGGGAGCGGCGACCCTCGCCCACGCCGCCGTCGACGAGGACGCGCGCAAGCAGCTTGGGAAAGACCTTGACGACGATTGGAACAAGGCAAAGGGGGTCGCGAGCTTCGTCGGCAACGCGGTGATCGACCCGCAAGGAACCGGCGAGAAGATCGGCAAGCAGATCAGGGCCGGCTACGATCAGGCCGCCGCGACCGGCCATGGCGCGGAGTTCATCGGCAAGGGCGTCGGCCAGGCGGCGGTCGTCGTCGCCTCGATGGCGGTCGGCGCCGGTGAAGCTGAAGCGGCCGGGCTTGTCGCCGAGGGCGCCGAAGCGGCCAGCGTCGCTGCGGAGGGCGTGGAAGCGGCGGGCGCGGTCGGCAATGCGGGCGCGGCAGTCGCCGATGCCGGCGTTGCCGCTGCGGATGCGAGCGGTACCGCCGCCCGTGCTGCCGACGTCGTGATCGATGCTGGAGCAAACGCCTCGCGCGAGGCGGGCGCCGTTGTCGGGGATGCCGGCGAGGCGGCGGGTGAGGCCATGGGCGACACCAGCGCTGGCTCCGATACGGTCCTCGAGCCACCGCTCGATCCCGCCGCGCCCAAGGCGCAGGTTCCCCGTAGCCCCTCCGATCCACGCGCGACGCGGCCGCTCGGCAACATCGCTCAACATGATCAGCAAGGGCTCGCCTTGCGCGACGCGGCCGGCGCGCGGAAATCCGAATCCGAGCACATCCTCAGCCGGGCCAACATCGTCGAGCAGACGCGCAATCCGGCGACCGGGATTTCGCCCTTCGACAAGAGCGCCTATCGCCAAGCGACGACGTTTAAGCTTGGCCGCGAGACGGCGCTGGAAAAGACTATCGGCGACAACGCGGCGGCGCGGGCGCTGGCCAATAGCGGCGGCGCGCCCACGGCGCAGATGCTCGAGGAATCCGGGCTTGAGGCGGCGATCGACCGCACGCTCGCCGCGGCACAGACAACCGGCGATGCGAGCGTCACCGCGGAGGGCGTCAACCTCGCCGCCCATGGCGAACTCGGCACGGTGTTCGATGTTGGCACCACCGACGTCCGTGCCGTGATGCAGGGGGCGAGCGATGCCGAGATCGACGCTGCCCTCG
>Ga0137362_10003364_pt1 | contig 10680 bp, 12 predicted proteins | sample MadtaG_2_FD_104801 | JGI IMG/M metagenome (GOLD analysis project Ga0137362, IMG submission 104801) | Vadose zone soil microbial communities from Angelo Coast Range Reserve, California, USA - Mad1_100_16 metaG | ecosystem: Environmental > Terrestrial > Soil > Vadose zone | place: USA: California... | reverse complement strand
CGAGTTCATCCGCGAGGCGGCCGCGGCAGGGCAGGGGCTCACGCTGCTCCCGATCTTCGCGTGCCAGGGGCGCGAGAAGGACGACCTCCAGCGCGTGCTCCCGGAGTACGCGACCGTGGGCGTACCGCTCCAGCTCGTGTATCCGACCGCGCGGTTTCTACCGAAGCGCGTCGTGCTTCTCCGGGATCACCTTGTGAACGAGCTGCCGCCGCTGTTGAAGGTCTGAGAGACGGCCCGCGCAGGGGTCGAACGGCTGCCCGAGGGGCGATCGACCTGCTGAAAGATCCGCGGGCGCTCATGTTCGCCCGCATCGCCGTCGACGTGGTCCCGCTTCTCGGCGTCGCCGACGTAATTGGTGCTCACGTCGTAGTATGAACAGCAGAAAGAAGGACGATCACCCAGGCGCAGAGGGAACGCGGCGCGACTCTGCCCCTACCACCGCCGTCATACGGTGGCGCTGGCCCGGCGCGAGGCGTACGGCATCATCGGCGGCGTTCGCCGTCTCCACGCAAAGCATCCAGGGCCACACGTCCCCTCCAAGGTCGGCCATCGCCGCCGCCTTCTCGTGCCACGGATTCCACACCACAGTCGTTGCCGAGCCGCGCTTCTCGATCACGAGCCGCCGGTCCAGTACGGGATCGTCGACCACGCACGGGCCGCGCGTGCCGAGGAAGACGCGATCGGTGGCGCCGCTCAGACGGAGCGGCTCGTCCGCTTGAACCTTCCGCTTCATGGCGTCGGTCTTGTCGATGTAGGTCGTCCCCGCGAGGCCGGAGACCGTCGCCTCCCGCACGTCTCCCACCCGGAGATACGTGTGCAACGCTTCCTCGAACCCGAATGGCTCGTGGGAGCGGTTCTCGACCTCGAGCTCCAACTCGAGACACGGCCCGATGCGCACGCGGTGCCACACGCTGAAGTCGTACGGCCAGAGCGTTCGCGTGATCTCGGTTGGGTCGAGCCGCAGTACGAGGATCACGGCGCCGTCGAGCGCGCGGTCGACCGACTCGACCGACCACTCGGCGACCCGCGCGAAGCCGTGCTCGGGAGCGGCAAGATGCCCAGCGCGAGGTCCGAACCAAGGGAAGATCACCGGCACCCCGCCGCGAATTGCCTTGCCGGGCGCGAATTGGCTGTGCGGGCTCGTGAACAGCACGGGCGTCGCGCCGGCCGGCTGGTAGTGCGTCACGTGAGCGCCGTGCAGGTAGACGTGCCCCTCTGCGAACGGCGTCGACACGGCGGCGTGAACGAATCCGCCCGAGCCGGCCGCGAATTGCACCCCACCCACGCTCGCGAAGCGCGAGTTGAGCTCCTCGATCAGCATTCCGGCGCTCTTCGGCGTCTGAAGATCACTCAAATTCGAGCTGTCTCATCGAAGACAGATTCTGATCGACATGGTCTACGCCCCAATCTACTACCTCCCCGCAAGTCGCATTTTGCGCCTCCCGATGGAAGAGGTGCTAGCACGGGTTGCTCCGGCTACTCCGACCAGGATCACTTATGATAACGGCTATCGTCGCCAGTCAGTTCGTTAGGTCAGGCGAATCTGAAGGCTCTGTCCTGAACCTGCTGACTAAGAGCGCTACCGTAATCGCGATATAGAGAACGCCGGTGACCCCCTCCAGCGCCGCCAGTATGCGGGCTTCTCCGCCAAGCGGCACCACATCGCCGTACCCGATTGTCGAGAGCGTTATCAGGCTGAAATACAGCAGATCTGTGTCACGCTCGGCCGGGTGGCTGCCGATCTGGATTGAACCCGGATAGAACGCATCCATCGCCAAGTATAGCGACGTCCATAACAGCCCCAGCAGCAGGTAAATGTTGACGGCCGTATAGAGGTGAGCCTGCGTGACAATGCGCGAACTCCTTAAATATGAGAAAAGGCCCGCGGCAGTGAGCGCGAAGAACGCCGCCAGAGATCCCCATCGAATCCCGGTTAATGCTCGGCTGCTGAAAGTGTTACCTGCGACTACAAAGGCCATATTGATCAGCATCAACAAGACCGACGGCCACACCCACAATTTCATCTGCGACAACCGGACGGTGGATAAGACGACTGGTATGAAGGTTACTCCCGCGAGCACCAGTCGGCGCCAACCATCGCGGTCCAACACCGGAGTCAACAGGATGGCCAGCAGCAAGGAGAGGAGTAGAAACAAGTCGGGTCGCGATTGGAGTTTGGTTTGCATCAGCGGAACCTTACTAATGCGCGTTCGATCGAGTGAGCTGCGAGTCCCGGGCGCCCGCGAAACAGGCCGCGGAACGGGGCGACCTTCTCCGCAGCTGTCCTGTAGCGGGGGGTGAAGTTCGCCGCGACCCGAATGGCACGATGAACCGCATCGTCGCAGCGAGCTCCGTTGCCGATAGGTGGTCCAGCCCTTCGACGATTGTGACGGTGCTCTTTGGAACGAGGGCGTACTCGGCAAGCGTCCCGTTCGGCCAATCGGCCTGCATCGCCTCCGCGAAGGACCCGATCGCGGTCACGCCCAAGAGGAACTGCCCGGGGTCCTCCACGTTCTCGCCCGCCATGACGTGGGAGGAGATGACGACGCGCTGGCCCCGCTTGACGTGCCAGACGTCCTTGCCCCACGGCCGTCACGACGCCGACGCCGTTCCCTCCCGGCGTGAAGTCCGACTTGGGCGCGTTGTAGATTGGAAGCTTCCCTTCGACGTCAGGCTTCATGTACGTCATCAACACCGACGCTTCGACGCGAACGAGCACGCTGCCCGGCCGTACCTCCGGCAGTGGCAAGTCGTTGAACCGCAAGCGACCCCCCAGTCGATCGAGTTGCCACCCTTTCATGTCGCCCTCACTCCCCTGAACGCGGCGTGGTGATCTGGAAGGACTCCCAACCGTGCCCGAACTCCACGGGCGTTTCATACCCACACTCTCGTGAACGGCTGAACGGGCGCCCGGGAGCCCACGCCAGAGCTACAGTTTGTGGTCGGTCTTCACGAAAGTTCTGGAATCGCCTCGCATCCGCGTCGGCGGACGGTTGCAGCCGCACTCTCGTCACGATGGATCGGCGGCGGGACGTGTCGCGGACCGCAGGCCGGGCTAGAAGGCGCTCGAGCCACACTAGGCTGGCGCCAAGTGCTCGCCGACCCGCGACAGGTTTCCACTATTGCGAATGGCTCGTCGTTCTGCGTGCGGTTCTGAAACGGCCAGGCGACGTGCCATGATATCGACGGAAGAGCTTCGAGAACGCCGAGGTCGTTTCGTAGCCAACGCGAGCGGCGATCTCGGCTATTCCATCGTCGCTGGATTCGATCAGAGAGGCGGCCTCCTCCATCCGGTGCGCGATCAGATAACGGTTCATGGGTTGGCCAACGAGGGTGGTAAAGCGGCCTGCGAACGCCGAGCGGCCCAGGCCCACGTGCCGCCCGAGCTCGCGGAGAGTCCAAGGCTGATCGGGTCGTTCATGGATCAACTGAAGGGCCTTTCCGATGTGCGGGTCTCTGAGTGCGCCCAGCCATCCGCCTTCGCCAGGACGCAGAGATCTGGTCCAACTCCGGAGAACCTCGACGAAGAGCATTTCGGTCATTCTCGAGAGCGCCGCCATTTGGCCGGGTAGTCCGAGCTCACACTCGGTCACCATGCGCTTCAGAAGCGTCTCGAGCCAATCGCGTCCTGCCATCGGCTTCAGCCGAAGCATGGGTGGAAGCAAATCGAACACGCTGCTTCGGGAAGGTCGCGACAGACTGAAGTAGCCGCAAATCATCGTCGAGAACGGTTGTCCCCCACCCCCGTAACGAACGATATCGACGTGGGCGGGTGGTCGATGGAGATCGTGAAGCGGGAACGGTTTCGTCTTGTGATCTGACCCAAGAACATGAGGGTCGCCGCGAGCGATGAGGACGAAATCGCCCTCATCCATGCGGACCTCCTTCCCGCCCTCGAAAGCGAGCGTGGCCGACCCCCGGCTCAGGTAGTGGAACACCGCGTCTGGCAGCGCGGGCAAAGCCAGACTCCAGGGCAGGCTCAGCTCGTAGTGGAAGAGGAGAGTCCCGCTCAGGCGGACGCGCGTCAGTATGTCCGTAAGAACGTCCAGACGCGGGGTACGTTAGCTCGGTGGACGATCGAGCACAATATCCGGACACTTCGATCCTATCGTCCGGCCTGCAGTCAAGGTACGCTGGGCACGTGATGAGGGTCGTGAACTGAGCTTCCCTCATCCATCACCTTGAAAGGACACATCCCATGGCAAACCTGACCAACAAGACAGCTCTCGTCACCGGCGCTTCCCGTGGCATCGGCGCGGCCATCGCCAAGCGGCTGGCCGCCGACGGCGCCAGCGTGGCGATCACCTATACCAAGGGCGCCGATGCCGCCGCCCGGGTGGTGAAAGACATCGAGGGCGCCGGCGGCAAGGCAATCGCGATCCAGGCGGATGCGACCGACGCCAAGGCCGTCAGCGCCGCGGTGGAAAAGACCGTCAAGACCTTCGGCCGGCTCGACATCCTGGTGAACAATGCGGGCACCGCCATCCCCAAGCCCTTCGAAGAGGCCACCCTGGAAGAGTTGGATCGGATGATCGACCTCAATGTGCGCGGCGTGTTCATCGCCACGCAGGCCGCGCTCAAGCACCTGCGGGACGGCGGCCGCATCGTCAGCATCGGCTCCTGCGTGGGCGAGCGGATGATGACGCCGGGCCTGGCGGCTTACTCCGCGACCAAGGGCGCGGTGAAGATGTTCACGCAAGGCCTGTCCCGCGAGGTCGGCCCCCGCGGCATCACTGTGAACAACGTCCAGCCCGGCCCGATCGACACCGACCTGAACCCCGCCGACGGCGACTGGGCGACGCCGCAGATCGCCAACACGGCGCTGAAGCGGTACGGCCATGTCGAAGACGTCGCCGCGCTGGTGGCCTTCGTCGCCGGCCCGGACGCGAGCTACATCACCGGCGCCAGCCTGACCGTCGACGGCGGCACCAACGCCTGAGGACCATGACCATGGCCAGTCTTTCCGGAAAAACGGCCCTGGTCACCGGCGCCTCGCGCGGCATCGGCCGCGCGAGCGCGCTGGCGCTCGTCGCAGCCGGCGCCCGGGTGCTGGTGCATTACGGCAGCAGCGAGAAGGAGGCGGACGCCGTCGTTGCCGTGATCCGCGAGGCCGGCGGCAAGGCCGAAAAGGTCGGTGCCGACCTGCGCAAGCCCGAAGGTCCGCACGCCCTGGCCAGGCAGGTCCGCGCCATCGTCGGCGACCGCCTCGACATCCTGGTCGCCAACGCCGGCATCTCCAAGGCGGCCAGCATCGAGGACACCACGCTCGAGGACTTCGACAGGCTGTTCGCCGTCAACGTCCGCGCGCCGTACTTCCTGGTGCAGCAGTTGCTGCCGGTGCTGAGCAAGGGCAGCACGATCATCTTCACGTCCTCGCTCGTCGCCCGCGCTTCGGCCGGCACCTTGCCGGCCTATGCCGCGACCAAGGGCGCCATCGACACCCTGGTGGAGCACTTCGCCGCCGCGCTGGGCTCCCGCGGCATCCGGGTCAACGCCGTTGCCCTGGGCGTGGTTGAAACTCGACATGTCGAGTTTCACCAAGACCGAGGCCGGGCGCGAGACTGCGCTCGGCATGCAGGCCCTCAAGCGCCTGGCGCAGCCGGACGACATCGCGCCGGTGGTGGCGTTCCTGGCCTCCGAGGATGCGCGCTGGATCACCGGCGACTCGCTGCATGTCGATGGCGGTTCCAAGCTCTAAGCGGGCTCCACCAAGGCGATATGCGCAATGAGCCCAGTATCGATGTGGTTCTCCCCTGACCAGACCGGAGCAAGGCCATGAGCAGACCAGTGAAGATCCCCGGTCCCGACTATCCCATCACCGTGACCCCTGCCCGCGGGCGCGTCACGGTCATCGCGGCCGGCCGGACGATTGCCGACACGCGCGCCGCCCTGATCCTGAAGGAAGCAGCCTATCCGCCCGTGTACTACATCCCACGCAAGGACGTGGACATGGCGCGGCTGCAGCGGACCACGCACCAGACCTATTGCCCCTACAAGGGAGAATGCAACTACTACAGCATCCCACTCGGCGGGGAGCGATCGGTGAATGCCGTCTGGACCTATGAGGCGCCTTACGCCGCGGTCGCCGAGATCAAGGACCATCTCGCCTTCTACCCTGATCGTGTCGACGCGATCGAGGAGCGCCCCGCAACATGAGCGCTTCGGAATTGGCTCTGGCCGAGCCGTGGTCCCCGTCTGGCGTGGTACCGCACGGAACGGCCCGGTCCTCGAGACAGGAGCTGAACGCATGAACCAATCGAGAGAAGCAAAGAACAAAGCGTTGGTCCTCGAGGCCTTCGAGATCCTCTTCAACAAGCGGGACTTTACGGCGGCCGAAGGGTTCTGGTCGCCCGACTATGTTCAACACAGCGCGCACATCGCCCCGGGGCGGGACGGCCTATTCGACCTCATCGAGAGCCTCCCGGCGACGCTGAAATACCAGGCGGGGATGATCGTAGCCGAGGGGGATATCGTCATCGTCCACGGGCGATTCTCGGGATTCGGAGCTCCCGTCAACTGGATGGCGGCGGACATTCTGCGGATCGATGGCGGTGTCATGGTCGAGCATTGGGACGTCATCCAAGACGAAGCCTCCCGCGAGCAATCGCGGAGCGGCCTACCGATGTTCGGGGACGCATTCCCCAGTGAGACGCCAGCGGTGTGATACGGAGGAAAGGAGCGAACCATGCCCATGAAGACCAAGCCAAGCATCGTGTTTTGTCACGGGCTCTGGGCGGACGGCTCGTGCTTTAGCAAGGTGATCCCCGCACTTCAGGCAGAAGGTCACCAGGTGATAGCCGCCCAGTATGGCCTCAACACAACCGCGGACGACGTCGCCACCGTAAGAAGCACGCTGGCGCGGGTCAGCAGCCCTGCCATCCTTGTCGGGCACTCTTACGGCGGGAGCGTCATCACCGGCGCCGGAACGGACGACCGCGTTGCCGGGCTGGTCTATATCGCCGCGCTTGCTCCGGACGCCGACGAGACATCTCAGACACAGCAGTCTAACTTCCCCAAAACGGACGTCTTCTCCTACATCGAAGTCGCGGACGGACGTATCTGGCTCCTTCCTGAAGGCATCGACTGTTTCGCAGGCGATTTGTCCGAGCAGGAAAAGAAGCTCGTTTGGGCGACGCAGTGCGTGCCGGCTCCGGACCTGTTCAACGCGAAAGTCGGAGGAACTGCCTGGAGATCGAAGCCAAGCTGGTACATCGTTGCCAAGAATGACCGCACCGTCCACCCAGACATGGAACGGTTCGTTGCTAAGCGGATGGGCGCCACCACGACCGAGGTCGCCAGCAGCCACGTCCCGATGCTCTCGAACCCGAGCCTTGTGATCGACGTAATCCGTGCTGCTGCGAACGCCATCCAAGCACGATCCGCGCGCGCCTAAACCGTCGCAACGCACCGCGACGGATGGCGGTGAGCACTTGCTCGCTCCACGGACTGTTACTTCCCATAGGCGTGTGCGATCTGGCCCACGAGCTTAGCCCAAGGCATGTCCATGGCCGCGTAGACCTCGCCGGCCTCCGGTCGCGCATTGTCCATTACGGAGCGACGGGCGGCGTGGTAGGCGTGCTCGGGAGGAGATCGGGCGGATCTCCCTTTTGCATATCACCGATAAAGGCGGTCCCGCATGTGCACGATCGACGCTCGCGCCGCGACCATCACCTTTCGTGACTCCGATCGTGATCCTCGCCGACCGGATGGGCCGCAACCTTGGCCCACCGGGATGATCTCAACGTGACAATCCCGCCGATGCACGTCCCAAGCCCTTGGAGAGTTCCATGAGACGAATCGTTCATCATCAACGCGGCGAACCGGCTCAGGTGCTTCGGATCGAAGACGGTCCGTCCGCGCGGCTCGGATCGGGTCAAGTCCGCATCCGCTTGTCCTGCGCACCGATCCATCCGGGCGACCTTCACGGCATCACGGGCTCGCCGGCGTTTGGACTGCCGCCGGCCATCGCGCCTGAGGGGCGGGTGCCCGGATTTGAAGGCGCCGGAATCATCAGCGAAGTCGGCCCCAGGGTCGATCCTGCGCTCGGGCTGATGCGGGGCTTGAGGGTCGCTTTCTTCCCGGCGGCCGGCGCCTGGAGCGATGAGGTGGTTGTTCCGGGCGGCGCGGTGGTGCCGTTGCCGGAATCGATTCCCGACGATGTCGGCGCGCAGCTCATGATCAACGCGGTCACCGCGCTGACTGTGATCCGCACGGCGCACGACTCGCTTCCTCCTGACGCGCTCACCAACGTCGTCACGCTGCTCACCGCGGCGGGCTCCGCTGTCGGGCGGCTGATCGGCGCGATGCTGACAGAGCGCGGGGTGAAGGTGATCCGGCTGGTGCGGAGCGAGGCGGGCGCCGCGAAGCTTGCGGGCGTCCTGCCCGGCTCGCCGGTGTTCGCGACGGAGACGGCCGGCTGGAAGGACCGCGTCAGGGCCGCCGCCGAAGGCGCCAAGGTCCACGTCGCGATCGACAGCGTCGGCGGGCGTTTGTTAGGTGACCTCGCGGAATTGCTGGCAGAGCGGACCGGAACCGTCATCAATTTCGGCTCGCTCGGCGGCGAGATGAGCGACATCCGTCTGTTTCCGCCACGTTCGCTGACGCTCAAAGGCGTCGTGCTCGGCAGTTGGATGTTGCAGCCGCCGGAGCAACGCAAAGCCGACATCGCGCTCGCATTGCGCCTGGCGAGCGAGTCGCCGACGCTGTTCGAGATTGCCGAGCGCTATCCGCCCTCCCGGATCGCCGACGCGTTGGCGCATGTCGGCCGGGCCGGCCGCGCCGGCGTCATTCTGATCGATTTCTCGAGAGACTGAGAGGCTAAGCATGAAATTCGGAACAATCGGCGCCGGTACGGTGGCGCTCGCGTTCGCGCGCGAGGCGCTGGCGGCTGGCCATGAGGTGGTGTTGAGCAGCCGGCGTGGTCCGGACTCGCTGGCCAGCACGGTGGCCGAACTCGGACGCGGCGCGTCTGCGGCTTCGGTCGAGGACGCCGCGCGCCTCGATTATGTGCTGCTCGCCGTGCCGTGGCCGAATGTCGAGGATGCGCTCCGCGGCCCGCCGGCGTGGAACGGCCGGGTGCTGATCGACGCGACAAATCCGTTCATCCAGTACAGCCCCAGGCTCGTGCTGGCCGACCTCGGCGACAAGGGCGCGAGCGAAGTGGTCGCCGCGCTCGCGCCCGGCGCGCGCGTGGTGAAGGCGTTCAACTCGATCGTCACCGCGCGCTTCAATGAAGGGCCCGTCAAGAATGGCGGCCGCCGCATCATCTTCGTCTCGGGCGATCACCCGGAGCCCAAGCAAACCATCAAGAGCCTGATCGAAAGCTTCGGCTTCGTCGCGATCGACCTTGGCGGCCTCGCAACCGGCGGCCGTCTGCAACAGGCGGGCGGGCCGCTGGCCGGTCGCGATCTCGTCGCGTTCGGCAGCCTCTAAGTCAGCAGGAGACTCTCATCCATGCGTGCAGCACTGATCAAGGCCTTTGGCGAACCGACCGACGTGCTCGAACTCGCCGACATTCCGGAACCTTCGGGCCCGGCGGCAGGCGAGGTGCTGATTGGTGTCGAATACGCGCCGATCAACATGAACGATCTCTATGTGATCCAGGGCGTGTTTCCGGTCCGGCCGTCGCTGCCCAGCGTGGTCGGCAATGAGGGCGTTGGCCGCGTGCTCGCGGTCGGCAGCGGCGTGACGCATCTCAGGTCGGCGACCGGGTGCTGATCCCGCTCTACGCCTTCAGTTGGCGCGAACGGCTGGTCGTGCCTGCGGCGGGTCTGTTCAGCCTCCCCGACGCGGACCCAAAACAACTGGCGATGCTCGGCATCAATCCGCCGACGGCGTCCTTGCTGCTCGACCAGGCGCCCGATCTGAAGCCCGGCGACTGGGTCGTGCAGAACGCGGCCAATTCGGGCGTCGGCCGATCAGTGGTCGCCATCGCCAAGGCGCGTGGCCTCAAGACGATCAATCTCGTGCGCCGGGCAGAGCTCATTCCCGAATTGCACGCCGCCGGCGGCGATCTCGTTGTCGTGGACGACGACAGCGCGCTCGACAAGATCAGGACAGCGGTCGGAAACGACCGCGTGCCGCTCGCCATCGACGGCGTCGCGGGTAAGAGCAGCGCCACCATCGCCAGCGCGCTCAGCGCGCAGGGCACGTTCGTTGTCTATGCCTATATGGGCGGAGGACCAGTGGTGATCGGCCCGTTCGATCTGATCGTGAAGCGCATCATGGTGACGGGCTTCTTCATGAACCATCCGGACATCGAGCCGAAGATTCCCGCAGCGTTGCGTGAAGCCGCACCGCTCGTTGCGTCCGGCGCGATCCGTGCGCCGATCGCGGCGACCTATCCGCTGGCCTCGCTGCGCGACGCGATTGTCCACGCCCAGCGTGGCGGAAAGGTGCTTCTCGATCTTCGCGGCGCAGGCTGAGCCAGCGTCAGCATAACCGGCACACACACGAATGAACGCGTAACCATAACCACCACAGGGCGTATGGATTCCGGACTAACCCAGCGCTGCCGGCGGACCGTCGCAGAACGTTCACACTCTCGAACGGCTGAATGGGAGCCGAGTAGCCCACGCTAGGGCTACAGTTTCTGGGCGGACTTGACGTAGGTTCTCGAAACACCTCGCATCTGCCTCGACGGCTGTACTCGACTGTCAGAGATCGTTAGGTCGCGCCGCT
>Ga0137362_10003362_pt1 | contig 10685 bp, 8 predicted proteins | sample MadtaG_2_FD_104801 | JGI IMG/M metagenome (GOLD analysis project Ga0137362, IMG submission 104801) | Vadose zone soil microbial communities from Angelo Coast Range Reserve, California, USA - Mad1_100_16 metaG | ecosystem: Environmental > Terrestrial > Soil > Vadose zone | place: USA: California... | reverse complement strand
GGTTAGGCCCAACAGCTCGTGAAACGCGTCATCGAAGTAGCAGCCGATGCCTGTCGAGCGCACACCAGCGGCCTCGGCTTCCAGATACAGCACTTGGCCGAGAACCCCCGTTTCCCAGAACAGACGTCGATACCACCAGGCGCCCCTGGCGCAGATCGTCTGAGTGAAATCAGCGATCATTCCCAGGCTGAAGGCGCCATCCGAGGCGATCTCTTGATGACAACTGACAATCTGGGCAGTGCGTCGCAGGTCTCCCTGCATCAGGCAATACAGTCGTAGATGGTCCGGGCAATCCGCCGGCTGTTCCCAGAGAAACGTGGGCCGCAGGGCGGCCCGCAGCCGATCGTGAATCGCCTGGTCTCGTTCCAGCAAATACAGTCCGGGTGCCAGGCCAATCACACGGTGGACGAAAATGCCCGCGTGAATCTGTGGTGGCCAGGAAAGCGTATCCCAGGGAGGAACCCTTGGGCGCGGCAGCAGGTGGTCGAGCATTCGGTAGAAGGTTACGGCGGGAATGGAGGTCTGGCCGTCGAGCGCCAGGCAGCTCCGGCGCTGGCGGATTAAAGTAGCGGCCGAGGTGTGGCAGGTAGAGGACAGCGGCGGTAACGGCGTGTGCTCGACGCGTTGGGGCCAATCCGTTGCCGGTTTCCAGGTGGCCTTGGCGACATGATCGATCATGTCCCAGTCCACATGGGAGGGACTGAGCTGGTTGGCCTGGCCCGCCCAGTGACCCGCACGGATCGTTTCCACGGGCATCGCCCGCGGCGGCGTGGACACTAGTCCGCGTGACACCAGGATCAGGGCGTCCGGATGTGCGCGGTCGTGCGGATCGACGCGGGCGAAATCCGAGGTACGGTCCAGTCCCAGCATGGCGGCGACGTCGTCATCCGAATAGGAATCGAGTAGCAGCGACGTCCAGCCCAAGGCGGCCGCTGCGTAGCGAACCGTGGCTATCGCGTGGCCCGCGTCGTGCTGGCAGTAACGAAAGGCCCGCTCGCCATATTTCCAGGCCTCTCTCCAATGGATTGACGACAGCCCCGCCAGAAAGGAGTCCGTAGGCAAGGCCCCGGCCAGTTCGGCCGCTGCGCTCCCCTCCAGCCAGCAGCGTCGCTCTAAGCAGTGATCGTGGCTGGCATAGTGATAGACGCCCGCCTCGAGGTTCGGCAGAGCTGGCACGATGGCATAACCCTCGGTGGGGTGCAGATTCCCGCTGCTGGGATTGCAACGAAGGGCCCAGCGGTTGCCCTTGAACTCCTTCCAGGCGGACAGCCCGAGGGCCAGTTCAAAGAGGATGGCGATGCTCCTGAGGTCCAGCAGCTGGGCCGGCACGGCCAATGGCGTGAACAGATCAGCGTAGGGAGTGGTCAGACCGTCCGCCGCCAGGGGCAACTCAACGCGCATGGCACCCTTGAAAATGCGAAATGGGTCCGGCTGGCTGGCCCAATCAAGATAACCCAGCGAACGAGCATAGCGGTCCAGATGGTGTTTGGTTTGCTGATGATAGAAAAGGGTGTTCGGGATCGGGTCAGTCACGGCGCCGTTGCGTCGCCTCGGCACCGAAGCGGTTGTGGGAGGAAGGGCTCCAGAGTCCGGCAAAGATGCATCCTCGCTAAACTGGCCAAAGAGGACCAATAGGCATAGAGGAAATGATAGCAAGTCTTGGATGTCGGCCAGTGCACTTGAAGCCAGTCTCTCACGAAATAGGGGGAGAGGAGCGGCATGGAGCACACTTCGCGCTGACCGGGCATTCAATCGGCTTGCAAACGTGGCGATCAGCCAGACCCTCCGCTACGTTCTTGACCCGTGCGAACCCTTCTTACCTGAATCGGGTCATCCCTCGGCTATAGGGTCCAAACAAATTAGGTTTCAACCTTGGCGAGTCTCCATGAACGTCGGAATCACGCTCAAAAACTACCGCTGTTTTCCAGAAGACCAACCTGCAATTATCCGGGTGGAGAAGGGTTTCACTGCCCTTGTAGGTACTAACAATTCTGGAAAGTCTACTCTGCTTAGATTCTTCTGGGAGTTTCGGCCGTTGCTCAGTTCGCTGGTAAACCCCAACTCGCTCCATGTCGCCATGCAAGGCGGGCGTGAAGCTCTGAACTTCCCAAGCACAATTCGCGATCCCGAAGAAGTGTTCTGTAATAGGCAGGCGCAAACCATCACCATTGAGTTTGATTTCTCCCAGATCGACAAAAGCCAGTTGCCCACCCTTCTCGGAGATTGTCCGACGCGACTCGTCGTTGACATTGATAGAGGGAGCAAAACCTGGGGAGCCAAGGCATCTATCCTTGACCATCCTCTCCGGAGGGAAAACTTGATCTGGATGACTCGTGAGAACAATGATCTGTTGAAATATGGCGAAGAGGTGGTGGCTGATTTCACCGCGATCCACAAAATCTGCGAAATGCTGACCCGATGCGTTTACATCCCGGCGTACAGAAACGCCATTAACGCCGGGGCCGCACAATCATATTTCGACATCCAGACGGGACAAGCCTTTATCTCGCAATGGCGATCATGGCAGGCTGGCGACATAATCGAACACCGTCGAGCTGCGAGACGGTTGACGGACACGATCCGCGATATCTTCGGTTACGACCGTCTAGAGATCAATGCTGCAAATAACAATGAAACACTCGAAGTCTTCATTGACGACGAGAGCTACATGCTTCCCGAATTGGGATCAGGCATCGCCCAGTTCTTAATGGTTCTTGCGAATGCAGCGATTAAGAAACCGCCATTCGTGCTGATTGACGAGCCTGAGTTAAATCTGCACCCGGCCTTGCAACGAGACTTCCTGCGCTGCCTCGCCTCCTACGCTACAGAGGGCGTGGTATTTGCGACTCACAACCTGGGCCTGGCGCTGGCCCAAGCGGACCGGACGTATTCGGTTCACCGGATAGGGCACGGACAGAGCGCTGTCCACCCCTACGGCGAAACTCCGCGACTACCGGAGTTTCTGGGAGAAATGAGTTATGCCGGTTACAAGCAACTCGGCTTCGATAAGATCCTTCTAGTCGAGGGTGTGACCGACCTCCGCGCGATCCAGTATTTCCTTTCCCTCTACGGGAAGCAAGACAAAGTAGTCCTATTACCACTCGGTGGAGATTCGATGATAAACGGGAATCGAACAGAAGAGCTGCAGGAGGTGCAGCGAATCTGCCCTCACGTCTATGCACTGATTGACAGCGAAAAAACGTCGGCAACAGATCCAGTTAAAGCTCCCCGACAAGCATTCGTCGCCACTTGTGCAAATTTGTCCCCCGCGATCCCTTGTACGGTTCTTGATCGTAGGGCAATAGAGAACTACTTCACCGAGGCTGCCGTGAAGGCCGTCCTCGGACCCGCTGTCTCGGCGCTTCGCCACTACGATCGCGCACCCAATAATTGGAAGGTTGACAACTGGCGCATCGCCCAGGAGATGCAGCGAGCAGACATCGAGGCAACTGATTTGGGCTACCTTCTCGCATCACTGTAAAACAGGGGGAAACTTCGTCAGACCCTGAAAGAGAAGCTCCGATGTCCAACTGGAAAATGATGACCATCTAGGTCCCTTTCGGCGTGCGGGAAGGAACGGCTTTAACTCCGAGGGGACCGTCAAGAGCTGACTACGTGGGAATCGATCATTTATTCTTCGAGGGGAATTTTCATGAAACGTGTTGCTTCATGCTTGATAGGCTTTTCTTTCTTGTTTACTTGGAACCTTTGCCGTGCCGACGATGCGCCCGCAGGAGGGCCGATCGTTTTCCGCAACGCTCGGATCTACCCCGTCTCTGGACCACCAATCGAGCGCGGTCTAATGGTAGTTCAGCATGGAAAGATCGTGGGTCTAGGCCGAGAACAAGAGACGACGATTCCAGAGAATGCAACCGTTCACGACCTGGCCGGCAAGGTGATTATTCCTGGTTTAGTAGACACCCACTCGCACATCGGCATCTACTCGCGGCCGGCAGTCCCAGCCAACTCTGACGGCAATGAAATGACCGCTCCCGCTCAACCTGGCCTCCGCGCCCTGGATGCGATTTACCCAGCCGACCCCGGTATTCGCATGGCTGTAGCTGGCGGCATTACGACGGCGAACATCATGCCCGGCAGCGGTAACGTCATCGGTGGTCAAACCGTTTACGTTAAACTTCGCGGCGGGACTATTGAAGCCATGCGCATTCCGCCAACCAAGATTCTCGGGGGACTGAAGATGGCCAATGGCGAGAACCCGAAGAACTATGGTCGGCGGCAATTGGCCCCCGCGACGCGCATGAAAGTTGCCGCCCTGCAGCGCGAACAATTCATCAAGGCCCGTGATTACCAAAAGAAATGGGCCACGCACCGCAAAACACAAGCATCCGGCAAGGAATCCACGCCTCCGGATACCGATTTAGCCCTGGAGCCGCTCGTCGAGGTGCTCGAGGGCAAACGAACGGTTCATTTTCACACCCACCGGGCCGACGACTTGATGACCGCTTTGCGCATTGCTGAGGAGTTCGGCTTCGAAATCGTTTTGCACCACGCCACTGAAGGTTACCGCGTCGCCGAGGAATTGGCTCGCCGAAAGACTTCCGTTTCCCTGACTCTCATCGATAGCCCGGGAGGAAAGCTGGAAGCGGCAGGGCTTCTTGAGGAAAACGCCGCCGTCTTGGACAAGGCCGGCGTTCGCGTGGCCATCAACACCGATGATTTCATAACCGAGTCCCGCTTTTTCCTTCGGACGGGGGCCATCGCCGTTCGGGGCGGCATGTCCGAAGACGCGGCCTTACAAGCCCTGACTTTGCGCGGCGCCCAAATGTTACACCTCGACGATCGGCTCGGCTCTCTGGACAAAGGCAAAGACGCCGACTTAGTCATTCTTTCGGGCCCCCCTTTCAGCATTTACACGCAAGTCCTTGAAACCTATATCGATGGTCTTAAGGTCTTTGATCGGTCGCAGAAGAAAGATTGGGCTTATCAAGCGGGAGGATTCGCGCTGCCCGATTTGGATCGGCTGCCGACTCCGCCGCCTGCCATGAAACCCCCAGTGCCGGCGAAAGCACCAGAGACCCGTCCCGGAGCGGAATCCGCCAAGGAGTCGCCCCGGCGTTTCGCCGTCCTCGCAGGGCGTGTCCACACCATCGCCCAGGGAACGATAACTGACGGCGCGGTCTTGGTTGAAGAAGGTAAGATTCGTTTCGTCGGACCGCGAGCCAAACTGGACTTGCCCCCCGACACCCCCGTCGTGACCGCGATGGAAATAACGCCCGGCCTGATCGACGCCCACGCCGTCGTTCCCAGCACCGGCCTGTTGAACATTCCCGCCGACCAGGAACAGGATGAACACAGCGATCCGAACCAGGCCGACCTGCGCGTTTTAGATGGATTCAACCCGAACGAGCCGCTTCTTCAATTTCTGCGCGAGCAGGGAGTTACTGTCGTTCACCTCCTGCCCGGCCGAACCAACGTGATAGCCGGCCAAAGCGGGGTCTTCCGTACTTACGGCCGGACCGCCGAGCAGATGAAGCTCAAGTTCCCCGCCGGCCTGCTTGTCAATCTTGGAGAAGTGCCCAAGCAAACCTATACCGGCCGGCTTCCATCGACGCGCATGGGTACGGCCGCCTTGGTGCGAAATGCTTTAGCGGAGGCACAAACTTACGCTCGCAAACGGACCACAACAAAGGACGAGGAAAAGAGGCCGCTCACCAACCTCAAGCTGGATGCACTCGAGCATGCGCTAAACGGCCAGCACCCAGTCATCTTTAGCGCTCATCGAGCCGACGATTTGGCCACCGGCCTGCGTCTGGCTCAGGAATTTAAGCTCCATGCCATCCTCGACCTCGCTACAGAAGCCTACTTGATTCCCGATGTGATCTCCACCGCCAAGGTGCCGGTGATCGTTCATCCCACCATGCAGCGCGTCGGCTCCAGCATGGAGACCATCAACAGCCATTTGTGCAACGCCGCCGTCCTGGCCGACCGCAAGATTCCCGTGATGATTGGCACGGCCTTTGAAGGCTATGTGCCTAAGACGCGCGTCCTGCGGCACGAGGCGGCCATTGCCATGGTCAACGGCCTGGGCGCCGAACGAGCCCTGCGAGCCATCACTTTGGACCCGGCTCGGACGCTCGGCATCGACGATCAATTCGGCAGCTTGGAAGTAGGCAAAACCGCCGACCTGATCTTGTACGACGGCGATCCGTTCGAAAATTCGACTCACGTGACCCATACGATCATCGCCGGGCGAGTCGTATTCGACCGCGCCGGGTACTTGAAGCTTCCGTTCGAGCGGCGAGCATTGCCGCTTGTGGCAGGAGGCGGCGGTTGTTGCATGGGAATCTGGTGATTAGAACCCCAAGCAAATGCCCGTAGGCGGCGTCCGCCAATGCCGACCGTCCCTCTCGGGGTCCGAGAGGGACCGGGCTATTAACTCCGAGGGGGCCGGTAACCGGAGATTCGGAGAGTTTTGGTCCGAAATCTCGGGGTGCGAGAGGAACCTTGAAGGTCCCTCTCGGACCCCAAAATCTCTCTGTTGAACTGGAGAGCGCGGTGCAGACGGCGAGATTGACGGAAATGCTTGCGGGAATGGCAGAAAACGCGAAACGCCGAGAGCTGCTACTCTCGGCGTTTCCTGGTAACTGCCGGGTCGCGTTTGTTCGCGGCAAAAGTGAAAGCTCCCCGAGTGAGATTCGAACTAAAACACACTGGTTAACAGGAGCCCCTCGGAAACTCCTTAATTTAAGGCATTTCAAGAAATGGATTTTTTGGTTCATTCGGCTAACTGTGATCCTGGCGTCGATTCTTCGGCCGCTGGTAGCGGGCCACGGCTCGGCCGCCTGGCTTTAACTGTGGGACCTGATGCGAGCTCAGTCGAATCAAGGCTTGGGTTTGATCTTGATCCAGGCGTTGGTTCTTCGGCCCGGCCGTGACGAGGGCAAGCGGGGCAAAATATGCCTACCGGAAATGACAGCTTGATGACAGCAGGGTGAAGAAATCGTGAGACTTGCCCAAAAACAGGGACAGGTCGATGCTACTATTTCGCCGCTGCGTGGGTCAGGGGAGCTTGAGCCTTCGGCCGCCTTCGATCCTGCCAAGGCTATCCCTAGAGTGCCAATGCCTCACAGAATTTGGCAATGTGAAAAGTGCTTTGAGCAGCCCTCTTCGGCTCCCACGCCCGCCAGGCGCAACGCGTACCAGAACGCCACCTGGCTGCCGGTGAGGACAGGTCGGCCGAGGTCATGGGGAGGATGAGACGAACCCCTTCGCCATCTAGCCACATCCCGGTTTCATCGCATCCTTGGGACGGTCCTTGGTCTTTTGAAGATAATCTGCCGCCCACCTTCTCCAGCTCTCGGACATCTGCGGAACCGCCAGCAGCCGCTCGACTTCATGGCGATCACGGGTATAGATGCGAGACACATCACGGATGGTGAGATCGTGATCGGGTTTCTCGACTACACGGATCTCATCGCCGGCGCCCACATCGCCCTCGACGATTAATCGGAAGTAACTCCCGGGTCGCAAGGCCTCGGTGAAGCGGCGCGGGAACATCTCATCGTTCATGCGAACGCCAAAGCGCCAGCACGGGATTCGCGGCTCGGAAACCTCCAGAACCATGGTTCCGATCCCCCACCGCTCTCCGACGAGTGCATCGTTCACCTCAATCCCTTCAATCGTGAGATTTTCGCCAAATTCACCGTAGGCAAGCGCTCGGCCGATCTCCTGTTCCCACCAGCGTGCGTCTTCGACGGCGTAGGCGTAGACCACTTTATCGGGTCCGCCGTGCGCCTTGCGATCCGCCTGATCATCTCCGGACAGATTAACGCCTCGGGCAGCGATCCGACCGGCGATAGGTGATTTCCAGATCGCACTCTTAGCAGGCCGACCGTGGTATTCGAACTGCCGCGCGGTACCGACGTTGACGGAAAGAACCTTGCCTGCGGAAGTTGGCATGATCTTCCTCCTTTTCCGTTGGGTCTGACAGTTTAACCGTAGCGGTCGCGGTTGCGCGCCGGGACAGCAAGCGCCCGAAGTTCGGCGATGGGGGTTGGTTCTGGTTTTCTTCTCACGGTTTGGCAAATTCGCGATCATCGACTTTTTCCAGGTATCTCGCCTCGACCAGTTCCTCGTCAATGTATTTCTTGCCCTCGCGTAAAACGACAGCTTTCTTGATCGTCTTGATGCCTTGAACATCCTGGTATTCCTTGATGATCCTTTCTTCGTTTGCGTTTTCGCCGGTTATCGGATCCTCGAAGAGGTGGCTGAGCTTCACCAGAAGGTTTGTTTTCTTGTCGAAGTATAAATTAACGTCCCTATGCCTCGGGAACGCACTCGCACTCCTTGAGCCGTTTTCCCATCGATCACCATTTCGGGCAAAAGAGATAGATCAAAGTAAATATCTTTGCTGGAAATAATTGACAAGCAATGTTCGGCCCGGCGAGCCACTTCGGGATCGGTGCTTCTTCGGGCCTTTTCCAAAGATGGAACGGCGGCTTCACCCAGGGCCACCAGAGCCTGCGAGGCTTTTTCGCGCTCGGCGAAGGATGGATCGCTCAAGCGACGGATCAATGGGGCAGCCTTGGCGTCTTCCGAATCCTTAGCAGGACCCGGCTTCACGAGGAACTTCACGAGGGAGGTGAGTCCCATCACGCGCCAGAGATAAAGTTCATTCATGACGGAAGCGGTAAGACCGGTTTCAGATTTGTCGGGCCCTTGGGCGACGCCTTCATCCTTCATCCAAGCCTTCTGACCGTCAAAACCGAAGGCATATCTCATGCTTTGCCCATTGAACTTCAGCTCCTGCGCGCTTTTCACCTTTTCGTAGCCTTGATAGATTTCATCATCCGTGTAGGCAATGATTAATTCGCCGTGATAGACGGTCCCTTTGTATTTGAAGCGGGCGCCTTTGAATTTGTCCCTCTCGGCCAAGCCCTGTGCTTTGATGGCTTTTTCGAGGATGCCCCGGGCATCCTCTTGGGCGGGGATCGGTAGCTTGAGACCGAAGAAAAAACCAAGGGCCAAAACCGGGATAAGCAGTTTCCTCATAGTCACCTGGAGTATTCCTCGAAGGCGAAAATAGCGCGGGTTTGCCTTGGGGTCACTTCCCCGTAGTCCCCTTGCGAAGGCGGGACAATAGAGGGTGGGCGACCGTCGGAGCTAGTTTGACGGCGGGGGAGCGCTTCCAAGGCCCGCCCCTCTCGGGCGAGTCGGCTTGGAGACATTAATCTCGTACTCCTGCACCTGAGTGCGGCCAATCCCTGGGGTTGGATTCCTGACGGTCACTTTGACAGTCATCTTGCCCGGCTTCGTGGGCTGGATCAGAAACTCCTTGACGTGGGAGCCGATACCTTCTTTGACTTTGCGTACATTGTTCGAAGGGCTCAGTTTGCCCGCACCCTTGACGTCGATGGTGATTTGAGCGCCGGCTATACCCTTGCCGGTGACCCGGACAATATCGGACAACTCCACGGTGACCGGCTCGTCGACACCCTCGAGATCCACGATTTGGGCTGTGACTTGCGGTCGCAGCCCGCGGTCTGGACGGAGCTCGATGGGCGGTTGCAGTTCGCCTCCTGGGCGAAGCCCGACCGGCGGTTGCAACCCACCTCCTGCGCGAGGCTCATCCCCCATCGCACGAACTCCGGACAGGGCAAGTACAACCACGGTGACCAGACCGAAACTCGTGAATGTCTTCATTGAAAGAACCTCTGGATAACGGATTGTTTCGCTCCCATTCTGGAGTTTGTCCATCGTAATCGCAGCAAACATGTCAGGCAAGAGCCGGCCTTTAGGCCAATCCCTCTTGGCGATCATTGCGCCCCAAAAATCTGAAGAATTCCTTCCCAGCTTGCCTTGAGCTTGGCGCTGAAACCGTGCTGAGTGTGTTCATGGGTTAACGGGCCGAGACCCCCAGAAAGGAGCTACCCATGAACCAAAAGATCGAGCAGGAAATCGCCTCCTTGCAAGCGATGACCGGGATGGAGCTTCGGGTCCGCTACGCCGAGGTATTCGGCGAGCCCGCCCGGACCGGCCACAAAACCTGGCTGGTCAAGCGCATCGCCTGGCGCCTGCAAGCCTTGGCCGAGGGCGACCTGTCCGAACGCGCCCGCCGACGGGCGGCCGAACTGGCCAACGATGCCGACCTCAGGTTGTATCCACCCAGGGCATCTCAGGCCGCTACGGTGGAAAAACAATCGACCACTGATGCCGAGCGATCCGATTCCAGGCTGCCCGCCCAGGGCCATACGCTTAGCCGCCTTTACAAGGGCCGAATGTTGCACGTCCGGGTCTTGCCCAAAGGCTTCGAGTTCGAAGGGGCGGTGTACCTATCGCTCTCCGCCGTGGCCAAAGCCATCACCGGCTCGCACACCAACGGTTACCTATTCTTCCGACTTCTGGGCAAAGGAGACTCCCCATGACCAAGTCTCCGAAAGCGCCGTCGCAGTGTGTGGTCCGCTGCGCAATCTACACTCGGAAATCGACCGAGGAGGGCCTCGAACAAGAATTCAATTCCCTCCATGTCCAGCGCGAATCAGCGGAGGCCTACATCAAGAGTCAAAAACAGGCGGGCTGGGTCTGCCTGCCTGAACATTACGACGACGGTGGCTTCACCGGCGGAAACCTGGACCGACCCGCTCTCAAGCGCCTCTTAACCGTCGTCGACAAGGGCCTGATCGACTGCCTCCGAACCGGTTTCCTACCATCGTAGCAAACCCGGC
>Ga0137362_10003361_pt1 | contig 10685 bp, 9 predicted proteins | sample MadtaG_2_FD_104801 | JGI IMG/M metagenome (GOLD analysis project Ga0137362, IMG submission 104801) | Vadose zone soil microbial communities from Angelo Coast Range Reserve, California, USA - Mad1_100_16 metaG | ecosystem: Environmental > Terrestrial > Soil > Vadose zone | place: USA: California... | reverse complement strand
GAGCGGCCCGAGGAAACCGGTGCGCGGCGTCAGGTGGCCGATCCGGATGACATCAGCGGTCTGCGCGCGCAAAATCGCCGGCGCGGAAATCCCCGATGCCAATGCAATGCCGCCGGCGGTCTTCAACAGGTTGCGGCGCGTGAATTGATTGTTGTGAAACATCAGCCTTGGTCTCCCTGATACGGCCGCGCGGACTGCGGCTGTCTGTTCTCCGGCAGGTGGCGTAGCCCCTGAGGCGCGCTTTGTCTTGCCGTGATCTGTGATCACAGTTAGAGTTGCAAAAGACCGGGCCGTTGTCGAGTCCTCTCTCGAACGTGGCCCGCACTGGGAGAAACGCGTTGAATTTGCCCGCCGCGCTCAATCTGGTGGAGCCGCTGGACCGTCAGACGCTGGGTGAGCGCGCCTATGCGAAACTGGCCGATCTCCTGATTTCCGGCCGGCTGGCGCCGGGCGAAAAACTGTCGCTGCGGGCGGCGGCGGATGTGCTCGGCGTCTCCATCATGCCGGTACGCGAGGCGGTGTCGCGGCTGGTCGCCGACAAGGCGCTGGAGGTAGCGCCAAACCGCGCGGTGCGCGTACCCGTGATGTCGGCGGCGCAATTTCGCGATCTCACCAAGGTGCGCATCGCCATCGAAGGCCATGCCGCGGCGCAAGCAGCGCTGCATCGGGACAACGCCGACCTCGGGTTGATCGCGCGCGCCGAAGCGGCGATGAAGGCGGAAAGCCAATCCCCGGCGCCCGATCTGCCGCGCGCGGTCGAACTCAACAAGACCTTTCATTTTGCGGTTTATGAAGCGGCGCACTCGCCGATCCTGGTCGAAATCATCCGCGCGCTCTGGCTCAAAGCCGGGCCGGTGATCAATCTCGATCTGCGCGCCAATCCCGAACGGCTGGCGAAGGGCGACGCGATCCGGTTTCACGCCGATGTGCGCAAGGCCATCGCCGCCGGCGACGGCGAAGCGGCGCGTGAGGGAATAAAAGCCGACATCAGCAGTGCCGCGGATTTCATTCTGTCCCGCGGCGGTCTGGCCGGCTGACACTTTCTTGAAACGACATTCTCGGAGCGGTCATGGATCTCGAACTCAAGGGTTTACGCGTGCTGGTCACCGCCGGTGCCAACGGCATCGGGCTTGCGATTGCGCGTGCTTTTGTCGGCGAAGGCGCCAGGGTTCACACCTGTGATGTCGATGAAACGGCGTTGGCCGTGCTCGCGGCAAGCGATCTCGCGATCACGCAGACACCATGCGATGTCTCCGATCGCGCCGCGGTGAAGAATCTGTTCGCGGAGACGGTCGCCAAACTTGGCGGCCTCGACGTGCTCGTCAACAATGCCGGCATCGCCGGACCGACCTCCAGGGTCGAGGAGATGAATCCGGAAGACTGGGACCGCTGTCTGGAGATTTGCCTGACCGGCCAATTCAACTGCACCCGGCTTGCGGTGCCGCTGTTGCGCAGGAGCAAGAACGCCTCGATCGTCAATATCTCGTCGGCCGCGGGCCGGCTCGGCTTTGCGATGCGCACCCCCTATGCCGCGGCGAAATGGGGCGTGATCGGACTGACAAAATCGCTGTCGATCGAACTCGGGCCGGACAATATCCGCGTCAATGCGATCCTGCCCGGCCTCGTCGCCGGCGACCGCCAGCGCCGCGTGCTGGAAGCCAAGGCGCAGCAGCGCGGGATTTCCTACGCCGAGATGGAGCGCACCGCGTTTTCCTACACCTCGATCAAGGACTATGTGACGCCGCAACAACTCGCCGACCAGATCCTGTTCATGTGCAGCCCGCGCGGCAAAACGATTTCGGGTCAGGCGATCTCGATCTGCGGCGATACGCAGATGCTGGGCTAGGCGACAAGGAATGTTCAGGCGCTTGCTCAGCCGAGTCCGCACCATGAGCACGGCGCCTCCCGACCAGGCCCGAGAATCCGTTCGCCACGAAAAGCGGGTCAAGCGTAAAACGACTAGCGGCCGTCGGACAGACCCGCCATCATCATCGCTGCCTTGAGCTCGTGCACGCCCGCTTTCGCGCCGCTGTCAGCCTGGAACGCCAGTGGAGTTGGGTTCAGCGGCAAGCAAGTGACGTTGGCTGGACCACGCGGCGGTTCGAATGCATTCGGCGGCGGTCCGAATGCATTCGCCTCGCCAGCGCCAAGGTAAATGTGGTTCATCTGCCGGATAGCGCTGCGCATCTCTCGCAACCCGGTGTCGAGCGGCGCCGCCAGGAGCCGCCGCGTAGACCACACGCCAAGCGCGCGTGCCGCATCGGGCAGCCCGGCGCCCGTCTGCCAGGGATGGCCAACCGGCTGCGCCGTCTCCTTGAGAATCTGGAACAGCCGCTCGACGCGCTGAAAATCCCGCCCGGCGAAGCCGCCCTTGAAATCGCTGTGGTGGGCGAGGATCAAGACCGCGAGTGCCGTCACATGGGCCGCGGCCAGCGAGGTGCCGTCGCAAACCGCGTGGCCATCCGGCGACTGGCACGCAACGACAGTGACGCCGGGCGCGCACAGGTCGAGTTCGGGTCCGCGACAAGAGAACAGAGGCACAAACAGCCCGCCTGCGACCGCTGCGGCCACCGCAGCCTGAAACGCCTGTGGGCTGTCTTCCGGGTAGCTTGCGGTTTGTCCGATCGCTCCAACCGCCATGACATGCGGAGAGCAGGCGGGAAACAGCACTGTTCCGGCAGAATTGCCGGCGGCGGCGATAATGCCGACGCCTTGTTGCTTTGCCGCGGCGATACGCTGCTCGACGATGACCGAGCCGCGCTCGCAACCGAACCCCAGGCACGCAACGTCGATACCGGTCTGCAGGCAATAGTCGAGCGCCGCTACGAGGTCGCTGCAACGCGCGTCGGGAGGAAGTCTGCAAACATGCAGTTCAGCGTCCGGTGCGTAGCCGCGGATGCCGTGGGCGCTATCCGGAATGGCGCCGATGAGCCCCGCGCACGGCGTGCCGTGGCCCATGAAATCCTGCGACCAGGATCGTTCTTCGTCGCCCCTGATATCGATGCCGTGATCAATCCTCGTCAGTTGTTTGTGGCTGGTAGCGATACCGCTGTCGATGAGAGCGATCTTGATTCCAGCCCCGCGACATTCAGTCGGGAGTTGATCCAATCGCATTGCTATGCCGCCCCAATCCCGCCGATCGGGCAGCGACAACGGTTCCAGGGTAAAGCTGTTCACCGCGTCGGCCTGGAGATCCGGTCGATGCTGCCACAGGCCCCAATAGCCGGAGCGCGCATTGACAAACAGCTCGGCGACCGTTTCCGGCCGCTCGCCGTGGAGAGTTAGATCGACTCTGCCATCCTTACCGGTCAGCCCTTGAGCTGCCGCTTGTTCCCCGAGCAGTCGCACCTCGGCGTGCTCCACGGGCTCGCCGCTTTCGCTCAATGCCTGGATCGTCACCGTAAAACCTGGGCCGCGCGGGGTCATTGCGGCCGCAGCCATCGCGTGGAACGGCGACGACGTGCCCGCGAACGATGCAGCTCGCAGGTCCCGGTCCGGCTCGATGACGAACGCGCCGGCCGTAGACCGGCGTAACGCGGCGGCGTTTTCGTCGGACAAGCGCACCACTGCAATCGGCGGGGAGATGGTGTCACGCTCCGCGTAGGTTCGCAGGATTTTGACATCGCCCAGCCGGTTGAGCCGATCGACCAGTGCCTGCCGGGTCATGCCCAGTGCCGCCGGCGCGATCATGTAGTGGCTGGCGCGCGGGGGCTTGCGTCGATCGCTGCGCGGTGCGGAGCGCGTATCATCTGAACTTGCAGTCGCGCCGCTGCCTTTCAATTCCGCGGGCTTGCGTCGATCGCTGCGCGAGGCGGAGCGCGTATCGTCTGAACTTGCAGTCATGGCGTTGCCTCTCAATTCAATGAATTGATGACGATGGCTGGTCGGACGCGGCCGCCCGCGGTGGCGGAATCCGGGGATCGGCCGCCCGGATCGTTTCAATCGCGCGGTACGTCAGCCAAATCAGGTTGAAGGCCTCAGCATAATCCCGCGCGGCAAACCTGTGCGCCGCCTGCGTAACGATGGGAATACAACTTTGCAGGTTAGCATATAGCCCGGCATTGGTCTCAAGATAGGCGGAGAGAGTGCGCAGCGATTCGGCGATCATGTCTCCGATCAGGCTTTCCGCCGCCTGACGATCGAGCGCCGGGTCCGGAACCACGAAGTGACCGGCCTGGTATGGCTGCTGCTGGGTTTGCGACTGGAAGTGCATCAGAAGCGGCATCAAGCTGCTAAGCAACCCAACAAGCTGCTCAATGTCTGGGTTTGGCGGCTGCGGCTGCGATGCGCTCGCAGCAGAAGGATTGGAAGCTGACATAGGTGTTCTCCTTCATCGGGACGCGTTCATAACGACCGGCGGCGACCGCCGCCTTCGGCAGGCGGCGGCCGCAGATTGCCACTCGGGCTGGCAGCACAATTTGCTGTCAGATCATCCGCTGCTGGTTGAAAGCCTGAAGGTTCCCGATGACCTGAGGGATCACCCCGATAAGCTGGCGCGTAATGTCTGAGACATCCTGCTGTGTCAGTTGCCTCTGGTGTTGCCCCCACGCGGCCGGGGCGCCGAACGCCGACTGCATTTGCGGTCCGCCAAATCCGAATTGCGTCCCCAAGTTCTGCGCAGGATAGCCCTGTCCGAATTGGCCCAGACCTTGTTGGCCGAAGCCTTGCTGGCCGAAGCCTTGCTGACCCAAACCTTGGCCGCCCTGCATGGCGGCGTATTGTAGCTGCGGCTGGCCCTGCAGCGTTCCGACAATCTGTGGCACGATTGGCAGGATCTGCCGCACCACTTCGTTCACATCCTGCTGGCTCAGCTGGCGCGGCGCTTGTCCGTAAGCGGCATATCCGATTGCCGCGTGCGGCTGTTGCGCCTGAGCCAGGATCTGAGGCAGGACCGGCACCAATTGGCGCACCACTTCGCTCACATCCTGTTGCGAAAGCTGGCGCTGTTGCTGACCGCCCCACTGAGGTTGCTGCAGTTGGCCCCACGCCTGAGCCTGAGGTTGTGCACCCCATCCGGCGCCGTATCCAAAAGCACCCATGGGCGGCTGACCGCCATATTGGCCGTATTGCTGGCCGTAGGCTGCTTGCCCCAGTCCATAACCGCCGGTCGCCTGTGGCGACGACATGCCAAGCCAGGCGCCATAGGGCTGTGCCGTTTGCGAATGCAACGGTGCCCATTGCTGCGGATTGTTGAGATATTGTTGCTGGGTATCGTAGTAGGTCATCGCTGATCTCCTTGCGCTGGTTGTGGCCCTCAGCCCATAACGGGACAAAGCTCGTCTGCCTTCGCATCCGCCGTTATCCGGATGCGGGCAAACCAGCGTCACATTTCGTGTGACGCGATCACTCATACTCAATCGGGACTCTCGGCCAATCTCGCTGCCGCCGTCCTCAGGCGAGCGATGAACGGCGACGATGAATGGCAAAAAGTACAAATGCAACGCATGCTCGTGCCGGCGTTTTCAACCGGGTTGCGAGCTAATCTTGGTTCTGCAAGGTGTTCTGCGTTAGCTCCCGAAGACTCGTTTTTCGCTGTCGGGAATACTCGACGTTTGTCGTCGAATCTCAAAAGATGCAGCTACAATGCAGCGTATGAGCGGCGCTTTTGTGAAGGTTGGGCGGTCTTTTTGTGGAAACTCTGTGCGCGGTTCCAAATCGCCGCGGTCTTCCCCGCGTAACCGGCGAAACGCATTTACGTAATTCGATTTGAATGTCAGCTACGTAATTCAACTTGAATGTCAGTAGGCAAGGCTCAGCAGCGCGCCGACCCGCTCCGAAGTTGCGGGATGGCTGCGAAGGAGACGCATTGGACCATCCTCGAACGCAGCGACGGACAGGGCCGGAAAACCGGCGTGGTGACGTTCCAGCTTGTCGAGCGCGGCGATCAGCGCTTGTGAGTCTCCGGTCAATTCGAGCGCCGTCGCATCCGCGTCCAACTCGCGGGTGCGGGACAGTGCCAAACGAAGCAATTGAGCGATCGAAGGAGCGGCGCTCAGCAGTTCCACCAGCGGTCGACTAAGTGCCATGCCGCCATGTTGCGCTCGCAACAACGCGAGACCGGCCAACGACGTCCATTCAATCGAACGATGCAGTGCGGCCGCCCAGCCCATCGTCCAGGTATCGTTGTTGCGGATGTGGGCGACCTCATGGGCCAGGATCCCGGCGATCTCATCGCGCGTCATGCGGCGCAGCAGGCCCTCGGTCAATACGATCGCGGCGGCTCCCGGGCCACCCAGCGCGTACGCGTTCATATCGCCCGGAGCTGGGAGGCAATAGAGATCCGGCAATCGAGATAAGCGGGCTCGGCTGCAAACGTCTATCAGTATACTAAACAGCTCCGGCAGTTCGGCAGGACGCAGCAGGCGGGCGCCGAACCAGCGAAACATGGCCTCGCGCGAGATCGCCGGACCGTTCGGTCGCGGCGCGGTTCCAGCCAGCGCTTGGTGGACCCCCTCGGTTCCACCAACGATCCAGCCGCATACCGCAAGCAACAGCGTCATCCCAGCGATTGCCAATGCAGACGATCGGTGGTTCGCCGCTTGATGAGCGGGCCGCCGAAAACGCGACGGATTCCGATCCTGGGAATGCACGTCGATGCTGCAGCGCAGAACAGCGCCAGGCAGATTCGTCGGCAAATGCAAGTCTACGATGACGGACGCGCCAGAACGCCTAAGCTGCAGCATTTCCGGGCGCGGTGCAGAACGCACCAACGCCAGTGAAATGCAGGGCGCCAGGCCGGTAACAACGTATTGTTCAGTCCGACCCCCGCGCCACGTCCCGCCATCAGCGCTGACGTTGAACACCGTTAGCCCCCCAAATCGCTACCACAGTAAGATAGGCTCCGCATGCAACAGTGTCATGCCAATTTCGTGCCATAGACACAGGAAAGTCACAGATAGACACAGGAAAGTTACATGCAGCAGCGGAATACCCGAAGCCGGTTGCGTGGGCGTTCGCCGCAAATCGTGGCGCAAGATGCCGGCATAGACGGCGAGATAAAAAGGCCCTTACGCCGACAGGGAAACCGGCCTGTGCTGGCCAGGAACCGCCGCGAGAAGTTCCCTTGTGTAGGGATGTTCGGGGGCCGCGAACAACGTCGCCGTGGTTTTGAGTTCGACGATCACGCCGCGCTGCATCACGGCGATGCGGTCGCAAATCTGCGCGGCAACGCGCAGATCGTGGGTAATGAAAAGCATCGACAGCCCAAGCCGGGTCTTCAAGTCTTCCAGCAGGTTCAGCACCTGCGCCTGCACCGAGACGTCGAGTGCGGAGACCGCCTCATCCGCGACAAGGATTTCCGGATCGAGCGCCAGTGCGCGGGCGATGCCAATGCGTTGGCGTTGTCCGCCGGAGAACTCGTGGGGGTAGCGTTCCATCGCTCCGCCATCGAGCCCAACCATGCCCAGGAGATCCCGGGCGCGCTGTCGCGCCAGTTTTGGGTCGGTACCATGCGCGATCGGTCCGTCGCTGATGATCTGTCCGACCTTGCGGCGTGGATTGAGCGAGGCAAACGGATCCTGAAAGATCATCTGGATGCGGCGGCGCTGGTCGCGCAGCGCCTTGCCCTCGAGCTGCGTCAGATCGACCTCGCCGATCCGGATGGTGCCGCGATCGGCCTCGATCAGCCGCATCACCAGACGCGCCACCGATGACTTGCCGGAGCCGGACTCGCCGACCAGGCCGAGCGTCTCGCCTTTCAGAATCGCGAAGCTGACTTCGCTCGCAGCCTGCACCGTGCGATCCGGCCGAAACCAGCCGCCCGAGGTGACATAGGTCTTGTCGATCCCGATCACGTCGACCGCCTTGTTGCGATCGATCAGCGGGCTTCGCGGCGGCGGCGTCATCGAAGGCACCGCGGCGAGCAGCGCCTTGGTGTAGGCGTGCTGCGGGCGGATGAGCACCGCCTGTGCGCTGCCTTGCTCGACGATTTGCCCATGCCGCAGCACGACGACGCGATCGGCGATATCGGCCACCACGCCGAAATCGTGGGTGATGAACATGACCGCCATATTGCGGCTGCGCTGCAGGTCGCGGATCAGCTTGAGAATCTGCGCCTGCGTGGTGACGTCGAGCGCGGTGGTCGGCTCGTCCGCCACCAGCACCGCGGGCTCCAGCGCCAGCGCCATCGCAATCATCGCCCGCTGACGCTGGCCGCCGGACAGTTGATGCGGATAGGCGCGCACGATCCTCGCAGGGTCGGGAAGGCCGACTTCCCGTGCGAGTCCCAGCGCCTTTTGCCGGCGTTCGCGCGGCGACAGCAGGCCGTGCGCCTCGAACATTTCCATCATCTGCTCGCCAATCCGCATCAAGGGATTGAGCGCCGTCATCGGCTCTTGAAACACCATGGCAATGCGGCGTCCGCGCAGGTCGCGCCATCTGTCCGCGTCGAGCGCCAGCAGATTGCAGCCTTCCAACGCGATCTCGCCAGTTTCAGTGGTGACACTGTCCGGCAGCAATCCCATCAGCGCGTGCGCGCACATCGACTTGCCGGAGCCGGATTCACCCACCACGCAGACGATTTCGCCAGGCGCAAGGTCGAACGAAATGCCGTCGACGGCGTAAGCGCGCTCGCCGCCGGGCGGCAGCGCGATTCTCAAATCCTTGATGCGGACGGCGGGATCGGAGGGCATGGTCAGCGGCCATCCCTTGCAAGCCGCGGATTGAGGGCGTCGTTGAGGCCCTCGCCAACCAGATTTAATCCCAGCACGGAGATCAGGATGGCGAGGCCCGGAAACACCGTGATCCACCAGGCCTGCCGGATCACGGTGCGGCCGGCGCCGACCATGTAGCCCCACGAAATCAGATTGGGATCGCCGAGGCCGAGGAACGACAGCGAGGATTCCAGCAGGATTGCGGTCGCGACCATCAGCGATGCCAGCACGATGACCGGCGAGAGCGCGTTGGGCAGGATTTCGTGCCAGATGATCCATCGGCTGGTCTGGCCGGTGACGATGGCGGCCTGGACATATTCGCGGCTGCGCAAAGACAGCACCTCGCCGCGCACCAGCCGGGCCACCGGCGGCCAGCTGACGATGGCGATCGAGGCGACGATCGAATAGATCGACGGCTGCAGGATCGCCACCAGCACGATCGCGAGGGCGAAGCTCGGAATGGTCTGGAAGAACTCGGTGAAACGCATCAGCGCGTCGTCGATGCGGCCGCCGAAATAGCCGGCGATGGCGCCGAGCGGAACGCCGATTGCCAGCGCCGCCAGTGTCGAGACGAGGCCAACCAGCAGCGAGACGCGCGCACCGTAAATCATGCCGGCAAAGACATCGCGTCCGAGCGCGTCGGTGCCGAGCGGAACACTCGATAGTGTAAAAGGCGGCAGGAACGGCCGTTGCACCATGCGCCACGGCGAATTCGGGAAAACCATCGGCCCGGCTACGGCGAGGAAGACGGCGATCACGAGGATGATCAGGCCGATCAGCCCGCTGGGATTGCGCGACATCTGCTTCCAGAACTGCTTCATGGGGAAAAGTCGATGCGCGGATCGACCATGCGGTAGACCAGATCGGTGACGAGATTGAAGATCAGCACCATTGCCGAACACACCACGAAAACACCGAGCAGCAGATTGTAGTCGCGCTGCAGCAGCGCCTCATACATCAGCCGGCCGATCCCGGGCCAGGCGAATACCGTTTCGGTCAGCACCGCGCCGCCGATCAGGGTGCCGGAATGCAGGCCGGCCAGGGTCACCACCGGCAACAACGCGTTGCGCAGCACATGGCGGCGCTGGATGACTTTGTCGCGGAGCCCCTTGGCGCGGGCGGTCTTGACGAAATCGAGCCGCTTCACCTCCAGCATCGAGGCGCGCGTCATCCGCGCATAGGTCGCCATGAAGAACAGGCCGATCGTCATCGCAGGCATGATCAGATGCGCGCCGACGTCCAGGATGTGGGCAAAGCCCGTGTAATTGGCGCCGATGGTCTCGTAGCCGAAACTCGGCAGCCAATCCAGCGCCACCGAGAACAGCAGGATCGCCATCAGCGCGATCCAGAACAGCGGCGTGGCATAGAACACCAGCGCCACCACCGTGATCGCGGTATCCGCCCAGGTTCCGGCCCAGCTTGCCGCCAATGTACCGAGGAGAATGCCGAGCACGAGCGAGATCGTGAACGCGGTCATCGTCAGCAACAAGGTCGCCGGCAGCCGATCCAGGATCAGTTTGGAGACCGGCATCTGCTGGCGAAACGAAAAGCCGAGATCGAAGCTGAGGATGCCCTTGACGTAGAGGAACAATTGCTCCGGCAGCGGCCGGTCGAGACCGAATTTCTCGCGCAATTGCGTCACGAAAACCTGGTCGCCGGCGCCGGCCTCGCCGGCCATGACGACAGCCGGATCGCCGGGAGCAAGCCGGATCAGGAAGAAGTTCAAGACGATGATCGCAAGCAGAACGATCGCGCCCTTGACGATGCGCTGGGCAACGAATGACAGCATCAAAGACTCATTTTACCTGCGCTGCAATCCGCCGACCCCGATGCCCGACAAGCGCCGGTATGGCGTGCCGCCGCAGCGTTCACTTGTCAATCCAGGCGTCGCGGAAGCCGTCATTGACGCCGATGGCTGTCGTAACAAGGTCCTTGATCCTGCAACGGGTGATGGTCGGAAATTGCAGTTCGAGCATCCATGCCACCGGCACGTCCTCCACCAGGATTTTCTGCGCCTTTTCGTAGATTTCCTTG
>Ga0137362_10003359_pt1 | contig 10689 bp, 10 predicted proteins | sample MadtaG_2_FD_104801 | JGI IMG/M metagenome (GOLD analysis project Ga0137362, IMG submission 104801) | Vadose zone soil microbial communities from Angelo Coast Range Reserve, California, USA - Mad1_100_16 metaG | ecosystem: Environmental > Terrestrial > Soil > Vadose zone | place: USA: California... | reverse complement strand
AGTGCGACAAGCACTTATCTTTTGACACTATCTGAAGCAACACACGAGGAAGTGTGTTGGTAGGGTTCAGTCTTCCCCCAAAAGGCTGATGGCTACGAGCGTAGCTGCCAGAGGAAGCAACTGGCGGTGAAAAAGCTGCTCGGACAATGTGGATACCAGAGGAAAGCTATCTCCTTTGAAGTGGTCTGCTAGCCAAAGATCACCAGGGTTACGAAAGAAAGCTCTGTTTGATGGGAGGTTTCGCGTGACACGGCCTGATGAGAGCCAATCTGCAAGGAATAACCGTGAGTATCGGGTAGGGCGTACATGCCATGTACGCCCGAAAGCTACATTCCGTTTAGCAAAAGGCGCGCGTTAGAGGGGTAGAAACTAGCCTACCGATACGGCAGATGAGACGCATCTGTATGCGGCCTAGAGGAGCAACCCGCAGGTGATCGTAGCGTGTCAAGGGGTAAACTTGTGAGAGCCTCTTTGCTCGCCTGAAAAGGCTAGGGGTGCTTGCACCGGAAGAGCAAAGAAGCGGTCAGAGCCATCATAGTACCCATCAATGCCAGCTAACGCCTGGACTACGGGGAAGGATGGCAGTCATCTCATAAACCAAGAAGAGCACGAGAGGACTGGATACGTATGTCCGATATCATCAAAACTCAACAAGGTTTAGCCCGAAAAGCAGAAACGGACAAAACACATCACTTTGAAGATTTGTACCATCTGCTGTGCAAGCGGGAATGGATCGAAGAAGCTCTCCAGCATGTGCTGGACAACGACGGCGGACATTCGGCTGGTGTTGACGGGATGAGTTGGAAAAGCTTCAACGATGTGGACAAGAGCGACCTCGAGAATGAGAAGTTTCGACAACAATTCATTGAGACCTTGCAAAAGGAACTCAAAGCACAGGTAGAACCCCACTAACTGGTGAAAAGGTAGGAAGGAGGGCTTGAAAAAAGACGGGAACATCGGCATGCTGTGTCTATGCAAACAAATGATACAGAGCCGATGAACACGTCCTTGCAATTCTGCCCGAATGTGACGTGTTCTGCAAGAGGGCAAATAGGGCAAGGCACCATCACGATTCATGATCGCAAGCGTCAGCGTTACCGTTGTCGCATGTGCGGTCACACATTTAGCGGGCGACGTGGAACCCTGTTTGAGGGGCTGCGCAAGCCGACCGACCTGATTGTCATGGTAGTGACCTTGACTTCCATATGGATGTCCCATTCAGGCCATTGTGCATGCGTTTGGGTTAGATGAACGGACAGTAGCCAGTTGGCGAGATCGTGCGGGGACGCACTGCGAGCAGGTGCATCAGGCAGTCGTCGAACAAGGCAAACTCGATCTGATACACGTGCAAGCTGATGAAATCCGGGTCAAAGGACGTGGCATGATTGTCTGGATGGGTCTGGCTATGATGGTCTCGACCCGGTTGTGGCTGGCAGGGGTAGTGAGTCCGACACGTGATACGGCCCTTGCCGACCGCTTGATGCGACAGGTACGGGCCTGTGCGCAGAGCGTGCGAGCGTTGTTGGTCTGCACCGATGGGTGGGCGGCCTATCCCAACAGCATCCGGCGTGCCTTTCGTGAGAAGGTCAAAGAGACGGCGGGACGAGGACGAGCGTGCCTGCGTGTCTGGCCACAGTTGCACATTGGCACGGTCATCAAGCACAGCGTCAAGAAACACGTGACCCACATCACTCGTCAGATATCGCATGGGATGCTGGAGCAAGCCAACGCCTTGCTCTCGCGCTCACAGGGAGGAACGATGCTCAATACGGCCATAATTCCGCGGTTGAATGGCACGATGCGCGAACGGCTCGCGACGTTGACGCGCAAATGCCGCCATGCCGCGCATCGGCTCGCTGCCCTACATACAGGCATGTATCTGCTTGGCTGTAGCTACAATTTCTGTTGGCCGCATCACGAACTGAGCAGAACAACTCCCGATGCGGTGACCGGACATCGATCATGGGTGGCATGTACTCCGGCGATGGCCAGTGGGTTGACCGATCATGTCTGGAGTGTCTTAGAACTGTTGAGCTATAAAGTGGCTCCGCCCCCCTGGGCTGCGCCAAAACGGCGTGGGCGTCCGCGTATTCGGCCTTTGCCCGACCCGGCTGTACCCAAACGTCCGCGCGGACGTCCGCGCAAGGTGGCTGTATGAACGACCACCAGTTAGTGGGGTTCTACCACTTAAGGAAGCTAACTGGAATAATTCAACAATTATCAAAGAAAATGTCATTGAAGAAATCACCAAGCTGAAACAGCAGCCAGATCACGATATCCTCATACCTGGCAGTGCTACCTTCGTCCAATCGCTGATGCATACTGACCTTATCGATGAGTATCAGTTCCTTGTCCATCCCATTATCATGGGGAGCGGAAAGCGCTTTTTCAAAGATGGGATGCGCATGACCAAGCTGAAGCTTGTCGAGAGCAAAACGCTCAGCTTAGGGGTTGTGTTGCTCTGCTATAAGCCTGCAAAAAATTAGCAGGCATCATTTCTGCAGATTTGACTCATCCAAATTTCCCTACGTATAATAAACTCATCTTTGCAAAAAATGAAACGCATCCCAAGGTGCTGGGTGTGATGCAAAATTTTGCGCCGTATGCTTGCTTGAGCACTAGAAAAGTAGGACATTTCGTCACCTGCAAGCTTTCCTTAAGCTCCTACCAAGCAGGCGGCGCAAAAAGCTGTAATGTAAGGACAGAAGAGGCATGAGGAGATGGAAAAATATGAAAATGCGCTAAGCATTGTACCATATAGGAGGTTTGCCGGGCCTTTGCTATAATGAAGAATGCAGTAAACCAAGGAGGTACAAAGCACATGGCAACCATTCGTGGCATCCTACTCGATATCGATGGCGTACTCCACATCGGCATGCAGCCCATCGCTGGAGCAGCAGAAACCTTGCGCTGGTTAGAGCAGCAGGGCTACCGCACCTGTTTTGTCACCAACACGACGACCGTAGCACGAGCCACACTGGCACAGCGTCTACGTGAGATTGGCCTGCCCATCGACGAACGGCAATTGGTCACGGCTCCTGTAGCGACCGCTAGCTACATTCGCCAACACTATGCAGGGAAACGCTGTTGGGTGCTGACCAAGGGGGATACGGCAGCAGATTTTGCCGGCATCGAATTGGTGGAAGCACATGCCGATGTCGTCGTAATCGGCGGGGCCGAGGAACTGCTGACCTATGAGGCGATGAATGCCGCCTTTCGTATGCTGATGGATGGCGCTGTGCTGCTGGCGATGCATACCAATCTCTACTGGCGTACCAGCGAAGGATTGCGCCTGGACAGCGGACCATTTGTGCACGCGTTGGAGCTGGCGAGCGGAAAGCATGCGACCGTGCTAGGCAAACCAAATCCCGCCTTCTTCGAGCAGGCACTGCGCTCAATTGACGTGATGGCGGCTGAAGCAGTCATGGTAGGCGATGATCTTGAGAACGATGTGCTTGGAGCGCAGCATGCTGGCCTGCGTGGGGTGCTGGTCTGTACCGGCAAGCACCAGGCCGACTCGCCGCTTTTGCGGCAGGTGCATCCCGATGCGATCCTGAATTCGATTACTGATTTACCACAGTGGTTGCAGGGATGAGAGATTTCTTTTTTGACAAGCTTGCCGCCCAGGCAAAAAGCAGATATACTTATACATAGAGCAGGTTTGCCCAGATCGTCGATGTCTTGCACTTGACCAACACCGCGTAGCCATATAGAAACCAGGACAGGGAAGACCTATGAACAAGCGCATTTTGCTGGGCATTGATGCGAGTATGTCTCCTGCTACGCAGCAGGCATTATATGTAGTTGGCGAGTTCTTGCAGCAGGCAACACCGCTGCTACGGTTGGTGCTCCTCAACGTCATCCCTCTCCCTTCGGTAGCGTCACCTTCTTTCGGCCTCTACGCGGGACAGCTTCAGTCGCTATCAGTGACCCCGGAGCAGCGCACTCAGGCAGAGGATGTCCTGCGGAAAGCGCGAACAGCATTGCAGAAACAAGGCGTTAGCTCAGAGCAAATAGAGATCAGTATACGGGTGGGCCTCCCTGCTGAGGAGATTGTCAGAACGGCGCGGGAGTTGCAGGTCGATTTCATCGTCATCGGGAGTCGCGGCAATTCCCTGGGGCAGCGCATACGGCGATTTTTGGCCGGTAGTACATCGCGCAAAGTCTTGCAGATGGCTTCCTGCCCGGTCATGATCGTCGTACATCCCATTCCTGCTACCTCAAGCAAGGCAGCGCACCCGGCCAACCTGGTCAAATGGTACGAAGAGGCGATTACGCGCTATCTGCAAGAGCACTCCAGTACGCTCACGGTGTTCACACCACTTGAAGTTGCACAAACCTTCGCCCCCTCCCAAAAGCAGACACCCAGGCGCAAGGAAATTGCCGCCGCTGCCCTCGCCCTTGAGCAACTAGCGCGCGAGGGCGTGCTGTGCCGCCATGAAGTCAAGGGTGAGTTGCGCTACATTAATGATTGACAACGAAAATTATTATGCAATTCTAGGTGTACCGCTGGACGCCGACAGTGATACGCTCAAACGCGCATATAGACAACTGGCGCGGCGCTACCATCCTGATCTGGCGGGTCCCGAGGGTGCTCCTTGTCGCTCTCACAGATGGTACCATTCAGCTATGGAATCTATTTTGATATTTTCTCTCATTTTCGTTCGTCTGTATAACATGAGGCCAGCAAACTGGGTCAGGGTTTCAATATGTTGTGCCGTGGTGTGGCAAGAGAGCATAGGGGCTCTCAGCCAGGCCAACTAAAGAAGCGAGGAAGTGTTCTATGCATATTTCGGTCGTAGTTCCTGTATATAACGAAGAAAAGACAGTAGCCCAGGTCCTGGGGTCACTGTCACAAGTGCCGCTTGATCTGGAAGTGGTGGTCGTCGATGATGCCTCCACGGATCGCACCTGGGAGATTTTGCAGGAACTGCGGCAGAAAGAGCCATTCAATAGCTACCGCTATGTCCGTCATGCGCACAACCAGGGGAAAGGCATGGGTTTGCGCACCGGTTTCAGCCTGATCAGTGGGGACCTGGTGACGGTGCAAGATGCCGATATGGAGTATGATCCCCAGGACCTGCCAACATTGGTGCGCAAATGGGAGGAGGCAGGCAATGCTATGGTTGCCGTTTACGGCGTTCGCGATCTCTCAGCACAGAAATTCACTACGCGCTGGGGCAATCGTTTTCTGACACTGGTCACTAATCTCTTGTACGGCTGTCGTATCCATGACATGGAGACCTGCTACAAGATGATGCCAGGGCAGTTAGCACACGCGCTGCCGATGGAAGGCCGTCGTTTCGAGATTGAGCCGGAGATTACTGTCTGCATCCTGCAAGCGGGTTTTACCATCCTTGAAGTGCCCATCAGCTACACGCCGCGCAAAGCCAAAAAGCTCTCGCCCTGGCGAGATGGCTGGCCCGCATTAGCAATGCTGCTGCGCCGCCGTTTCGGCAAACGCTTTCAATTTACCCCCTCTCGCTCTGCATCTGCCCAAGAAGAAAAACAAGTGACAACGGTGCAACAGTAAGCCCCACTTTTGGAGCAGTGTGGGCTGATAGTTATTCTAAGACCTCCGGGTTCACAATATTCGGTGGGCGCTCTCCTCTGTAGTGGGCGGCGATATTTTCGCTTGCCATGGTTGCCATTAATGTTCGTGTTTTGAGCGAGGCACTGGCGATATGCGGCAAGAGCACCACGTTCTCCATCGTCAACAAAGCTGGCTCAACGGCAGGCTCATGTTCAAACACGTCCAGGCCCGCGCCCGCAATGGTTTTTGTCTGCAAGGCTTGTACGAGCGCTTTCTCATCGACGATCGGACCGCGTGCGGTGTTGATCAGGATAGCGCTCGGCTTCATCATATGCAGTTCACGTTCACTGATCAGGTGGTGGGTGGAAGGCATGTACGGCGTGTGAATGCTGATGAAATCGGCTTGCCGGAGCACCTCTTCCATCGGCATATACGTCACATGGTATGTCACTTCCTCTTCGGGCGACATGCGGTGGAGATCATAGTAGATGACCTTCATGTCGAAGCCTTGAGCACGCTTTGCCATAATCTTGCCGATGCGGCCTGCACCCATCAGACCCAGTGTAGAGCCATGCACCTCCGCGCCACAAAAGAGTAACGGCCCCCAGCCCTTGTACTTGCCTGCACGCAGGTAGCGCTCGGCTTCAGGGATGCGACGAGCAGTCGCCATCAGCAGCCCAAAGGCCAGGTCCGCGGTTGTATCCGAGAGAACGCCAGGGGTGTTGCTGACAGCTATCCCTAAGCGTGTAGCCGCCTCGACATCAATGTTGTTGAAGCCGACAGCCATATTTGCCACCATCTTCAGGCGTGGCGCACCTGCCGCACATGCTTCTAAAAATCTGGCATCAATGTTGTCTGTCAGTAGGCAATACACGTAGTCGTGGCCTGGGCCACGATGCAGGAGTTCCTCATAGGGCCAGATGCTTCCCTCTTCCATGTTCGCTTCGACATCACCGATCGCCTCAAGGATGGGATAGGCAGGATCTGGGACTCTTTGGGTAATGAGAATCTTTGTCATGATGGCCTCCAAAAAGGGTGCTGTGCAGAGTAACTCTTCAGGATTCCTCGTCGCACGTGCTCGATAAATCGGCACTCTACTACGGCGACTCGCTCAGTTTAGTGGTGAGTGCGGGCCTTGCCGCCTCCGGCGGCAAGGCCCGCACTCACCACTAAAGACCTGCGAACTGCCTTCGGCAGTGAGGAGCCTCGAAGATAGGAGACTTGAATAGTTACCAAGCAGATGATACTCCCGTTGGTACAAAAAAGTCAACTACTCAAGATTCCCCCGCTCTAGAGGTTGACATTTTCCTTGCACTCCTCTATATTTCAATCATGATATCTGTAACTACTCGGGGGTCTGATCCTCGCCGCCTGCGGCGTCTTGTTTGCTGCTGGCTTGGCAGCCGCAGGCTGCCAAGCCAGCAGCAAACACCTCTTGCGAACCACCGTAGAGTGCCGATTTATCGAGCACGTGTGGTGAGGAGTCCTGAGTAATGAGGGAAAGCGTTTATGATTCGTGCAGGGATCCTGTTAGAGAAAGAGCCTGGACTGAGAACGATCTTTCAAGGCAGCGAACATAACTATGTTCGTTGTGTCATTGCTGACGCTGACGACCCTGAACGTCACTTTGAGTGCCGTGTCTTAGATGAAGACGATATCCCCATCTCTGTGGGGGAACCGATTACGTTGGAAGTGATCAAAGTTGTAACTGAGCGACGTAGTGGGATTGTGAGATTTGATTGTCGTCTGGTGAAGACGTAAAAATACCATGGGAGTAGCTATGAAATGCCTTCAATGCGGTGCTGACCTGCTAGACTCAGCCACATTCTGCGCAAGGTGCGGGACACCCATCCGTGCAACGTCCTTTTCTTACCTGCCAACGGATGCACCTCCCTGGCCTGCAACGGTGCCACAAAACATTTCACGTATAGCTGCGAAACAGCCTGCTCAAGCAGCAGCCACTGCTCTTGTTACCAGTGCACCTGCCGCTAAACCCAGACGCTCGGCTGGCAGAATCTTCGCAACCATCTTCCTCTTGCTCGTGAGTATAGCAATAGGAGTCGGGGGTACTTTTGGGTCTCTTGCAATGAATGGTCAGTTCGCTCGCACTAGCTCAGTTCCCACCAATGCAGGGCATCTAGTGACGCCCGTACCCACCGCAACAACGGGCACTACAAGCCCGACAGCGACCACTACCCCACAAACCAATCTCCTACCGACTCCAACTTCCTTTCTGGTGGTAAAGAATGCTGACGTAGGAATATCCCTGAAATATCCGGCGGATTGGGTACAAGATCAGCCGCAGAAGAGTGCTTACTTCATAGGTATCGCCTTTCATCCGCACCAGGCGATCGGGATCAATCTGGTCATCCAGCGTTTTTCAAGCACCGGCTCGGCTCAATTTAAGAGCACAGGCGATGCAAGCCAGAGCATCTTGCAGCAGGATTACCAGAACGGCTCATTGTTCCACAACTACCAGCAAATTCAGCCAGCTAATCCCACCCCCACCATTGGTGGCGTACAATGGATCGAACGGGATGCGACTTTCGTTGACACCAATAACGTCGTTCTCCATGCCGTGAGCATTTCAGTACAGCATAACAAGCTCTACTACAACATTTCCTACTTTGCACTTAATACCCTCTACGATGAGGCGATGCAGAAGTATTACTCACAGATGCTTGCTTCATTCCAATTCCTCTCGTAGGAGTGACCTGCTCGATAAATCGGCACTCTACTACGGCGACTCGCTCAGGCTGGTAATGAGTACGGGGGGTGCCGCAGCCTGCGGCACCCCCCGTACTCATTACCAAGTCGTCTAGCCTAGTACTCTGGCATGGCCGGAGCAGCGAGCCTCTCTTTCTCAGGCAGATCAGTAATCAGGGCCTCGGTCGTCAGGATCATGGCAGCGATGCTGGTGGCATTCTGCAAAGCGGAGCGCGTCACCTTGGCAGGATCGGCGATACCGCTCTCGAACATGTCCTCATACTTGTCGGTCAGAACGTTGTAGCCATAATTCTCGTCGTTGTGCTCTTTCTGAGCGCGGCGAACGCCTTCGACGACCACCGAGCCGTCCTTCCCGCCATTGATGGCGAGTTGGCGCAGAGGCTCTTCAAGTGCACGGCGCAGAATGCTCACGCCGGTCCCGGCGTCGCCATGGAGATGCAAGTCCTGTAGGGTCTTAATGGCGTTCAGCAGAGCTACGCCACCACCGGGAACCATACCCTCTTCGACGCCAGAGCGGGTAGCGGAGAGTGCATCCTCAACGCGAGTCTTGCGATACTTCAGTTCGACTTCGGTGCCAGCACCCACTTTGATCAGCGCTACGCCACCGGACAACTTCGCCAGGCGCTCCTGGAGCTTCTCCCGGTCGTAGTCGCTGGTCGTCTCTTCGATCTGGGCCTTGATCTGGCGGATGCGACCCTGGATATCGGCGGGGTTGCCCCGACCCTCAATGAGGGTCGTGTCGTCCTTGTGTGAAATGACCAGGCGGGCAGAACCGAGATCGGCAAGGGTAGTGCTGTCAAGGCGGCGGCCCATCTCTTCGCTGATCACTTGCCCGCCTGTCAGAGCTGCTATATCGCGCAGCATTTCCTTGCGGCGGTCACCGAAGCCAGGGGCCTTCACGGCCAGGACGTTGAGGATACCACGCAGCTTGTTGACGACCAGTGTTGCCAGCGCCTCGCCATCGACATCTTCTGCAAGAATGACGATCTCGCGACGGCCCTGCTGTGTCATTTTCTCCAGGACGGGCAGAATATCCTGGACAGCACTGATCTTCTTGTCGGTGATAAGGATATAGGGGTTCTCGATAGAGGCGTCCATCTTCTCGGCGTTGGTCACGAAGTAGGGGGAGATGTAACCCTTGTCGATCTGCATCCCTTCGACATACTCGGTCTCAAAGTTAATGCCTCGCGACTCCTCGACGGTGATGACCCCATCTCGACCGACTCTGTCCATCACTTCGGCGATAAGTTGGCCGATGGTGTCGTCAGCAGCAGAAATGGAGGCGATTTGCGCGATTTCCTTCTTGGTTTCAACCGGGATCGCTATCTTGCGGATATATTCAACCACGGCCTCAGTCCCTTTATCGATCCCATGCTTCAACTGCATCGGGTTGGCACCGGCGGCCAGGTTCTTCAACCCCTCGTTCACAATGGACTGGGCCAGCACAGTAGCAGTGGTTGTGCCATCGCCAGCGACATCATTCGTCCTGGTGGCAGCTTCTTTGAGCAGTTGAGCACCCATATTCTCGAACGGGTTCTCAAGCGTAATCTCCTTAGCCACCGTCACCCCATCATGGGTAACACTGGGAGCGCCAAACTTTTTGTCAAGAGCGACATTGCGGCCCTTGGGGCCAAGGGTGGTCTTGACCGCCCCGGCCAAAATATCAATGCCCTTTTTCAGCGAACGGCGGGCTTCCTCATCGAACATGATCTGTTTTGCCATACTCGTTTTTCACCTCTTTGCACTTAGCCAATAATGGCCAGAATATCATTCTCTTTCAGAACGAGATACTCTTCGCCATCCAGCTTGAACTCTGTACCGCCATATTTGGCGAACAGCACACGGTCACCTTCTCGCACATCCATGGCCGCACGGTCGCCGTTATCAAGCAGGCGGCCACTGCCGACCGCTATCACGGTTCCTTCCTGGGGCTTCTCTTTGGCCGTGTCTGGAATAACGATACCGCTTTTAGTGACCTCTTCTTTAGCCGCAGGCTTTACGACCACGCGGTCGCCAACAGGACGAATCTTTGCCACGACGGACACTCCTTTTCACTAGATGAATTGGCTATTACTCGGCTTCCCGTTCAGGTGTGTAGTGAATAGTGCCTGAAATGTTGACCGAACGGTACTGCGAGTAGTCACAGTTGCAGGGCCCTCCTGCTGCACAGCCGGTGCAGCAGTATGCGCGTCCCTGAACCACTGTCGGAGGCCAAAGGATCTCTATATCGCAGTTCGCACAACGCATCGTCTGCTGTTGCGAGCGATGATCATGGGTACCTTGTGCTTGATTACTCTCTGCGTACATGTCCTCTGACCTGTCAGTTAGTGTTGTCAATCTAACTTCCCTGACACATTGTGCCATAGTATGTGTTAGAACCGCATAGGAGAAGTGTTAGAGGAACGTTAGAAAACGTGCTATAATGCGCT
>Ga0137362_10003350_pt1 | contig 10703 bp, 14 predicted proteins | sample MadtaG_2_FD_104801 | JGI IMG/M metagenome (GOLD analysis project Ga0137362, IMG submission 104801) | Vadose zone soil microbial communities from Angelo Coast Range Reserve, California, USA - Mad1_100_16 metaG | ecosystem: Environmental > Terrestrial > Soil > Vadose zone | place: USA: California... | reverse complement strand
TTGTGACCACTCAGCCCAACCCGCCCAAATGAGGAATACACAAGCCGGCGGCGGCTCGTCCCAATCGGGGCTGTCCAAGACTGACGGTGGATTGAGGCGACGGTCGCTCGATACGGCTCGACATCGCAGACCTGGCTCGAGGCTGGCCCGGAAGAGGCACCCGTGAGATTCGGATGGGGAACCAGGTCCGTCCAAATGAAAAAAGGCCCTCCACAGAGGATCAATCGCGGCAAAGTCCGGGCGAACTGCGTCGAGGCGTTCGAGAGCTTCGGTGTCGAACCGTTGCCCTCCGAAGGCAAAGGTCACACGTTCGAATCGTGTCGGGTGCGCCACTTTTTCTTTATTTTACAGCGCTGTATGCGCGCACCGGAAAAAACTCCAGCGCTGGCTCATTCGAGCGAGTAAGCAATCTAGAGGAAAATCGTCGCCGAGTGCTGATAGCTTGGCAACTGACGATGTCGGTGCTCGCCAGTCTAAGAACGGCGATCGTTTCCATAAGCGGTCGGATAGGACGGTCATCTTCGGGAACGGCCACCTAAGCGGCCCTGACGACTCTCAAGCTCACGTCGACAGCCTTTGCTTCAGCCCAAGAGACTGCGAACTGCGCTACCTCCTCCCAACCGGGCTCGGCAACGATCAAGTGCGAGCGTGCTTCGAACTGCTTGTATTCGGTAATTGCTCCGGACCGGGCATATTTTCTGTACGTGCTGCGGTTCACCGACGCGGGCACCAGATTATCCCTGCTACCATTGATCAGAAGGAGCGGCGAGCGGTCGCTATTGCGAAAATCGATGGTTGTCGCCGCATGCGGCGTAAAGTTCGCGAGAGCTGCCTGGAAAAGCGGGCGCCCGGGACCGGGAATGACTTCCTGCTCATAGATGTTGCGCGCGTCGCGTTCAGACAGAGTGTTGGCAAAGGCATAATGAAATTGGTCGAAGGTGAGCATCACGGTGCTGTTATAAGAGAGCGGATGCGAAAGCACTGGGCTCGCCGCCTTGATTTGAGAAAACGGTAGGCGGAATACCCCTTTGGGCGCTGTCGCGTCAATCGCTACACCTGCTGCTCCAAGGCCGCGATCGAGCAGGATTTGCGCAATCAATCCGCCAAACGAATGGCCTATCACGATGGGGGCCTCTGGCATTGCGCGAATGAAGCGATCGTAGTGGTCGGCGATCTCGAGAACTCCAAGTCCTGCCAGGACCGAAGGTTCGCGCCGAAGATCTTCGATGCTGCCCTTCAACCGAGGCCAAGCCGGTGCAGCGACGCGGTAACCGAGAGCTTCGTAGTACTTGACGAACGGCTTCCAAGAATGAGGCGTCATCCAAAGTCCGTGGATGAGTACGATTGATAGCGGCTTCTGCGGCATGTCTGAATCTCCAAATTTTTCACGAAGGCTCGTTGAAGCTAAATTCGGATGAGCGTTCCCTTCAACAACTCCATGCCTCCGGAAGTATCTCGGGCAGCCCTTAGCTAATTGGAGAAAGCAAGCGCCGTTTGGCTCGTCTGGCCATATTTACACCCTTGGAATGTCGGTAGATGCCGCTGCAGCAGACATTCGTCGCAGCCGTTGATCAAACCGCGAATAGCGGCCGCCCAGGCGTCTCCTCGACGCCGCGGCTAGCGCTGCTGGTTATACCGATGGCGAAAAAGTCGCTCGTCCCCTTCAGCGCCCGAGACGCTAAGCACGAGGGCTCGTCCCTACTAGTCGGCTGAAAACGCGAGTGAAGTGACTTTGGTCGGCGAATCCACACGCCAGAGCGATCTCCGAGAGTTCTTGTTTCGAACACTCCAGAAGCGATCTAGCCTTATCCACGCGCCTATGCAGGAGCCATTGATGCGGCGGCATGCCGACTGACCGGCGGAAGGCACGTGAAAAATGGGTAACGGACAGACCGCATTCCTTGGCCAGACGGGTCACCGATAGACCTCCGTCAATATGGGCCTCTATGAGCTCCTTGGCACGCCGTTCCTGCCATTCGGTCAAGCCACCGCGCATCAAACGAACAGATCTCATTCCACCATAGGTGTGCGCAATATGCACGCCCACGGCACGGGTGACATGTTCGACGAACATGGGATTAGCCTGGTCCACATCCACGAATGCGGAAAGCAAAACGCTCCCCAAGCCCCGCATCACAGGGTCATCTGCACCCACGCCATGGGGTTGCCAGAGATCGCCGATGCGCGGAACGCCGGCGTCGTCGGCGATCGCATCGAGAGCTGAACGCGGCAAATAAAACATGTGGAGGTGGTACGGATTGCGCAGAAAGGCCCTCGGGGCGCGGCGAAGGTCGTAAAAGGTTGTCACGCCTGCTCGGAAGGGCTCACTATCGATACACTTGCCCTCAAGCCATATCTCGTGGTCGTCGCACGCCTCATAGGGTAACGCAACGATGTGCGCGTCTTCAACCGGAAGCGGTTCGGTGATTTCCGAATTGCGACGTGTCAGCCGCATGCTCGTGACGGCGATCTCCGACGACCTCAAGGTTTGGGTGACGAACGCGGGAGCAACCTCGAGGTGAAAGCGTCGACCTAACTCCCGTCCGTAAAGAGCATTTCGCCTCATCATTCGCGTCTCCGCAGCTCGCCTTCTTACAGAGAAGGTAGCAGAAGGGGACCACCTACACAAAAGCAATATCGCGATAGCTTGAATACGCTCCCTCAATGCAAGTGTCAGCTTCCTAGCGCAGGAAAGTTGCCGGCGATGGTCCAAACGTTTTCATTATTTGCAGCGCTCTGGGTGAGGGACGTACGGGAAGTGATCGTTGTCTTCAAATGAAATCGTTGGCCGGTCCAACCACCTCCTCGCATTTCATGGAGATCTTCTGTCTGCTTGGGTGATCGGAACGTCAGACCGCTAGTCTGGCAACGCTCACCGGGGTCTGACGAAAACTGATTGCGAGGCGGTTGTACGCATTCATCAGGCCGATCGCGATCGTCAGATCTGCCAGTTCCTTTTCGCTGAATACTGCGCGGGCGATGGCATAGGCGTCGTCCGGAACGTGGGTGTCCGCCACCCGGGTAACGGTTTCAGCCCAAGCCAGGGCAGCGCGCTCGCGTTCATCGAAGAACGCACCGCCTTCCTGCCATGTCGGCACCAGAATGACCTTTTCCAGAGGCACGCTTTCCTTCAGCAGATCGCGCGTGTGCGAGTCGATGCAGTAGGCGCAGCCGTTGATATGCGAGACCCGAAGATAGACCATGTCGATCAACGTTTTCGGCAAACCCGATTGGCTGACATAACCATAAACCGTCCCGAGTGCCTTGGCGCCCCCGGGCGCGACGGCCAAATGATTCATGCGTTGCGACATTCTCTTCTCCTACTTATCGGGCGTGGTCAGAGGGCCATCGGTGTCATCGACGATGAACACGGCGAGAAGACTGGCCGGACGTGTCGGGCTGGCGTTCTCGCTGATGCGATGTGCAGCGCCGGGGTCTTCGTAGAAGCTCTCACCGGCCCGATAGATCCGAACAGGTTCGTTGCCGATCTGACTTCGGATTTCGCCTGACAGCACGTAGGCGTAGATGAAGGCCGATGGCGCGTGGTGATGCGGCTTGGATTTGCCGCCTGGCGCATAGTCGAGACGGACCACCACGAGCTTCTTGCCGGGAGCATTGGCGAGCGCCCGTTGAAATGCAGGCGTCACTACTTCGGCACCGTGGCCGGTCTGCGCCGACTCGCCCAGCATCAGTCCCGCCAGCAATAGCAGCCCCAGGCGGCTGCCGATGGGATTGTTCCGCGTCACCTCAATGACCCTCGACCGCAAAGAGGATCTTCGCGAAATCTCCTGCGGTACCTTTGCGCTGCCAGTCGCGCTGCAGCTCGCAGATCAACTGAACCCAACTCACCGGCTTTGCGCCCGCCTGAATCATGCGGTGCACCGCCAATTGGTGCGCCTCGGGCGAAGTGCCCCCAACGGCGTCGATGATCGGGCAGACTTCGTAGTTTTCCTTGATGGCGTCCAACACGGGGAAACAGAGGCAGACCTCGGTCCACAATGCGCAAACCAGCAGCTTCTTGCGACGCGTAGCCTTCACGGCTGCGTAGAAGTCCTCGTCCTCCCAGGCATTGACTGTGGTGCGGTCAATCGGCTCACCCGGCACGATGTCCGTGATCTGGGTGATCATCGGCTGGTTGATGCCGGTCTTGACATTGACCGTAGAGAGCACCACCGGAAGGTCGTACAGCTTCGCAACGCAAGCGACCGCAACGATATTGCTAACCAGCTCACGGCGATCGCGCGATGCGACCGACGTGACCTGGATGGGTTGATAGTCAATGATAAGCAGGGCGCAGTTCTGCGGCGTAAGCAGGTGATCATTGACCGGATCTCGGGGTGTCAAAGGCGAAGTCATCGCGATCTCTCCTACTTCACGTAGACAGTGTCACTGGGGCCGTAGCCGGTGATGGCGACGATCGCGCCATTCGGACCGGTGCGTGCAAAGTGCGCCTGGCCGCCCGGCTCGGTGTAGAAGCTGCCCGACGGAAGGACCTTCACGGAGCTCTTTTCGTTTTTCGGGCCGTAGCCGAAGTACCAAAGGCCCGAGATCACCATGGCGGTACGCGTATCGCGATGCGTATGGGCCTGGATGATCGTGTTTGGCGCGACCTTCAGTTCGATCGTGTAAAGGCCGGGCTTTGATGGATCACCGAAAAGCACGGTCGTCGTGACGTCCGGCAGCCCCGACGTACCGGTGCCCGCGGTCCTAGTCGGCACCTTGGCTACTTCCTTCGGCGTCAACCGCATTTCCGGGGCATTGTCCTCCGCGACTGCAGGAAGAGTGATACCGAAGATCGCGGCCGCGTTGACGAGAGCAAATAGATGGAATTTGAACACCCCAGGCCTCACTTCTTTTCAATAAACGGAACAATGGTGTCGATGGCCTGCTGGGGTTGTTCTTCCATGATCCAATGACCGGAATTAGTGATGACGGCGCCTTGGACGTTGGTGGCGACATAGTCCAATTCGCTTTTCATCGAGGCACCGTAGGAATGGTCCCCGCCAATCGCGAGCAGCGGCAAAGTCAGCTTGCCGACCTTGGCGAAGAGCGCCTTGTTGTCTTCGCCATCCTGTGTGAACGCTGCGAACTGGCCGCTGAAGGCGTCGTGCATCGCACCCGCGCGGGCATAGAGCTCAGCGTAGTGATTCCGCGTCTGCTCGTCGATCGCCGCTGGATTGGCCGACAGATCGTTATAGAAACGGTCGAGCAGGATGCGCTCGCGACCAGCAACCAACCGCTCGACATCTGGGCCGCGGAAGTTGAAGTGCCAGACCTTGGGATTTGTCAGTTGCGCGTACCAAGTTCCAAGCCCGGGAAGCGGGGCGTCCATCGCGACCCACTTTGAAACGCGGTCGGGATATTGCGCCGCCAGGGCATAACCGACCATGTTGCCGATATCGTGGGTGACGAGGTCGACCTTGTGCACCCTCAATTGGTCGAGGATTGCTGCAATATCCCGGGCCTGGGCGACCTTTTCGTAGCCGCTTTCCGGGTGTGACGACAGCCCCATGCCGCGCAGATCGGGAATGATGACCGTATGATCTTTCACCAGGATTTCCGCGAGCGGCTCCCACATGTCGCCGGTGTCGCCGAAGCCGTGCAACAGTAAGACGGCCGGCCCACTACCGCCGACCCGGACGTGTTGGGTGCCGCCGCTGACAGGCATCTGTTCGGCATGAAAACTCGCGGGAAACGCTTTGACTTCGGCCGCGGCCGGTGAGGCGAACGCCAGGCTCGTAGCCGCTGACAGCAAGCCACAGAGGATGACGGCCAACGATGGTTGCTGGCGCGAATGAGGCACGGCAAGCTCCTTCAAATTGATAAAATTTTGTACCGGCGTTCGCGCCGTAACGCTTTGCAAATCAGACCGTATTTTTTCTAAAACAGACGCAAAACGAAAAGGCTCGTTTCGATACCTACTCGGAAAGTGCAAGATCGGACCCCGGCGTTCGATAGAACGCCGGCGTTTTGTACAAAACTGCTGTGCGCGGGTGATCCCTTGCGACAGATTTGAGCAAGAAAGCTTCTAAAAAAACCCGCACATTGGGTGCTGGCACCGCTGACGCATATTCCCATTCGGCGACGCCACGGCTTCGGCGGGGGTACTGACTTGTGGAGAGGGCAGAGCTCAAAGGATTCTACGGTGGGGAAGTCGCGCAACTACTGCGGTTATCGTCGGCACCGTCCTTTGTCTCAAGGTCGCTACGCAAGTCGGCAATTGCCGTTACTCAAATCATCTCTTCCGGACCTAACAGCCAAGATCCGACTCCCGCCTCGAATTTGGAAGATGCTTTTCTCATAGCGCTTTGGCTACAGAACGGATTCGAGCGTGAAATGTGGGTCGATGGCAAGGCCATTGCACCATCATTACCTCTGCCGCCAGGTGTCTTTACGTTCCTCGATCTTCGCCAAAGCGGTAGCGCCCTTATTAAATCCGGATTTCACTCGGTGCAAATTTATATCCCACGGCACGCATTGAACGTTATCGCCGGGGAAGCTGGATCGAGACGGATTGACGAGTTGCATCTGAGGCCTGGGGTCGGCGTCAATGACGCTGTAGTCCTTGGACTGGGCCAATCCCTACTACCAGCATTTGAACGGCCCGAGGAGGTCAACCAGCTCTTCATCGACCACGTCACGCATGCGCTCGGACTGCATGTAGCTCACGCCTACAGCGGCATTGAAGTGAAGCAAGGTCCAGCGAAAGGCGGGTTGGCCTTGTGGCAGGAAAAGCGTGTGAAGGAGCTATTGGACACCAATCTGAGCGGCGACATCTCATTGGAAGCACTGGCCAGTGAGTGCCGCATCTCGACTCGGCATTTCAGCCGCGCCTTTCGTCAGTCGATGGGCATGCCGCCCCACCGGTGGCTATTGCGAAGGCGAGTTGAAAAGGCGCGCGGGCTGCTAAGAGAGAGCAAGCTTACCATGTCGGAGATTGCCGCAGTGTGTAGCTTCGCGGACCAAAGTCATTTCACGCGCGTTTTTTCCCGGATCACGGGTGTTAGTCCGAGTGCTTGGCGACGACAGACCCAGGGGCCCGCTACGCGGATCCATTCCTGAGACAACTGAAGCACCGGTTCGTTATCAGCCCGCCTCCATCTGAAGACCCGGACTGACGGTTCAGCAGTTATCGGGCTGATCAACGACTGGTGGTCGTTGGACGAGACGCTCGCACTGCCGAGCTTGCATTGCAGTTGCTGACGAAGCGCCCCCGCCTTCCTTGCATGATCCGCGCCGGACAAGCACCGCTCCCGGATACCGATCGGGCGCGCTGGCTGAAAGAGCGAGGGCGGACCAATGACCCTTTTAGGCCAACCGTCAGGACGCAATCGCGTGCGGGTTTTGGCGCAAATGTGAAACCATTGAGGCGATTGTAAAAGGAATCGGACCCGCAGGCCGGCAGTATGCGAATTGCTCGAGGCAACATGAACTGAAAAATAGGAAGATCGCAATGATAGGGTCCAATACCCAAACGAACGGTGGGAAAGAGAGGAGTTGGCGGGAGAACAGTGACGCCCTGAGCGACATTTCGACGACGCTCAATTCCGCGCTGGCCGATATGTTTACGCTATATTTCAAGACGAAGAATTTCCACTGGCACGTCACTGGCCCGCATTTTCGCGACTATCATCTTCTTTTCGACGAACAAGCTAGCCAGATATTCGTCGCGACCGATGCCGTGGCCGAGCGTGTGCGCAAGATCGGCGGAGCGACAATCCGTTCTGTCACGCAGATCGCACGCCTAGCGAGGTTGAGCGATAGCAATCAGGATTGCGTGACATCTATCGATATGCTGGCAGAATTGCGTCGCGACAATGAGCGCCTCACGGAATATCTGCGCGAGGCTCATCTTATTTGCACCGACTATGAGGACGTGGCGAGCGCAAGTCTTCTCGAAACGTTGATCGACGAATCGGAAAGACGTGGTTGGTTCCTGTTTGAAACGACGCGACAGGCGGACGGTTCTCACTAACGTTGCTGCCCGAGCACTCAGGCCTAGGTCTTCCCAGTCGAAAGGACGCAATAAATGACGCAAGTACCGCAGGAATCGCTCGTTCCAAATAACACGCTGATTACCGCAACCCCGGAAGAGGGAAGAGCCTTAGCCATCACTCTCGCCCGCCACTGCGTCCACGCGATGCAACGGGAGTTGGAGGTGCTGAAGAACGGTCGAGCGCAATATGCGCACGACCCATATGGACTGATTGCAGCAAGTCACGTCGTGGCGGTGGAATTCGCGACCGTCGCAGCAGCTAACAACTACTGGAGGTGAGCCGGCCAGGACCTATTCGTACCTTTCAGCACAGTGGGATAGGCCACCTTAGCGCACCAGGTCGCCGCACCTGCGCGCGTTTGCCTGTCGCATCGTCTTGCAGAGCGGAGAAAAGCGCGGTAACCGAAACGGATTATTGATCGGTGCCGACCGTTTGACGCCGCCATACACCCGGACTAACTCCGACGATTCCGGAAAAGACGCGTGTAAAGTGGCTCTGATCGGCGAAACCGCAGGCCAGCGCGATCTCGGAAAGCGAATGCTTTCGGTTACGGAGCATTGTTTGCGCCGCATCGACCCGTCGCGACAAAAGCCAGCGGTGTGGGGCGACCCCTGTTGATTGGCGAAATGCGCGCGAGAAATGACCGCTTGAAAGACCGCATTCCTTCGCCAGCAGCGCCACCGAAATTTCGCCGCCTAGATTGGCACTGATGATTTCCTTCGCACGTTCTTCTTGCCAATGTGCGAGGCCGCCTTGCACCGAGCGGGGAACAACCTTCATACCCCCATATGTTTGGGCGAGGTGAGCTCCGACGGCCAGGGTCACATGCTCAACAAATAAACGACTGGCGCGATCTGGCGCCGCGAATGCAGGCACGATCGAGAGGCCAAGATTGCGCATGACTGGATCATCCGCCCCGACGCCGTGCGGATGCCGCAGGTCGCCAATGCGCGCGGCTCCCGCATCATCGGCGATGGCTTCGAAAGCCGAGCGCGGCAGATAGAACATCAAGCAATGGGAAATACTGCGAATGTAGGCGATGGGGTCGCGGCGCAGGTCATAGAACGTCGTGCATCCGGCTGGAAAGGGTTCCACCGGCACCGGCTTTCCATCGACCCATAACTCGTGATCTGAACAGGCCTCATGCTGATAGCCGACCAGATAGGCGTCCTCCATGGGGATCTGGTTGGTGAAACCATGATCGGGCGTTGTGCAGCGGATTTGCGTCACCGCCACTTCTGATTTTTTGAGAGTGCGGGTCACGAATGACGGCACGTGCTCAAGGCGAAAGGCGTCGCCAAGCTGCTGACCGTAGGCTCCAGAACTCATGATCCGCGTTCTATCCTATAGCCTGAGAAAATTTACCCCGAGCCCAAACAAAGATTACCAACCAGTCGCGCCGCCGTCATTCGCGGCCATTGTCGATTCCGATCAGTTTTTGCTGAAAAAATGAGCAAGGTTCGCTTGGACGTGACCGTTCTTGACCAAAGACACCTGGTTTCCGCCGGCGGACAATCCGCGCCCTTGATCGGGGGCCGGTCGCCACATCGACTACTACGGCCGCCGACCGAAGAACGCGCCATCGAGTAGACGAAGAATGCCCTCGCGCGTGGTCGACCTCGGATTGTAATATGGCACCTCCGTCACCAGCGACGCGGCGCGATCGAGATCATCATGTTGCATTCCGATCTCCTTCAGGGAGAGCGGCGCGTTCAATTGCTTCATCAGATCAAAAATACCGCCTGCGGCGTTCGGCGTTTTCATGGCGCGCTCGATCCGTCCCATTGCCTCCGGAGCGGCCAGGTAATTAAACGCTATCGCATGCGGCAAAATGACCGTGTGCGTCTCTGCGTGCGGCAGATTCCAAGTGCCGCCCAGCACATGGCAAAGCTTGTGGTGCAGAGCCATGCTTGTGGTCCCGAGCACCGCACCGCAAAGCCATGCGCCATAGAGGCAATTGCTGCGGCCATCGAGATCGCGAGGGTTCTTCGCCACTTGGGGCATTCCTTGCGCTAGCGCGCGAATCCCTTCTTCTGCCATCATGGCGGTGATCGGATTCAAATTCTCCGCGTACAGCGCTTCCGCCGCGTGCGCGATGGCATTGAAGCCGCTGGTGATCGACATCGCAGCCGGCAGGTCGACGGTCAGTAGCGGATCATAGATCACGATCTTCGGCAGGACGCGTCGGTCGCGGCCGGTCCTTTTCATTCCGTCTTCGGTCAATCCATAGATCGCGGTCATCTCGGAACCAGCATAGGTCGTCGGAATCGCCAATATCGGCAGGCCGGACTGCAGCGCGATGGCCTTGCCCAGACCGACGGTCGATCCGCCACCCACGGCTACCACGCAGTCGGCACCAAGACGAACCGCCTCGTCACGCGCCTTGCGCGCGACGTCGATCGGCACGTGCATTACGGCATGCGGGTAAACCCCGACGCTGCGCTGACCGAGGCGTCGCGAAATATCCTTCGCCAACGCCTCTTGCTGCGGCGTCGACAGTACCAGCGCGCGCCTCGCGCCAAGCTGTTCGATCTCGCGCGGCAGATGTTCGATGGCGTTCTCAGCGAACAGCACGCGCGACGGCATCGCGTCGAAGACGAAAGATCTCATCTTTTGCTCCCAACTGCTTGACCGGACTAGCGTAACAAGAAGGAGAGAGCTAAGCTATCGCTCGGGCGGCTATGAAGACTATTCCCAGAAAGCAAG
>Ga0137362_10003349_pt1 | contig 10704 bp, 18 predicted proteins | sample MadtaG_2_FD_104801 | JGI IMG/M metagenome (GOLD analysis project Ga0137362, IMG submission 104801) | Vadose zone soil microbial communities from Angelo Coast Range Reserve, California, USA - Mad1_100_16 metaG | ecosystem: Environmental > Terrestrial > Soil > Vadose zone | place: USA: California... | reverse complement strand
GACGGACTATGTCTCTGACGAAACACCCATGAACGCATACGCGAATGTCCATCTCGCCCTTGAAAAGATGCGCGTACGTGCCCTGAGTTCCCACCATGGCTCACCTCTGTCTCCCGGCCCAGAGCAAGAAGGAGATCCGGAGCCACCACGAGTCCTTGTCCTCGGGCCAGAGAACTCAGGCAAGACGACCGTGTGCAAAATTCTTACCAACTACGCTGTCCGTGCCGGTCAGGGTTGGACGCCCGTATACGTGAATACGGACCCGAGTGAGGTGTGTGTGTTTCTCTACAGTAGTACTTTCTGGGCCCTGTCGACGGATGCTTACGCTAGTGGTAAGTAGGGAGGATGGACAGTTCCAGGTGCCATCTCTGCAGTGCCGGTAAATGCCCCACTTGGTACCTCTTCACCTGCGAGCCCGTTGGGCTCAGCAGCGACATCAGCACCGTCCACCTTATCCTCCAACGCACTCCTCCCGTTGGTATACTGGTATGGACACCCTGATATGAAGCGGAATCCACTCTTGATGGACCGCCTCATCCGCCTCTTGGGCGAGAACGTCACCGAGCGGCTTGAGGGCGACTCGGATGGTTAGTTGCTCGGCCCCTCTCGAAAAGATTGGTGTCTCGAACTATTACTCAGGTCGTTCCTCTGGTATCATTATCGATACTCCGTCAAGTTTTGCTTCCTCTCCCTCGAGTAGCTCAACACCGGACCACCGCCAAACGCTGATTAGAGCGTGTGTGGACGCCTTCCGTGGTAAACCACCTTCACCCCGGAAATACTTTAGGATGAGTTACTCATCGGGATGTCGCAGTCAACGTTATCCTCGTCGTGGGCCACGAAAAACTGAATGTTGAGATGCAACGCACGTACGGCAATCGTATGACTGTTGTGAAAATCCCAAAATCGGGTGGTGTATGTAAACTCTTTTTTGGTCTTATTTTATGGTCTTAGTCTCATATATTATTGCAGGTCGTCGAGCTTGACATGCACTATCGACAACGCGTCCACGCCCAGCAACTGCATACATATTTTTATGGCCAGACGGTCACGCCTCCGCCCGGGCTATCGATCACAACAATCGGCGACGCCGATTTCGACGGACACCTCGCGCCCAGTAGCTCCGTCATATCCTTCGGCGATCTCTCCTTCCTACGCATAGGCGAAAGTAAATACATTCTCCCTCCATCTTGAGAAAACGAGTCTAGTCAACCTACATCTTTTGTTTTTAATTATTCCAGAATCGATGGCTCCGTCATCTGCCCTGCCAATTGGCGCTACACGTACCGTAAATGAGATGCAGCCCATTCCTATCGACCCTGCCTCACCCGGCTCCGGTCTGCTCAATGCAATCGTCGCTCTTCTTGCCCTTCCCATGCATGCCGAAGAGACGGAGCGCTACGACGAGGAGGTGCTTGATCTACCCGTCTCGGGTTTCCTTGCCATGTTCGTTTCCATTATCCCTTGTTTTCGCCGTGCTGACCGAGGATTAAAAGTACTAATATGGACGTGCCCAATCGAAAGTTAACGATTCTGTCGCCAAGCCCCGGAACGTTTGCAGGGAGGACCGCTGTCATGGGTTCATTCGAATGGTCGGAACCTTAGACACGTGTTACGACTCAAGCTCAAGACTTGAAGCGTGGGGTAGATAAAATTTGACTGTAGACAGACAAAAAATAGAATACGACTGAGACGTTTTACTGGCATCTAGGCCGGGTCGCTCTAGTAGAATGCGTAGTCCAACACGGTACTGTCCATTTTACAGCCTCGATAGATCTCTTCCCCACACCCCGCTGTGACAATCAGAACGTCGTTTAGTTTGAGTCTGCCAAACATTTAAGAGACGCAACGTACCGCACGATCCAATCGATCATTAACAACGCCCTCGTCCTCATGCCTACCTGCTCACTCCAATAGATACTGCGCCACGCGTACATGGCCGCCAGCCCTCCCGTAAAATTAAACCGACCGAAGTCAAAGACCGCAGCATTGCCGATATATGCGAGTGAGCCAAGATGTCGATAGGTGAACGGCTCTGTGACTGCTTCGTCGACATCCGCAGTGAGCTCATTGGCAACCAAGGTATCCCGTTTGGCGGCCAGGAGATGCAGCTTGTGGCCAAGGTATTTCCCTTGTTGAGAGGCCACCTGTGCGGTCTGAGACGAGTGAGACGAGGTCGAAATTTGATGAACAGTGGAGTGATGCACGTACCGCAGGAAGAGTGGTAAGTTTGTTGCCGATCTCTTGCAGGAGCACGGCAAGTTCGTTGAGGTTCAACTCGTGGTCGGCATCCGAATCATAACGATCAAACAAGGCGCGAACCTATAACGGTCCTGTGAGCGGCGAAGCAGAATAACTTTCTAGAACAGACTTTTTCGAGGTGAGAAGCAGCCATAGGAATTTTTTTCTTGATCCGCTTGACTGGTCGCGTGGGTAAGTACACAATAGTTTCGTTTGATGTTGACTTACCCATGATCTCCCACTCGGAGAAATCAATCTTTCCGTCCTTATTCCGGTCTGCCTCTTCAACAAGTTCTAATAGATACGACACCAAGGAAGTCTCGATCTATAATCCGTGTGAGCTTACTTCTCTGCCAAATGGTAACATAATCACCGTAGCGCAATCTCCTATAGCGTATACATCCCCCAGGGGAGCACCCTTGACACGAAGGTGTGCGTCAACTTCGATAGCCTTTTTATGGACTTGATTAGGTAGGAGGCTGGATACACGAGCGGTGAACGGGTTCATAGCGATGCCAGTCGACCATAGCACAAAATTTGTAGGAATAGTGTGTTTGACAATTGCACCAGTGTCCGCGTCTTTAGTGGTGTAGATGACATGGTCGGGTCGCACTTCCCCTACACTGAAAGACAATTATTTAGTAGCGGATCAGATTTTGGGCAGAGAAGATCTACCGTGCATTGGTAATAAGCTCCACACCGTCACGTTGGAATTTATCCTCCGCAAATTTCGAAATTGCCTCAGAATACTGTGCAAGAGAAATATTAAAAAATACGACTAGGTCCTAATTTGTGACGCACTGTGTTTAAAATATGTTCCCGGGACTGAATGACGTGAATGGAAACTTGTTCCCGACATATCTTCGGAAACTAAGAAATTTGTCACCACACAGTTCACATATTGGACGGACAGACAATACGGGAGCCTACGTAGTTAATAATGTCTTCTTTGCACAAATCAAAGATCTCCTAGTAACCGAGTGAGCAAACAATGTGAGTGTGGGGAATGGGTGCGGGCGCACAGCGGCAGTTTCAACACCTGTTGGACCCCCTCCGCAAACCACAAAGCTTAGCAACTGCTTGCGCTCTTCTTCGGAGGTTGATGGGAGTGAGGCCATCTCGAAGTTATCTGCAATACAACACATGAACGAGTGGAACTTGGGGTGCTAAAATACTCACCTAGGACACGACGACGTATGGCTTGCGCATCGGCGACTGTTTTGAGCTGGAAACAGTGTTCGAGGCCGGGAACGCCATGGGTACTGGATACAGAGCCAGCAGCTATAACAAGTTTATCGTACCTAGATAGAGCGAATTCAGTTGTAGAACCTCTCAAAACGAGAGTAGCGATCGCACGGTACATAAATATTGCGCGTTTCTCCACCAACGGAAACAGTCTCAACTTCGAGTAGACGTTCAGACATGACGAGATCAACTGCTCGTCCATGAATGAGTTGCCCGTGTAAGCGAGCAATGATCTTTCGAAGGGATTCAATGAGAGAGCGAACGCTGACTGTACCGACAGCAGCAGCTGGGAAAACACAAGTGTTATCAAAAACAGTACATACTTTGCTTGTAGCAGACTCACAGGGAAGAAGGGGTGTGAAAGTCGTAAATGTATCAGGAGAGATGATGGTCACGTGATAATCGCCCGAATGGAGGGTTTTGAGTACGCTGACGGCCTGGCAAGTCCTATGTTAGAAGACGGTGGAAATGAAGGGAACGTAACGCACGCCCCATCCTCCACCAACTATCACCAGCTTCGGCTTATCGACGACAGGCGCCTGGGCACCGTCATCTCCATCTCCAACGAGTACACTTGCAACGGGAAGATTCTTCGGGCCGCCAAGATCAGGGTGCAGTGCTAGTGGCGATACGGGGACACGATCTATGTGCTTGTCTGAGTATGTGAAAACATCATGAATGAAGACCCCTCCGATAACGACCGAAAGACCGAGAACGGCAGAAAAACAAGTGAAAGCCGTATACTTAGCGGTCTTGCGACCATAGCGTGAGAATTTACTAAGACCAGACGGAGTTGGGGTTGGGGACGCGGTCAGGAAACGGAGGCCATGTGGAGATAAACGAGTGTAGACGTCGATTCGCCGAAGAGCGACGTGAGACCTCTGTATACAACGGGGAATCATGATAGTGTGAGTGAGGAAAGTCCCTTTAGTACGCAGCACGCAAGGGTAAATGCACGGCAACAGTACACTTGGCACTTGGCACTCAGAAGAGACCGCGGCCTCGCTGGCACCGGGGATGATGTCATTGGCGTACAGTTCATTCCGCATTGTGGGCACATGGCACAGTCCAATTCCGTGATACACCCCATTTTGCTACTTCATGAAGCATGTCAACCATATCAACATTGTCGCAACAAATTAGCACGAGCCTGTTAAAGCATTTTCATCACGATTGGACTCGGCCGAGGTCGTCGGAGTTGTTTCGGAGTCTGAACGCGCAATACTCGCACGTTTCCGAATTTCTTTCCCATATCCCACACCATTTCTCCGTATCGTTGTCATTGTCGTTTGCTGTCGTCGCCGACTAACACAATGCTCACGTCTCGCGGCATCACTCGTCTTTCCCGCAGAGCGGTGAATGGTGCAAAGCGAACCAACAGTCTTTTCTCCACCTCTGCTTCCGTCCTTACACGGGCTGGGCTCTCTGCCTCTGCCGGCACTCAATCCAGTCTGTGTCCTACGCGCTTTGCAACCCCTGCCTCCAGTATGCATCCTTCAAATTGTTGAATGTTACATCTTACCTAATGCATTTTCTCGTCCTCTTCTATACTCTCACCAAATGCCCTTCTGACACGTCATTCTCCGCACAGCGCGCTCGTATGCGACAGAATCAAAGGCTATTGTCGGTCACGTCAAGACGGTTATTGGTGCTGTCGTTGATGTTCAGTTCGATACGGAGGACCTGCCTCCAATCCTCAATGCCCTTGAAGTCCAAGACTTCCGCGGCGGTCGCCTAGTCCTTGAGGTTGCTTCCCATTTGGGCGAGAACTCTGTCCGTACTATTGCCATGGATGGTACCGAGGGTCTTGTTCGGGGTCAAAAGGTCATTGATACTGGGTCACCCATCCAAATTCCCGTGGGTCGTGACACGCTGGGTCGCATTATGAACGTTATTGGTGAACCCATCGACGAGCGTGGTCCCATCAAGGGTGTGGCACGCAAGCCGATCCATGCTGAACCCCCCCCTTTCGTCGACCAGTCAACAACTGCCGAAGTTCTTGAGACTGGCATCAAAGTCGTAGACCTCCTCGCTCCCTATGCTCGTGGAGGAAAGATTGGCCTTTTCGGGGGTGCCGGTGTTGGCAAGACAGTGTTGATTCAAGAACTTATCAACAATGTCGCAAAGGCGCACGGTGGTTTCTCGATCTTCTGTGGTATGTTTTAGAGCCGCTGTTATCTCCGAACTTATCACGTGAGCGTGATTTTATAGGTGTCGGTGAACGCACTCGTGAGGGTAATGACTTGTACCATGAAATGATCGAGACCGGTGTCATCAACCTCGAGGGCGATTCCAAGGTCGCTCTCGTCTTCGGGCAGATGAACGAGCCCCCAGGTGCCCGTGCTCGTGTAGCTCTTACTGGTCTCACTATTGCGGAGTATTTCCGTGATGAGGAAGGCCAAGATGTGTTGCTTTTCATCGACAACATCTTCCGCTTTACCCAGGCTGGCTCCGAGGTGTCGGCGCTTCTTGGCCGTATCCCATCTGCCGTCGGTTACCAGCCCACACTCTCAACGGACATGGGTGGCATGTAAGCTTATGATATTTGTTCATATTTGCATCGTTCTCACCCTCCCTTCCAGGCAAGAACGTATTACTACTACCAAGAAGGGTTCCATCACCTCCGTACAAGCCGTGTATGTCCCAGCCGATGACTTAACGGATCCTGCCCCGGCCACAACCTTCGCCCACTTGGACGCTACTACTGTGTTGTCGCGCTCGATTGCTGAGCTCGGTATCTATCCTGCCGTCGATCCTCTGGACTCAAAGTCCCGCATGTTGGATCCTCGCATTGTAAGTACCTCCCTGTCAAAAATATTTAAAATTGCTCATAGCTAGTAAACAGGTTGGCAAGGAACACTATGAGGTTGCGACTGCTGTCCAGAAGATTCTTCAGGATTACAAGTCCCTCCAGGATATCATTGCTATTCTGGGCATGGATGAGCTGTCTGAGGAGGACAAACTGACAGTAAGTATATGCTGAAAGTTCTCTTATGGTATACTTACTCTATGATTTTCAGGTCGAGCGTGCCCGCAAGATCCAACGTTTCATGTCGCAACCTTTCCAGGTTGCTCAAGTCTTCACCGGCTACGAGGGCAAACTCGTGCCCTTGAAGGACACAGTCCGCTCCTTCAAGGAAATTCTCTCTGGCCAACATGACTCACTTCCTGAGTCTGCGTTCTACATGTCTGGTACTATTGAAGATGTCAAGGTTAAGGCGGAGAAGCTTGCTAAGGAGCTCGCTGATTCATAGTTCCCTCCAAAAGTTTATTCCTACTTGCTACATAAGCTTTTGGATAAAATTCGTCTAGACAGCATAGATTTGCGCGATGATCATGGTGCCAGCGTGACAGCCTCTGAAATTAGACATTGCTGCAGTAAACAAATGTTGAGGCGTGAGGCGCTGACAAGCCTGGGTGTGAATACACCAGACACCGAATCGTTGCATTCAGCTAATTCAACAAATGAAAATGAATCAATGGGCGGTTCTTACAACATGGCAATGAGAATGGTAGGGAGGGCGAGTAAAAACTACATTTCGACGCCAGCAGGATTCGAACCTGCGCTCCCAAAGGGAAACAGATAATCAATTTCATATGATTCTAATCTGTCGCCGTAACCACTTGGCTATAGCGCCTTATTACAAACCACCATTAGATAAATACATAAATACATGGAGGTCTACTTGGTGGCTGACACGTGTGACGGAGCAAACAACCTGGGCGCTGGGCGCATCCGCGTTCATCCGCTCCGCATTCTCGGAACCAGCGTTCTCGGAAGACCTAAACTGGCTCGGAATGGCTAAAGCATCCGACGTCTTTCCATCTGCATCAGCAGCGCAACGAGAAAGACGAAGCTTGACTTATTGGCGCGTCATTGCCATAATCTTGACCGTCACGTCTCTGTATTTGTGGACATGGCCATGGGTTTCACCACGCATTAGCTCAATGCTCGCGGACGTGCAAGGTAGCAGCGATGTTCCTGATATCGGATTTCCGGAGAGTTTTTTGCGGTCTTGGGCACAGTATTCGCCTTACATCCCCGTTGCGAAGTATGCACCTCCACCCCCAGGGTGCGTTGTAACCCAGGTGGGTTTCAATCGAAATTTCTCTCTCCTGACCCATAATTGACCCACCGTATGATTTAGGTGAACCTAGTATGTAGTATTTTTCCTTGAATTGGAGGAGGATCCGGGTCTGCCACTGACGAGAGTTACTAGTTGCAACGACATGGTGCACGTTGGCCAACTAAAGATAGCGGGAAAGAGATGAAGAAAGCTGTGGACAAACTACAACATGCCAAGCACTACAAGGAACACTACCTCGATTTCCTTAAGCACTTCAAGTGGGACCTCAGAACAGATGACCTGCTCCCATTTGGCGCCAAGCAGTAAGTTTCAACGGTATCGCCTCTTCCGAAAGGATTCTGACGCGCGCTGTTTTTAGGTCGTTCGAGGCTGGAGCCGTCGCCTTTGAAAGATACGCGCATATCCTGAGTAAGGACAACCTGCCATTTGTTAGGGCTTCTGGATCGATCCGTGTGGTGGACACCGCCAATAATTGGACCGCAGGTTTGTCACGTTGATCGTTGTCCCATTTTTCTGTGTCCTCATAAGAGAACTCCAGGCTTCCGTAAAGCCAATAACAACACAATCAAGGCAAAACTGGACCTCGTCATCCCAGAGACGGTAAGCGCAATTATCTTCTCTCTTTCTGTTCCGTTCACGCTCAGATATCCTGCAAGGGTAATCTCACCCTGGATGATGGCATGTGTCCCAACGCAAAGGAAGGCAAGGAAAGCAAGACATGGCTCAAGATATACGCGGGGTCTATTAAGAAGCGACTCAATGCAGCCGCGCGTGGTGCCAATTTGAAGAAAAAAGATACGCACAGCTTAATGTCACTCTGCGCCTTCCATTCTCAAGTCTTGATGGCCCCGAGCCCGTTTTGTGGCCTGTTCAGCGCGGAAGAGTTCACGGAGTATTCCTACTATGCAGATCTCGCCAAATTCTACAGCAACAGGTGTGCCTAATTTCCTTTTATTAGTTTTGGTCGTCAACTCTGTCTACATTTTCAGTTACGGAGCGAATCTTGGCCGCGTGCAGGGAGTAGGATATGTAAACGAGCTGCTCGCCAGGCTGACTGGGGAGCCTGTTCGAGATCACACTCAAACGAACCGCACGTTGGACGCCTCGCCGGAGACATTCCCTCTCGACCGCACCTTTTACGCTGACTTTTCTCACAACAGTCAAATGGTGTCCATTTACTCTGCGTTGGGTCTATTCAGGCAGTATCTCCTATCAGAGCAGAAACTAGACCCGACCAATCCGTCTCCGCTACGAACTTGGGTCACGTCAAATTTGATCCCCTTTAGCGCGAGGATGGTGGTTGAGAAGTTGCAATGTGGGGAAAAACATCTCCCACTGCCGAAAGGGACCTTCGTACGCATCCTAGTCAACGACGCTGTACAGCCGTTGGAGTTCTGTGGTGGAGTTGTCGGGCTGTGTGAGTTGCATGCATTTGTAGCGAGCCAGGGGTATGCGAGGCATGACGGGGAGGGCGACTTTGAGAAATGTTTCGATTAGATTTGAGTTTGGTGCCGTGAGTAAATACACCGCCCTGCGCCTCTCTTCGCACGTTCACAGCTCCCAATGCCTCTCTCGGAAGGCATCCAAGAGTACGTCGAATCCATCGAGGACTACGCTTACGTCTCTTTCTCCTCCGCCAGGGCAGAAATGCCCAATATACACGAGGCGTTGAACAGGCTGTGGGCGGATGTCTCGCGATTCGGGCCTGCCATCCCAGATATACGCTTGCCAGTGCTTATCGAGGTCCCTCCGCCTCCTCCTCCACCGCCGCCGGCTCCCTCGAGCTCCATCCTCGATAATGTGACGGATTGGGCCGCCAAGAATCCGTGGAAGGCGTCCAGCCTAGGGGTTGGTGTCGTGGGCTTGGGACTGCTGGTCGGGTACAATGCCCATCGTGCCAGGACGCAGGCCAGGCTGCATAAAAGGCCCCGCACGACAACCCATGAACGCAGACATGTCGTTGGTATGGCTCGGCTTCTGATTCTGTGGGATTTTGACTTATGATCTGTCATCAGTCGTGCTTGGGGGTGACCATCCAGTGGCGCTTCCCCTGGTCCTCGCCCTTGAGAAGAAAGGGTTCATCGTTGTCGCCAGTGTCGCCACCCCCGAAGCCGTAGACGAACTCGAACGCGCAGGGAAGGGATATGTCAAAGCACTCGTCCTTGATCCATTTGAGGTGCGCCTATGTTTTACCCGGAAGCTCACACACTCGTCTCACATCGTGATGACAGCCCGCCACGATTCCGATCTTCCTTCGCTCCTTGGCCTGTACTCTTTCCTATAGATTCCCCATTAACATCCATGGCGACCCGCACGCCTCCCCCGCAACACATCCCTTCGTCCACTCCGTCGTCTCCCTCCTCAGTCTCTCCCAATTTTCCGCACTCGCCCCACTGGAACACGTCCAGCTCCAGGGCGAATATCTCAAGTATTTCAATGCTACGCACATCACGCCTCTCCAGATCGTTCAGGCTCTCCTGCCACTTATGCGGAACTCCCCATCACGCACGCGCGACGCCATCAAAAATGGCAAGGGCAAGAAGACCATCGTTGTGTGTGTTCCGGCGATCGATGCGCGTATCGGGCTGCCGTTCATGGGACCGAGTTCGATGAGCGCCGCCGCAACTCGTCGTGCTGTGGACGTTCTCCGCCGTGAAGTACGCGTTGCCGCCTTGACGGGCGAGGCCGAAGGAATGAACGACATCGAAGTTGTCAGCCTTGAAGTTGGTGCGCTAGCTATCCCACCGTTCGCTGGGCGACGCATGCTGGATTACGACCCCAAGGAGTACGCAAAGTCGTGGACTCCGTCAGAGAAGTTGGCTTATGGAACAGCATGGGAATTTGCTCTGGAGGCATCCAGTCACACGTGCCCGAGTAAGGCACAGGAAGTGGAGCGTTTTGTTGGCGACCTCGTCCAAATAGTCAATTATGGTCGGGTGTGTTCTGTGTCGCTCTGTGGCCTCCGCCTTCATATTGGGTGGGCTTTGGATTGGCTGCGCGGTGGTCGTTATGCCGTTGGGCCTGGAGGTAATGTCGTCGTATTCAATGTGGACCACCCTATACTTGCTGATATTTCGCACACTGCCTTCCGCAGTCGTGGCGACCTCAATTGTGTCGCACCTACCCGGTG
>Ga0137362_10003343_pt1 | contig 10713 bp, 9 predicted proteins | sample MadtaG_2_FD_104801 | JGI IMG/M metagenome (GOLD analysis project Ga0137362, IMG submission 104801) | Vadose zone soil microbial communities from Angelo Coast Range Reserve, California, USA - Mad1_100_16 metaG | ecosystem: Environmental > Terrestrial > Soil > Vadose zone | place: USA: California... | reverse complement strand
GATCTTTGCAAGTCTGCCGGGCGTGGGCCGCTATATTCTCGGCGCCGTGATGTCTCAGGCCTTTGACCGGCGCTTGCCGATCGTGGAAGCTAACAGCAGACGTGTGCTGTGCCGACTGCTTGGTAAAAACTCCGGGGTAGCCGAGATTGGGTGGCCGGGGCTGAGTCTTCGAAGCCCCGGCGTGCGATCCAAAACCGGGGCTTCCCTTCGTTCAGCCCCAGCCACCCGGCCGAGTGCACGCGGCGACGCGTGGCTTTGGAAAGCGGCCGAGGAACTGCTGCCCGTGCGACGCGTTGGCGATTTCAATCAGTCTCTCATGGAGCTAGGCGCGCTCGTTTGCACTCCGAATAAGCCGCGTTGTGGCTCCTGCCCTTTGTCTGAATTTTGCGCAACAAAACGACTTGGATTGCAGGCACAAATTCCCAGCCGGCGGGTAGTGCCGTCGGAAATTCAGGTTCAAGAAGTCGCGGTGGTCATTCGTCGCGGCTCGCGAGTCTTGTTAGTGCAAAGGCCTCCCGACGGCCGATGGGCACACATGTGGGAATTTCCCCATGATCAAGTCCGCCCCAAGGAAAAACCAGAGAGCGCGGCGAGGCGAATTGCTCGAAATGGAGTCGGCTTGCATATTCAATTGGGCCGGAAGCTACTGACTCTCAAACATGCCGTGACCAGACACCGGATTACGATGGCTTGTTTCGAGGCACGATACTTGCGCGGGACGTTCCAATCCAACTGGTATCGTCAAAAGCGCTGGCTTACTCCGGGTCAGCTTCACGATTTCCCGGTTAGCGCTCCCCAACGGAAGCTGGCGAGCGCTCTTCTGCACGCTAAACCGCAAGCGATAGGATCTGCACGTCTGAATAATGAATAAAAGGGCTCGCCAAACCATCCAATCTAGAGAAATGGCCGTGACATGACTCTCAAGGATCATTACCATACTTGGAGTTCGATCTCGAACAATCTTCCACAAGGTGGCCGCCATGGGACGCAATTCGGACGAAGGCAACTCGAGCAAAGCCGTCATGTGGATCGTTCTCGGCATCGTGGGCGGGCTCACCTTCTTTGGCGCCGGGCTCTTGGTCTTGGGAGTCTTGGCCTATAGGTCGTTGGGCACTAGCCCCAATACCACCTGGACGAGACCGAGTACGCCCGTGCCTGCACCGGGAGCCATGGCCAAGGCGCCGCCCCGCCAGCAAAACGGCCCCTCGCCGGGCCAGCCCGCTCCGGAGATTGAGGGCGAGGACATTGACGGCAAATCATTCAAGCTCAGTGACTATCGCGGCAAAGTCGTCATGCTGGATTTCTGGGGGAATTGGTGACCGGCCTGCCGGGCCATGTTCCATCACGAGCGGTCGCTCGTGCAAAGAATGCAAGATAAGCCGTTTGCCCTTATTGGAGTCAACAGCGACGAAAACCGGGACGAACTCAAAGATGTTGTGAAAAAAGAAAGTATAAATTGGCGATCTTTTTGGGCACGAGGAGGCGGCGGACCGATCCCCACCCAATGGCAAGTCCGGGGCTGGCCAACCATTGTTCTCATTGACCATAAAGGGGTTATCCGATACAAGCACGAGGGAAATCCAGGGGATGCTGTCTTAGACCAAGAAATTGAGCAACTCGTCAAAGAAGCGGAATCAGCAAAAGCGTCTTCGTAGTCCTTGTTCCCTTAATTTGAGGAGGGTCTGTTTTCATGCGAATGTTCTATCGAACGGCGCCGATGTTCATGGCGCTCTCAGTGGCCTTGGCGGGATGTAGCGATGCGGATTCGCCGGGCGCGAAGGGCTCTGCGGACACCGTGAAGCCCTCCGCAGGTTCGACTGCGACCGCGGCCAACTCGGCCGCTACCACGGAGGTATGTCTGACCGTCGACGGCATGCACTGACCGGTCGGCTGAGCGAGCAAAGTGCAAAAGGCACTTGCAACTCTACCGGGTGTAGAGAAAGACTCGATCAAGGTCGACGTGGGCAGCAAACAAGCGAAATTCAAAACCAGCCAATTCGACGAGGCCGCCGCCAAGAAAGCCATTGAAGACGTCGGCTTTTCCGTCAGCGCCGTCAAGAAAGAATAGAAATCCTTTGACCATTTAGTCGACGAGCTTGCTCGACGTGGCGGGAGCGAGGGGTGAACTAGTCACGATGATAGTCCGTCGGCGCGCCTCCTCCGCGCCGAGCAAGCTCGGCGGCTAAATAATTCAATGGCCCCGCAAATCATAAGAGACAATCTTCTCCTCATCGCGCACGTACAACCTTCCATCCGCCAGGACGGGAGCCGTCCAGCATCGGTTTCGAGAAAACTGAAACGATGAGATTTCCCGATAATCCGCGGACGTTGCTTCGGCGAGCGCCAGCGTGCCTGATTCGCCAAGAATGATCAGCTTTCCATCGTCAATCAACAGCGATCCCTTTTGAAAATCCTTCTTTTTCCAAGTGATCTTACCCGTCCTGAAGTTCATGCAGACTAGCGTGGCGTCATCGAATCCGTAGAGATGCTCTTGGTAATAAACGCAAGTGGAAAAATGATTGCGCATGCGGTTGTGCTCGTAGACGGAGTGCGCTTGAACCGAGCCGTCGCCCGCGGATGATATCTCCACCAGGGCGCAGCCTCTGTCGTAGCCGGAAGAAATGAAAACATAATTGCCGACGACGATGGGCGTGGCGATATTGGCGTCGAACCTCGTTAACCAGGGAAACCGCCAGAGCAACGAGCCGTCCTGGGGCGACACGCTCGCCAGCCCGGTTTGAGTGAAAAAGATGATCTGGCGTTTTCCTTCGATCGTGGCTGCGACGGGAGAGCTATAGGATGGCGGATCGTCGAGATTCTTCCATGCTACGTCTCCGGTAATCTTATTGAAAGCGACTAGAGAATTTCCGTTCGGACCGCCCGGATTGGAGAAAACCAGATCGCCCTCGACCAGCGGCGAAAATGAGACGCCCCACCTCGGCATGGGACCATGAAACTCCTGAGCCAGATCATGCCGCCAGACCACGTCGCCATTGGCTAACTTCAAACAGTGCATCATTCCACGGGCGCCCACGGTGTACACTCGGTCGCCGTCGATCGAGGGAGTTGATCGAGGTCCGGAGCCTTGGGGATCAACGTATCGGGCTGGATATTTGAAGCGCCATATCTCTTTGCCCGTGGCCGCGTTCCAGCAGGCCACCGCTTCGTCTTTGTCATCTTGAAGGAGAGTGATCGCTTTGCCGGCGGCAACGACGAGGTTCGAGTAGCCCACACTGGCTGGGGCTTGCCAGAGCTGCTCCGGCCCGGACGCCGGCCACTTGGTCAAGAGACCGATTTCTCGTGACCAGCCATCGCGCTCCGGCCCGCGCCACTGGGGCCATTGGCCTGTGAGATTTGGTTCTTGTGTTGAAGTTGAAAGATCGGCTTGTTCCAGTTTCCGCATGCGCTCGAAATTGCGCTGAAATATCTCCCGATCTAAGAAAAAGTACGCAGCTAGCCCGCCTAAGACCATCATCAAACCGGCACTGACCCATAGGTAAATCCTCCCCAATCGCTTCCATTCATGGGATCGGTTTCCTTGGTGTTTATCATCAATCATTGGTCATTTGTCCTTTGTGGTTTTTTGCCAAACCTTGGTATCATATGACCACATGAACGATTCTTCGTCATCACCGGGTCGATTATTGCGGCAGGCTTGGGAGAAAGAATCCATCGCGATGCCGGGAGTGTTTGACGCACTCGTAGCCCGGATGGCGGAACGTTTGGGGTTTTCGGCCGTCTATCTCTCGGGAGCGGCATTGTCCGCGTCCGCGGGAGTTCCGGATGTCGGCCTTCTCACGGTGACTGAGTTTGTCGAGCGAGCCCGCACGATCACGCAGGCAACCACTCTACCTCTTCTGTGCGACGCCGACACCGGTTTTGGCGAAGCTCTGAACGTCGAGAGGACGATGCGATTATTTGAATCGGCCGGCGTGGCCGGTATTCACTTGGAAGATCAGGAAATGCCCAAGCGTTGCGGGCATCTTTCCGGGAAACGGCTGGTGGCGCCGGACGTGATGATGTCGAAGATCCGAGCGGCGGTGGCCGCGCGAAAGGATGCGGATTTCGTAATCATCGCCCGAACCGATGCACGTTCGGTGATCGACTTCGACGACGCAGTCCGCCGGTCGCAAGCGTATCTGGCGGCCGGCGCCGACGCCATTTTTCCCGAAGCCCTGGAGAGCAAGCAGGAGTTCGCATCTTTTGCGCGCCAAGTGCAAGCGCCTTTGTTGGCCAACATGACGGAATTTGGCCGAAGTCCAAACTTGAACTTCCACGACTTGGTCAAGATGGGCTATCGCATGATACTCTACCCGCTTTCCGCTTACCGCTCGGCGTTGAAGGCTGCCCAGCTTACGTTGGCTGACATCAAGAGCCGCGGCCATCAGCGTGACCGGATTTCACAAATGCTGACCCGCGCCGAACTTTATGATCTGTTGCAATATAAAGATTACGAGGAACGTGATCGAAAATACTTCGGCTGAGGAAATTGTTTATGTCCGCTCCCGAAATTTATTCTCCCGGCTTGGAAGGCGTCATCGCCGGCGAGACGTCCATTTCCACCATTACCGGCGGGCTTCGCTATCGTGGCTATCCCGTGACGGAGCTGGCCGAGAATGCGAGTTTCGAAGAGGTCGCCTATTTATTGCTCCACGGAGAGCTTCCGACTGCTTCTCAACTCAACGCTTTTCAGAAACGCCTGGCGGAGGCCAGAAAACTTCCCGATTCCCTGCGAGGACTACTCAAAGTTCTTCCTCCCAAAGCCTCGGCCATGGACGTGCTCCGCACCGGAGTTAGCGTGTTGGCGCATTATGACCCCGAAGTGGAAAATAATGACCATGATGCGAATCTTCGCAAAGCCGAGCGCTTGTTGGCGCAGGTTCCATTGGTCGTGGCCGCGTTTTATCGGTTTGGCAAGGGACAGGAGCCGATCGCTCCGCGCGCCGACCTAGGGCACGTGGCCAATTTCCTGTACATGCTAAGAGGGACAGAAGCAACTCCGGATCAGGTGCGTGCATTGGATGTGTCGCTGATTCTCTATGCCGAGCATGAGTTCAACGCCTCGACGTTTACGGCCCGGGTGGTCTGCTCGACGGAATCGGACTTGCATTCGAGCATTGTGGCGGCCATCGGCGCGCTCAAGGGCCGGCTCCACGGCGGGGCCAACGAAAAAGTCATGGATTTGCTTCGCAAAGCCGGCGGTCCAGAGACCGCCGAGAAGTGGATTCGAGACGCCTTGGCCCGCAAGGAAAAGATCATGGGTTTCGGCCATCGGGTGTACAAGACCGGCGACGTCCGCGCCGGAATTCTCAAGAGGTTCGCTCGAGCGGCGGCGGACAAAACCGGAAATCTCGATTGGGAGACGACGGCCGAGATCATCGAGGGCGTGCTCGAGCAGGAAAAGAATCTATTTCCGAATTTGGATTGGCCCGCAGGTCGGCTCTATCACGCTCTCGGCTTGGAGGTTTCCCTGTACACGCCCATTTTCGTAATGTCTCGTGTCACGGGTTGGAGCGCTCACGTCATCGAGCAATTGGACCATAACCGGATCATCCGGCCCCGCGCTCGCTACACCGGACCCGAGGTTCGTCCCGTCAAGTCGCTGGCCGAAAGAGGAACGTAGATCCGACCCAATCTTCCATGACTACTTTGGCGAATCACCATCTCGCGGACCCCGATGTTCCGAGGTCTCATCCCACCACGATGAAGCGTCTTATCTTGCCGTTCTTATTCGCGCTGACCATGTTCGTGAGCGCGGGACTGCTTTTTTGCGTGCAGCCCATGATCGCCAAGATGATCCTGCCGCTTTTGGGCGGCTCGCCGATGGTTTGGAACACGTGTATGGTTTTTTTCCAGGCGCTTTTGCTTCTCGGATATGTATGGGCTCACTTCGTGGCCGGCTGGCCGCGGGCTCGCAGGCAGGCGGCCGTCCAAATTGGAGTGGTCCTTCTGCCCTTAGTAATTCTGCCCATCGGCATCACGAGCCGTCAGATCGAGGCGGTGCCGCAGGCAGACAACCCCATTCCCTGGCTCATTGGCGTGCTGATGTTGTCCGTGGGTTTGCCGTTTTTTGTGTTGTCCACCACAGCGCCGCTTCTTCAGAAATGGTTTGCGGTCCTGGACTCATCCGGCGCCAAAGATCCCTACTACCTTTATGGCGCCAGTAATCTGGGCAGCCTCTTGGCGTTGCTCGGCTATCCTCTGCTTTTGGAGCCGCGGTTTTCTTTGGGCGGGCAAAGTCAGATTTGGGCTGCGGGCTATGCCGTCTTGGCCGTTTTGATGGCGATCGTTGCCGGCGTCGTGTGGAGGAACGGAACTCAAAGTGGTCCTCTTTCCGACGATCCGCCACCTCCAGTTGAAAACATTTCTTGGGGCCGACGCCTTCGATGGCTGGGCCTGGCGTTCGTGCCGTCCAGCCTCATGCTCGGAGTGACCACCTATCTCACCACGGATATCGCTCCGATCCCCCTCTTGTGGGTGCTGCCTTTGTCGATTTATTTGTTGACTTTTATTCTTGTCTTCTCTCGCTGGTCCATCATTCCTCATGGATTCATGCTTCGGCTCTTGCCGGTCGTGGCTCTCGTTCTGACCGTTCTTCTTTTTGCCGAGGACATGAAGCCCCCGCTCTGGCTGTTGATTCCATTGCACCTCTTGATGTTGTTCACGGCAGCCATGGTGTGTCACGGGGAGTTGGCCCGCGACCGCCCACCCGCAGCCCAGTTAACGGAGTTCTATTTGTGGCTGGCGCTGGGTGGCGTTTTGGGAGGATTGTTCAACGCGGTAGTCGCACCCCTGATTTTCCACCGAGTGTTGGAATATCCCGTGGCCGTGATTTTGGCGTGCCTCCTTCGGCCTCCGCCGGTTCCACTTAAGCAGGGCCCCTTCATTCGATTGCGTGATTGGGGGTTTCCGCTGGCGCTGGGAATCGTCACGTTGGTCTTGGTGTTGATTCTGCCTGTCTTGAATCTTAAGTCCGCGCAGCTAAGCCTCGCGCTCATGGCGGGCATCCCGGCCATGATTTGTTATCTTTTTGTCGATCGTCCGCTGCGTTTTGCGCTCGGCTTGGCCGTCATCATGCTGGCCGGCTCCTTTTATGCCGGCGGTCAAGGAAAACTAATCCACATCGAGCGGAACTTCTTCGGTGTCATCCGCGTCACCAAAGACAAAACCGGCGAATATATGCAACTGGTTCACGGCAACACGATTCATGGCCGACAGAGTCGCGATCCAGCGCGATCCCACGAACCGCTCGCCTATTTCCACGCGAGCGGTCCCATCGGCCGAGTGTTTGCCTTCTACAATCCTGATCATCCCACGGCGCGCATCGGCGTAATTGGCCTCGGCGCAGGTTCACTGGCTTCTTACGCTCAGCCGGACCAGGAGTGGACCTTCTACGAGATCGACCCGGCAGTCGAGCGAGTCGCCAAAGAGTACTTCACGTTCTTGAGTGAGTGCAAAGCCGGTATGCCGGAGATCGTTCTCGGCGACGCCCGCCTTCGACTGAGAGAGGCCAAGGACGGATATTACGACATGATCGTGCTCGATGCTTTCAGCTCTGATGTGGTGCCGGTACATCTCCTCACCCGTGAAGCAATGGCCCTCTACCTATCCAAGCTGAAGCCTGACGGCCTCCTGTGCTTTCATTGCTCAAGCCGATACTTGGACTTGAAACCCGTCATCGCCAACGTCGCCCGAGACGCAGGCCTGACGTGCATCGCCCGTGAGGATTTGAGCACCTCGCCGCAAGAAAAGCAGGCGGGCAAGGAGCCGTCTCAATGGATGGTCATGGCTCGATCTGGAGAGACCATCGAAAAACTCAGAAAGCGCGGGCTTTGGGAACCGATGCCGGGTCAAGCGGGGGTTCCCGTGTGGACGGATGACTATTCCAATCTCCTGGAAGTCTTCAAGTGGGAATTGCCCGAGAGAAATGACTGACCATCCAAGAATTCATCATTCCGCGCCCATTTGATTTATCGTTTCGCGTTTCGCAGGATGCTCCGAGCGCGAAACGATAAACCAGTTGCGCAAAAAAAACAGGAATTGGAAAGAAACATATCCTTCCAATTCCTGATTACGAGCTTCGCGCGTCGCTTACTTCTTCGCGTCGTCGGGCAACATATCGCTCGGGGTGAGAGCCTTCAAAATGGCGCCGGTGGGCTTATAAGCTTGATTGTATCCCCACATGCTGTGGAGCAGCTCAAAGCTCATGAGTGCAAGCAAGAACATGGCGAGAACACAAGGGATCAAAAGAATAGCCGGGACGAGTCCCCATTCGGCGGGCGCGGCCACGCCAACGGGCGCCTCCACTGGCTCCTCGGCTGCTTCTTCGCCCAAGAGCTCGTCGATCTCGCCGGCTTCCTCATCCTCGGCCACTTCCGCACGGCGCTTGGCCACGGTCGCCGCTCCCTCGTCCGCCTCTTCGTCATCGAGAGCCACTACCTGACTACCGCTTTCCCCCTCGGCCCTGCCTCCTTCGCTCACGGCCAAGTCGAAGTCCGAGCTTTCCAAATTCGTGTCCGGCTCGTCGAGTGGAACGGCCTCGGAGCCGGATTCGTCTTCCAAAGCCGGCATATCGAAGTCGGTTTCAAAGATGTCCTTCTCGCCGCTGTCTTCCAAGGGGGCCAGACCGCCTTCATCCAAGGTCAACTCGAACTCGCTGCTCCCTTCGGGCGGCGCGCCGGCCGGCGTCTTGGGTCCTTTAGCTTTGGAGGACGGAGGCTCCAAGCTCAGCTCGAATTCGGATTCTTCCGGCGATTCACCGGCTTTCTCCAGATCGACGCCGCTATCCGCCGGGGAGTGCATGCCGATACCGCTGGCGCCGCTCGATCCTTTGAGCACGTCTTTGGGCGCCAATTCGCCCAGGGTCACATCTTCGCCGTGTTCAAGTTGCAGCTCATCGGCGGGAAGCCCCAATTCGGTGGTCTCACCAGATGGGCCACCGCTGATTCCAGATCGTGGCTTCACTTTCGTTCGAGGCTTGTGGCCGCGGGCGGCTTCTTCCGCCCTGCGCAATTCTTCATCGAGATCGACTTCCTCAGTGGGCAGGTATTCATGGCCCGTGCCCTTCACTTTGGCGCCGGAAGGACCAGAGGCCGGGTCAATGCGCACGCTGCTATCAGATGGCGCTCGCCCAGGCTCGTGTTGAATCGACTCCTCATCGCTATCCATCGGCACCAGCCGCACGCCGCTGTCCACGCGAGATCCAGGCGGCATAGCGGTCTTCTTTCTGGCGCCGGACTTCGGTCCACTTCCAGAATCGGGCTTGGGTCCGGAATCCGGGACCATTCCCAGCTTGACATCCGACTTCGATGAAGATCCTTCTCGCCTGATTCCGCTGTCGCTGGCCGGATTGAACGTGGCGCCTTCGTCCAGTACGAGATGGACATCGCTGTCTGTCCGCCGGGGCCCGCTCTTGGAGGCTTTCGGCGTGGTGCCGGGGCCTTGGGCCAGAATGTCTCCTCCGATATCAACTTGCCCGCTACCGCCTTCGGGCATGGGAAAATCAAAAACGCTGGATTCTTCCGTCCTCTTGGCGCCAACCGGGGTACTCGGCCCCTTGGCCGGCGCTTCGCCGAGAGACGTGCCTTGGCCGGCTAAAGCATCGATGTCTTGAACCCTAAATCGCCAGACCACTTTCGGGTCACGAAAGGCGTTGACCTTCTGGTCCTTGAGCCAGCGGGCGTCTTGGGCCATCTTGTTGAGTTTTTCCGGGGACGTGCCGAGGACTTTCGCCGCCTCTTCCAGCGTGTAGTAACCTTGTGCCATGGTTCTTACCGGGTTGAAGGACTGTAGGAGTTATTCCAGAAAGGCTGCGGGGCGAAAGGGACGCGCCATTACCCTATCCCACGCAGTTTACCCTTATCGATTGTAAATCTCTCCGACTTGAATACAAGTGCGCTTTATTCCAAAGACCGAAATGCAAATGGCAAATCGCAAACCGTAAATCGTAAATTGAATTCAAAACCCGACTTATCCTTTCGCTGTGATTATGCCCCACCTTAGGTTCTTCTGGTGGTGAGCAATTGCAAATTTGCAATTCGCAATTTGCAATTTGCAATTTCCTAGAAACCAGGCAGATTTCCGCCCGAGTCGAAAGCCAACGGCTTGGCGGATCCCAAGATTTTGAATTTCGAGCCGCCGTTCTTCTCCTCCAGACACGGCTCGGAGATGTCCACTTCTTCAAGACAAAGCGTGTTGCGAATTCGCTGGACCCGGCCCGCTTCGGGCGGGCGAGTCCCGATGATCGCCAACGCGGCGTCGAGCACTTCCCGATCGGTCTCAAAGTGCACGGGCAGCGTTGCTCCCTCCGGATATCCGGCCGTCAGGCAATTGATGACCGTCGCCTTGTAGTCCATGGCCTTCACCAGCCGATTGGTGGTGAAATCCGCGAGCCCGATGCCGGAGGCGTTGCCATGCGTCTTGGCGGACAAACCGCGAACGAAAATGAGCCGCATCAAAGGCTGGTCGCTCGGACCGGGCGAAAGGCGGAAAGCTCTCTTTCGGCCCACGACGTTGGTATCCATCCCTGAGCCGCTGATGTCTTTGCCGATTTCATCAATGACAAGCAAATCGGCATCGCGATACGGCAGACGGGCGAGCCAACGCTTGGCCAAGACTAATAGCTGTTCTTCCCGCGGCTCAAATTCCTCCGGCCGAATCGCCCCGATCCGGGCCGTTTCATCGTAGGCGTTTTCGACAATCGCTAGGCCAAAG
>Ga0137362_10003341_pt1 | contig 10715 bp, 9 predicted proteins | sample MadtaG_2_FD_104801 | JGI IMG/M metagenome (GOLD analysis project Ga0137362, IMG submission 104801) | Vadose zone soil microbial communities from Angelo Coast Range Reserve, California, USA - Mad1_100_16 metaG | ecosystem: Environmental > Terrestrial > Soil > Vadose zone | place: USA: California... | reverse complement strand
CTCGCGGTCGACGCCTGGAAGCCCGAGTGGCAGCGCTGGACGACCTTCGGCGTCTCGCGCGCCGCCGCTCTCTCGGTCGACGGGCTCCACTCGACGCGGCCGATCGAGTTCCACGTCGGCGCGCCGCGCGACGCCGACGCGATGTTCGACGTGCTGACCTACGAGAAGGGCGCCTCGGTGCTCCGCATGCTCGAGCAATACCTGGGCTCGACGGTGTTCCGTGACGGTGTGCGCGAGTATCTGCGGCGCCACGCCTACGCCAACGCCGAGACCGGCGACCTCTGGGCTGCGCTCGGACGGGCTGCGGACCAGCCGATCCCCGAGGTGATGGACGCCTGGATCTTCCAGCCGGGCTATCCGCTCGTGAGCGCGCGGCTCGACGGCAACCAGCTCGTGCTGAGCCAGCAACGGTTCACGTACTTGCCGGAGCCGCTCCCCGGATCGACGCCCACGCCGCGGAATCAGCTCTGGCAGGTGCCGGTCCAGGTCCGGTTCTCCGCCTCGGGTCGCTCGTCGGCCGAGCGACGACTGCTCGTGGGCACCGACATCCGGCTCGCGGTGCCCGAGCGTCTCGACTCGGTCCTCGTCAACGAGGGCGGCCACGGCTTCTATCGCGTCCGGTACAGCGGCGAGCTGCTCGAGCGCCTGCTCGGCGGATTGAGCGGGCTGGCCGCGATCGAGCGGTTCAACCTCGTCAACGACGCGTGGGCCGTGACCGTGGCCGGCCACATGACATTGACCGACTATCTCGACTTGACGGCGCGCTTCCGCGGCGAGCGCGACCGGAACGTGTGGTCGGTCCTGCTCGCCTCGTTCGCCCTGCTGAACCGCATCGTCGAGCCCGAGCACCGGCCGCGGCTCGCCGCGCTCGTCCGCGACCGCGTGGCGCCGGCCTTCGCCGAGCTCGGCTGGACGCCGCGGTCCGGAGAAGACGAGCTGACGCGGCAGCTACGCGGCGATCTCGTGCGCGCGCTCGGCGCGCTCGGCGACGATCGCGCCGTTCAGGCGCGCGCCGCCGCGCTCTACGCCGGGGCGGCGGCCGACCTGGACCCCAACGTGCTCCCCGCCCTCATCGGCGTGCTCGCCTACGCGGGCGACGCCGCGCGCTACGACGAATTTTCGAAGAAGTTCCGGTCCGCCTCGACGCCGCAGGAAGAACAGCGCTATCTCTACGCGCTGGCCGCCTTCCGCCAGCGCGAGCTCCTGGGGCAGACGCTCGAGCGCGCGATCAACGGCGAGTTCAGGACCCAGGACGCGCCGTTCGTCGTGCGATCGCTGCTGACGTCCGTCTACGGGCGAGAGCTCGCCTGGGAGTTCGTGAAGACCCACTGGGACACGATGGAGCGGCAGTACCCGAAGGCCGGTCTCCGCCGCCTGGCCGAAGGCGTCGTCGGGCTCGCCACCCCAGAGCTCGAGCGAGACGTCCACGCCTTCTTCCAGGCGCGCCGGCCCGAGTTTGGCGGCAAGACGCTCGAACAGTACCTGGAGCAGCTGCGGATCGCCGTCCGCCTGCGCGAGCGTGAATCGACGGCGCTCACCAAGTACCTCGCGCGATTCGCCTGAGGCGATCATGCCCAGACGAGATTGGCCGCGGATCTTGATGTTGAGGGTGCTGGCCGTTGCCGCGCTGTTCGCGGCCGACTCGTCGGTCTCGTGGGGCCAGCACGGCCACGGCGCCGGGCACGACGGCGGTCATCAGGCCGCCCAGGCGTGCGCCATCGAGTTCGATAAGGTGATCGGCGAAGGCCGCGGCTTCGGCATGGCGTTCGCCGCCGACCAGAACGGCTATCCCGGCCCGATGCACGTCCTCGAGCTGAAGGACCGGCTCAAGCTCACCCCGGATCAGGAAGCGAAGACGCAGGCGCTCATGCACGCCATGTTCACCGAGTCGAAACCGAAGAGCGCGCGGCTCCTCGAGGCCGAGGCGAAGCTACGGCACCTCTTCGCCGATCGCACGGCCGACGACGCGGCGGTCCGCGCGGCCGTGGCCGAGGTCGAGCGCGCGCGGGGCGAGGTTCGACTGGTCCACCTGCTGACCCACCTCAAGACGCGGGAGCTCCTGACCGAAGACCAGCGGCGGCTCTATCATGAGGCCCGCTGGGGCCGGCGCTAGAACTGCTCGTCGACTACACCCGAGCTCCGACGACCACGCGCCCGGCCGCGATACCGAGGAAGCACACGCCAAGGCAGAGCGCCGTCGTCACCAGGACGTTGCCCCACGCCTGACCCCACGCGCCGATCTGCATCAATCGGATGGTCTCCCAGCTGAAGGACGAATACGTCGTGAGACCGCCCATGATCCCCACCGTCAAGAACAGCCGCGTCGTGTCCGGAATGAGCAACGTCGTCGTGCCGATCTCCTGGATGAGCCCGATGAGGAACGAGCCGACGACGTTGACGATGAGGGTGCCGTACGGAAAATCGGCGCCGAGCCAGCGAGCCGCCAGACCCGAGGTGAGATAGCGGAACCCCGTCCCGAGCGCGCCGCCTAGGCAGATCAAGATGAAGCGCTCCACGGATCGTGCCCTCCGTCGACGACCGGCGCTCGGCCAAGCCCGGTCGTGAGTCCGCGTCAGACGATCTCGATCGGCTCGTCGACGAACACCGTGTACGTGCGCGGCCGCCCGCGCTCGGCGTCCTTGGGATCGACGTACATGATGGACGTCCGACCGAGGATCTCGCGCGGCAGTATCGCGACCCGGACGAAGCTCGTCGGCTCGTGCTTCGACGCGACCGCCAGCACGGGCTCGCGGCCGCTCTCGAACCAGGCGCCGCCGGGCGTCACGGTCCGGGCCGGCGTCTCGCCCACCGTGACCTCGAGCGCGCCGGCGAGCAGGCAGCGAATGCCGCCGCCGCGGTGACGGTGCGGAAGCGCGACACCGCCGGGCGCGAAGTCGACCCGGTCGGCCCGCATCAAGTACTCCGCGCTCGGGTCGAGATCGATCGCGTGCTCGAGCAGGACCTTCGTCGCCCCGACCGACATGGTGTCGAGCGGTGCCGGGCCGCGGAGCAGCTCGTAGCGCAGCACCGTCGCGCCTGCTTCGCCTCCGTGGACCGCGCACCCGTGAGCACCGTGCCGGGCCTCGCCCTCGGCCAGTCGCGTCTCACGCTCGGCGGCCACGAGCCTCACGGTCCCGCGCCGCGCGTAGAGCACGCGGTTCAGCGCGCCGAGCGCGCCGCGGCCGGCGGTCGGCAGCGTGTCCTCGCACAGGCGTAGTGTGTAGCCGGAATCGCCGGACGCCACGGGCGTCATTGTACGCTCCGACGGCTCCGTGATACGTTGCGGGGACATGAGAGCTTTGATGCTCGGGCTCCTCCTCACGGGTGCCTGGCTCGGCGCTCCCACCAGCACCTCGGCCTACTCCGTTCAGGAAGCAATCCTCCGCGTCAAGCCGGCGGTCGTGTTGATCACCACGACAGTAGGCGGCGACGTGACCTTGAACTGCGGCCGCGGCCCGGTCACCGTCAGCCTGGCCCCGTACATCGAGACGGGCACCGGCTGGTTCGTCGACGGTCGCGGCTACGTCATCACCAACGCGCACGTAGTGGATCCGGCCTATCGCCTGCCGCCCTGGGTGACGCACGAGCTGAAGAAGAAGGCGATCGATCAGGCGTGCGTCGAGCCGCGGCTCAAGGCCAAGGGGCTCATGCACGGGCAGCGGCCGGAGATCGAGGAAGGGCTCCGCCAGGCCGCGGCCGGCGCCCTCGCCAGCGCCAAGCTCGAGGCTGAGCCCCAGATCACCGTGATGCTGTCGAACGGCGTGAAGCTGGAGGCCAAGGTCCAGAAATTCAGTCCGCCGCCGTCGGTCGACAGCGCCGGCAAGCCGACGCCCGATTCCGGGCGCGACCTCGCGCTCCTTCGGGTGCAGGACGGCATCTATCCCGCGATCGGCCTCACCACGCGCGAGGTGCAGATCGGCGACCCGGTGCACATCCTGGGCTTTCCCGGGGTCGTCCTCGCCCACGAGCTCCTGAACCAGAACATGACCCTCGAGGCCTCCGCCACCAATGGCGCGGTCTCCGGATTCAAGGTCGACGTCATCAATCAGGACCTCGTCCAGACGGACGCGCCGGCCGCGCACGGCAACAGCGGCGGCCCGGCGATCACCGACGAAGCGACGGTCGTCGGCGTGATGCAGTTCGTGTCGCTCTCGTCGTCGGGCGCGCTCACGCAGGGATTCAACTTCCTCATCCCCGCCCGGGACGTCGGCAAGTTCCTGCAAGGCACCGGGGTGAAGCCCGGCGACAGCAAATTCAATGCGGTCTGGGCGGCGGGCATCGAGGCCCTTTTGGCCCAGCGCTACAAGGCCGCCGTCGTGAAGCTCACCGAGGCCAACCAGCTGGTGCCGAACCTCACCGACGTCAAGCACTCGCTGAACCTCGCGCAAGAGAAGGTCAAGAACCCGCCGCCCCAGCCGTTCCCCTGGGCGCTGACGACCATCGGCGTGACGCTCGTGAGCGTCGGGGCCTACGGCAGCATGTGGGGCAAGCGGTGGTGGAAGAACCGCTTCCGCGTCACACCCACCCAGGTCATCAGCTTCATCGAGCGCGGGCTCAACCCGGTGCTCCTCGACGTCCGGACCAAGACCGACTTCGAGACGAGCCCGCTGAAGCTTCCCGGCTCGACCCGGCTCGAGCCCGAGGAAGCCGAGCGCGCGCCGCTCAACTTCGAGCCCCAGCAGATGATCGTCACCTACTGCACGAGCCCGGAGGAGCAGCAGAGCGCGCGGGTGGCCCAGATCCTCCGCCAGCGCGGCTTCAAGACCGTGCGCATCCTCAAGGGCGGCCTCGGCGGCTGGACCAACGCGCGCCTGCCGGTCGAGGGGAAGTCGGCGCTGCCCTCGATCGGGCTCGAGCTCTACAAGAACCTGTCGCTCGGCGACATCGAGCGGCGGCAGTTCAAGCAGGGCGACGTCATCTTCAAGGAGGGCGCCGAGGCCCACGACGAGGCCTACGTGATCCACTCCGGCACGGTCGAGATTCGCCGGAGCTTCGACGGCGTCGAGCGCGTGTTGAACCGGATCGGCGAGGGTGAGCCGCTCGGCGAGATGGCGGTCTTCCGCGGACACGCGCGACGTTCGGCGAGCGCCGTCGCGGCGGAAGACGTCGAGCTGCTCGTCATCAAGGAGGAGCGGCTGGAGTGGCTGGTCCGGAACCGTCCGCAGCTGGCGCTCGAGCTCCTCAAGCGACTCTCGAACCTGGTCGTCGCCACCGACCAGGAGCGCGTTCAAGCCAGCAGCGTCAGATGACGCCGCGCTCCTGGAGCCGGGTCAGCTCGGCGCCCGAGAGTCCGAGCCTGCCGCAGTAGATCTCCTCGTTGTGCTCGCCGGGCCTGGACGGCCCGACGCTCTCGATCCGTCCCGGCGTGGCGGTGAGCCGCGGAACGACGCCCGGCATCGAGATCCGACCGAGCAGCGGCAGCACCGCGGAGACGATGTTCCCGCGCGCGCGCACGTGCGCGTCTTCGAAGAGGTCGCGCACGCTCGCGACCAGCGAGGAAGGCACCTCGGCCACTTCGAGCGCCGCGAGCGCCTCCGCCGCCTCGCGCTCGCCGACCCACCCGGCGACGAGCCCGTCGACGAGCGCGCGGTTCTCGAGCCGCGCCGGCGTGGTCGTCATCCGCGGGTCGCCGGCGAGGTCGGGGCGCTGCATCGCCTGGAGCAGCCGCACGAACATCCGATCGTTGGTGCAGGCGATCGCGATCCAGCGCCCGTCGCGGGTCCCATAGTGGTTGTGCGGCACCGCGCTCTCCGTCCCCGAGCCGATCCGCTCGCGCACCTGCCCCGTGCCGCCGTACACGGCGATCGCGTCGTCGAGCACGCGGAGCACCGGCTCGTACAGCGCCAGATCGACGATCTGCCCTTCGCCGGTCTGCTCGGCGTGGCGTAGCGCCACGAGGGCGCCGACGGCGCCGAACACGCCCGCCAGATAGTCCGGCACCGTCGGCGTGCCCGGCGACACCGGCGCGCGGTCGGGATAACCCGCGAGGTACGCGAGCCCGCCGACCGCCGCGGCGATCCGGCCGAAGCCGGGGCGCTCGCGGTTCGGCCCGGTCTGCCCGAACGCCGAGATGCGCACCATGACGAGCGACGGCCGGAGCCGGGCGAGCTCGTCCCAGCCGAGATTCCATCGCTCGAGCGTGCCGGGACGGAAATTCTCGGTGACCACGTGCGCCGTCGCCACCAGCCGGCGGATCAACGCCTGTCCCTCGGGATCTCGCAGGTTGCACGTGATCGACTTCTTGTTTCGCGACTCGACGAACCACCAGTAGGAGCTCCCGGCGGACGGCGCGACCGGCCGGCCCAGCCGCCGCAGGTCGTCGCCGACCCGCGGCTGCTCCACCTTGATCACATCGGCGCCGAACTCGCCGAGCAAGGTCGCGCAGACCGGCGCGGCCAGATACGTCGCGAGATCGAGGACGGTGACGCCGGCAAGGGCCTGGCGGGGCTCGGACACGGCGGTCATCTTACCGCGCCCGTGCTACGATTCGGCCGGCTCGGGCTCGGATCGCCGCGCCCGCCGACCGCGAGGATGCGATGAAAGTGATGCTGGCCCGCGCGTGGGGCGACCCGTCGACGCTCGAATACGCGAACGCGCCGACCCCACGGCCGAACGCGGGCGAGGTCGTCATCGAGGTCCGCGCGATCGGCTGCAACTTCCCCGACATCCTGATCGTCCAGGGCCACTATCAGTATCGGCCGGAGCTGCCGTTCAGCCCGGGTTGCGAGGTGGCCGGAATCGTGCGCGGCATCGGCGCCGGCGTGACCGAGGTCGGCCTGGGCGAGCGCGTGTTCGCGACGATGGCGTGGGGCGCCTACGCGGAAGTGGTGGCGGTGGATCAGCGTCACGTCTACGCGCTGCCCGACTTCATGACGTTCGAGGAGGGCGCGGTCTTCGGCCTCGCGTACCAGACCGCCTGGTGCGCGCTCGTCCATCGCGCCGGGCTCCGGCGGGGCGAGACCCTGTTGGTCCACGCCGCCGCCGGCGGGACCGGGCTCGCCGCGGTGCAGCTCGGCCGGGCGCTGGGGGCTCGCGTCATCGCGACGGCGGGCTCGGCCGCGAAGCTCGAAGTGGCGCGGGCCAACGGCGCCGACGTCTGCATCGACTATCGGACCGAGGCGTGGGTCGAGCGAGTGAGCCGCGAGACCCACGGCGAAGGCGCCAACGTGATCTTCGATCCGGTCGGTGGCGATGTCTTCGATGGGTCGACTCGCTGCATCGCATTCGAGGGCCGACTGCTCGTGGTGGGATTCTCGGGCGGGCGCATCGCCGAAGTGGCGGGCAATCGCGTGCTCCTGAAGAACGTCAGCGTGGTCGGCGTCCACTGGGGCCTCTATCGGCAGCGGGACGCGACGAGGGTGCGGCGCTGGATGGTCGAGCTGCTCAAGCTCGCCGAGGCGCGCCAGCTGACGCCGGTCATCTGGCGGTCGTTCCCGCTCGAGCGCGCGGAACGGGCCCTCGCCGCTATCGCGGCGCGCGAGAGCTACGGCAAGGTCGTGCTGATCCCGTGATCAAGCTCCCGTTCAAACGCCTGGACCCGTCGATCGAGCTGCCCTCCTACGCGCGCGAGGGCGACGCGGGCCTCGACCTTCGCGCCGCTCACGACGCGACGCTCGAGCCCGGGGCGCGGGAGCTCGTCGGCACCGGCCTGGCGCTCGCGATCCCGGCGGGATTCGCGGGGCTCGTGCTCCCCCGCTCGGGCCTCGCGCTGGGCCAGGGCGTCACGGTGCTGAACGCGCCGGGGTTGGTCGACGCCGGCTATCGGGGCGAGCTGAAGGTGCTGCTCGTCAACCACGGCGACGCGCCGGTCACCGTACGGCGGGGCGACCGCATCGCTCAGCTCGTCATCCAGCGGGTCGAGCGCGCCCAGCCGATCGAAGTCGGCGAGCTACCGGCGAGCGAGCGCGGTGCCGGCGGCTTCGGCTCGACCGGCGTCTGATCGGCGCCACCCCGCTTGCGGCGCGTGGAGCCGCCGGGCCGAGCTAGTAACCACCACCCCCGCTGGCGCGCTCACAGGAGTTGGTGCGCCAGATCCCGCCGGAGCGCTCGCACTCCTGTTGCGCGGACGCCACGGGCGCGCTCATCATTTGGCCCGCGCAACCTGTCAGCGTGACCGTGAGCAGCAAGAGGCCGAACCCCGCGAACATCGCTCTTCCCATAGGCCCCTCCCACAGAGAGAGGAACGCTCAGGACGCCGTCGACGGTTCCACGGATGCGTCGACCTGGCTCAATCGCCGGGCGCCATGAACGGATAGCGAAAGTCGGTCGGCGGCACGAACGTCTCCTTGATCGCGCGCGGGCTCACCCAGCGCAGGAGATTCAGCACGCTCCCAGCCTTGTCGTTCGTCCCCGAGGCGCGGGCACCGCCGAAGGGCTGCTGGCCCACGACGGCGCCCGTCGGCTTGTCGTTCACGTAAAAGTTGCCCGCGGCGTGCGTCAGGGCGTCGGCGATACGGACGATCGCCGCCCGGTCGCGCGCGAACACCGCGCCGGTGAGCGCGTAGGGCGAGCCGCTGTCGCAGATCTCGAGCGCGGTGTCGAGATCGCGGTCCTCGTAGACCCACAGGGTGAGCACCGGGCCGAAGATCTCCTCGCGCATGAGCTTGAGACCGGGCCGCTTGGCGAGCACGACGGTGGGCTCGACGAAATAACCCTTGCCGTCGTCGTAGCCGCCGCCGGCGAGGATCTCGGCCTCCGGAGATTGCCGCGCGAAGTCGACGTAGCCCTTGATCGTCGAGAAGGCGTTGGCGTCGATCACCGCGCCCATGAAATTGGTGAAGTCGGTCGGATCGCCCACTCGGATCTCGGCGACTTGCCGGAGCAGACGGTCGCGCACCTCGGCCCAGAGCGAGGCCGGCACGAAGGCTCGCGAGGCCGCCGAGCACTTCTGGCCCTGATATTCGAAGGCGCCCCGCGTCAACGCCGTCACGTGCGACGGCACGTCGGCCGAGGCGTGAGCGAAGACGAAATCCTTGCCGCCGGTCTCCCCGACGATCCGCGGATAGGAACGGTAGCGCCGGATGTTCCGTCCGACCGTCTCCCACATGCCCTGGAACGTCGCGGTCGATCCGGTGAAGTGGATGCCGGCCAGCGCGGGCGAAGCGAGCACGGGATCGCCGACCTCGGCGCCAGCGCCGGGCACCATGTTGATGACCCCGGGCGGAAGCCCCGCGGCCTCGAGGACCTCCATGATGAAGTGAGCGGAGTAGAGCGCGGACGAGGCCGGCTTCCACACGACCGTGTTGCCCAGGATCGCGGGCGCCGTCGGCAGGTTGCCGCCGATCGACGTGAAGTTGAACGGGGTGACGGCGAACACGAACCCCTCGAGCGCCCGGTGCTCGAGCCGGTTCCAGGCGCCCGGAGACGAGAGCGGCTGCTGGCGATAGATCTCCTCGGCCCACGCGACGTTGAAGCGCCAGAAGTCGATCAGCTCGCACGCCGCGTCGATCTCCGCCTGGTGCGCCGTCTTCGACTGGCCGAGCATCGTCGCGGCGTTCAGGATCATCCGGTACGGTCCGGCCAGGAGATCGGCCGCCCTCAGAAAGATCGCCGCACGTTCCTGCCACGGCAGGCGCGACCATTCGCGGTGGGCCGCGCCGGCCGCGTCGATCGCGCGCTGAACCTCGGAAGCGCCGGCCTTGTGCCAGACGGCGAGGACGTGACGGTGGTCGTGCGGCATGACCGCGTCCGCGGTCCGGCCGGTCGTGACCCTGCGCCCGCCGATGCGCGGCGTGATCTCGATAACCTCGCCGGCCATCCGGTCGAGCTGGGCCCGGAGCGTCTTGCGCTCCTGACTACCGGGGGTGTAAGCGAGGATGGGCTCGTTGCGGGGAACGGGCACGCTGAAGATCCCGTTGCTCATCGCGGACCTCCTGGAGAACGCTACCGGCGGCTCGCGCCCGCCTGTGCCTTGTCGATCTCGTCCCGATCGCGGCCGCGCGCCACGTAGTCGGCAACGGCGGGCGCGGAGCCCTCGTCCAGCGACGTGAACTGCACGCCGGCCTTCTCGCCGCGCCGCGAGACGATCGTGCCCTCGGCGCCGATCCGGCGTCCTACTTCGCCGCCGTCGAGGCGGATCTCGATCTTGCTGCCGATGGACCACTCGGCCGGGACGCCGACCAGCCCCAGCCCGCCCTCGCCGATGTCGAAGGTGCGCGCGCGACAGATGCTTCCGTCGCCGACGGCGGTGAGCTGCGCGACCGCGTCCAGGGCCGCGCGCGGGTGCCGGCGCATGCTCGAAGGCATGATGCCGTAGATCTTCACGGGCTGGGACTTTCCCTTCACCGTCACCGTGTCGAGCTCGTTGAGCGGAAACCGCCCCTTCACGTACTCGTAAGTGTACTCGCTGATGATGATCGGGACGCCGTGGTCCTTCGTGACGGACTCGAGTCGCGCGGCCAGGTTGACGGTGTCGCCGATCGCCGTGTACTCGTTGCGCTGCCGCGACCCGAGACTGCCGACGACGGCATCACCGGAGTTGATGCCCACGCCGCAGCGAATCGAGCCGCCGAGCTTGGCCTCCCAGCGCGCGGAAAACGGGATCGCCCGCTCCTGGAACTCGAGCGCAGTGCGGATCGCGTTCAGCGCGTGCTCCGGGTCCTCGTACGGCGCGTTGTAGAGCGCCATGATCCCGTCGCCGATGTACTTGTCGATGGTGCCGCCATGGCGGAAGACGACTTCGGTCATCACGGTGAGGTACTCGCGAAGCATCTCGT
>Ga0137362_10003340_pt1 | contig 10717 bp, 15 predicted proteins | sample MadtaG_2_FD_104801 | JGI IMG/M metagenome (GOLD analysis project Ga0137362, IMG submission 104801) | Vadose zone soil microbial communities from Angelo Coast Range Reserve, California, USA - Mad1_100_16 metaG | ecosystem: Environmental > Terrestrial > Soil > Vadose zone | place: USA: California... | reverse complement strand
GCATGCTGACGGGCCTCAACATCGGCGCGCTCGAGGCAAAGCTCGACAAGGCGTACGAGTCGGATCGACCCGTCGACCTCCTGGCTTACGCGATGGAGGTCTCGCGCCAGGCAGACGACGACGCGATCAAAGCGCTACTCGATGAACGGATGCCCGGGTCGTCGTATCGACGAGTGTGGGTCTACGAGCACATGCTTAACAAGGCAACGTGCCATTACAGGCCGCCGGCTGAGGGCTAATAGAGCACAACAGGCGATGATTAAATCCTCACCGATGGCGGCTCGCGACAAGTCCTCCTCTGGGGGGAAAAAGTTACTACCGCTACGATCGGGTTTAAACGTGGTTTTAAACGTCGGTTCCAACAGATCCCGCTCCCGCCTGGATTTAGCTGAGTTCCGTTGACTCGTCTTGTGTGTTAACCCATTGATGGACTTATGATAAAAAGTGCGCCCGAAGGGATTCGAACCCCTGACCCCCCTGGTTCGAAGGAGCGTATTCCGAGCGACGCAAAAGTCTTAAAACAAGCCATTTCCACGTAGTTCATTGTGCTATAGATCTTCCGCGTACCCCGCACTTAAGCCTTTGAATTGATGGATACGGGACTTTCGAATAGCACGCAAAGAGCCCTACCACCTCGTTACCTCAAGCAGAAGGTCATTCACGACCGAGGCTTCGTCCGTCACTTGCCGCCGCTCAGGAGGAAGAAGTGGGTTGTCTATGCCGAACCGCCGTTTGCTGCCCATCATGAGGATCGGCTCAGCGGCTCCTCCTCAGTCGCGCCGCGCGACCGCTCGCGGTCAGGCGGTCGGAAGCGGCGGTCTTCGCCGCCTCGCCGACAGCATCACCACCGAATGGATTGAACACCGCGACCTCATGTCCGCGATCTGCGAGCGCGCGAGCGATGGGGACGAGACGCGTTGGCGGGCCGAGATCGTTCGCCGGCAGCATGGTAAACAAGAACTTGGCCATGGAGAGAGTCTCCATAGTTGATGCTGCGCAGTGACACCTGGCGACTGTTAGGGACCTGAGGTTCACGCCGCCCAGTACGTAATCAGACCGGCCGTCGTGCGCTCGGCGGGAGCCCAAGGGCAACGAGTAGGGCGCCGTCAAGTTCACGCAACTTGTCTGGTGCTAGCTCGCCGACGTAGTCGGTCAATCTGGACTTCTCCAGGCTCATCAGCCCATCGCATTGGATCGCGCTTTCGTGCTTGAGGCCTTCGGCCGTGCCCAACGCAACCTGTGTTGGCAGGCCATGCCACTGAGTGAATATCGGTGCGCAGATTACCGTCGAGTAGGTCGAGTCGATCAGTGGCTGGCGACTCACGACGACGAAGACGCGGGCCGGCTTTGGGTCACCGGGAGGTCGACGTATTCGGTAAAGCTCGCCGCGCCTCATTCATCCGCCGAGTTGGCCTGAAAGGAAAGGGCATCGTTCATCTCAACGTTGAGCTGGGCCGCATGGCGGTTGATGGCAGCGACCTCTCTAGCGTCCTTCCGAGCCTGAGCACGACGATCTACGAATTCCCGAAGGATCTGTTCGATGTACGCAGAGCGGGAGACATTCGGGCCAGCCAGTTTGTCGATGCTGGCAACGAGGTCCTCGGACAGCGTAAGGGACGTTTTCGCTTTCATACTACCCTTATACTACCAAAGTAGGATACCAGCAACTTGCAGCTTGTCTACCCGTTATGCGTCGCCAATGTCTACCGAAAGTCGAGCCGCCGAGCACCAGCGATCGCGTTACTGCGGGATTCCGTCGGTGCGGCGGCGTCGGCAATCCCCTCAACGTTTTGCGCCCGGATGCCGTGTAGAACGACGACAGGCTTGCCACCACCGACCGGCGTGTCCGTGGACGTGTAGTTGTACCGCTCGAATGCGTATCCGAGGAGATCACGAACTCCTTCACGGGCTTGTCCCAGTGCGTCTTGAAGCCCTTGTAGTAGTCATCGGCCCACGCACGCACGCTGCCTTTGCCGACAATCGGCTTCGCCCCTGCGGCGAGGAACATTGACCTTGGTTCGTCGATGATGTTCGAGTTGATGACCCGTACGTAGTTCTCGCGCGCCTTGTGCGCCATGAGGCGTACCGTCCGGGGCCGCAGTGTGCGGCGCTGGGATCGGCACGCCTGCGGCGTTCACGGCAATCGAGAAGACGCCAGCTTACGCGCGGCTGAAATGGCACGGGCGACGTCGGCGTCGTTGTTCTGGTCGCCCTCGACAGCGCGCCCAGTTCGTTGGCCAGTGTTGCGCCCTTCTCGCCATCCGGATCGAACACAACGACGCCAACACCCAACTGCACGAGCCGGCGCGAGGTCGCCCCGCCAAGTCCACCCGCTCCGCCGCTGACAACCGCCGAACACGTTGTTAAGTCCATGTGCCTACCTCACTTCTTCGCCAGCTCGGTCCGAGCCCTTGCGCGGATGTACTGCCGGAGCGCTTCCACTTGAGGTTTGCCAAACATAGCCACGCGGGGCATGCGGCGCTCGATCAGTGCACCATCATGAACGACAGTCCAGAAGGCATCCGGGCTTAGCGGTATCGAAGATTCGCGCAGGTCGGGCGCAGGGCCGCCAGCTCCAACTGCCTGACGCCCATGGCAAGCAGCACAGGCCATGAACATCCTTGCCCATCGCGACCTGCTTCGGATCGAGCGCCCCCACAGGATTGTCTTGCACGTTCACCTTCAGCGTCGGCCCATCGAACCAGCCGCCCTCGAAAAGTTCGTGGACTCGCAGGTACGCGAGGGTACGTATCGCAGCAGGGAAGCCGCAATTGTCGCAGCAGTCTCGCATCAAAAGCGTCGCAGCGAGCAGCTCGCCTGGCTACAGTCGGAAATCCAGAAGGGCCTCAACTCCGGACCGACCGGTGAACTCGATATTGAGAACGTCATCCGGCGCGGTCGCCGTAGGGTTGCCGCTCGCGCCCGCCGGGCTCGGAGCTGATGCCGCGTCGAATTGAACCCTCTCGCGCAGCGCTTGCCGACTTCGACGCCATTTACGACTATATCGCACGCGATAATCCACGGGCAGCGGCTCAAGTGCTGCGATCGGTCGATCCAATTTCTCGCGGATCAGCCGAAACTGGGCAAGATCTTCCGTCACGGACGACTCCGGCTGAGGTTGCTCACGCATGGTGACTATCTTGTTTTCTACCGCGAACGTCCCGGCGTGATCGAGATTGTCCGTGTGATTCATGGCCGCCGGAACATCCCCGACATTCTTGACGAGTTGTGACAAACCCGCGACCGCGTGCCAATTGGAGTCCAGGATATCTCGCGGTTGCGTGAGTCACCTCAGTATCGATGAGTCTCAGCAGGCGGCAGTCGGCCAACAGCGGTAAATCAACGTGCAGGATCAGCGCCCGTTACCTGACGCTGGGCGATGCCAAACGGCAGATTGATTTCTGCAGGGCCGCGGAAAATGCCCGACTGAGCTGAAATGTCCAAGGTCCACGATTGCAGTGACCTGTCATCGCGTCATTCGGGGCGCGCTCTATCGACCAAAAGAGGGCCGCCTTGAAGGCAAATTGCCACCGCCGGCAAGCTCATGAGAGGAATGTCGGCGTGCTCTGGTAGGACTGTGCCAGCAGGGCGCTCCAGTTCTCGTTGAATTGGTACAAGGCCTCTGCGCGAATGCCCCGGTAGGTGACCGGATTGATATCTTTGGCAGCCATATTGAAGTTGTTGATCACGACGCTGTTGGCCGGAACCTTGCCACCGGAGTGAGCGTAGTCGGAGTATTGAATGCCCCAGTCAGTAGCTCGTCTATGCGGGCGCATTTCTCGTGCGCAATGTCGAGCACGTCCAGGACTACACGAGCTACGCACGCGGCCCGTACGCGGCCTACTATCAGTGCGTTAATCCGACCGCAAATTCAAAGACACCCAATCCCGCGGCTGCACGATGCTTCACGCCCAGCTCAACCTGGCGCGATCTCGAGCGCAACGCTCACCAGACCCATGAGCTGCGCTTTAGCACGCCAGCCGATTGGCGGATCCGCGGCGTTGGCGGCCTGTTTTATGAGAGCTACCAGCTCCAGAACCAGGTCGACTTTTTCTATCTCACGGCGCTGCCGTATTTCAATCCGATCGGGTCGCCCACCGGCTACTACACCCCAAACGGTGCATTCGTATCCGCACCTGTGACGTCAAACAACCCGAACGTCCGGCCGTTGGGCGATGCCTTCTTTAACGATATCACCCGGGGCTACAGACAGCAGGCCGCGTACACATCGGTGGACTTCGATCTCATTCCGAAAACGCTGACACTGACGGCCGGCACGCGCTACTCCCGTACCGATACCTGGGAGGTCGGCTCGACCGTGGGGAGTTTCGGCGGTTGCCAACTCATCAACTATCCGAAAGCGCCAAATCCGTGTGCGTACGGGCCGAATCAACCATTCATCGATCTCAATGCAGAAAACCTCGACCGGACGTCTTCTGGCTTCAGGAGCCGCGTGAACCTCAGCTGGAAAGTCGCCGAGGATGCGCTGCTGTATTACACCTGGTCGCAGGGTTTCCGCGCGGGCGCCTTCAATCGGTCAGCGCACAACTGTCCGTGTTCGCCGCTGAGCAAGGGTCCCTATGAGTGGCAAACACAAGCAAACAAGCACGGGAGCTGGAAGCCGCCGCTGACCCTCGCACCCGACAGCCTCACCAACAACGAGTTGGGCTGGAAAACGACGTGGATGAACCGGCGCATCCAATGGGATGGGGCGATCTATCAGGAGAACTGGAACCAAGCACAGATTGCCGTCGGTGCGCCGGGGGGGGCCCGGGAGTACGATCACCTGAGCGACACCGGGAACGTGAAACTCAGCAGGGACGGCAGGCTCCACGGTCGGGTTAAGATTAAGGACGGGGACGAGAGCACCTTCATCGCCGAGAGGGCGGGCGAGCCCGCCGTGCCGGTCCCGGATCCTCCGAGCTACCGAGACAAGTGGGGATCAAGACGGCGCCGGTGATCCCACAACCGACGCCATCACGTCACCTCAGTAGACTGCAAGGGTCGCACGGCGGCTTGCCGGGAACACCGCCGGATAGCGCATCCCGGCGGTTGTGGCTCCGGGTCGCCGACTTCTCGCCATCATCATGGCGGCGGCACAGGAAGGGCCGTGAGATTACTTCGCTAGAGTAGTCTGCGAACGGCGGGCGGCGTGGCGATGACGCACGGTGGTCATCAGATCCCGATCGAGCTTAGGCCGTTTCCATCGGCGGGTCTGAGCCGACTCGGCGGCCAGCTCCTCCATGAAACGCAGGAAGGTGAAGGTCTTGTTGACAATGTGGATCATCACGGGTTTCATTTCTTCATCCGAGATTCGCGCCAGTCGGGTCCAGGGAATCTCGCCGTTGGGCGTGACCACTTTCATGTCGCTGTAATCGCCTGTCCGGGACGAGGGGAAAATACCGGCGTGCAGGTCCTCAAGTGAATTGCGGACGCACACTTCGACCAGAGACTGGGCGATCTTTTCGAGAGCACGGAGCTGGGCTCGGGTCGTCTGGGAGTCGGTCATCAGATTGTCTCAACAGTGGGTTAAATCGCCGGCGGGTCGGAATTTTGATTGGCCAGTCTTGCCCCGGGGATTCTGGCTTCTCCAGTTGCATGCTCCGGCCATTGCAGGAGCGCTTCGTATAACACCCGATCGCTGCGCATTTCCTTGAAGATTCGGAGCACATTCGCCGCGAGCGGTTGCAGCTCGTGCAGCGTTCGCCGGCAGCCGTCAGCGTCAATCAATCCCCGCAGTTGCAGAAACCGCATCCAGGTCGGGACGGATTCCAGTAGCGCAACCGCTGGGTAAAGCTGGACATTGAACTGATCCAGCAAGCCCGCCATGTATCTATCCAGTCTTTCGTAGTCGGGGCACAACAGATGGTCGTAGGGTTTGAACTTCTTTATCGGGCCGTGTTTGCGCCCGGAAGCTCGGAGCGCGGTATCGAGCATGCTCTCGCGGTACTCAAGTTCGCCCGCCTGGCGCCGGGCGATGAACGTGTAGATCTCGCCCCGCGCCAATTCGGCCCGGGAATACGGCTTACCCTCGAAGCGATGCGCGTGGCCGACGAATTGTAGAGTTAGATTGAGAAGATTCCGGGCGCCCGTATCCGGTTGATCGGCAGTCTCCCTCCCGTCTCCGTCGTCATCTTCGTCTTCGTCCCACGTGCGTCGCGAACGGCGCTTACGCGGCTGAAGTTTGAAATCATCCTCAATCCACCGCCGTTCCAAATACCCGGCCTGCCAGGTCACTATCTCTGCCGTTCGCTCGAGGTCAATGTTCGCGCCCCAAAAGAACCTGATCTGCTCCAACAAGGCCGGATCGTTTCCTGCCAGCGCCGGGGTATGCTCGATAGAGTTCAAGATTACGTATTGAATCGCCCGATCGGCGAACGCCTGTCGGGCCCACGGTAGAATCTCTTCGGAGTCCCGGATATTCGGCCACACCAGACGCATCGCCGGGATAAGGGTGCGCATATTGCCGTGATAGGCCAACTGCGATTCCGTTCGGTGCCAGACTTCAAACTTTTTTTCGGCTCGCGCCGCCAGCTCGAGGGTGTACTCATGTACCCGCTCGGGCCGCCGCATCGCTATCGCGTTCGCAATGCGATTTTCCAGAAGAAAGCCCGCTTCCTCTTCGTGGACGTCGGGGACCGCGGTGCGCAAACGTTCCACCCACTCGTCGTACCGATCGCGCTCGTCGCATTCGACGGCTTGATAGAAAAGTTCATTGAGCATCGTATACGCCATTTCGCCGTCCATCAGGAGCGGTTCATTCAGCGTCCGCTCGAACAGCTCGATACGCTTTTCGTAATCCGCCGCCTTGAACTCCTCGTAGCGTGCATTCCACGCTTCAATCCACGGGTCCGCTGGGGACTCGGGCCTGCCTTTGCGTTTCGATGTTTCCGGTTCGGTGCTTGCCTTCGCCACAGCTTCCCTGCGCTTTGTCTCATCGTTTTTGAGAAGGCAACACTTCTTGTATTTCTGTCCGCTGCCGCATGAGCAGGGATCGTTCCTGCCGACCCGGGCAGCGTTCATCGCTTCCTCGGACGCAAGGATTTCGCCGCCCATTCGGCCCACTTCGGACAGTGCGTTTTCAGGAATTCTGTCATGCGGTCCACGGGTGGCGGCTGTCCGAATAGTTTCTTCCAATCATCGAGCACCGATCCAAAGTACTCGCCCGGCGCATCGACAGCCAATTCCTTGAACTCAGAAGAGGATTCCTCATCGAAATCGTAAATGCCCTTCAGGATTCCCTGACAGGCCAAGTCCGCTTCGCGCAACATCGACAACCGCTGGTACTTGCCGACTTCATCCCGGAATGGCTGCAATGCTTCCTCGAACATTTCCCAGGCCGCTTCGCTGGGTTCCACATATTCATCGCGGTTGCTCCCCGATCTGTCCCATATGTGCTCGACGTCCAGGGAATCCAGCTCCATCACCACATTCGCCGCGATCGCGTCCATCTCGACACTGCTGAAACGTTCTTTGGCGATCGCCTCGATCTCTCGCCCAAGACTTCGATTGCGCGCCGTCAGAACCTTGAGAATCGCGAGTGCATCGTCGCCCGTGATCGATTCAAGAACGTTGGGTTTGGATCCCGGATTGCCGCTTTGTTTTGAGACCGCCTTTTTTGCCCGCTTCGCCATAGACTCTCCCATTCAAAGTTCCCGCCGGCCGACGGCTAATTGCACGCATAGTATCGTCCCCTGCACGCGGGCCACCGGACTCCTTACAATAATTCCGAGGCCCCTCGCTTCCGGGAATGCGGGCGGCTTTCGGGAACATCAGGGAGACCGGCGAGGAAGATGGCTACCGGCAAGTCGTTTACGTAGCCCTCGAGCACAAACTCATTCCAGAAGTCGGGCGTTGGGCCGTGCTTCATGTGACGTGCGTAGGCCTCAATGCGTGCCTGCGGCGACGCCTGGGGTAGTACGCGGCACCAATACGCCTTCCACTCCGGTAGCCCCGGCTGCAGCAGAATATACGGAGTCGTGAATACGACGTGCTCCACGACTCCTGGGACTGGCGGCGGCAGCACTCTGGCATACCAAAGCTCGCCCTTCCGGCCGCAGTAGCCGGCGGGAACGATTGCGCGGCAGACGGCGTCGGTGACAAGCTCGCGCAGAACGACGAGGTTACTCTCGACGCCCTCGTTGAGAAAGACGCCCATTCTCGATCGCTGCATCAACCGGATAAGACGCAGCAGCTCTTTGTGCATGCCGAACGCTGCACCCACTTCCAGAATAACGGTGCCGATGGATTCTTCGGCGTGTCCTATGCAAACGTCAAAAAAGGCCCAGGAAGTGAAGTACGACGCCGTGAGCGGACTCATCGGCGGTCCCGAAGGCATGTAAAGATCCTCAGCCTCGGAGACAATCTCAACAAACGGCTGCATTTCATCGAGCTCGGTGAGCTGTTCCGACATCACCGATACCTGGTTCTGCGCGTAGACGTAGGGCGCGTGTGCCGGATGAAACTCCTTTAAGCGCTCTTCGGTCACAACCGTATTCTGCAATTTCTCGGTCGCAGTTCGGCCGGCCACGACGTCTTTGATGTTGACGAGCTTACCGCGCGTCTTCCGCTTCATCCTGGCGATCAGCCGGCCGGCGATGGGGGCTGTGCTCATTTGCTCTACATCCTTAGGGTGGGTAGATATCATATCATCGCCTATATCAGCGGGCGTGGCGTCATTCGTGGATCTCCTCGATCCTGCAGCCCGCGGCCTCGACAAAGCGTAATACGACTGCACATTGGCTGACCGGGTATTCCAAAACTCGAGATCATGGAAGGTAAAGGCATCCAGGAGCGCGAGCAACCCGCGGCCATTGCCCATACGCTGCCGCTTCGGGCAGAGCCCTATGTCTCGGAACGCGGCCTACATCCCTTCTTTGACAATCTCGTCGCCGAAGGATGGTTTCGCAATGCGCAGGCGCGCGCGCTTGGCATCGATCCCGGCAGCCGCTTTGCGCTGCTGCTCGGCTTCGGTCATGATCTGGCTGGCGCGGTTTCGGTTGAAGACCCGGAACCTGCGGAACACAAACAGCTTGACCATGCTGACGAAGCAACCATCGCTGCGCTGCTGGGCAGGGCTTCTCTCTCCGGCATCCAACGCAAGCTGCTCGTCGTTCGAGACGGCAAAAGCTATCGCCCGGTCGGGCCGGACGAACTCAGCACACACATTGCAAAACTCCCCTCCGGCAATCTCACGCGTCTGCTGGAGCTGGAGTATCTGACCACGCTCGCGGTGCGCATGCTTCTGCCCGGTGAAGAGACCGTTCATATGGACATCGTTCACTTGCCATCGATCAAAGAGGATCCGCTGATTATCCCGCGCTTTGATCGCACAAGCACAGGGAAGCGCGTCCATTTCGAAGAGTTCAACCAGCTCCTCGGCAAATATTCCGGCGACGACAAATACGCAGGTGCCTACGAAGACCTCGGGCAGTTCATCCTGCGCACGCCCTCATGCATTCCCGCCGAGGCGGACCGCCTGCTGCGCCGGATTCTCGCGTGCCTCCTCGTCGGCAACACAGATGCACATTTCAAGAACTTCGCGATGTTCCACGCGCGTGACGGGCTGCGACTGACACCCGCTTACGACCTCGTTGCCGCGTCCTTCTATCCCGAATACCAATCGATCGCTTTGAGCGTCGCCGGGGTAGGAAATATGGCGATTGGATCGCTGCAAGCCAAACATCTCCTGCGTATGGCGCAGGGTTTCGGCGTAAACGAAGACGCGCTTGTCAGCGCGGTGGGGCAACTGGGCAAACGTCTGCCGACGGCTTTGGCGGCGCTGGAGAAATCGGATATTGGTCCGAAGCCCTTACGGGCAAGTTTGCAAGAGAGGATGGAGAAAAGATGGAACGGCAGTTTCGCATCAACTGGCCCGCTATTGTCGAAGAAGCGAAGCAAAGGCGCAAAAGCCAAAGGCTGACGCAACAGCGACTCGGTGAGTTGGCGGGTGTCAGCACGCCGACAATCTCGCGCTTCGAGAGCGGCGAGCGGGACATTCAATTGTCTACGGTCACAAATATCCTGGGAGTGCTCGGTTTGCTTGATGAACGCGTTCTTGTTTTTCCGGACGCCCGTGCACACTATGATCCAACGCGCATGGTTGTACTTTTCAAAGGTCAAGACGGAGACAAGACCATTCCTTGTGCAATAAGCCGCGAAGCGCTCGACGATCACTTCGACGGCGACAACAAAGACACACTCAAAGTCTTCAAGGCCAGCCGCGAGCGCATCGAGCATGAAGCCCGGCGGAGGTATTTGGCGGACCTCGTGGAATCTGATGGTTCCGTGCTGATCAAGACAATGGATCTGTAGCGCAGTCGCGGTATTGAGGCTTGGCAATTGGCAATTTCGCCTAGGTTCTTGATTGAATGGTGCGCCCGGGGAGATTCGAACTCCCGGCCTCCTGGTTCGTAGTTAGAATAACACCCCACTACTGAGCACTCCGGACTACACTGGGGTACGCCATTTCAATGGCTTATTTGCAGTGGTTTTCTTTGTTGCGGGAGTTCTCTACCGGAGGTACGATCGCGCCTGGTAACTTTCTGGTCACTCAACGGACTGCCGGCCGATGCAAACAAAACTCCTGCGCCAAGACACCATCCGGCCCCTACCCTACCTAGGCTCCCAGAATGGTCAATGCATCTACTGGGATGAGCAGCTGGCCGGCTTCGGAGTACGGGTGTATCCGACTGGACGCCGGACCTACGTCTGCTCG
>Ga0137362_10003338_pt1 | contig 10718 bp, 8 predicted proteins | sample MadtaG_2_FD_104801 | JGI IMG/M metagenome (GOLD analysis project Ga0137362, IMG submission 104801) | Vadose zone soil microbial communities from Angelo Coast Range Reserve, California, USA - Mad1_100_16 metaG | ecosystem: Environmental > Terrestrial > Soil > Vadose zone | place: USA: California... | reverse complement strand
GCGGCGCGCAGCCCGTCTCGCTCTTCGGCATCAAGTATCACCAGAACGCCGCGACCACCGGCACCTGGCTCAACCTCAACCGCGCCACCTATCCGGTGCAGTTGCAGACGCCACGCGTCAACGCCGGAAATGCGGCTCTCACGCCCTCCAACGTACGCCTGGCCATCAACAAGGTGCGCAAGTCGCTGGGCATCAACCACGTCGCCAAGCTCATCGCCTACATGGCCGTCGAGCAAGAACACGCCTGGGAAAATCTGGGCATCACCGTCAGCCAAATCATCAAGGAAGGCGGCAACAGCGACGGCAACGATTTGGATCTGCTCTTCAGCGGGCGCAAGACGATGAGCGGGATCCCGATCAAGTCCAGCGTGAACGCCGACCAGACCCGCGTGGATTTCCTCGATCTGTCGCACTGGGGCCGCGCCGTGCTGAAGGACATCGACTTCTACGAAGTCAACGGCAACACCGTGTTCCCCATTTACGGCGCCAGCGGCGGCCTCGCCGCGTCTTACATTTTTTATTTTGATTTAGCCATGCAAATCTGGGACGACAGTCCCAGAACTGGCGCTTTCATCGATACGCTCGCAAGACCCTCCGGTTACTGAGCGTGTTGGGCTTTTCTGAGTCGGCGCAGATATTCCTTCGCCGTCAGAAAGTTTTTCCGTTGGTTGCAGGGGAGGCAAGCTGGGACGATGTTATCAATCCAATTTGTGCCTCCCCGGCCCAGCGGGATGACGTGATCAGCCGATGCAGTTTTGCGGGTAAGCTTTGCACCGCAATAGGAACAACGGTATTTATATTCGGCCAGCAGTTCGAGCCACTCGTCCCGCGTGTATTTTCCTGGAGCTCCTTTCCGCTTGGCAACCGCGGAATGGTGCTCGATTCGTTTTCTCTCCCAGTTTTTCCAGTAGTAGCGGCGTGCTGCCGCGCGTAACCTAGCGAGATTTCGCCGCCGGTAGTCCCGACGCCTGGCGTTATAGACATCGCCCATGCGCGCCCGCCTGGCACGCAAGAGAGGGTTAGTGCGAGCGCGATGTTTGCGACGCCACCTGCGCTGGTAGGCGTTCCATTTGGCGAGGTTTCTGCGGCGCCAGCGATAAGTTGCAGCCTTTTGGCGTTCCGGATGGCGGGCACGCCATCGACGGCAGGCTGCGGCAAGCTTGTCGCGATTCTTTTTCGCCCAGCGCTGCTGCGGAGTCTCGACCCTCTTTTTCACGCGCAAGATATTACCTGATTCATTCCACGCAGGGCTGGCTGGCTTCCACGATATTGGCTTAGCAATGAGACGAACGTTCGCCGCCGGAGCAATCCTCTTGCTCGGCGGCACTATTGCTGCGCGCGGCAAGACGGAGTCGCTGGTCTTCGTGTTTCTTCGCGTGGACCACCAGCAGGACGTCGCTATTCTCCGACCGATGATTGCGCCAGATATCGGCGTGCAGCTTGATTCCGGGCCGCGACAGCTCGCTCCTGGCACGGTGCTCACGTGCGAAATGGTTGCGCGTCAGCACGACGCCATCGTCGAAGGCCAACTCGGCAAAGTCAGCGAACTCGTGCTCGATTGCAAGGAACACAAATTCATCGTGAAGACGCTGGATTTTGCTCCCAACAGAAAGTGAAGAAGGGTCCGTTGTAGTGGCACAGCATGCTGCGCCACTACAAGGACGCCCCCCCGATGATTTCGATTTTGCGCGAAACGCACGATACGCCGGAGACGGTCGCGCGGAGCCTGGAGTTGGCCGGCGGCAGCAATCGCTTTCGCGAGCCGAACTATCGGGCCGTCTGGGGATGGAATCGGCTGGCGTGGATTGGCGGAAAATTTGAGGAGCGCAACCCGGCGACCGGTTCGCTGCTTCGTGAAGTCGTCGAGCTGCGCCAGGAACCGAAGTATCCGGCGGTCAATCGCTGGCACATCGAGAAGTGGCTGCCGCCGGAAACCTACGGCTCGCCGCGCGCCTGGTTGGCCCAGACGATCGAGGTTGAGGGCGGCCGCAGCATCCCGGCGCTCGGTCCGTATCCCGCGCGCGGCGAGTACGAGCATTGCTTCACGCTCGAAGGTCCGCGCGGCGAATTCGTGCAGCTCACCCCGACGGTCGCGGAGCACATCGCGCGCGCCATCGAATGGTCGCGCCGCCACCCGCGTTCAGCAGGGAAGCGCGAGCTGTACGATCGCGAGCAGCGGCAAGAGCGCGCCTACGACGCCTGGGCGTACGACTTACTCGACGACGCCGTCCCCGCCTTTCACAGACAACCATTCGTCAGGGTCGCTTGAAAACAAGAGGTCTGGCAATGATGAATCGAGTCGAACTCTGGCTAAAGGGTCTGCTGGCCGCGGCCATCAGCGGCGCAGCCGGCGGCGTGCTCACGGGATTTGCCGCTGTGGGCATCGATCCGCAGCATTTCAATCTGCAAGCCGGAATCGGCGCGACGTTGCGCATCGGCGCCGCCGCAGCGCTGATCAACGCCGTCATCGGTGTTGCCGCGTACCTACAGAAGTCGCCACTGCCTTCCGGAGATTAGAACATGCCAGTCGTTGGTTCATCTGCATACAACACCGCGGGGCAAATTACTTCGCTGGTGCGCTCGTTGCTGAACGATGCGCAGGGCAACCTGTTCACCGACACGGTGCTGCTACCCTATGCGAACTCCGCGTACCGCAAGGCGCAGCGCGCCCTCAGCAATGCCGGCGCCGGCGGATTCATCCAGGATGATGTGCTGTTGGTGGTGCCGGCGGTGTCGCAGGTCGACACTTCGCTGCAAGTCTCCATCACCGACGCCACCGCGCCGCCCAACCAGCTCCCGACCGATCTGCTCGTGCCGGTAAAAATTTGCGAGCGCGCCAACGGCTCCTCCGACGACTTCGTCGAGATGGTGGACCTCTCGCAGCACGGCGGCTTGCCGTCGCGCGCGCAGGGACTGACCCTCAGCGTCTGGGAATGGCGCGCCGACGGAGTCTATTTCCTCGGCGCCACGCAGGACACGCAGATTCGCCTCCGCTACCTGAAAGCGTATCCCGATCTCAGCGACGCGACTTCGCCGGTGCTGGTGCGCAATGCGCAGGAAGCCCTCGCGTATGCCACCGCCGCGCTGGCCGGCTGGGCGCGCGGCAGCCCGCTCGCGGAAAAGTGGGACGAAGCCGCCAGCGACGCGCTCGAAGATCTTGTCGCCGCCGCGGTGCGCCGCGAGCAGCAGTCCGCACGCCGCCGCCGGCCGTTTTCCGCGCGCAGCGGCTACACCCCGTTTTAGCGCCCTGTAGCTCAAATTACCTTGAGCGCTGACCTTGACACCGTGCTGAGTGCTTGATTGAATCGCCCTTGCGCATTCGCCTCCGCGATGCCTGAGGAGCTTTGGGCGCTTTCACAAAGCGCTGGCCATTTTTGATAGCAACGATTCTGTTGCTTGCGCCCTCGCTCGCCTGCTCCCAGGACAGAGGGTTGGCGACCGGAGCCGGGAAGAAGAAAGCGTCGGCTGCGCCCTCTGAACAATCGAGCACCAAGCCGGACGTGGCTCTCAGCGGACAAATGTCCCGGGAGACCGCGGGGCCCGGCGAGGTCATCCGCTTCTGGATCACTATCGAAAACCGGACCAGCCAACCGTTGGAAAAGATTTGGCTCGAGCACCTGGATGTGCCGGGCTTTGCGATTGTGCGCCGCTGTTGGAGTGACGGCCAGACCGATCCCGCGTGTTATGCAAAGAGCGAAAGTATCGCCGCGCCAGTGGCAACTTGCGCGCCAAGCGGCCAGCAACTCAACGCAAGCGAGCTGTGCGAGTTGCTCGCCCCGAAACAAACACTAACAGTTTGGGGCGACGTGCAATTTGTAGGCTCCGCGCCGCGCGGCGGGGATTTCGCCGTCGTGCGCTGGACGACAGGAAGTTCCACTTCGCGAGCAGTCGTGCCATTGGGCCAAGTGGAGAGCTTCGGCAGGCTCCGGTCTCTATGGGAAGCCGTCACCGGCGAGTGGCAGATCGGCATCCCGGTCTGGCTGGGGATTTTTAGCGGCCTTTATGTGCTTTGGAAAAGCTGGCGCGAGGGCAAAGCCCGAAAGCAAGCAACGGAGTTCGCGCAACGAACGCGCACCTGGAATCTGCTGCTGCTGAAGGTTCACCGGCTGGCGTTTCAGCACTACATGCCCATCGTCAGCACGGTTCAGGGCGTGCTTCTGTATTTCCAAAGATTGCGTATTAAAGAGGGCAATGCCGAAGAGAATCTGCTCGGCGCATTCTGCTACGTGCTGCGCTTTCATTGGCGGGTGCGCAAAATGAAGCGCAGCGGGGCAAGCTGGTACTTCAAGGAGCTGACCGCGGAAGAATTAGTGGTAACGCTGGTTCAGACCCACAGGCGGAGTTTGGGTCTATCGGATATAAAACGCCAGGCGGCATTGGACGAATTCCTGGAAGACATTGCAGAAGATACAACCGTCGCCGAAATGCTGGAGTTCTTGCGAGACACCTCGGAAGCCCAGGCAAAATTTTGGGACGAATTTCGCGAGTGGATGGCGGGAATCGAGGTTCGCCAGGACGGGGCGTTGCTGAGCGCCTTAACCAAGATCATTACCTATGAGACGAACCGCCCGTACTACTACTGGTATGAAGAACTGCGCGCCATCGACTGGACAAATGACGAGCTAAAGAAGATTCGGGAAGTAGCGGCGGCAAGCGAGGGCGAGCAGAAGGGGATTACCGGGCGGGTGGAAATGTATCTGAAACGTGCTTCGCGGGATCAGACTCTAAAATGAAGCAATGGCAGGTACTTACAGGGATGATCTCTTACCTTACTCCGGGACCCATTGGTGTTGCCATTCTGACCTCCCAACCTCAATCCGACTAGCCGAAGTATAGCACAAAAGGCCGATTAATCAAGGCTTTTCATACATCGCGAGCGGCCTTTCGCTGGAAAGCCGCGCCATTTCGCTAGCGTGTCGCCCGGTTTTGTGGCGCCACGTGATTAGATGCTCGTGGCGCTGTAAATGTTCCTAAATTGAAGAAGGAGCACCCATGCCCATTACCATTTCGCTTTCGCCGCTGAACGTCGATTCTTCGGCCAACAATTTCGCATACGCCATTGCCACGCTGACGTTTTCTGGGAATTACCCGACGGGCGGGGACACGCTGGATTTCACCACCGTGGCGGACAAGCTGCCTTCCACGCAACTCGTCCAGGTCTTCGCCGAAAGCCAGAACGGCAACAGCGGCTACTACGTGGCGATTGCCGGCGCGGCGCTGAACAACTGGAAGCTGAAAGCGTTCAACGGCGGCGGCACGGAAATCACCGCGGGAGCGTATCCCGCCAGCGTAACCTCTGACGTAGTGCAGCTCGCCATCACCGCCCGCAAACTGCTGTAAGCGCGCTTCCGACTGCTCGGTAGGAACTAGCGCAACACGTAGACGTTTCCTTGATAGAACAGCTTCTTTGGGTCTGGTCGACCGCTGCCGCCCATACTCCCATCTTTTCTGAGGTATTGATGAACAATCGCAACCTGCCTGCCTTGGGAGTCCAAGTATGCTACGATTTGACTAAGCGTACCGGGGGGTTCACCCGACCGCTTCTGTGGAGGCGCTTCTGACTACACCTTTTCGAGGAGCGTCCCCTGTTTGGCGAGCTCCCAATAGCCGCTTTCGTTGAAGATTTTCCCCAGTCTTTCGGCTGGCACATTGATTCGACGTGGGTTCGCCATGAATCAGACAACAGTCCTTGAACTGCAGACTCACCTATCGCGATACCTGAGCAATGCAACTACGCTTGAGGACTTTAGAGATTGGTTTGACGACGAGACTTGGGGGCTTGCCGCAGAACCGGACTCGCCCGCTCGGCAAATCGCCGGCGAAATCGAATTGCGCATCGCGGAATTCACCAATGGCCACCTCACGGAGGAGGAATTGCGAGCAATGCTTCAACCCCTTCTTCAGCGTGAACCTGCGGTGAAGAGGAGTTAACGTTTCAGCTTCAGTTGGCCTTTGAACTGATGCCCGACTAAATCCCGCAGGCGAACGATATCGTCAGGCGAAGACATAGACTTTTTGGGAACCACCATTCCGAAAATCGGTGACAGAAAGAACAGGAAGGAGCGCCGAGTCTCCAAAATCCTGGAAAATGCGTTCCAACGAAAGCTACAGGTCATGGCCTCAGAATGCATTTCAAACCCGGACCCCAATACGGAATACTTCCGAGGTTGTTGAAGAGCCGAGCCGTGGCGAAACATTAGCCGCACCCACATTCGGCGAACAAAGAAAATGCCAAGGAACGCAAGGAGCGAGACGCCGGAATACATGGCGACCGCGCTCGTATTTTCCTTCCCAAGACCGTCGTTAAAAATTTCTGCCACGGCGAAGTAGGCGTACAGCAATCCGATCAGAACCAGGATCCAATCAAGATACCTGAGATTGGATCCCCTCCTTAAATCATAAAAATCGGAAACAGCCGGGTTTACATCAACTCGTACCACGCTAGTGTCTTCCATGTTCGTCAGACTAGCACGCACCGTACAACATTAAACGCTTGGCACAACGCCGCTGAACTGAAAAGGTAATGGAATGATACGATCGAAAATCGCGATGGGGATTATGTGGGCACTGCTGACACGCCTCGGCGTGCTGACGCTGGCTCTGCAGGTGTGGCCGGGGATGGTCGCGCCGGCGCATGCGCAGGGCTCGCGCAAGGACGACATTGTTTTCAATTCGCGCGGCATCCCGCTGGCGGGAGCCACCATTCGCGTTTGCGTCATGCCTGCCTCCGGCCAGCCGTGTACGCCGCTGGCGCAAATCTACTCCGACGCCGCGCTCACGCAAGCGCTGGCCAATCCCACCACCACCGACGGCCTGGGCAACTATTTCTTCTACGCCGCCCCGGGAAAATACGAAATCGAAGTCTCCGGCCCAGGCATCACCACCAAGCAGCTCGCCAATGTCATTTTGCCCAACGATCCGTCTTCGCCGACGTTCAGCAGCGTCAACAGCAGCGGAGCCATCAGCGCCTTCTCGCTGAACCTTACCGGCAATCTCACGGTGAGCGGAAACACCACGGTGGTCGGCAATCTGGCCAGCGGCACGCTCAATCTGACCAACCAGAGCACGCCGCCAGGCACCGCGGGTGCGGGTACCGTAAATCTCTACACCAAAACCACCGACAAGCGCCTGTACTACAAGGACGACACCGGTGCGGAGATCGGTCCCATCGCCAGCGGCAGCGGCGCGCAGACCAATGTGCCCAACACGTTTACCGCGCAACAAAATTTCGACGCCAACTTCGAGGCCAAAGGACCGAATCCGTATTTTAGCCTGGCGCGCTACGGCGGCTACGGCAGCGGAACGAATCCGCCGCCGTCCACCACGGGAAGCATCAACTCCAGCAGCACGAATCTAACACTCGCTAGCGCGCAGGACTTTGCGAACGGGCAGGGCATTGTCATCCACAAAGCAGGCGCCGCCACCACGCTGACCACGCCGGCAACGCCAACCGTCACGCCCACCTATCTTCTGAACGGCACCGCCACCTATACCTATCAGGCGGTCGCGGAAGATCGCCAGGGCGGCCTCACTGCGGCCGGCCCTGTTGGGCAGACCGCTACGGGAGCGTCTATCCTCGGCGCCAACAACATCACCTTCAGCAGTTGCGTGCGCACCAACGGAGTCGCCATCTATACCTCCGCCGCGCCGCACAACTTGCAGTCCGGCGCGCAGGTCAATATTTCCGGCTTCAGCGGCGGCGTATTCAGCAGTTGCAACGGCGTCAAAACCATCGCCTCCGTCACCTCGACCACCTTCACCACCAACGACGGCACGCTCGCCAACGAAACCAACACTACCGGAACGCCCGCGGTCACGGTCATTGCCTGCAACACATTGACGTTTCCGTCCGGCACCTTCAGCGGCATCAACACCATCCGTTACTGGATCTACCGCAACGGCGCGCTCGCCGGGGTTGCCGTGGGCATCGATCCGTGGTTTCAGGATTGCGGCAGCAACGTGAACAGCGTGCCCAGCTACGTGCCCAGCACACCGCCGGGCAGCGCGCAGCCCGGCTATTTGGCGACCACCATTGTTTCTGGCGCGGGCACCACCAGCTTGACGCTGGCCAACGCCGCCGCCGCAACCGTCTCCAACGCCACGGTACTGCACGACAACTCCGTGAATCTGAAAGCCGCCATTCAGGCCGCCTACAATACGGGTGGCGGCGCGGTGTACATCTCTAATGGCATGTTCTACGTGCCCTTCAACGCTACGTTGGATTTGACCAACGGCTTGACCAACACTTTTTCCTACAGCGTTAAAATCCATTCCAACGACGATTTTGTCCTTATCAATCAGCCTTGGATTCTGCACAGCGCCATGGACATTGAGGGCGAACCGCATCAAACCACCCAATTTTCCTACGTCAACGGCACGCAATTCCTGGGCACCGCCAATCCCATGTTTTTGATTCCCGAGGTAAATGGCGTCAATGGCGTGCACTTCAACCGCGTGCTGCTGGCCGCGGGAGGCATTCAGCAAACCGCCATTCTCACCGATTCCGGAACCGACGGCGGCGGGACCAACGGCCTCGTTCTGGATGACATCGACATCAACGGGAACAACGGTGCCGGACGTCCTCTGGTATTCAAAGGCGGTTTCGACTATTTCATCAATCGCGGCAACTGCCAGAATGGCGCGAGCACTTTCACCGGCACTTCTTGCCTGCAACTGACCAACGTTAGTCCGGCGGTCTCTACCACCAATCCTTCCCAGGTCCCCTGGCGCTTGAAAGTGAACGGCTTGTACTTTTCCGGCGGCGCCGTTTCCATCGATTGTCTTCCCAACGGCCTGGGCGTCGCGCCTTTTGATTTTGAGTTTGATACCACCATCTTTGAAAACCCCGTGGCGCCGTACGTCCGCTTCAATTGTCCGACCGGCACCTTCAATGTCGTTAACTTCCGCGACGTCGTCGAGGCCGATTCCGTCGTGGGCCTGGGCACCGCCGCGGTCGACGCGCAAAACGGCGGCAATATCATTTCCTTTTCCTGGACCGGCGGCTCGATGAACAGCGCCAATCAGCCTTTCCTGATTGCTCCCACAACCGCTCCGCAGGCCAACGGATTAATCATCAACGGCCCTTTCGCCAATCCCGGAAATGCCAGCTATATGAGTCTGAACGGCCTGGGAATTGCCAGCAATAGCACGCTCTCCACCGGAGGCAATGGGCGCCTCGTTTATGCCATGCCGGTTCCCGCGGCGCCTTTATTGGCGGTCAGCGCCGGCGGCAGCGTCCCGCTCGGCAGCGTTCCGTATCAGATCCAGTGGGTGGACGCGGATGGAGACTACAGCGTCGTCAGTCCCAGCGTCACGGCGATCGTCACTTCTGGCAACCAAACCGTTACTTTGACGCCCCCAACCGCGCCCGCCGGCGCGATTGGCTACGTTCCTTATCGCAACACGGTCAGGGCCAACTTTGGCGGTTGCTTTCTCTCCGCCGTTGTTCCCATCGGCCAAGCTTTCGTCGACACTTCCAGCTTCGCTTGCGGTCAGGTCGCTCCGGTGCCCTCGGCGGGCACCTCGATCGTCGGACCCAACGGTGTATCTGGGCCACAACTCCGGCTGACCAGTAATGGAAACGTGGCTTCCACGAATTTCCCAAGCGTGCTGACCGCCAATCGCACCTTGGCCATCCCCGATGTCAGCGGCTATCTTCCGGTGACCGGCTATCTCAACAGCGCTTACGACAACGCTAACCGTGCTAACGGGGCCATCGGCGCGAACTGGACGGTCACCAACAACGGCATCAACATCAGCTCCAATAATTTTGTGGGCACCGTTGGTGGCAACGACCTGGCCTACTGGAGCGCGAGTTTGTTTGGCCCTTCGCAGTTTGCTGAGGTCACCATCACGGCGCTGAACGGCACAACCGATTTTCCGGGCGTGGCCGTTTTGGTGTCCGGAAGCGGCGGTGCAACGCAGGGCTACGATTGCGTCGAGAACACCACGAATATTTTCCTGCAAAGGATCAGCGGCCTAAGTAACACCACGCTCACCAGCGCGGCCAGCACCGGCGCGATCGGCGACATCCTGCGGCTGGAGGCCGCGCCCGGTGGCGTGCTCACCTGCTACAAGAACGGCATCTCCACGCTCACCGCCACGGACACTACGTACACTTCCGGGCAGCCAGCACTGCTGTTGAACGGCAACGTGGCGACGTCGAAAAACTGGTCCGGCGGCAACTTGCATCCGCTTGCCCAACTCGATGTCGAGCAGGATTGGACCAGGACGCAGCACTTCACGCAGGGCATGGCTTTGGGCGGAGAGTCGCTGAGCGCCAGCCCGCGCGGCGAGCAAAACGTGTTTCTCCCGGGCGCGCTCACTTCCACCTGGACTGGTTCGACCTGGACTCCGGACAAGGCGGTCACTGTGACGCGCGTGCAAGTGCAAGCCAAAACCGCGCCGGGCGGCTGCAGTACCAACGCCGTTGTGCGGCTGACCGACGGCACTACACCGGTGAACCTCACCATCGCGGCCGCTGCCAACGACAGCGGCGCCATCGCGCAGAATTATGCCGCGGGCGCCTCGCTGACCATCGCCGTGCAAACCGCCGCCGCCGGCTGCGCCACCAGCCCCGCCGACGCCAACGTGGCAGTGCAATACCGCATGCAGTAGCTCGGGAACGAACCCGTATACCTTGCTGGAAACTTGAAAACGAAACTGGAAAGAGGTGTTGCTATGAGCACGCAAGCGCAGAGTCAGACAGACACGGTCGC
>Ga0137362_10003332_pt1 | contig 10725 bp, 10 predicted proteins | sample MadtaG_2_FD_104801 | JGI IMG/M metagenome (GOLD analysis project Ga0137362, IMG submission 104801) | Vadose zone soil microbial communities from Angelo Coast Range Reserve, California, USA - Mad1_100_16 metaG | ecosystem: Environmental > Terrestrial > Soil > Vadose zone | place: USA: California... | reverse complement strand
TCTAAGCAGTAAAGCCCACCGACCCCCAGGCCGACGAAAAAGCGCATGACCGCGAGATACACCCAGCCATTGTCCGGCGTGAAATACAGAAGTCCGGTCGCGATGGAGAAATTCAGCACCGTGCCGATAAAGACTTTGCGGCGACCGATGCGGTCGGCAAGCCAACCCCAGGCATAGGCGCCGATGATGGCGCCGATGCCGGAACTCATCAGCACGGTGGCCGATTGGCCGAAAGTGAGTTTCCACGGCCCGATCAGGAAGGCGAGTACGAAGCCGATCAGGAAATAGTCGAAAAATTCCAACGCGTCGCCGATGATGGCGGCCGCGAGGATCTTGATCTGGTTGGCGGTCAGACTCGTCCGTCGATCGAGTATCTCGAACATGGCGTTCCCCCGTGGCGCATGTTCATTTGAGCCGGACGACGCGCCTTCGCACCGACGATGTCTGAAAAGCTACCGCGTCAACGCCGCCAACGGAAGCAGGTATCTGCGTGCGGGTCCGACTTCCAGACCAGCGCGCTTCAATGGTGGACATCGATAAGCCCTCGGAACGCCGGTGGCGCCCCAAACTTTCGCCTGGTCATGGCGAACGACTCCTCGGTCCGGGAATGCAGGATTGCGTGGATCCAAGAAAACCGTATCGGCGTGGCTTTCGTTGCGCCGCCACAGGGTCCAAATCCGGACGAGTGAAGCCGGTGAAGCGGCTAGACATTCGCAAGCCGTCTCAAACGCATTTGTGATGAGGTTCCATCTGCCGGAGCCGCACAAATGCCAACAATGGGGTAAACTCTGCCACGCTACTGTCCACTCTGATAGAGGCCTGCGCCTCAGAGGGGCGCGGGTTGGCTATCTCGAACGAGGAGCAATCCGATGTGTGACTATAGTCTGCACGCTGTAGCAACGCGGCCCGCACGAGTTGGAGAAACGCTGATCACCACGACATTCCGCGGGACTTCGACGCGCGGTTTCGCCTCCGAAAGTGATCCCACTGTCGCGGTCTGCATGCTTCCCGGGACCGAGCTCGCCTTCGAAGACGATGTGAAATACGACAACAGGTGGATATGGAAGAGAGCCACCAACTTCCGTGTCGGCAAATTCGGTACGATCGATCCGGATGTTCCGCATCGTCATCATGATGCGATCGAATTTCCGGACGGAAGCAACGTGCTCGTGACGCATCTGTCCGAAGGACAGGGGGCAACCGTGCTGCAATTGCCCGTGACCCAATCGGTCGCGGAGCATGCGAAGTCGGCCACGAGCGCGGATACCCTGGCGCCGGTTTCGGTCGATTAAGACGAGCGGGTCCTCGCCAATTCTAGGTCGGGGATCCAGCGCCAGATGTTTCGAACAGTCTCGAGCGAACTAGCTACGCAGCGTTGTGCGTTTGTAGTCCGGTATCCTCGAGGGCTGGTTGGACGCGCCTGCGCCAGCGGAAAGCCGCTCAATGCGTTCCGCCGGAGCCGGACATCATGCGTTCCGCCGGAGCCGGACATCGGTGTTACGGTGTTACTCTGAGTGATCCGGGGAGCTTCAAATACTCTACGAGATTCGTCTCCAGACACATGGCCGGAGACGCATTGACATGCGCGACGCATGTTTCTATGCTCCTTGCATGGGAACGATGGTACAAATCCGCAATGTCCCAGATGCGTTGCATCGCCGGCTCAAGTCGCGTGCGGCGTTGGCAGGCATGTCGCTGTCCGACTATCTGCTGAGCGAGATTCGTCAGGTGGCGGAACGGCCGACGCTTGACGAGTTGCGGGCGCGGTTGCACAGCCGCACTGAAACGGCCCCTTCCGTCGCGCCGGCTGAAGCGGTTCGCGCCGAGCGCAATCACGCGTGATCGTCGTCGACGCCTCGGCTTTGCTTGAAGTCCTTCTCCGCACGCCAGCAGCGAAAGCCGTGGAAGATCGGCTGTTCGCCCCTCGCCAAACACTCCACGCGCCTCATTTGCTCGATGTCGAAGTCGCCCAGGTGATCCGGCGTTATGCCGCGAATGGGGAAATCGATAGCGAGCGGGGGCGTATGGCACTCACCGACCTGGCGGACCTGTCCCTGCGGCGATATCCGCACGATTTCCTTCTGCCGCGCATATGGGAGTTAAGGAACAATTTGACGGCCTATGACGCCGCCTATGTCGCCCTGGCCGAGGCGCTCGACACACCATTACTGACGCGCGACAGACGCTTGGCCGCAGCCGCCGGCCATCACGCGCAGATCGAACTGGTATAACTCCATCGGGCGTCGCAGCTACGCAGCGAACACGTCATACCGCCAGATAAGCCCGGATAACCCAGCGTGCCGTAGCGTAGAAGTGGCGGAAGGGGTGGGATTCGAACCCACGGTACCCTTGCAGGCACGCCGGTTTTCAAGACCGGTGCCTTAAACCACTCGGCCACCCTTCCAAACCAATGAGCTGTATAGCCGCTTGAGACAGACGGTTGAGGCCGCCTTGCTAGCCAAGCTCTTGGTGCGCTTGTTTATGGCAGCGATCGGGGCCACGTCAACGCGCCGTCAGGCTTCTGTGCTCACTTTCTGGCATGCCGCGACCGCGATTGTCGTGGCAGCAATCGTTGATTTACCATGTCGGCGCTCACCCCATTTCCGCCGTCTTCAGCCTGCGATATGGTTCCCGTTCGATGCGGTGGTGGGCTGCATCGGGAACGCGTAACCGCCGGGCGGGCTGAAATAGTTGTGCAGCCGGCGGAATGGTAATTGGGGCGTATGGGGATTCGGCGGCCAGAACAGACTATCGTGGTGGCGCGTGGTGCCATCGCTGTGGCGGCGTGCCTCCTTCTCGCCAATTGTGCCTCGTCCGACAAATTTGCCAGCCGGGTTGACCCCAAATACGGCGTCTCGAGCAGCCCCCGGGTGGTCGATTTCGGCGAACCCGTGCCGAAAGGGGGAGGGACCTATCGGGTCGGCAAACCCTATACGGTCGCCGGCCGGATTTACGTGCCCGAAGAAGACCCCAACTATCGCGAGGAAGGGTTGGCCTCCTGGTACGGCGACGATTTCCACGGTCGGCTGACCGCCAATGGCGAGATATTCGACATGGCCTCGCTGACCGCTGCCCATCCGACCCTTCCGTTGCCCTCCTATGCGCGCGTGACCAATCTCACGAACGGCAAATCGTTGATCGTCCGCGTCAACGACAGAGGTCCCTACCACGGCAACCGGCTCATCGATGTCTCGAACAAGGCAGCCGAATTGCTCCAATTCAAAAGCAGTGGCGTGGCGCGCGTGCGGGTCGAATATGTCGGCCGTGCGCCGCTCGAGGGTTCCGACGACCGTCAACTCACCGCCACGTTGCGCAGCGGCGTGCCCGCACCGTCGCCATCGGTCCGCCTCGCGTCCGCACATCCTTTCGTTCCGGAAATATCATCTCGTCCGATCCGGGGTGAGATTCCCTTGCCGGAAGGCCGGCCCTATTATCTCGGCAACGCGTCTGCAGACTTGGCCTCAATCAATGCGGCGTCGGAGATGTCCGCCTCAAGTCGCGCTCGCTCGACCGGCCGCATCGTCGAGAATGCGCGCGCCGTGTCGTATGAAAACGACGATCGTTACTCCCCCGACATCAGGCCGGTCAGCGCTTATGCGCCGATCGATCCGCGCGGGCCGAGCGAATTGTTGAGTGGCCGCGGGCTCTATTGAGCCGGAAACTATGATGATCGCGGCGCCGCATTCTCCTCGAGAAAAGCAATCAAAGCGTCGTTGACCTCTTCCGGCCGCTCCTGCTGACTCCAGTGACCGGCACCTTCGATGATGAGCTTTTGTCGCAAGTTCGGCAGAACCCGCTCCATCTCGGTGACGCGTTTGGCACCCATCAAGCCGGTAATGGCGGCATCCTTCGATCCGGCGATGAACAGCGACGGCTGGACGATTTGCGCACCCTGCCACGGCGCCGTCAGTTCCCAGTTCCGGTCGATGTTGCGGTACCAGTTTAGCCCGCCACGAAAGCCGGATTTTTTGTACGCCTCGGTGAAATAGGCGAGGTCGGCTTCGTCGAGCCAATTCGGTAACGGTCCGTTGACACTGACATCGCCGAGAAACCCCTTGCCGTCTTCGATGAAGAGGGAGGCGGAGGGATCGGAAAATCCCCGACCCAGCAAGGCGCGCATGGTCAAATCGACGTCGCGCTCGAATTCCCGTTCGGCGACCCCGGGCGTTTGAAAGTATTGCCAATAGAAATTGGTGATGCCGCTTTCGCGCAATGTGTCGAGCGGCCGTCCGCGCCCTCGAAACGGTGGCGGAATGCTGAGGCCGGCAACGGCTGTGAAAATGTCGGGACGGAACATCGCGGCATGCCACGCCACCGGCGCACCCCAGTCGTGGCCTATAATGGTGGCACGCTTTTCGCCGAGCGCGCTCACCAAGCCGACCATGTCGCCCACCTGGTCGAAGATGCTGTAGGCGCCGACGTCTGCGGGCGCGCTGGTTCGGCCAAAACCGCGCATGTCCGGTGCCACCACATGGAAGCCGGCGGCCGCAATCGCCGGGATTTGATGCCGCCAGGAATAGGACAGTTCGGGCCAGCCGTGGCACAGCACCACGAGCGGACCCTCGCCCTGTTCGAGCAAGAAGATTTCGATCCCGTTGGCGGAAATGGTGCGCGAAGACGGCATCGTTTTCCACCTGTTATCAAAGATTTTGTTCGGGAACGAGACGGGCCACGATAGGGTTGTTTCGTTGGTGCCGCAACCGCGCCGGCTTTCTCGGCGACCGGCAAAACCAACGTTGTTTGCGGTACTTGCAACTGTTAGAACGCCGGCTCAGGGTATCGCCGATGGCATTCGAATTATCACACTCCCGCAAATCCCCCGTCGCAACAAGACGGGCTTGGCAGGGCCTGATTGCGGCTCTCGTCGCGATGGCGTTGGGGTGGAGCGGCATGGTTTTCGCCGCGAACAACAGCGTACAGGGCGCCAAGAAAGACGAGGGCGGATTTGACGGCGACGCGCCGACGGCGATCCTGATCGAAGCTTCAAGCGGCAGCGTGCTGTTCGAGAAGAACGCCGACGAATTGAGGGCGCCCTCCAGCATGATGAAGCTGATGACCGCGGAGGTGGTCTTCCATGCCATCAAGCAGGGCGAGGTCAAACTGACCGACGAATATCACGTCAGCGAAAACGCCTGGCGCAAGGGTGGCGCGCCGGCGGGCGGTTCGACGATGTTTGCGGCGATCCACAGCAAGATTTCGGTCGACGATCTCCTGCACGGCGCCATCATTCAGAGCGGCAACGACGCTTGCATGGTGCTGGCGGAAGGCATTGCCGGCAATGAGCGCATGTTTGCCGAGATCATGACCAAGCAGGCACGCGCGCTTGGGATGACGCAATCGACCTTTGCCAATTCGAACGGGCTGCCCGATCCCGGCAACAAGATGACGGTGCGTGAATTGGCGAAACTCGCGCGCCACATCATTCTGACCTATCCCGAATTTTACAAATTATTCAGCGAGCGGGAATTCACCTGGAACAAGATCCGGCAGCAGAACCGCAATCCGTTGCTGACATCGCTCGAGGGCGCCGATGGATTGAAGACCGGATTTACCAAGGAGGGCGGTTACGGCATGGTCGGATCGGCCGTTCGTAACGGGCTGCGGTTGATCGTCGTCGTCAACGGCCTCGACGATCCGGACGATCGAGCGGCCGAAGCCAAGAAGATGCTCGAATGGGGGTTTCGCAATTTTGAATCCCGAATGGTGTTCGCAGCGGAGCAGCCGATCGGCTCCGCCAAAGTATTTGGCGGCGAGAGTCGCTCCGTGAGGCTTACCAGCCCGGAACCAATCAAGGTGATGGTGCAAAAGAACGGCAGCGATAAATTGATTGCGCGCATCGTTTATAACGGACCGGTACGGGCTCCGATCGAGGCCGGTCAGCAGGTCGGCGTGGTCAGGGTTTGGCGAGGTACGAATATCGCCACGGAGACACCGGTCTATGCGGCAGAGTCCGTTGCGACAGGATCGACCATGCGGCGAGCGATCGATGGCGCAAGCGAACTCGTGATCGGAATGTTTCGCGCTAGCGCTGAGAAGCTCTGACGATGACCGAAGCAGCGGTCAAACGAATATCCGGGCGCGGGCGATTTATCACCTTCGAGGGCGGCGAGGGATCGGGGAAGTCGACCCACATCAAGCTACTCGCGGGCCGCCTGAACGCAGCCAAATTGCGGGCCATCGTCACACGCGAACCTGGCGGATCGCCGGGCGCTGAAGTCATGCGACATCTCGTCTTGTCCGGAATGGGAAAGTTGCTGGGCCCCGAGGCCGAGACGCTGTTGTTTGCAGCCGCGCGCGACGACCATGTGCGTACCGTTATTATGCCGGCGCTCAATCAGGGAATATGGGTGCTGTGCGACCGCTTTTCAGATTCGACGCGTGCGTATCAAGGCAACCTTGGAAAGGTCGCGCCGGAGATTCTCAATGCGATGGAGCGGGTAACCATCGGTGATCTCAAGCCAGATTTGACGATCATTCTCGACGTTCCGGTCGAAGTAGGCATGCAACGCGCCGCGAAGCGTCGCGGCAGGGGTGCGGCGGACCGATTTGAAGCGGAGGATGTCAATTTCCATCAACAATTGCGCGATGCCTATCGACAGATCGCAGCTCTCGAGCCCGAACGATGCGTCTTGATCGACGCCAATACCGACGCCGGTACGGTTGCTGCCAATATCTGGGTCGCCTTGCGCGACCGTTTCTTTACGGCGAGTTCCGGTAACGTGGCTAATTCAGCATGAGCGCCCGCCCGGTCGAATCGCCTATCATTCATCCGCGCGAAACGACGGTGCTGTTTGGGCACCGCGAGGCGGAAACGGCTTTGCTGAACGCCTATCGCAGTGGCCGCATTCCACACGCATGGTTGATCGGAGGGGCGGCAGGCATCGGCAAAGCGACACTCGCCTATCGCATGGCGCGCTTCGTGCTCGCCCATCGCGATCCACATGCCTCCGATGTGCAGCGCGCCGAGACGCTCTTTGTGGGTCCGTCCGATGCGGTGGCGCGCCAGGTCGCGGCCGGAGCCCATGGAGGGTTGCTTACGCTCGAGCGGACGCTGAACGATAAGGGCGTGATGCGGACGGTCATTACGGTTGACGAAACCAGGGAAACGATTTCGTTTTTCGGCTCGACCGCCGCGGGCGAGGGATGGCGGGTGTGCGTCGTCGACGCCGTCGACGAACTCAATCCGAACGCGGCCAACGCCCTGCTCAAGATTCTCGAGGAGCCGCCGCACCGATCGCTCTTTCTTCTCGTCAGCCACGCGCCGGCGCGGGTGCTACCGACGATATTGTCGCGCTGCCGGAAATTGCCGTTGCGGCCGCTTGCGGCCAATGAGGTGATCCGTGCCGCGGCTCAAGCCGCCGACATCGCCGTGGACGATCCCGCGCTCCGCGAGGCGGCGGATGCGGCGGAAGGGAGCGTCTCCCGTGCGTTGACATTGTTGGGCGGCGACACCTTGAAACTCCACCACCGGACCGCGGCCCTTCTGGCTACCTTGCCGCAAATCGATCCGCGTGAGCTGCATGCCTTGGGCGACGCGCTTGGTGGCAGCGATCGGGTGGCGCTCGCCGCCTTCATCGACAGCGTCGATCGCTGGGTGAGCCAACGCTTGCGCGCCGACGACGCCAATGCCAACGCGAACCTTCCCCGCCTTGCACGGCTGGCGGAGGTGTGGGAAAAGATCAATCGCGCCGCGCGCGACACCGAAGCCTACAATCTGGAACGGAAACCGCTGGTTTTCTCGGTGTTCGGGCTGCTTTCGGAGGCGACGCGCTAGGCGCTCCGCTGGTGGTCATCCCCAACAATCTTGTTTGAACAATAAAGGAATTTGTGGTGGCGAAGGCCAAGAAAAAAGCTGGCAAGAAAACGGGCAGGAAGCAAGTCGGCAAATCGAAGCGCGACGTCCGGAAGTCGGCGCCGAAAAAAACAACGAAGAAAAACAAGAAGAGCGGGGCGAAGAAAGCCAAAAAGGCGACAAAGAAAGTAGCCAAGAAAACGGCGGCTGCGAAAAAAACCTCCGGAAAGCGGTCCAGGAAATCCGCGAAAAAAGCAAAGCCGGCCGTCACTGGCACGAAAGCTCGGCCTGCGAAAGCCTCTCCGATCGCAACCTCGCCAGCGTCATCCGCGCGAAAGTCGTTCTACATCACGACTGCGATCGCATACCCGAACGGAGAGCCGCATATCGGACACGCCTATGAGGCGATTACGACCGACGCGCTGGCGCGCTTTGCCCGGCTCGACGGCAAGGACGTTTTTTTTCTCACCGGCACCGACGAGCATGGACTGAAAATGGTCCAGACCGCCGACCGCGAACAGCTGCCGACGATCGATGTGGCGACCCGTAACGCGCAACGATTCAAGGACATGGATCGGCGCCTGAATGTATCGTTTGACCGCTTCATCCGCACCACGGAAGAGCAACATCATCGCGCCAGCCAAGAAATCTGGAGGCGGATGGCCGACAACGGCGACATCTATCTGGACAGTTATGCCGGCTGGTATTCCGTGCGCGACGAAGCTTATTACGCCGAAGACGAAACCGTGGTCGGAGAGGACAATGTGCGGCGCGGACAGCAAGGCACGCCGGTCGAATGGGTCGAGGAGAACAGCTATTTCTTCAAATTGTCCGCCTATCAAGACAAGCTTATGGCGCTTTATGAGAGCCAGCCGGATTTCATCGGCCCGGACTCGCGTAAGAACGAAGTCGTCAGTTTCGTCAAAAGCGGATTGCGCGATCTTTCGATTTCGCGGACCACTTTCGACTGGGGCGTCAAGGTACCCGGTGATACCGAACACGTGATGTATGTCTGGGTCGACGCTTTGACCAATTACATCACCGGCGTCGGCTTTCCCGACGAGAACGATCCAAACTGGCGCTACTGGCCTGCCGACCTTCACATCATCGGCAAAGACATCATCCGCTTCCATGCCGTGTACTGGCCGGCATTCCTGATGTCGGCGGGAATCCCGGTGCAAAAGCGCGTCTATGCCCATGGCTTCCTGTTCAACAGGGGCGAGAAGATGTCCAAGTCGGTCGGCAACGTCGTCGATCCCTTCAATCTCGCCAATCAATATGGCGTCGATCAAATGCGCTATTTCTTCCTGCGCGAGGTACCGTTCGGGCAAGACGGCAGCTACAATCACGAAGCGATCGTCGCGCGTATCAATGCCGATCTCGCCAACGACCTCGGAAACCTGGCGCAACGTTCATTGTCGATGATTGCAAAGCAATATCAGGGCGTGCTGCCGGAACCCGGTGCCTTCTCCGACAACGACAAGGCACTTCTCGCAAAGGCCGACGGCATGATTGAGCTGGCGCGGAGTGCGATGGCGACCCAACAAATTCACCAGGCGCTCAATTCGGTTTGGGCGGTCGTCGCCGAAGCCAATCGGTACTTCGCCGGCGAAGCGCCATGGGCGCTAGCGAAAACCGATCCGGTGCGTCAAGGCACGGTTTTGTATGTGACCGCCGAAGTCGTCCGCCAAATCGCCATTCTGACGCAGCCCGCAATGCCCGAGGCATCCGCGAAGCTGCTCGACATTCTCGGCATTCCTAACGAGGTCGAGTCACGAAACTTTGCAGCGCTTGGCGCGCGGATCAAGCCGGGCACCGTGCTTCCGGCACCGGCGCCGGTGTTTCCGCGCTACATCGAACCATCCGCGGCTTGATTTGTTGGAAGACGATGCTTGTCGACAGCCACTGCCATCTCGACTTCCCCGATTTCGCCGGCGATCTCGACGCCATCGTTGCGAGGGCGGAAGCCGCGGGTATTGGACGTATCGTCACTATCTCGACGCGGGTGAGGCGCATCGGCGCGTTGCTCGCAATATCGGAGCGGTTTCCGAACGTCTATTGCTCAGTCGGCACCCATCCGCATCAGGCCGACGAAGAGGACGGAATTTCCGCAAGCGAGCTGATCGAGTTGACGCACCATCCCAAGGTCGTGGCGCTTGGCGAAGCGGGGCTCGATTATTTCTATCAACACGGCTCGCGCGAGGCACAGGAACGCGGCTTTCGGGCGCACATCGCGGCGGCGCGCGCAACCGGATTGCCGCTGGTTATTCATACCCGTGAAGCTGATGAGGATTGCGGCCGCATCCTAGAAGAAGAAATGGCGAAGGGATCGTTTCGGGCCGTGTTGCATTGCTATACGGGTGGACGGGACCTTGCGATGAAGGCAATTGCCATGGGCCTTTCGATTTCGTTCACCGGCATTTTGACTTTCAAGAAGTCGCAGGCCTTGCGCGACCTAGCCGCCGAACTTCCCGCCGACCGCATCATGGTCGAAACCGACGCGCCATATCTCGCGCCCGGTCAATTTCGCGGCAAGCGCAACGAGCCTTCCTACGTGATCGAGACTGCTAAAGTGCTCGCGGAAACGCGGGGTGTGTCGCTTGAGGAAATTTCGCGCCAAACCACGGAAAATTTCTTCCGCCTGTTCAGCAAAGTGTCGCGCGCGGAAGCCGCGGCATGACGTTGACGCTGACGATCCTCGGTTGCGGCTCGTCCGCCGGCGTGCCGCGACCGGCGCTCGGTTGGGGCGAGTGCGATCCCAAAAATCCGAAAAACCGCCGCCGCCGCTGCTCATTGCTCGCTGAGCGGACGGGAGAACATGGCATAACGCGGGTTCTGATCGATACTTCGCCCGATCTGCGTGAGCAGTTGATCGACGCCAATGTCGATCACATCGATGCAGTGTTCTTGACGCATGAGCATGCCGATCAGAC
>Ga0137362_10003324_pt1 | contig 10731 bp, 14 predicted proteins | sample MadtaG_2_FD_104801 | JGI IMG/M metagenome (GOLD analysis project Ga0137362, IMG submission 104801) | Vadose zone soil microbial communities from Angelo Coast Range Reserve, California, USA - Mad1_100_16 metaG | ecosystem: Environmental > Terrestrial > Soil > Vadose zone | place: USA: California... | reverse complement strand
GCGCCGATGGCGGCAGCCGCTGCGTGGTCTTTGAACGATTGGGACTCTATGGACAACTATATCGCCACTATGAAGGCCGAGTCGACAGACCGCGCATTCTATCGAGCTATTCTGTCGGTGCATCAGAACCAGTTCCCTAAGGCCCTGACGCAGATCACCAAGGCACGCGACCTACTCGATCCGGAGCTCACCGGCCTCATCGGCGAAAGTTATGGGCGGTCGTACAAGTGAGCTTGACGAACTCGAAATATGATTTTTGCATCTAACTTTGCTATAGCGTGATGGTCAGAGCTCAGATGCTCTCAGAGCTTGAAGAGATTATCGCCTATAAACAGTTTGCCGACCAGCCAGAACGTCAGCAGACTATCAGGAAAACTTGGGTCAAGAGGTTTGCTCGCTTTATCTATACCTGTCCCTCTGCCTAATGTAGCCTAGACTCCAGGGGTGTCAGCCTGATGTAGAGGTCTGGCAAAGAATCCTGCAAGTGCGAACTCTAGTTTTGAGCCCTGATGATGACCCGGCTATGTGGATCAAATTCGCCAACCTTTGTCGGAAGTCTGAACGCATGTTACTCGCCGAAAAGACAATCAATTCGCTGCTATCACAAGAAAGGGTGCGTATTTCCCGGAAGACAAAGCAAATGTATTGACTGATTTTTCTATACCCAGCACCAGAAAGCTCCGCCAAACGTGGTTTATGCCCAGCTCAAGTATATGTGGGCATCAGGGTCCAAAGAGGACAGCTTGAACTTCCTCCGCACGTTTGCGACAAATCTATCAAGAGACTTGGAAGCCGAGACAACGCAGCGAGGACAACGATCGAGCGTGTCAAAACAGAAGCTCGACGAGCTTGCACGGCTTTTGGCTCGCTGCTATTTCAAGCAAGGCGAATGGCAAATGGAACTTTCGGACAGCTGGACAACAGTTCGTGAATCACATGCTTTATTTCTGGCATTGACTTATATTTTGCGCTCACAGCGGAACGTCAAAGATATCCTTCACTCTTACCTCCTCGCGACGCATTTCGACCCCAACTGGTACAAGGCATGGCACACCTGGGCCTTAGCGAACTTCGAAGTTGTCAACCACCTTCTCAACCAAGCCGAAGCGAAGGCTGCGGACGTCATGGGTACTACTTTAGTCCCACATATCATCCCTGCCGTTCAAGGTAGCGTTCATTTGTGGGTTCATGTCGCACTGATCAAACCTTGCGTCCAAGGTTTCTTCCGTTCTATCGCCCTACGCAGCGAGAATTCTCTACAGGATACTCTCCGACTGTTGACTCTCTGGTTCAAATTCGGGGCACAAGACGAAGTTAGCCATGCGATCGCCAGCGGGTTTAGCACAGTCGAAGTAGACACATGGCTTGAAGTGATCCCACAGGTATACTATCCATTTGACTATTCCCCGGTCCCGCTCACCTACTTTGTGCAGATTATTGCGCGTATTCAGACTCCTAACACAAATATCCGGAGGAACATCACAAGTTTACTTACGGATGTCGGCAAGCATCATCCGCAGGCACTGATTTATCCCCTCACTGTGGCGTCAAAGTCTCCAAGTGCTCTACGAAAGGATGCTGCGCTTGCCATCATGGATCGCATGAAACAACATAGTCCAATTATTGTCGAGCAGGTGCGCTCACGCATTTGAGAGGAGAAATTTATAAATCCCTTCTCGTATAGGCTCGCGTCGTCAGTCACGAGTTGATACGTGTCGCTATTCTCTGGCATGAACAATGGCATGAGAAGCTGGAAGAGGCTTCTCGTCAGTACTACACCGAGCACAACCCAGAGGGCATGATTGCCGCGCTCGAGCCACTTCACGAAGAGCTAGAGAGGGTTGGTTCTCAATCAGAAACAACCACCGGTTAGCTGCTCACCCATGTACTTCAGGGACCTCAGACTGCGCGAGAAACGTCATTCATTCAAGCATTTGGTCGTGAGCTTCATGAGGCAAGAGAAGCGACTCGCCGATACCAGAAATATGGCGAAATTAAAGATCTTGACAACGCCTGGGACATCTATTTTGCGGTGAGATAGCTCTCGCCCCTCACTACGCGACATATTAACCGTTCTATGAAGGTCTTCAAGAAGGTCGAGAAACAGCTTCCCCAATTGACCACGCTTGACTTGCAGTATGTTTCACCAGAGCTCTTGAAGGCCCGTAATCTAGAGCTGGCTGTGCCAGGTAAGTGGTGCTGAGGAAACGAGGTTCTTCCTCATGTAAGCTTATCCTGAATTACAGGAACATACCAGAGCGGAAAGGAAACCATTACGATTACAAGCTTCGCTCCTAAGCTATCAATCATCGTATCAAAGCAGCGACCCCGCCGCCTCTATCTCAAAGGCAGCGACGGAAAGGAATATCAATACCTTCTCAAAGGTGCGTACGATTAGTGAAGTATTTTGTTTCATCTTAGGCCCATGACCCATAATGTTCTACAGGCCATGAAGATCTTCGCCAAGACGAGCGCGTCATGCAGTTGTTTAGCCTTGTGAACACGCTCCTATCGGAGGACACAGATAGCTTCAAGCGTCATCTTCATATCCAACGATTTCCTGTCATACCGTTGGGACCCCATGCCGGCCTTCTTGGCTGGGTCCATGATAGCGACACGCTACACGTCTTGGTTCGCGACTATCGTGAATCACGTAAGGTACTTTTGAATATCGAGTATCGACTGATGCTGCAGGCAAGTCAAGTTTCCTGCCCATCGCATTTATAATAACACACTTTATAGATGGCGCCCGACTACGAAAACCTCATGCTTCTACAGAAGATCGAAGTGTTTGAGTATGCCCTTGAGAACACTACAGGCCAGGACTTGTATCGAGTTCTGTGGCTGAAGAGTATCAACTCGGAGCATTGGCTTGAGCGTCGCGCGACATTCACCCGATCTCTGGCGGTCAACAGCATGGCTGGCCACATTCTAGGACTAGGCGACCGCCACCCGTCAAATCTCATGCTGGAGCGCAAGACAGGAAAGGTGGTGCATATTGATTTTGGCGACTGCTTTGAGGTAGCGATGCACCGCGAAAAGTTCCCAGAAAAAATACCATTCCGGCTTACACGAATGCTCACGCACGCGATGGAAGTAGGTTGAACCTCTGTTCCGCGATGGTAGAGACACAACTGAGACCCCACAGGTCAGCGGCATAGAGGGTAGCTATAGAAACACCTGCGAGATCTCCATGCGAGTCCTACGTGACAACAAAGAATCTCTGATGGCAGTCCTGGAGGCGTTCGTTTATGACCCTCTGATTAACTGGAGATTGATGCCAACGAAGAGCGATACCCGCCGCCCCCCTGGTGAGTAGTTTTTCATTCAATCGGAAATGTCACCTTCCTCACATGCGAGGCAGGTGACTCGTCACGGACGTCAGAATTATCCCGCGTCAATGCATACATCCAAGAGCCCCTTCGCAAGTTGAAGGCTGACGAGAACACTATCCTGAATGGTAGGCAGGACATTTTATAATGATTAGTTTGTCTCGCTTACTCTCGACCCTGCACTACAGAGGCTCAAGAGCGCAACGACCGGGCATTGGCAGTGTTGAATCGAGTACAACACAAACTGACAGGTTCGTACCTTCTTCCTATATTGCAACAGGAGACAGGGGTAACGGGTCTTCAGGTCGCGACTTCAACCCTAACGTTGTCCTATCAGTCCAAGCTCAGGTCGACAAACTGATCTTACAAGCAACCTCGCTGGAAAACCTCTGCCAGTGCTTCTCGGGATGGTATGATCTTTTCGCTCGCTTCGATTCTTCGTACTGATCCTAGAGAATCAGGTGCGCATTTTGGTAAACTACTGTGCATTCCCCATCGGGGAGTCGGCGCCCGTTAGTGTTAGTATTATATCTCTGCATCTCTTATTTGCTATCTAGATTGTAACCTGGCTCGCTTACTGTGATTCTTGCCCCTGTATTTCCAATTATGTGTACACAATAAACAAGTTCTACAAACACTGTCACGGAAGCGAAGGTGAGATCTCGTCAAAAATAAAATAATATACTGTATCGCAGTAGAAAAATAAAAACAGGGCCTGGCCGGGAATTGAACCCGGGACCTCCTCCAAATTCTGCCCGAAGAAGGAATCATGCTACTAGACCATCAGGCCTAAATTTGGGCCTGACCGGGAATTGAACCCGGGACCTCCTCCAACTTGCATCCCTAAGAAGGAATCATACTACTAGACCACCAGGCCTTGGTTTACGGATCCAGCTTGAGACTACATAACCCACATCTTTAGACGTGAGTGCTCCCGATATGGGAAACCGAAACCGAACACTAGCGGAGGGTCTCCTTTGGGCAAACATTCAAGTTCCCAAAATTACTTTCGATCCCTACTACAGATCCCCCTTTATTCTCTTTCCAACTTTGTGTTTTTGTAGATTTTTAGGGTGGTGAATAAAATTTATCATTTTCACACTGACAGATCATCGATTCAAATCAATCACCCTTGCGCTCATTTCCTTCAAACTGTCTTGTTTATTGTTCGCGGCCCATCCCTTATTGTAATTCGTCAAGGGTAGGCAAAGCCTATTATCCAATTGCGCTCATTTTTTCCATGTCCGATGTATACATATTCATATCCTGGCCAATGGCCAATGGCACGGCTACCATGATAAAAACCCCATCATTGGCCGCCCATCACTCACGTGAACGCGTGAGTTCTGATCGAATCAGGACGCACTTTGAAGAAAAAATCCGACTCTACACGGTAACTTTCGGTTTCGAAGTTCGATCAATACACCACAACACAGTACAGACACACCACGATCTTAATTTTTGTTCACTACATCCGCGGTCCACCCCTCCCGCGCCCCGCATAACCAATCCTAAATACTCTGCCAGCAAAACCGAGTGCGCCAGCGTCCGGCAGGGCTGGTGGCTCATTCCGGCTCCCAGATGGCGCTTCATGGCCAGTGAAAGGTCCGAACTGTCCAAAATTAGGCATGGAAGGTTCGTCTTCGGTGGAGATGTCGTCATACACCTCTTTCTCGGGCTAGAGAACGTCGCACATCAACTATGCCATCCACGATCTTCAAAGGGGAGAGGTAACCTCCAAGCAAACAACCAAAGCGCCAGAATGCCATCCTGCTGCAGTAGCAGCGAAGCAGAACCTTCTACCACCAGGGTTTGGCCCATGGTTGAAATGCACAGGGGAAGGCGAGGCTACTCTCGGTGGTTCAAGAGGGCCCCACTGCGACCGACGTGACTGGGTAAGTTGCGACTCTGCTCGATATCCCCCGGGCGTGCCCAAAGGGAGCTCAGTGGGCACTCCAAGCCCCAGAGCCCCATGAGAATATTGTCCCCAAGTAAATAGCTGTCCGTCAGCAGTGAGAGCACCATAGTGATAATCTCCAAGCACAATGGAAATCACAGCGCGATTTTGTAGTTCGGGAATAATCTTCGGCCTGGATTCTTCGTTGGTATGTACATCACCCATCAATATAATAGAGCTTGAACCGGTTGAATATGCGACGAAGGTCTCGAAGTGTCCCGTAATCTGAGGAATTATGTCAAATCAAGGAATATCAGCGGGAGTATATCATTTCTTACATGCGTGATCCGCAGCGAGGTTGGGGCCTGCAAACCAGTGTTCTCATCTCGGAAAGTGGGGTGCGCTGCGACTTTGGAAAGTTCGCTAAAGTTCTTCAACTGCAACATATGTCAACTTAAGCATGACGCAGATGCAGGGTGACCTGACGTATTGCCAGCGCATCGTCCTGTCAAAGCTATTTTCATTTGACAAGTCTCCGAATTTCAAGACATGTCCTTTGTTGGTCAGCCCGATGAGATGATTATCGAATGCCGCAATTTTGACCAAGGTCGTCCCCTTTGACCTCTCTTCCTGTGACACCCCTGTGCTTTCGAGGTCCGGTAGCTGAGGTATCGGGGGTATTTTCAGAGGATCAGCTCTCAGAGACCAGGTGATACAAGGGATATGATGGTCCTCGGTTCCATAGGCGTTGCAATCTCCACGTTCATCCATGGCAGCATCTTCTTCATCATAAATTCGACCAATCTCACCTGAGGAAGGCCAGAAGACGAGGACATCACCGGACTGGGTCAAGATGGAAGAAAACGACCAGCCGCACTCCGCCTGCATAGGTGTAGTTTCCGGTAACGTGCAGTCCAGCAAAGGAGAATCGAGGCTGAATGGGCGACCCCAGGTAACAAATGTCCATACTTGATTCTTCGAATCAAGAGCCATACTGTGTAGCCTGCCACAGCTAGAACGAGTCTCATTAGAGGGCAAGTGGTGCGTTGTGGATATAAACATAGACATACCTGACAGTGCGAATGGGATTCGGCATGAGCAACTTATGAGGTTCAGGTGCTGGTTTGTACTTCATAGCGAAGCCTTCGCTAACGAGAGCTGGGCTCTCGCCGTCCAAGGTACCTTGAGACACGTTAGGAACATGTCCCTTTAATCGCATCAAGTCCTCTTACCCCAAACATACATCGATCCTTCTGTATCGATGGCGTTGAAGGACCTGTGGCATATTGAAGACTCCAGTTACTTTAGATGGCGATCAAGAACTCACATGCCACCCGCGACTAGGCTCACAATCCGGGCTCCAGGAATCTTCACTTCTATTGGGTACGGTACACCTCGTCCAAGACCATGTGGGATGTTTTTCAAGCCGAGTCTGCCATTCGCGCGTTCACTGGAAAAGAAACTGTGTCATGACCTTGAAGCGGTGGACGAGCGTGATGACAGACCCCCAGACAAAAATCCTTGGATGCTTCAGACCCCTGTACAGGTTCTTCCATCCCGACTGGCGAGCGGTCTCCTGACTGGTGAAGTTAAAGTCTGCCTGGCACTTTCTCCTCCAGAATGTCTCGTCCGCGCAGAGTGCGGCAAAAAGCTTGTTTGTGGATCCCAGGCTTAAAACATCGCGCACTTCTGCTAAGGGAAGCAGATTATCGAGTAAGACTTCAACTGGGATATCCGCGATATCCATCGCTGGCTAGAGTTGAGTACGTTGAGTCCTGCGGTAGATCGATTACCGCGATTACTGCGCTCTGTATCATGTTCTGCCTACGTCATCTCGTGGGAATTACGGTAAATGTTTAATAACCAACTCCGGCTTATATTTGTCTTATCTCCCCATTAATATTTATTATATTTTTAGTGGCTCATCGGTCGGATCAATCGTAGTAACTACATTTCCTTTGATCCCGACCCATTATCCATTCACACCCCAAACTTTTTTTTTCTCATTTTCTTGCGTTTTTTTTTCGCACCATTTAAAAAAATCGGGACGTTGATCTGATCTGGCCTATCAACCAAGCCATTTGCGAGCTCACGCTTGCGTGAGACGACGACGAGTGGCGCGCGGACAACCAAAATGAATTATCACTTGTGCGTCTGACGGTGGCTCACTCGTGCCTAGGCCCTCGCCCTGAATGTCGATACTGTACTTTGAGTCGGAACAGACGGGACGGAACCAATACTGTATCGTTTGCATGCTTTACTCGGACTGTGTGCCTGAACAGTTGTCGTTACTCGCGCCTTACCCGTGATAAATAGCGCATTTCTTCCGTCATCTGGATTCCTCTCTTGGGAGGGAATGTTATGATGAAAGGACAGCGAAGCCTTGAGCGAAGCCCCTTGATTGTGATATATGTCCCATTACCCAACCTCAAACGTTGCAGGGTCGCAGCCGAATATTCCACGGTACCCGTTCCCTCCCAACATCCCCAAACTTTATTCTCCCCTCCCATGACCTCCAGTAACCCATTCTGGGCGCCTTCGTTTCCACTCAACAGATTGAACTTAGAGACCAGCTGCCCAGTATATCAGGGACCTCTATATTCCGACCCTTAATTAACTCCCTGCTGACATCGTGGAGATAGCGGCTGGCGCCTAAGATGTGCTCAACAGCGTGACTGCGCAATCTGAGAGTCTGGACCTCGATCATCCAGTACTATCATCAATGTGTGGCGCCTTGACGATTGGCGTCCGGGATATCACGCGCGCCTGTGCGCCCAGAAGACCATTGCGGAGGTATATTTCTGACAACTTCGTCGGGCACTCAAATCCTACCTTGCACAGTTTCAAGACACACAACGCAGCGCCAATCATTTCCCACTTCAGTCTTCTCGGCCAGTACGACTACGACTGGAGTGCCTCGTGATTTGAGCCGAATAACTCCTTGCAGGGCGCCAATTATTGTCTCCTTTGGCACACAGAAGTCGTTTCAACCACTGGCAGTGCAGCATGAATAAACCTTAGTATCGTTTTTCCTGTATATAACATGTCACATTATGTTCAAACATTCTTCATTCCAGCGTTTACCCGCATCAAACAATACCCATACTCTCGATCGACGATCATCCCATGCGGACTCGATGAGCGCAATCAGTCAAATGGTGAACACAAGATCGGGCTGATGTCGTCGGAGGCACGGAGTTTTCCGCTCGGAAAATTACCACATGCGGAACCACAGCGGTCCTTACCCGGTCCTCTATCGTCTCCTCTATCGTCTCACAGAGATATCAATATGAACGGCTTCGACAGCCAGATTTTTTCTCTTGATCAAGGATCACACCCTTTGCCCAAGTGTCAACGTGCAGATGCATTCTAGACGTCCAGTTGCACAATGCCAATTTTTGCGTAATCAAAAAGGAGGCATGGTTCGGGGTGACGATGATTCCGATGCTACCTGATTTTATGTCATCCATCGCCCCGATCCCAACTGTCATCGTGACGATCATATTGCCACGTACGTAGGGTATAACTCATCCCCGGCTTCTAACTACTGTTTACAGTATACATGATCTCTCACTTCGTCCCCACGAGGGATGCTGTTCGCCTCAACCACAGCGCACGATCTGGGTACCCGGAACAAACAATCTCCTAGAGATCTCACGAGGGTAAACTCAGGCTCCCAGCAGCACGAGTCTATCAATCATGCGGCGTTCGCTCTCACGCCGCCACTCCACCTACATACAGTACAGACTCAGAGCGCTGCCGTTACCTTTGCGGAGCAGAAAACAAAAAGCCCGTTCTTCGTTCTGTTCTGCGCCCATCGACGGCCTCGTATGCCCGAAAAAAACAGGAAACGAGGGTGATGCACAGCCTCTCGTGTTGACAACCATTCGTGATTGGTAGTCAAAGTCAGTCAGAGCGGCTGAGACGTTCAGTCTGCGGCATCGCAAATGCCCGGCGCTGGAATTTGGACTTCCGAAGCAATTTCGGCGCCAAAGGGCCGTCACCTGAGTGGAGAGGCGTGGCCGCGTGAACACTTGCAGCGTGTAAAATACGAACAGAGCGGATCCGGACATGCAGGGGTGCAAGTTGCAGATGACCACGCCAAGCAGTGCATTACGTTATTCACTAAAGCCCTTTCCGTAATCCGTAATTGCTGTACCATTTTGGTGCAGGAAAATTCTCAGTTACGAGCCGCACCTCGAGACAATTCTCATACGCTAGGACGAAGTTACATTGTGCGAAAATTGTGTGTTAGTTATACTTGGCGGTCCCCGTTGGCATCCGTGTCACGAGTAAGTCATTCGAAAAAGTAAAGATAGAAAAAACACGAGAAACAGCTTGAGACCAGGCAAGATATGCAAGTCTGATAGTGATCAGAGATCATAGACGCTGTTGCCGCCCGCAGCCGGCGCAGAGAGATAAGGCATCTAGATATAGCATAAATTTGATAAACTTGCAGTAAGCGAGAGCCTAGACAGAGAACGCAGGCCGGGAAGGGTCAGTGGATCGACAGCAAGTGACAATTCCGGAAGTATCTGCTCCAGGAAGATTCAACTGTCGGATGATGTCAAGGACCCCTCTAATAGCCTCGTGTCCCACAGCATTGGGTCAGTTTGAACATCAGAGATCTTCATCAGAAACACTTCAAGTGCATGGGCCCCCTGAAGGGAACCGCGAAAAATCAGATGATCTGAAGGGGAGAGAATAAAGAGGTTGACAGTAGCGGCAGTTGAAAATCCACGTAGAGTGCTGGGGAGGTCCTGGATCCTGGATCGTCATCGCCTGTCTGGGATATATCTCTTTCACCCCATGACTAGATCCCGTGGTAACAGACAGCCAACAGTAGCAATATTGGGCACCATCGACATTGATGCATGATACTTCGAAACCTTGTCTGCACTCCAACTCGCTGAGGTTTACGTGACCATGCCGCTGTGATCGAGGGAACGGCCCCATCGTGCTCCTTGCTCCTTGCAACGGCCGGTCGGGCCTTCATCTTCATCCACGTTCATCTACCTGCAAGAGGAAACAACGCCTTCTTCATTATCTATAACGATTCTGGATTTGGCCGCCTTTCAGGTTTACTATCTCATGTATTTGACTTGAGACTTCCAAATCGGACTGCAATGGGAGACCACGAGCACGAGTGTTGCTGCATGTAGTACAGTAGCGCCCTCTTGTAGCGCCCTGGATGGAAGGCTGCTTCTGTAGAAGGGTGCGTTGCTGGCGCGAGCGGAGTGGGGTGGTTTGAACGAACACAGCATGGCGCTGACGCGTCATGGTCCAGTGCTTACGCGGCGCTTATCCTCCCATGCGCATTCCCACTCCCTTCAGCCCTTTTTTTTTTTACCACGCCGTCGCAACGTTGCGAAAGCCCGATTTCCATAAAAGGGAAATTCGCCGCTGCAAAGTCGGACTTTCGTTTTTCGGTTGAGCGACACGCGACTGAATTGGAAAAAAGACTCCAGAGAGACGGCGCCCCTCCCTTTCCGGCATCAGATC
>Ga0137362_10003322_pt1 | contig 10734 bp, 7 predicted proteins | sample MadtaG_2_FD_104801 | JGI IMG/M metagenome (GOLD analysis project Ga0137362, IMG submission 104801) | Vadose zone soil microbial communities from Angelo Coast Range Reserve, California, USA - Mad1_100_16 metaG | ecosystem: Environmental > Terrestrial > Soil > Vadose zone | place: USA: California... | reverse complement strand
TGACGGCGAGATCCTGGGGATTGGGAGTTAGCAGCAGAAGTACACCGTCGTCCCGAAGGGCCGCGTGACACAACTTGATCAACGCTAGCGCATCCTCGTAAGCAAAATGCTCGATGACGTGGCTGCAGAAAATTCCACCGAACCGCTGCTCATTTCGTGTCAAGTAAGTGTGAGCGTCCTCACGATGCACTTGAAAACCTTTGTCCCTGCACAAAGCCACGGCTTCATCCGAATGGTCAAGACCGATCGCTTCAATACCTGCGTCCGCGAGAATTTGCAAAAAAATTCCTCTTCCGCAACCGATATCCAAAACAGGTGAACATCCGCGAAAATGTTTTGCCAAGGGCGCTTGGATTCGGCGCACTACGTTCTCGTCGCCGCCGAACTCGTAAAGGCTAGTTGGTTTCATCGAATTGGAGTTCCACCTTCAATAACAATAATAGACAACATTTATTCTCGAACGGTTCTGGTACGAAGGCGGACAGCGTGCTCGCACACCTCAACTTGGATGTGTTGGAGCGAACCTATCTCTGATGCGAGAAGCGGACAGAGTGGCTGCTCCGAAACTCATTTGTAGTCGAAAGACGGGGACGAGATCGGAACTGCCGAAGAACTTGGGAACCTCTTGCCCCGGTCACATTGTGCTAGTGCGGTCTTCCGACCTTTGCTACTGCAGCGCGATTCCTTCGGAGGTGTCGTTAAGACCAAGAATTTATTTTAGACTGGCACCGACGCCCTCAAGCCTGCTGATGGTGTTTGTCACAATTGGGAATATCCACAACCTGCTTGCACCGGTGGGGCTATGTAGGTGTAAAAGCTGGATTGGAGTTACCGTGGTCCGCCAATCGATCAGGTTCATTTACGACAGCGCAGTATTAATCACCAGCGAGCAGACTGTCCGCCAGAAATTGAGCACCTGGCAAGGTTTCCTCCGACTCTCGCTAGGTCTGCCGCGAAAAGGTATCCCTGCTAACCTCGCCGGCTTCCATGTCTCGTACTTCGATCAGTACACGCTGTCATTTCTGTTTCGCGAGATTTTCGTGCGTCAGGTTTACCGTCTGAAAATGAGCGATCCCGAGCCGTTGATCCTGGATTGTGGTGCGAATCTCGGAATGGCCACGCTGTTTTTCAAGTTTCTTTATCCCGAATGCCAGGTAAGGTGCTTTGAGCCTGACCCTACCACATTTCAACTTCTGCAAAAGAACGTGGCTGATAACCGGTTACAAAGCGTCGAAGCTTTCAACGTTGCGCTGTGGAGCGAAAACAGCTCAGTCGATTTCTTCTGCGACCCCGTCGCCCATGGCAGCTTACTGATGAGTACCAGCGCCGCACGGGTGAGTTGCCCGGCAGTCAAGGTTCCGGCGCGCAGGTTGTCTGAATTCATCGATCGCCCGGTGGATTATCTAAAGCTTGATGTGGAAGGGGCGGAGCTGCGAGTGCTGCAAGAGCTTTCGAATTCCGGGAAGCTGCAGAGTGTTCAGCAGATGGCTATCGAATACCATCATCGCCTACCTGGCCAACCCTCAGCCCTTTCAGTTTTTCTTCGAGTCCTCGAGGATAACGGTTTCGAATACCAGATCGTCGCCGGCGGCTTTCCCGACCCGAGCGCCCCGCGCTTCCAGGACGTGATGATTTATGCATTGAATTCGCGAGTCGAAAAACGATCAGGATGATGATCGCAGGTTACTAGCCCGTTGCTAATGGCGCTCGTCTCTCTGCGGTTGCTCTCATCTTTTCGATCCAGAAGCTGGTCTTCAGCTTTTCGTGTACTCTTTTGTTTTCCCGATAGTGAAGGAGCCATTTTCTTAAATTCTCTGGCGTGATATCGCCCCAACTCTTCAGTATGGCTACGGGGAGGCCGGCGTACAACGGATCCAGAGCCGACGAGGGCACCAATACAATATGACCGAGGGCTAGAGCCTCCCAAGTTCTGTGACAGTCGAGTCCCATCCCGTGCGGACTCAGAACAAATGCATACTCGCCCCTGGCGCGCCATAACTCTGTTCTCGGCCGGAAAGTAGTCTGAGGGAAGATGAGTTGATTTTTCCCCAATTTCTTCACGATCCGCCGCCGGTTTTCCCGAAACTCTGTGCCTGGAAGCGGGTGAAATCGCCGATAGTGTCGGAGACCGAAGCCTCGCTGCCAGGCGAAATCGACGTACACCTTCGGGATACGATTCTCCAGCGGCGGAAGTGTGTCTCCGACCGAGATCAGGGTCTGCTCTTGTCGCGCTGGACAAGTGACACCTTCGCCCCAGTAAGGCCCCTCACTCAACATGTGGAAGTCGATGCCAATCGGCAGTGGCGAAACCCTGTCCTGACCCGACAGTCCATCATAGTTCTGGGTGTACCAGTGGAGGACATTCGCAGAGTCCAAAATTGCACGAGCTTCTGAGGCTAGCTCGGATGGCACGCTGCTATCGGAGTCGCCAGTCACCAACACGAACCTGGCTCTCACCAATGGGAGAACCTGTTTAATGAATGACCGTAACCACGAGAGCCTTACCCAAACGAGCTCGCCATCGCGTATGTCACGGAAACGCGCAGGATCGGAGATCAAGTTGTCCGGCAACTTGCGAGACCACAGTGCTCCCGCCAAGGTATGGATCGTCGAATAGCGCTGGCCGTCAGGGAACTCATCAGGAATTCTGCGGTCACACGACGCAGCTATGCCTTTGTTCCAAACGAGGTCGACAGGTTGGCTCATGAAATCGATTGTTTTCATCGCACCAGGACATACCCAAGTGCTTCTTTGGGAAGACTTTACTCGGATGCAAGCTGGCCAGGAATCGGCTGCCTGAGAGACATTCTTTGCTATCCTTATCAGAGTCGCGAGGACTCCGTTGCTCAATCGGTCACTCCGAAAAGAAAGGGCGAATACTTTAGACATAGTCATCGCACCTAAACTGGAGCACCGAATAGCTGCCTGAATGAGAGCACTCAGAATAGCGTGGGATAATCGGCTGGCGCGCCAGGACACGGCTGGAACCGGCACCTATGCGGCGCGACTATTGGGCGAATTTCACAAGCGGAGAGATCTGCAGTTGGAAGTGTGGAACGGCGGCAGCCCCGGCCTGGGAGCGAATAGTTTTGCAAACCGTGCTCTGCGAACCGTTAAGAACATTGGATGGACCCATGTCTACTTGCCGGCGCGTGCATGGAAAGAGAATGTTGATCTGCTGCATGCTCCAGCTTTCCTGGCGCCCACTCTGTCGCCCTGCCCCGTTGTGATGACGATCCATGATGTTACTTATCTTCTTTATCCTTCGCATTTCCCGCGGTGGTGGGTGATGTACATGAAGGTTGCTATGCCTAGCGCAGTGAGGTCTGCGGCGGCCATCATCTGCGGTTCGCAGCACTCGAAAGCCGACATCGCTCGGACCTATAAGATTTCGGGCGAGAGAATCCAGGTAATTCCTTACGGTGTTGACCATGAGCGCTTTCGTCCGGGCACGACCCTTGATGGGCAATGGGCGCAGCGGCTGGGCATTCGTGAAGATTATGTGCTACACGTGGGCACATTGTCTTATCGCAAGAATATTCCGACATTGCTTCGCGCCATCTCGCACCTGCGATCGAAAGGGAAATGGGGAACGCGACAACTGGTGTTGGCGGGATCGGCCGATTCAGGCCTGCGGGGAGCACAGGCGGTTTACGACTCGATTTCTGATCTAGACCTGGGCAACGTGGTTGTGCTGGCGGGCCATGTGCCAGATGAACATGTCCCCGGTTTGTATGCTCGCGCCATCGTTTTAGTTATACCTTCTCTGTATGAAGGTTTTGGTTTTCCGGTTCTTGAGAGCATGGCATCTGGGACGCCAGTGATTGCGAGTGATGCATCGAGTCTGCCTGAAGTAGCCGGAGATGCCGCGATCCTTTTTCCAGCGCAGGATGAAGTTGCATTGGCGTCGGCCATCGAAGAAGTCCTTGAAAACAAATCACTAGCTGACGAGCTCCGGCGGAAGGGGCTGGCCCGGGTGGCGGAATTTAGTTGGGAACGCTGCGCGGACGAGACGGTGAAAGTTTATCGGGCCATCGCGTAGTTGCTCTTCACCCTCTCACAATCATGAAACCTCGGCCTGGGAGACTTCGTGCGGACTATTCTCCTCGATAAATTCCCCGCAGATCAATTCAACCTGGTCCGCGAACCTTTCCCAGTTGTATTTGTCGCGGACGAGCCTCATTCCATTACGGGCAATTTCTTGCCGGCGCGTCGGCGCGTCCACGACCGAGGCAATCTTTGCTGCCAGCGCTGGCGGATTTCTAGGCGGAAATAGGACTGCGTTCTCGCCATCGCTAAGCACTTCGTGAACTCCCGCGCCAGTTGAAACCATCGCCAAACAACCGCAGGCCATTGCTTCGAGCACGACGAGCCCCCAAGTCTGCTTGTCGTTGGGGAAAAGAAATGCATCACAAGCGGCGTAGAAATCCTGGATCTCTTCATCTGTTATTTTGCCGGTGAAAGTGACTTCGGACTCGACTCCACGGCTGCGCGCCAAAGCCTTCAGCGAGCTCAGATATTGCGGATAACTGCGGTCTGAGCCGGCGAGAAGAAGCTTTACTCGCACTCCCCGTGGTGCCAAGAGCGCGACAGCTTCGATCGCGTCTTCGAGGCGACGATGCGGCATGAAGATTCCCAGCCATAAAAGCACAAACTCACTCTCGTGGTAACCAAATCGCTCCCGAATCCTTTTTCGATCCCCGCCAGGCTTGAAGCGGCTCGGGTCGGCGCCGCTGCGGACGACTTGGGTGCGTCCACGATAAATGGATTTGTACTCACTCTCCGCCCACTTCGAGAGAAACATACTCAGGTTAACCTTCTTGTTCTGTGCACGATCGCAAACGTAATAGAGCCAATACAGCGGCGCCAGGACGCGGCTTTTGAGCGACTGCGGACGAACCGCCTTCTCATAAAAATCCGGGACGTCGTTACACATCCACACCACAGATCCGCCCAGCTTGCGTGAGAGCCACAGCGCTCCCCATTGCGCCGGCCAGTGATGCGGGTTCCATATCTCAGTGGGTTCTTTAATACTCGAGGCCATGCGCCGCATATCGAAATACCCACGCAGAAAGAAAGGCGAGCGCAACCAGGGCAAAATGCCTCGACCTGTTACTTCGATCCTCACGTCCTTGCAGATTTCTGGAAAACAGTTTGCGCGATCGTACACGGATGTATAAAGAATGACTTCATGACCACGCTTTGTGAGCGCCTGCGCCAGACAGAGACACTGCCTTTCGCCGCCACCTTCTACCAATAGTTCGTGAATGATGAGACTGATTCGCATCGGCATCGCTCGACCGGGAACACAGGTTTCGTTGGATGAGTAATTGCGGTTCTGCGATAAAACGATGGTAGCGCTACCGGGAATCGAACCCGGGTTTGAAGATTGAGAATCTTCCGTCCTAACCCCTAGACGATAGCGCCAAGAAGGGACGCCGATGCGAGGGTGATTATAACAAAAGGATGATGGGCTGGATTTTTGGCGACGACGATCGTTCTAAAATGGCAGCCAGACCGAATGTCCGGTCGGTTTTTCTGTTTATAATCTAAATGCATTTAGATTTTACAATTCCAGCTAATTACGTGTGCTTGTAAGTAGTTGCAGGACAATGGGGATACGCCACCCTCTGGCCATCCCAGGAAAATCGTTCTTTTCTCTTGACAACCGTCATTGATGTACGGCTTAATGCTCGGCATCGTGGATTAGACGTTTTCGCGTTCAGTTTTCCAACAATTTTCAAGCCGGAGGCTTAGGTATGCGAAGGACTTCGTTTGTAGTTCGTGTCGCTAACAATATGGGCGCGCGCTGGCTGTTGACGCTTGGCGTGCTGCTTTTCATTACTTCGCTTTCAGCTGTTGCTCAGGAAGCGACTATCGTCGGTACCGTGACTGATCCGACCGGCGCTGCAGTTCCCAATGCAGCCGTTACCATCACGAACCTCGATACCGGCGTGGCCCGCGGCCTGACGAGCAACGGTGATGGCCAGTATGTGGCTCCTGATCTGCACATCGGGCGTTACACAGTGCGCACTGTGGCTTCGGGATTTAAGGCCGCTGAGCAGAAGAATCTGGTGCTCACGGTGGGAGACCGGACGCGCGTCGATTTCAAACTCGAGGTAGGGAGCGCGCAAGAGCAGGTGACTGTTGAGGCCACCGCAGTTGCGGTGCAAACCGATAGCGGTGAGGTCAGCAGCCTAATTACCGGCCAACAAGTGGATCAGCTCGCCACCAAAGCGCGAAGCTTGTACTCGCTGTTCTCCCTCACGCCGGGAGCGTCCAGCATTCAAGGTAACCCAAGCTTTACCCCGGTTTCTGGGGACAGCCAAGTCAGCATCAACGGCCAGCGATCCGGCCACAACCTGCAACTCCTCGATGGCGGTGAAAACCTCGACCGCGGCGGCAGCAGCGGCAGCGTGATGCCTTCCATCGACTCGATCGCCGAGTTCCGCAACATTACATCGAACTACAGCGCCGAGTACGGCCTGTCTTCGGCTGCGACCATCACCACCGTGATCAAGTCGGGTACCAAACAATTCCACGCGTCGGGTTGGGAGTTCTTCCGCAACGACGCCCTCAATGCGCGCAACTATTTCAATCGTCCACCGGCTAAAGTTGCCGAATTGCGCTACAACGTTCGCGGCTTCAATCTGGGCGGGCAGGTGCCGGTATGGAAGAGCCACCCGACTTTCTTCTTCTACAACATGGAATGGCGTGGCGAGATTGACGGGGGTCTACTCAATCAAACGGTTCCGCTGGCAAGTTCGTATCCGGACGCGGGTGGCGCCGGCACCGGCGCGGTGCTCCCTACTACGTTTAACGGGAAAGCAAGCATAGCCACTGATCCAGCCACGACCGTCGTTCCGGCCTCAGTTCAGTTTGCCAACTGCCCTGGCGGCGTTGCTCCCGCAGGGGTAGTTCCGGGATCGCCGTTCCCCAGCAACACTATCCCTAGCTGCATGATCGGTGCCAATGCAACGGCTTTGCTGAATGCTGGCGGCAAATACGGCGGCATCTTCCCGAAGCCTACGAATGGCGCGTTTTTTCAAGGCGGAAACAACAGCCCGACGAACTTGAAGGAGGAGATTGCCCGGGTTGACCATCAGTTCAGCGACAAGTTTTCAGTTTTCGGACACTGGGTTTCTGAGCAGATCAGCCAAACTTATGGCACCACGCAGTGGAGCGGCGACAACGTACCCACAATTGCTGACGTTTTTGGAAATCCTTCATACAGCGCCGTCGTCCATACGACTTACGTCATCAGCCCAACGCTGATTAACGAAGTCGCTTTCAACTACAACGGCAACCGGATCCACATCATCCCCAATAACTTGGTGACCGCCCCGAGCAGCTTTAGCTTTAATCGGCTGTTTACAGGACCGAACGTCGACACTCGAATCCCGTCGATTAACCTAGCGGGCGTTTCGGGATCTCAGTACACCGCCAACTGGACGCCGTGGAATAACAAGGCAGATGATTACCAGCTTCGCGATGACATTTCCTGGACCAAGGGATCTCACCAGTTGAAGTTTGGGTTTAGCTGGGCGATCTACAAGAAGACCCAAGACGCCTTCGCGAATACCGAAGGTAACTTCAAGTTCGACGGGTCATTCACGGGGTATGATTACGCCGACTACCTGCTCGGCTACGCTCAACAATATAACGAGGACGCGGTGAAGATCAGTGGTCAGTGGAATAACATTTCCACGGCCGCGTACGTTCAGGATAACTGGCGCGTAAACAATCGGCTTACGTTAAACCTTGGACTGCGCTGGGATGGCATTCCTCACACCTACGAGGCAAACCAGCTGTCTTCGAATTTCTACCCCAATCTCTATAACGCGGCCAACACTGCCAAGTTTGATCTCGCCGGGCACATTTGCTCTGGGCCAGATCCCGGCTCAGGCACCATTAATCGCAATTGCACCGGTGCCAGTCCGGGGTTAGGCTCAAGCACCAATCCGATATTAGCGGGCATTCCGTTCTACATTAACGGAATTGGCATCGGTGGCAAGAACGGGATTCCTAAGGGTCTGGTGAATAACCACTGGAACAATTGGGGTCCGCGCGTCGGTTTTGCCTATGACCTCACGGGTCGGGGCAAGACGATTGTACGCGGTGGATTCGGCATCATGTACGAGCGCGTTCAGGGCAACGACATGTATAACGGAGCCACGAACCCGCCGGGTAATTTGCAGCCGACCCTCAATGGCGTTTCTTTGGAGAATCCAGGGCTAAACCTAGCTACCGGCAACGTCATAACTGCCGCGGCACTGCCAGTCCTTCCGCTTGGAGTGACAGGAACCGATGCGAACAATTACAAGCCGCCCGTGAGCTACCAGTACAGCGGCGGCGTACAGCAGGCGCTGGGAGCCAACGCCGTGTTCTCGGTATCTTACGTTGGCAGCCAAGGCCGGCACGAGAACGACTATCGCGCGATCAACCTTCCACCCGAAAGCTTATTGCCAGGGATGGTGGCAGCTAAGGCGCTCGATAACACGAAGGTCCAGTACCTCGGTTTCGGCGGCATTCGACTGGCTGAAAATGAGGGCAACGCCAAATACAACTCGCTTCAAGTTTCTGTGAGGGGAGCGGTGAAGCATGATCTGCACTTGCAGGCTGGCTATACGCTTTCGAAGGCGGAGGACTCGACGACCAGCAACGGCAGCGGTGGCGATCTCCAAAACGTCACCAATCCTTATCTAGGCTGGAGGTATGACTTTGGGCCGTCTCAGTTCGACCGCAGGCACATCTTCTTTACCAACTTCGTGTACGATCTCCCGTTCTTCAGGAACTCAAACCACCTGGTTAAAGGGACGCTGGGTGGATGGGCATTCTCGGGAACTATCACAGAAGAGACAGGAGCGCCGCTCAATCTTGGAGTGAACGGAACCACAGCCGCTAGCATCATCACCAATTCGGGAACGCGGCCGAACGTGAATGGCCCGATCTCGTATCCAAAAACGACTGCTCACTGGTTCAACCAGGCGGTCTTCTCGGCCCCGGCATGCGTGACAGGGCCAGACTGCTACGGCAACCTGGGCTTCGACGCAATTCGCGGCCCCGGACGCAACAACTTCGACATGTCGCTGCACAAGAACTTTGCGTTCACAGAGCGGTTCCATATGGAGTTCCGAGTGGAAACCTTTAACATCTGGAACCATACACAGTTCAAAGGCGACAAGAACACTGGAGGCATCGGAACCAACGTTGGAGCCGGTGACTTTGGACAGGTGACGCAGGCATTCCCTGGCAGAGAAATACAACTCGGAATAAAGCTGATCTACTAGACGGCTGCTACGAGTTCTAACCCTTTACCCGCTCGCATCGTACCCGGTGCGAGCGGATTTATTTGGTGCAGTATCTTTTCGGTCCTACAAGTAAACCCGCTTCCTCGGCCTGCTGATATAGGCTGCCCGAATCATTCTGGCCGAGGTATACTTCTGCCATCGCTTGTGGCACGCTCCACAATGCGGGTTTCTGAAGGGCGCGCCGGTTAAATCAATGGGCAAAAGGTGTACGCCGAGCTTGGTACTCTTTGTTTTCTGGTGTAGCTGCTTGCCCGGTCAACAGAAGCCTGCGGCTTCTACCTCCCCCTCCGTGCAGGAGTTCCCTGTGGTCCTGCAACAAAATGTGGAAACGGGAAAAACCCCTGTGGGAGCCAAAATCCAGGCAAAACTTGCGGTTGCCACGTTGGTGAGTGGCATGGTTCTCCCGAAGAACGCCATAGTATCTGGAGTTGTTATCGAGTCCGTTGCAAAGACCGCGACAGTTCCATCCCGCCTGTCGATTCGCATGGACTCGGTGCAGTGGAAGAATGGATCAGCTTCCATCAAGGCTTACCTGACAGCTTGGTATTATCCGACTGCGGTTCAGACGGGGCAGAGTCTCCAGTACGGGCCGCCGGAACCTCCCGCCAAGACTTGGAACGGTGCAGGCCAATACCCTAGCACGGACTCGCGAGTTTATCAGCCATTTCCAGGCAGTGATTCGGACAAGAGTGCAGGATCCGTTCCGGATACACCTTCCTCCACGACCTCGAACCGCCCAGTGCTGATGAAGAATGTAGCGTCAGTGCCCTCCGATGAAGGTGGCCTCGTACTGGTTTCCGAGCGTGCCAATCTCAAGTTGGATAGGGTGACAACCTACGTCTTGGCAGGGAGCGGGCTGCCAGCAAGATAGATCGCTCTTATTCGCCGCCTGGGAGTTTTTGCGCAACGACGCCCTATGATGGTAGGGATCAAATGGGCTGGTGGGAACCCAGTCTGTTCCAGTCCAATCTGCCGGCGAACCTAATGGCATCTCCTTGCAACGGCATGCTGCTCACCGCTGAAGGTGGAGTTCTACGGCTGACTTTTAATTAGCTTCAGGGTGGGACTTGACGGAAGTCATGTTCCACCCTTTATTCTTTCTACAGACATGTGTTTTCGCGGTAATTTTGCCTTGTCAAGCCTTGGTGCATTCACACTGTCGTTTGCCGTTTCCGTACTCCTTGCCCTCCTGCCCGTGCCGCAAATTAGTCTCGGGCAGGGTGCGAGAAACACCGACCCAAACGTGCTTCAGCAGCACTATCAGGCGGCTCGGACCTTTGCGGTTGGGGGCGATACCGGACGCGCTGCGACAGAGTACCGAGCCTTCCTTTCAGAAGCACTAACACAGATGGCTAACGCCCGCGCACATGAGGGCAACTTTCTCGCAGCTTTTCCTTTATTCGAAGAAGCGACAGTGCTTGCT
>Ga0137362_10003317_pt1 | contig 10738 bp, 10 predicted proteins | sample MadtaG_2_FD_104801 | JGI IMG/M metagenome (GOLD analysis project Ga0137362, IMG submission 104801) | Vadose zone soil microbial communities from Angelo Coast Range Reserve, California, USA - Mad1_100_16 metaG | ecosystem: Environmental > Terrestrial > Soil > Vadose zone | place: USA: California... | reverse complement strand
TCAGAGGCAAAACTCAAGGATCAGGTTGGAAAACCTCGTTCTTTGACGAATCGAGCTCAGTCTCTCGACTTGACCCTGTCATTATCACGAATCGCGGAAGGCTCTTCGCGCTACCCTCCCCCTGATTCTCCCACAAACTCGATTGGTGACACAGGTCCCAGTTCGAGTCCAACTTCCGCCACTGCGCCATCTTTTCCGAATGTATATGCATCGGGCCGACCTCCTATCGGGTCCGGAACGCCCCAGTCTATGCGTCGCGGAGGCCAGCTTCTTGACGACGATGCCGTTAACGAGGTATCACGGGTAATCTCCACCCTGGGACTATGATCTGAGGCAGCACTGGATATCTACACCAAATCTTTCGACTTGTAAAACGCAATGTTGTATTAGGAAGGACTCTGGACTGCACCACGCGCCATGTTGTCAAAGTCAGCTCTCCACACCCATCTATATTTCGAGTCCATTCAACCCATCGCACGTGCCTGTTTCTCTGCTTTCATCTTTTTATCTATCGCTTGCAGTGCCCCGTCTCCACCTTTACCTTTTCGTTCTATAACCACTCTTACTGTACCATAGTCTAGGCCTATTCGATGTTCCTACGCCCGTAGGCTGGTCATATCTTTATCTCATTACTACTGCTACACTGCGCTAGTCATTCGAAAAGTTTTACAATAAGAAAATGGCCGGTAGACGTAGAGGGCCACATTCAGCTCACAACCCACGGAATCTCGTACAGAACAAAGTCGAAGAACTCCTGATCAAGCAATGACTGGTATTCCCCGACGAAATCCTCGTTTGTAGACGACCCACCCTTGAACTTTGCGGGTCCCTGGGAACGGGCCGAAAGATGAGTAAATTGTCGTTGTAAGACCATGAGTGTCCGTTTTGTAGTTTTTGGCTCGGGCTTTCGTGCGTCAAGTATGGCGTAAGAAGAGTGATCAAGCGGATGAATGGACTCTCACCTTTACAGCGATTCCAATATAATTGGCAGGAAGACCGTACCGCAGTACGCTTTCTACATACAATCGGACTACCTTGAGGTGTACGAAAGCTTGGAAGGCCTCCGAAAAGTTTATCTCTGAAAGTCGAAGGAGCTCCGTCTGTATTTCATCATAGGGTTGTCTACGACCGAGATCGTTGGGCGGGGAAAACTCACCCAGAGCTCCTTTTCGGCAGTTTCGGCGGTTTGCAGCTCCTCTCGCTCCTTCTCAATTTGGTCTGATGAATACTGAAAGTCTCTTACGACGTATCTTGGAAAAGAGTGTGAGAAACACCAATGGAGCGTGAATGGGACGGTAGATTTTCTCGTACTTGTTCTCCCTGCACTTTTGGACAAACGCATCGTACACTTTACGGAAGATGATGACAGTGAAGAGGGTATAATCTTCGTCAGATGCCAGAGAACTGCGGTGCCAGGACCCCATCTTCAGCGCCGAGCGGACGCGAAAAGGTATAGGGAACACACATTGCGGACCGCGGAACCACCATGGTAGCCAAATGTTCATAACTTGAATTCCAGGTCTTTACGAGGTTTCTGAGAAATCGACATTAGTCTAACGTGTGGCTACTTGAGAGCATTGAGGGGGTACTTGGGAACGGCAACGAGGATAGATTGCATGTACTCGGAGTCTTGCAATAAGTCGTCCTCCGACACGATGTCCGCAAGGGACCGCACAGAGAGGTTACCTCTGTAAATGCCTTCGTCAGAATCAGCGATGCATGGATTGATTGACGCTGGAGGAATCACGTCTTCTTGCGCTGCAACTGAACAAGGGAACCCTTGGCAAGGTTATAATTGTTCAGTTTGGCCTTCATGACGTTGTCTGTTGATGTCATCTCCTATGGTCATAGGTTGGATAACATCGGGCGATGCGAAGAAAGCTATGGACACGCGCCTTGACTAGAACGTCAGTCATGTCCTTGAGCCCACGCTGAGTCCCATATCGCCCCTCGTTCCAATGCCAATTATTGAGCAGGTATCCGTCTACTGATTTGTCGTTTATCAAGATGTGCTGCGTGAGCTTAGCCGGATCGTTGTTGAGAAGGTTACGGAGCGTGTCGACGATCTTGGCGACAATAGATGTAAAATTGGCATCGTGTTTCGGTAATTCTTCCGAAAGAGCAATGAGGGAATCGAGGGTCCCTGTCTATTATCGCGTTAGTAAAGACTATGGAGCGGGCAGGGGTAAGACCTTGAAGGACGGAATGGGGAGTTGGCCTATATTGTTCGGTGTGAATGCCTTGGACTGTTGTGAAAGTTTTGATCCGAGTTCCTCAAGCAATCCTTCAGGATCACCGTCCTGTGGAACTGAAATTATCCAGGTCGACTGAGCCGAAGGCATCCTTGTCTCTGTTACAAGAGTCCAAGTTGTGCAACCCAAATCAGCAGTCTCTCCGCGGATTTCCCGGACCGGCGTCAGTTTGCTTTCAACCGTTCGCCCACCTCAACGGATGTCCTCTGCATTCCGCGCCCTGACTTTTGTGCGCCTACCCCGCGCATGCGGTGTGCGGTACATGGCTAGGTCTATGTCGTCCAAGGCCCCTTTGCTTGTCACGCCGGACGCTCTGCAACAGCTCAGAACCTCTACCGATGTGAACATTCTCGATGCCAGCTGGTTTATGCCGAACACTCCGCGGAATGCCCCCAAAGAATTCATAGAAAAACGCATTCCTGACGCACGCTACCTTGATCTTGATGAGGTTGCCGCTCCGAGCGTGCTTGGTTTCAAACACATGATGCCAAGCGCAGAGGTGTTCACCGATGCTCTTGGTACGACGGTCGAAAACCAACCACACAACACGGCAGCGTACTAATGATCCCCGTAGAAAAGTTTGGAATTACACCGACGTCTCATGTTGTGTTGTGAGAGATATTTTTGCCCTTTCGTTGGACCATGTTGGAGATAGGAATTTTTATAGGTATGACTCTCAAGGCATCTTCTCAGCACCACGCGCGCTCTTCATGTTCCGATCTTTCGGCCACGAGCAATCGAGTATCCTTGATGGCGGTCTTCCCAGGTGGGAATCTGAAGGACTTCCGACTGAGTCGGGCCCGGTGGTGGAGATACTAAGGAGCAAATATCCAGCGCCTACCCTGGCATCAGAAAAGATCAGGAGTAAGTCCCGTAACGCTGTCCTCTGCGCTTCTCTGCTCAGTCCTCACAAGGCTACGATCAGATGGTAAACAATGCGGAGTAGGAACTCTCAGACCCCCATGGAGAGATAGTACTTGATGCCCGTGTTCATGGGAGGTATGAGCAACTTTGGATCACGTCCAAATCCGATCTAACCGCGCGTGTAGGTACACTGGTGCAAACCCTGAACCCAGGGGACTTCCCTCAGGTCATATGCCACACTCTTTCTCTCTTCCATTCGGTGCATTCTTGCAGAAGAACTCGGGCCAAACCTCTGGCGCGAGCTTCACAACATTCCTTCCTCCAAAGGAGCTCCGCCGCAAGCTAGAAGATGCCGTGGGCACCGAATACGCACGGCTGATCCTCGAAGGCCAACGCCGTGTGACGACTACCTGTGGAAGCGGCATGACCGCCGGCGTTCTCTGGCTAGGACTGAAGTTAATCAATGAAACGACGCCCGTGGCTCTATACGATGAAGTATGTTGAACCCCGGTAATGGGCTGGACAATTTTGCTGATGCTCGCTTGCAGTCTTGGATGGGTTATGCTTCACGTCCACAGAGTAAGATAGATAGAGACGTATGATACTTGTTCGTTTTGATGGCGAGAAACTGCTTGCTTCCAGGAACGTCGAATGAATTTTTACTTTAGAAATAAGTCAGTAAATGATGTTCCACCTATTTAGGGGCCATGCGCTCGATGATATCCAGGTCCGTCATATTTCGCCTCTAAACCCTTGACCCATATATAACGACCGATCAAGAGATACCAACCCCGAAATTTGCATCATTACCCAGTTGTGTGGGTCCTGTCATAATCCAATTATCCCTGTTGTAGTGCTTCCTCTGCCGCAGTTGCCGCAGTTACTCAAGCTGCGAACTGTGAGACTGTTATCAAGTGACCATCCGTCAATACATTTAATTAGTTAAGTTGATGAATACAAGTAGATGCTATGCTCATGCCGGTGAAAAAAGAGATGGGATCTAAGATACATGAAGCAAGCAATAATAGTAATCGTATATAAACCGTCTGCTCGCTCCTATGGTACCGGGGAAGCGAGTGACGGTCTCAGCTCCTCCAAGACGGCAAGGAACGGCGGTCGATGGCTTTCCACGGGCTTTCCGGTGAGACAGGCAGGTTGGCCTATGTACTTCACTTCGACCCTATGTCGTTTCGCTTTTCGGAGGAGGGTTAACCGCCAACTGTCATGCCAAGATGTGAGCATTAGAAATAGGAGCAACAACACGTGTCGCACGCACCCTTCAGTCCAAAAGGCGTTGTAGCCCTTTCTTTCGATCTCCTCCATGAACTGTTGCTGCGCAAATAGCACAGAGTTCTCAACGTCCTTATGTTTTCGGACGTCGAATACGTAGTCTCGGACGACCCGCGTCTCGTGAACATAGATGATGTCAATTTCTGTAATAAAATGAAATAAGTAAAGACGCAGACCGCCGACTAGCACGGATCAGCACGCACCGTCCTCCTCCTCATATAGGGGAACGGGCTCGACGGCCTTGCTATCGACTACCTCCCAGGGCTTTTCTTGCTTTTTCGAGACAAAAACAGAGAGCACGCCTGCTAAGCCCATGATATTCTCAGATGATGGGTGAGGAAAGTGACTGGGCAAAACGGGGGATGTACAGCCCGCGGCACGCAGTCGCTTATTATAAAGACGGCAGGGGTTTAGACGCTGAGGTGACACCGCCCAGATAGTCGTTATCACTTACGCGGCATGATTGTAAAGCACGCGGATCCGTCAGTCCCGAGCGATCAGAGATGCCGAAAAGGGTCAAAGCCTCCATGACGCCGAGCCGATTACGCGCGTCCCATTACTACATGCTATTCGCCTTCCATAACGACAATCAAACCGACTTTGTCTGAAGTACAAATCAACGTATACTTGGGCCAAGGCACTTTTGTTGCGTGTTGAGTGATGCACCGCATGTCCCTCATTGAAGCAACACGAAAACAACACAGGAAAAAGGATATCTTAGTTGTCACTTAAGTATTGTCAGCAGCCAAATCACCGATGAACACGTCATGGGCGCAATAACGAAAGCCATGCGGCACTCTATCGGCACTCTATTGAGACGAAGGTGAAATCCTTCAATGTTCCTGGCTTTCTTTGGAGGCAGGCTTCTCAGCGCCAAAAGCCCGGTCTGGCTCGGTCTGGTGCTGATTCATCAATTGTCTGGGCATGCTCGGGTGAACAGCTCGGATGACCGGATACCGGACGGGTTCCGACGGTGGGTCAACGGTGCCGGTCAACCCTCCGGTGCCGATCAAGCTCAAAAACCCCTATAATCCTCACGGTACCACAGTGACGCAGAAACATCAGGCAACGGAGCATTATGACTGACACGAGACTGGTTAGACCTGAGTCATGGCCACGATATTCTGCTAATTTTGTAGTTTTCCGTGTGGGAAAAATCGTGGCAGTTATGGAACGAAGTTATATACTGTATTTGAATGTGATATATTTCTTTGAGTTCTAAGAACTCTTTGAGTACTGTATGCTGCACCTCCATGTCATTACTGCGTATATACGACCAAGATTAGATTCTGTATGTGTCATGGACAGGGAACTAAACATGTACCCACTAGGTGACTCAGACCGTGAACAGCGCTACAAGGAAGCCGAGTGCGCCAGCATAGCCTGTCGCAGTGACTCCACTAGCGCCACTCTTGCTAGTAGAATTGGTACAGGAAATATTCGATGGGACGGTAAAGTTTTGCGCTAATGTTAAGTCTGCGCACTGGGTGAAAAAAATATTGAAATTCAGTCATACAGTCATATGACTCGACGATCTCGTGGAGGTGGAGGATGAGCAAGCAATGAGCAAGCTTACCTGATAGAGGTTGCCATCACCTCCATTGAAAACAAACTGAATCGTTACATTGGCACCGTTTGAAACGCCACTTATTCCCGTGTTGGACAGATCGAGCGGAATGCAGAAGCCACCGGCTCCAGAGGCGGTCGCAAAGTTTCGGGCCAATTGCTGCCCTCCAGACGAGTTTGTAAAGTTGTTAAACGACGTCGGGTTTTGCACGGTTGAAAGCAAGACACCAACTAATATGCCGAGTCAACAGGTGGAAATAACTCAGAACGAATTAGTACTTAGACGTACGACTCCAGCTCGGATGCTCCGAATTCAGCGTGATGTATCCCCCGCTGAGAGGGAACTCGCTCCTGTTACTCACGGCATTTGGATAATTGTCTGCCACGGACATCAGAACTCGAAATGGAAAATAAACGAGCTACATTACCACAAAAATCAACCTCATTGCCGTCATTAAAGACTCCGCGGGGGGGTGGGTAGGCCAACTGAAAGTGGGCGTTCACCGCAGTAACTGCGCAAGCCAGAAGAGCAAATGTAGAGAACGTGAAACGCATCGTAGTTTCTGAGCTTTTGATCAACAGTGTGTCAGTGACTTTATAAGGTGGGTAAATGAGCTTCACGAAAGTGAAAAACTTTTAGTGAAAAACTTTTTTTCAGAGTTACCCCTTAGTGGTTCCCCAAGTGGAAATCTAATTTTATCTTACCGTAACCGCCCGTTGATGAAAAAATCCCAGCAGTGTCTGGGGGTTATCTTTTTTTCGAGAGGACCCGAGTGTACTGGCATCCTTGCACTCAAAATCCAACAACGATCGAGATGATATGCGTTACCTGGAACGTCCTACAGGCCAGAGAACACATAAACCAAGGTGCCAGGACAAGGATCAGCCATCATGATCAACATAAATTCAAACCCGCGGGTAACTGTTAGAACTACAGGTGCGCATAAGCGAGCCGCCCAAATAGAACTTCTCCAAGACCCAACCCAACAATGATTGAGATTATGTACGCTGCCTGGAACGTCCTAGAGGAAATTGAGAAAGAGCGAGGACAAGGACTAGCAGCTCACATCACAGCCAACATAAGAGCATAGACAAGCAACGCTTGCAGAGAGTACAGTGCGCCCCTTGCGGAATCGCGGGAAAGCACAAATGGCGGAAGGGTACGTCTCCTCTGTACATTGCGAGACACTTGCGTTGAACTGTTTACCTTAACTTCGGCACTCTCTTCTCTCTTGTCTTGTTTTCTCCCGAGGAATGGACGATTCCCGGCGGGGAGAGTAGTATTCAAAGCAAGAGTGCTAAGCCATACGTTGAAGCAGACCAAATCAAAAAAAGGCATGAAGCTCATACCTCTTCCTCCAACGAGCATCCATAGCCCCACGGGTAGCATGAAGTGACCTCTCCAAAACGGCTAATATGAGAAGTGCGATGCTCGCCCCTGCGATCGCACTATGAGAGGACGGGTGCCATGACTTAAAGTACAGGTGATCTCCACCAGTGAAGTGGAGATAGGGTATCATCGTGATTAATTCGGATGTGTTTGTCTTGCTCATCGTGGATTCCAAAGATGACGACGAGCTGGTGATGGATCGTCAAGACGAGAGTGAGGTGTCACCGGCGTGTGAACCTCGGAATGTGCCGATCAAAATCACGTGATCGGGGTTCCGAGGTCCACCCTTGGTGACTCTTACTCTTGGGAAGTAAGCGCAGTGGTTCCCGTAGAAGATAACATCGATAACAAGTCATAGAAGAGGCCATGCTCGTCAATGTCGGATCGATGTCGGAGAGGACATCACGGGACAAGCTTCAGAGAACTACGCTCGCACTTGAACCCGGGAGCCGACTCGGACAAAAGCATTGGCAACCTCGCGGTTAGAGGCCGCAGCAGTAGAAAATGAGTCATAAGGACATCTAGGCGAGTAGAGCAAGCGGCAAATCATGAAACAAGGGTTTCTAGGATAGGTCTCTAGGAAAGGCTTGTGAGGGTAACCTTGTGTTGCGTGGCACAAGAGTACTCGAATTGGGAGTTACCAGTAGCAGAGAAAATTGGGCCCCGGAAACACAGTTTTTGAATACGCGTGAACAGCAAGCCGCGGTCTGGAGGGGAGCGTAAGGGCGGGATGGCCTGAGGAGAGGGGGTAATGGGGTGTTCGTGATGGGGCGGACGAGAACCACAAACTATGAGGCAATTTTTGGCCAATCGTAGTAATGCCTCATTATTAGGAACGACAGGAGTCACGTGAAGTTACGTAATCTTGGCGCTACTTAAAGCGAACAGATGTGTTATCTTCGCACTGTACGAAATGCTCCGCGCCACGTTCATATCATTGTCCTCCACACGCCACAGCGTCCGGTTCGCCCGGCCGGTCGTGATACTCGGAACTCGACTCAACTCGTCGCAAACTCCAGAACAGAAAAGGGCCCTCAATAAAGAGAAGAATGAGCTGCAAAAGGATTGGATTGCGCCAATTCTCACATACGAGGAAGTGAAACACAGGTCTCAACAACCGAGCGAAGTGCGTACTTCTCTTCCCGTTTACTCCATCGATGTTCAAACTCGCAAAGAATGCCTATTTGATCGATGTGCGGGAACCGGACGAGGTATTGCAAGGCATGATACCCTCGGCAGTTAATCTCCCACTCTCTGGCCTTTCTGGGGCGCTGTATATGGATGGAACCAAATTCAAGGAAAAGTATGGCTTCCCAAAGCCAGAATTTGACCAGGAAGTTGTTTTCTACTGTCGCAGTGGCATGCGCAGTGCGACTGCGAGTGACGTTGCACGGAGGAATGGATACAAAAAGTATGCCTATCCCCATGCTGAGTCGACTTCGTGTTAATGTGCTTTTGTCATAGTATTTCAAGCTATAAAGGGTCCTGGTTGGACTGGACAGCGAGGGAGGGCAAGTAGTCGATGTAGCAATTCGCACTTTCATTCCCCCTACCGACGTTACCGTTTTTGCATTACGTGGCCCGCGGCGATGAGCTTAATACGTGGATCTGGATCCAATGTGCTTCCATCGGATGAGGCCTAGCGACCGGCTTTGGCTGATTCGGGGGGAGTATCGAACATCTCATAGGTGCCAACGCGGCATTCTGCACACTAAAGTCACAGTGTTGCGATTGAATTGGGATTACGTCCTTACATTCTTGACTGTACAACGGGATCTGTGTACTTGTGCGAGAAGAATAATACAGTAGTCATGTGGGAGCGATGCCGTGCGGTTGATGTATCTGAGGGCTGAGTGCTGTGTGTTTGCGTCGGTAAGCGTAAACCGCAAATAATAAGGCGCTCGATGCTTGCTCACACTACCGCGACTACGCCATGTTCTTGAGATCACCACCGCGGCTATTCTTTGCATTTTCGAGAGCTCGCCTCGTTACTAGATGTTTACACCGCGTAACACTCCCACCTATTGGCCACCGCATCTCACGGAGGCGCTCGTTCACAACTCCGGCTCCTCAAGTGGCACAGAGGTTGGCGTTGCTCTTTCTTTTGGGTTCCACATTCGTGATGATCGTTGTAAAACGCCATCCTTCCGCTCTTGACAAAACAGCCTTCTCCAGCAATCTGAGTATGATGCACTTGCCGACGCTGCCATGGAGGAGTTGCTTGACAGGCTGCAGGATGTCTTGGATTCGCACGGGGATTCCTCACTGGAGGTCGAGTATAACGTGCGTCTTTCCTCGCACAGCAGCGTGTGCTTTGTACCTCTGTTTCACTGATTGTCCCTGTTCCACAGAGTGGGGTCATCACCCTCGATCTAGGCCAGCGTGGTACGTATGTGATCAATAAGCAGCCGCCCAACAAGCAAATTTGGCTCTCCTCCCCAGTCAGGTGCGTGCGCCCCTTATCTCTCACGATCCTATATCGATGGATACACAGCGGGCCCAAAAGATTTAATTTCGACTCAACTACGAGTCAATGGGTCGACTCTCGGAACGGAGAACTTCTCGAGACGTTGCTCAATGGAGAGCTGAACGTATCACTGGGCGTGGAGTGTGGTATTGACTTGAAATATAAAGGTTCATAGAAAACTAGGCTGGTATCGAGGTTTTCGAACCGTCACGGCCATATGCTGCCTCACCGAAGCAAGTTGTTCATACGTTGGATGGGATAGGAAGGGGACAGGTCCGTATATCTGTGATTAGAATGCTAATGATACTGCACAATGCTATGTCGTAGAGTGGCAATACAGGACAATGAAACAAAAAAGACTCGGACGCGGGTGACAATATGCAACGGAACAATAGGGGAGCATAATACGGCATGCTATGAGCCGACTGAGCCGGAGAGGTCCCTCCTACGTTCTAGAAAGACCGTTCCCAGAAACCTAAGGGAGAGGGCAGTACTGAATGAGAGTGAAATATTGAGAGGAAACCAAGCCGACCTATTGGATTCTTCGTACCGATTGTACACGCTCACATCATCGCCACAATATAACGTGTTCTTTGGCTCACTTGCATGGAGACCTTGCCAATACTTCTCGGGGAGTGATGCGTCTTGAATGGAGTTGGGGCACGGACTTGGCATGACGTTGAGCTTCCCGGCTGGTGGTTCTAGTGGGACAGGAGAAGGCCAGTCGTGAGAAGAGAACGATCCAGGTGAGGAAGAGCTTGAATGTGATGAAGGGGACATCAATCGTCTGTGCTGCTGTTCCGCGTGAAGGTCGTGCAGTAGACTGTTGACCGCTTTATATTCGCCGGCACCACTCAAACTTGCTTCGCTAGCGGTAGCCCACGGATTTGGTGAGTCGTCTCCCATTAC
>Ga0137362_10003314_pt1 | contig 10743 bp, 13 predicted proteins | sample MadtaG_2_FD_104801 | JGI IMG/M metagenome (GOLD analysis project Ga0137362, IMG submission 104801) | Vadose zone soil microbial communities from Angelo Coast Range Reserve, California, USA - Mad1_100_16 metaG | ecosystem: Environmental > Terrestrial > Soil > Vadose zone | place: USA: California... | reverse complement strand
TCGAGCCACTCGCAAATGACCGGGTGCAGCTCAGCCCAGTGCTCCCGGCGTGCCGCCGGCGTGGCGAAGCGCGCGTCCGCCGCCAGCTCGGGCCGGTCCATCATCGCCACGAGCCGCGCCCAGAGCTGCGGCGCCCCGACCGTCTGCATCGCCACGTGGCGGCCGCCGATCCCGTGGACGACCATGCCCGGGCGCGGGCCGGGATACTCCGCGCCCGCGTTCAGCATGCCGCCGTAGTTGATGTCCTCGGCGGCGACGAGGCACTCGAGCATCGAGACGTCGAGGTGCCCGCCCTTGCCCGTCCGCGTTCGCCGCCAGAGCGCGGCCAGGATGGCGCCGAACGCGTGCGTGCCCGCCAGCACGTCGGCCGCCTGGAGATATCCGGGCCGTGGCGCCGGGTCGTCCTGCTGCTCGAGATGCATCACGCCCGACATGGCGTTGACGATGTGGTGGAACGCGGGCTGCAGGCTCAGAGGCCCGGTCTGGCCGAAGCCGGAGATCGAGCAGTAGACGAGATCGGGCCGGACGGCGGTGAGCGTGGCGTAGTCGCAGCCGAGCTTCGCGACGACTCCCGGCAGGAAGTTCTCGACCACGACGTCGGCGGCGTGCGCGAGATCCAGCACGACCTCGCGCGCCTTGGGATGCGCGAGGTCGAGCGCGAGGCTCGACTTGCCGGCGTTGATCCGGATAAAGTACGTGGCCTGGTCGGTGCGCCCCTCCTCGATCTGGACGTGGCCCCGTCGCGTGTCGTCTCCTTCGCCCGGGCGTTCCACCTTGATCACACGCGCGCCCAGGTCGGCGAGCAGGCGCGTGCAGTAGGGGCCGGCCAGCACGCGCGTGAAATCGAGCACGGTGAGACCGGCGAGAAGCGCGTCGTCAGAAGCGGGCATGCGATCTCCTTCCTTCACGTGTTTCAAGCTCGCCTTCGCGCAGTCGGTCCATTAGTCTAGCAGGGCGTTCGATCGGAGCGAGAGGAGGACCCGGCATGCGGATGCTCGAGACGTGGCGGCAGATCACGGCGCGCGCCGTCGAGGTGGGCGTCGATGCTTGAGGCCGTGACGATGAAAGAGATCGACGCGATCTTCGCGGTGACCGACGCTCTTGGCATTCACCGGGAGTCGCTGGTGATCCCGCTCGGCCCCGCCGCGCCCGGGCGCGTCCGCCGCCTGCCGAGCGGAAAGCTCGAGATCACGGTGGACGCCAACCGTCCGATCGACGAGTGGGTGACCGAGCTTCCGCGGCTCATCGCCGCCGCCCAGGGGACGTGAGCTGACGGCAGGGCTCAAGCGCGAGCTGGGCGTCCTGTCGCTGGCGGCGGTCGTCTTCTTCAACGTGAGCGGCGGGCCCTACGGCGTCGAGGACACGGTTGCCTCCTTCGGCCCGAGACTGGCGCTGCTCCTGCTGGTGCTGACCCCGGTGTTCTGGAGCCTGCCCGTCGCGCTCGTGATGGCCGAGCTCGCCGCGGCCATGCCGGACGAAGGCGGCTACGTGACGTGGACGCGCCGCGCCTTCGGGCCCTACTGGGCGTTTCAAGTCGGCTGGTGGAGCTGGCTCGACAGCTTCGTGGACGTTGCCGTCTATCCGGCGCTGTTCGTGGAATACGTCAAATTCTGGTGGCCGGGCATGACGTCGACGGAGCGTTGGCTCCTGGCCCTCGCCTTCATCGTGCTGCTCACGGGTCTGAACCTCGCCGGTGTCCGACCCACGGGACGCGCCGCCGTCGTGCTCGCGATCGCGGCGCTCCTGCCGATCGCCGCTCTCACGATCGCCGGGGTCGCGGCAGCGCGCGGGGCACCGTGGACGCCGTTCGCTCTCGAGGACAGGCCCCTCGGCGCGGGGCTCGGCGTGGGCCTCGCCGTCGTGATGTGGAATTACTCGGGATGGGACACGCCCGCGACCGTGCTCGGCGAGACGCGCGCGCCCGAGCGGACCTTCCGCACCGCGCTCTTCCTGGCGCTGCCCGTGATCGGCCTGGCGTACGTCCTGCCGGTCGGCGCGGCGCTGGCGGGCGGCACCGTCGAGTGGAGCTTTTGGACCACGGGCGCCCTCCCCGAGATCGCGCGATCGGTCGGCGGCGACTGGCTCGGTCACGCCGTCGCTCTCGGCGCTGTCGTGAGCAGCGCCGGACTCTTCATGTCGCTCGTGCTGACCAACTCGCGTCTGCCGTACGTCCTGGCCCGCGAGCGCGCGCTGCCCGCGTGGCTCGCCGCAGTAAATCCGCGGTTCGGGACACCCTGGGCCGCGATCATCGTCTCGGCGGCGTGCTACGCGGCCTTCGCCGTCTTCTCGTTCAAGGAGCTGATCGTCCTGAACATCTGGCTCTACTCGATCACGCTACTGATCGAGCTGGCGGCATTTGTGAGGTTGCGGGCGACCGAGCCGGCGATGAACCGCCCGTGGCGGGTGCCCGGCGGCCCTGCGGGCGCGGCCGTCGTCGTCGTGTGCCCCGCGCTCTTCGCCCTCGGCGCGATGGTGACCGCGGGATGGGGCAACACGGTCGCCGGCGTGGCGGCGGCGCTCACGGGGCCGCTGGCGTACCGCGTGCTCGGCGGACGCGCGACGCTGGCCCGGGAGGGCCGGGCATGAACGGCGTGGTGAACAGCGTGGCGTACGCGGGCGGCCTCCGGATCGGGGAGGTAGCGATCCCCGATATCAGCGAGGTCCTGAAGCAGCCGGGCCGGTTCGTCTGGATCGGGCTCCACGAGCCGGACGACGCAGTGCTCGCGGAGGTCCAGCAGGAGTTCGCGCTCCACGACCTCGCCGTCGAGGACGCGGCCCGCGCCCACCAGCGGCCGAAGCTCGAGCGCTACGGCGATTCGCTCTTCGTCGTCCTGCGCACCGCCCACCTCGATTCCACCACCGGCGGGATCGAATTCGGGGAGACGCACCTCTTCGTCGGGGTCGAACTACATCGTCTCGGTCCGGCACGGGCCCTCGCTGCCCTATGTCGAGGTGCGCTCGCGCTGCGAGGCGAACCCGGAGCTGCTGGCCAAGGGGCCCGGCTTCGTCTTGTACGCGCTCATGGACTTCATCGTGGACCAGTACTTCCCGGTCGTCGATGCGTTCGAGGACAAGCTGGAGACGCTCGAGGACAACATCTTCAGACAGACCCTCACCCGGGAGACCACCGAGCGGATCTACGGGCTCAAGCGCGACCTCCTCGAGGTGAAGCGAGCGGTCGTCCCGCTGGTCGACATGTGCAACCGGCTCGTGCGCGCCGACGTCGCGGTGGTTCCCGAGGCGACTTCCGCGATGTCTACGACCACGCGATCCGGATCAACGAGATGATCGACACGCTGCGGGAGCTCCTGACGACCGCGCTGGAGGCGAACCTCTCGCTGATCTCGGTCTCCCAGAACGAGGACATGAAGCGGCTGGCGGGTTGGGCGGCGATCATCGCAGTGCCGACGATGATCGCGGGAGTCTACGGCATGAACTTCAAATTCATGCCCGAGCTCGAGTGGCCATTTGGCTACCCGGTGGTGATGGGCATCATGTTCGGGGCCTGCGGGTTTCTCTACTACCGCTTCAAGCGCTCCGGCTGGCTCTGAGCCGGCTCAGCGTCGGGTCCGCGCCCGGCTCGACCCAAGGTTCTCCTCGATGACGGCGGCCAGGCAATCGAGGGACGCCAGTGAGTAGACGTAGGTTTTCCAGTCGACGGCGACGTGGTCCTCCCGCTCGCCGGGGCGCGTCATCGGAAAGATCTCGACCGAGACATTGGGGCCCGGCGCCAAGCAACCGCCGGCGCACCCCTCGCGCAGCCGCACGCGCTCGTCGAGCCCCCGCTCGGCGACGAGCTCTTGCAGATGGGGCCCGATCGCCGCCGCGTTCAGCCTGACGGACCGTTCGCCACGCGCGATCGGCAACGCCACGCTGCCCGGCTCACGCGGGCACACGGTGATCACGAGCCGGCGGGGCGTCACGTGCGCGCCCGCGTCGCGGCGAGCCGTGCCGCGGCGACGACGGGCTCCTCGGCGGGCCGGTGCCAGCGCGCCCGGAGCCCGGCGCGGGCGACGGCGCGTATCGTCCCGGCGCGGAACCACGGATCGTCGAGCACGCTTCCGGCCCAGCTTGCATCCACCGGCTGCGGAAGCTTCAGCGTCCGCGCGACCTCGAGGGCGCGTGCCGCGAGATGGCGCTGGCCTTCCGCCACGATTCGCCGTGCGCGCCGGTCGCCACGGCGAGCGCGCGCGAGCACGCGCGGCGCCAAGGCGGCAATTGTCTTGACCGGGTCCGGCGCGTGGACAGCCCGGAGCGTGGACAGGAGGCGTCCATCGCGGACCGCCTCCCTGAGCCACTCGCGGCCGAGCCAGAAGCCGGAGCCCTCGTCGCCGACGAGCGGTCCGAGACCCCCGGCGCGCGCCCAGCGGCTCCGCGCGTCCCAACCAACGATGATCGATCCGGTGCCCGACAGCAGAAGCACGCCCGGCCGCTGTCCGAGCGCGCCCAGCAGCGCGGCTTGCGCGTCGGAGATGACGCGCACGCGGCCCGCGAGCGCTCGCAGCCGGCGCGCGAGTGCTTGTCGCTCGCGGACGGTCCAGAGTCCCCGCGAGGCCACGACAAGCGACGCGACGCGCCGTCGGCTCCACCGGCGACGCCGCCACACGACGTGCAATACCGACGCGAGCTTCTGCAAATCTCGGTCGGCGGGAACCACGACCGTCGGAACGCGGCGCGTGCCGGTCCAGACGGCGATGCGGACCCACGTTCCGCCGACGTCGGCGCCGACGCACACCGGCTTCCGCCGAGCCTCGTGTCGAACCGCGGACGGGATTGCCACTCTGTCCATTATGAGCCTCCGGGCAGTGATCCGAAGGGTTCTGAAATGACGCGCTTTCCGCTTATTCAGGCCCTGGCACAACTGATGCTGAAATAGGGGCCGGAGGATCTGGTCATGGGCAAGACACTCGCAGCCTGGATCATGGTGGCCGGTGCGGTCGCGGCGCCCGCGATGGGCCCGCGAGAGACCGTGGAGTCGGCGGTCGGCCGCGTGGTCACGCTGCTGCAAGACGGCGATACTGTGAAGACCGAGTCGACGGCACGGCAAGCGGCGGATCGGCGTACCGAGATCCGGAGGCTCGCGCGTGAGCTCTTCGATTTCGAGGAAGTGACCCGGCGTACGCTCTCCCGCCACTGGGCCGCACGCTCTGCCGATGAGCGGGCCGAGTTCGTGGCGCTCTTCACCGACCTGCTCGAGCGCTCCTACGTCACCCGGGTCGAGGCGTACGCGGGCGAGAACATCGCGTACTTCGGGGAAGCGGTCGACGCGAGCTACGCCACGGTGCGGTCGAAGATCCTCACGGATCGCCGCAGCGAGATCGCGCTCGATTACCGGCTCCACCTTCGTGACGGTCGGTGGCGCGTCTACGATCTGCAGATCGACGGCGTGAGCTTCGTCTCGACCTATCGCAGCCAGTTCGACCGAATCATCCAGGCAGAATCCTACGCGGCGCTCGTCGAGCGCATGCGCAAGAAGAGCTTCGAGGCCACCGTGGCCGAGCGCGGAGGCAAGAAGCTCTAGCCGGAGCGGGGGCGCTGGGCGGGGTCCCGCCCCGCCCAGCGCCCCCGTCACAGTCTTCGAGAGTCGAAGGCCCGTCCCGCTGCTCGCATCGATCGACTCGCCGCTCGGCTCGCTTTCCGCATCGTTCGTCACCGACGTCTACCGGCCCCTTCTTGCCCGCGGACGGTCCGAACGCCACTACCTCCGCGTGTCGCGCGTGGCCATGCTCGCGTTTGGAATCGTGCTCGGCCTGCTCGCGTGGGCGTTCTCGCTGGTGACCGGTCAGATGCTGTGGGTCGTCTTCAAGGTCGCCGGTGTCACGAGCAGGGTCAGGTTCATCAGGGCCATCACGATCATCGCCGCCACGTTCGCCCCGTCGGCGACCCGGCGTGTCGTCAGCAGCCCGAGCAGGAACACGCCGAGGAGCGAGCCGAACGTCATCTCTCCGAGATGAAGGTGCTCACCTTCGGATGGTCGTGGCTGGTGGTCCTCGGGACCATCGGGACGATGCTCCTGGCCCTCATCTTCTCCGCGGCCGCCCGCCGGGGCTCCCCCCGACCGAGGTAACACCCGGACCGAGGCCGAGGATCCATCCCTCCACGACGCGCGCGTGGTCCGGGGGCTCCGGCACCGCGTCGTCGAGCACGAGCTTCGCGAGCGCGATGCAGGCAGTCGTCGCGTCGAAGGGGTCCTCACCGGACCTCGAGTGTCCGAAGCCCCCGCGCAGGAGGCCCCCGACCGCGTCGAGATCGATGCGGGCGTCGGTCTCGACGCCGCGGAGCAGCGCGCCCCCGCAGGCGGCGCGCGCCGCCGGATCCGACTTGCGGGCGACCGTGACCCCGAGCGTCCGGAGGAGGAACGCCGGGTACATTTCGGCGATGACCGGGCGGCCCGAGACGGCCAGCTCCATCAGCGGCCCATCGAACGGCCAGAGCGCCACGCGGTCGAGCCGCGGCGTGATGATATCGCGCCAGACGCAGGCGGCCGATCGGCCCACCTGCCGCGGGCCGACCAGCCAGAACATTGGCCCCGCGCCCGTCTGCCGGTCGCATTCGCGGGGCGCGAACGCCGCGTCCCCGAGCGCCTTCCGGAGGTCGTCGCGGGAGGTCCCTTTCAGCGCCCGGAGCGGATAGAAGGGGCGCTCGGTCGTGATGTCCTCGGCCCGGGCGGCGAACTCGTAGAAGTGACGGAACCGGCCGGCGCCGAAGGCGCCAAGCGCCTCGCGGAACGAGCGAAGGCCGGCTATCATCGCGTACGTGCGCGAGACGCCGATGGGACAGTCAAACGCGACGAGTGCGCCGTCGGGCAACTCGAGAGCGCCGACGTCCTCTACCGGCCGCGGCGGGGCCAGGACGTAGCGGCCGCGACGCAGCACCGCCCGGCACAGCTGGCGTTTGGCCGGCGTCGAGCCCCAGTCGATCGCCAGGATTTCGGCGGGCGGCTGCGGAAGACGGCTCACGCGTGGAGGAGACGAGCGACGACCGCGTCGAGCTGGCACTTCCTGAACCCGTAGGCGGTGAGGCCCAGCACACCCGGAGCCAGCAGGGCCGCGTCGTACGGGTCGCGAAGGACCACGACGGCCAGCGCGCGCGCTCGCGTCTGGAGATCGGCGAGCAGCTTCGCGTTCGACGAATAGAGGTGGGCGTCGAACAGGAATAGCACGATCGCGTCGGATGCCTCGGCCAGGGCAACGGCGCCAGCGATCTCCGGGTCGGTCGGCTCGATCCCGACCACGTACGTCACGGGCGCGACGCCCGCCCGCCCGAACGCATCGGCGACGTAGGCCGTCTCGGCGGCGACCTCGGGCTCGATCGTGATCCGCGACGCCAGATCCGAGAAACGCGGGAACACGACGCCGACACGCCCGTTCAGCGCGCGCCGCAGATCGGGACGCCCGGGCGTCAGGACGGTGACGGAGCGGGTCGCGATCGCTCGCGCGAGCGGTCCCGCATCAGGCTCCGGCGCGGGCGGACCTTCCTCGAAGCGAGTGGCGCGCCGCTCGCGAAGGCGACGCACTCGCTCGGCCGCGGCCTCGAGGTCGCGGATCGGAAGCACGCCGGAGCGGTACGCATCGACGAGGGCGCGAGCCGCGGCGCGCTGAGCCGGTTCCGTGTGGCAGACGAGGAGGAGATCGTGGCCGGCCGCGGCCGTCCTCACGACCGCCTCGCCGATCGGGCACGTCTCGCCGATGGCGCCCATCTCGAGGTCATCCGAGACGATGACGCCCGAGAACCCCACTTCGTCGCGCAGGCAGTCGTGGACTATGCGCCGCGAGAACGTCGCCGGAACGCGCGTCGTGTCGAGGTTCGGGTAGACGGGGTGGCTCGTCATCAGACACTCGATGCCTTCCTCGACGGCGGCGAGAAAGGGCGGGAGGTGCGTCGCGCGCATCTCGGCCCAGGTCGAGTCGATCGTGGGCAATCGAAGATGGGCGTCGAGCGGCGAGTGGCCCTTGCCTGGGAAGTGCTTGGCGCACGCCGAGAGGCCGCCCTTCTGCATTCCCTTGATTCGCGCGACGCCGAAGCGGGTGACCACGGTCGGGTCCTTGCCGTACGAGCGGATCCCGATGTTCGGGCTGTAGCGCTCCGTGAGGACGTCGAGCACGGGCGCGAAGTTCACGTCCACTCCGAGCCGCCGCAGCTCGCGCGCCTCGAAGAGGCCCTGGCGAAAGGCGAACGCCTCGTCGCCCGCGGTCCCGGTCGCGAGGTTGTCGGGGAAAATCGTCGTGGCGCGACCCAGCATGACGATGCGGCCGCCCTCGTGATCGGTGGCGACGAGCAAGCGCCGGCCAAGGGCCGACTCGAGGTCGCGCAGGAGGCGGCCGTGCTGGTCCGGCGTCTCGAAGTTCCGCCGGTACAGGATGAGCCCGGCGGCGCGCGTGTCGCGGAAAAGACGGACGTCCGCATCGGTGAGTCTGGGGCCGGACAGGCCGAACATCAGCCGTTCGCCGACGAGCGTCTCGAGAGTACTCACATTGCGATTATAGGCTGCGGTCGGCTCGCGACTGCGACCTGCTGGAGGCGCTCACTGTCAGGCGGCTGACACCGATGTGCCGACGCGACGCCGCCAACGCCAACCGGCGCCTATAAATTCCCTGAGTTTCGATCCACTCGGTTCTGGCACGGCGGCTGCACTTGCTGGCCATAGAAGACCGACGAAGGGAAAAACCTGATGCGTCCTTGGCTCGTCGCGTTCGCCATCGGGACCGTCGCACCGGGCCTAGCAGTCGGATCGGCTGCGCTGGCCCAGACGAGCTCGAAGACTTTCGGCGCGCCCACGGGTGCGTTCGACAAGCTGTCGGTTGGGAATCAGAAGGTCGCCGCCTCGCTGTACGAGGCCCAGAATGCTGCAACGTTCGCGACGGGCACTACCCGGCCGACGTCGACCGCCCGGCCCCTCACGCTGGACGAGATCGTAGCGAGAAGGCAAACCGGTCAGGGTTGGGGGCAGGTCTTCAGGGACATGAAGGCGCAGGGGCTCGTGCAGGAGAAAAGTCTCGGCCAGGTGGTCAGCAAGTACAGCCTGTCCACCGGTCCCGGTCACGACGAAAACGTGAGCGGTAATGGCAAAGGGGGCAAATGATGGACAAGAGCTGGAATCCCTGGAAGGTGACGGCACTCGTCCTCGCTCTCGTCATGGCAACGGCCCTCGTCACCGGGCTCGTCGTCGCCAACTGGTCGGGGTCGAGCCTGGAATCGGAGCCGAGGATCGCGGCGGGAATCCGCCCGGCCCAGCCCGCGCGGGCCACCACTGTCAAGCCGTCGACGCCTCAGGTGGTACAGGCGGTGCCGGCGACCCCGGCGGTCCCGACGCAGGAGGCCGTCGACGCCTGTAATCGGTACGCCGCCTCGCAAGTCGGCGAGCAGAACAAGACGCAGGAGGTCGTGAAGGACGCCGCGCTCGGGGCGGTGGTCGGCGCGGCCGTCGGCGCCGCGGGCGGCGCGGTGGCCGGAGGCGGGAAGGGCGCGGGCAAGGGCGCCGCGATCGGCGGCATCGTGGGCGCCGGAGGCGGCACGCTCTACGGGCTCAACGAAAACAAGCAGCACGACGAGCACTACCGAGCGGCGTACTCGAGCTGCATGCGCTCGCGCGGCTATACGGCAGGATGATCCGCTCCACGCGCCTCGCATGGGCGTGAGGAGGTTGTCATGAGGCTCATTACAAGCGTGCTGGCCTGCGCAGTGCTCGCCATATCGGCGCTGTCCGCCTTCGCAGCGGACGATTCGAAGGTGAAGGCCGCGACCCGGCAGGTCGAGACCGGCGCGAAGAAGATCGGCGACGGCAAGATCGGCGAGGGCGTCGAGCAAACGGCCAAGGGTATCGGCAACTCTGTCGTCGAGGGAGCGAAGTACAGCGGGGAAAAGATCAAGGAGGGCGGAAAGGCCGCCGAGCCGAAAGCCAAGAGCGCCTGGGGAAGCGTACGTGACGGCGCCGTGGACTTCGGCCACAGCGTGAGGAACTTCTTCTCGAGCGTTCTTGGGAGCTAGCGGTACAGCAGATAGGGAGCGCGGCGCCGCTTCCAGCGCTCGAGATCGCGCTGCCACGCACGCTCGATCGCTGCAAGCGGCGTCCCATCTTCGATCGCCCGTCGAATCGTGTCGGTCCCGCACAGGATGTCGATCGGCAGGCGCCGCGTCTCGAACTCGTAGGGCGGCCGGCGCCACGCGAACCCTCGCGGCGCCAGTCGGCGCGCGATCGCGATCTCGGCTAGCCCCGTCAGGAACGGCTTGAAGCGCGTCGCGTCGGTCACGTGAACCTGAACGCCTTCGCAGAGTCGTCCCGCCCACTTCTGAAACGTCGGCAGAAAGCGCGCGGGACGAAAGCGCACGCCGGGTAGCCGCTCGCGCTCGAGTGCAGCCGCGTACCGGTGCGCCTCGAGGTAGGGCGCCCCGATCCACTCGAAAGGCCGCGTCGTGCCACGGCCCTCCGACAGATTCGTGCCCTCGATGAGACAGCCGCCCGAATAGACGCGCGCGGTGTCCGGCGTCGGCATGTTGGGCGAAGGCGGCACCCACGGAAGCCCGGTGTCCTCCCAGAGCATCGCGCGGCGCCAGCCCCTCATCGGCACGACGGTGAGCCTGCAGCCGATGGCATGCTGCTCGTTGAGATAGCCCGCCAGCTCTCCGATCGTCATGCCGTGGCGGACGGCCAGAGGATAGAGGCCGACGAAGGACGAGAAGGCGGGGTCCGCCACGTTGCCCTCGACGAGCACGCCGCCGAGCGGGTTGGGCCGGTCGAGCACG
>Ga0137362_10003312_pt1 | contig 10745 bp, 16 predicted proteins | sample MadtaG_2_FD_104801 | JGI IMG/M metagenome (GOLD analysis project Ga0137362, IMG submission 104801) | Vadose zone soil microbial communities from Angelo Coast Range Reserve, California, USA - Mad1_100_16 metaG | ecosystem: Environmental > Terrestrial > Soil > Vadose zone | place: USA: California... | reverse complement strand
GAAAGAAGCAACTTGAGGGCCCTCGAACTTACTTTCGACATGATTGGCGCCGAGACACAGTTGCTATGGTCCTCGGACTGGCCGCACTTCGACTTTGACACGCCTCGAGTGATCTATGACCTGCCTTTCCTCGGTGAGGCTGCAAAGCGAAATATCCTGGGCCGCAACGCCCAGGCGCTGTTTAACCTGCCTGACCGGCGCCCGCCGTCGACCTGATGGATCGTCCTCCGCCTGCTCGCCTGCGCCCCTCATGCGGCCCCGCTAGCGCAGCCAGTGCAGGCGGCAGACGACGAACTAGCCGGCAGTCCGTTAAGCCAAGGACTGGCCGACAACACGGTTACGAGCGACCGGGTCACCCATGAATCTCCCCTAGGATGCGACCTCCTTAGTCGAAACGAGACACCGATATGACTAATTTGATTCCAGGCTTTGGGCGTGAGCGGCCGGTCATCGGCGTACTCCACTTGCCTCCACTCCCCGGCTCTCCCAACTACGAGGGACATCCACGTCAGATACTCGACAGAGTCCATACCGACGCCTCGGCTCTAGTCGATGGCGGCGTCGATGGCATTCTTCTCGAGAACTTTGGCGACACGCCCTTCTATCCGAAGCGAGTGCCCCGGGAGACCGTCGCTTGGATGACGCGTATCGGGTCCCTGGTACGTGATCGATTTTCGGTTCCCCTAGGTATATGCGTCTTACGAAACGATGGTCGGAGCGCGCTTGCAATCGCACACAGCATAGATGCCCAGTTTGTTCGTGTTTGTATCCTAGCTTTCCCCCGCGTTACCGACCAAGGCATTATTGAAGGTATTGCCTGCGATTTATTGCGGGACCGGGCCCGCCTCCATTCAAGTATCAAGATTTTCGCAGATGTAGACATCAAACACTCGTATCCGCTGGGCTTTGGGCATTCCATTGAAGCCGAAGCAGCCGACCTTGTGTCGAGATCCCACGCAGACGCCTTGATTGTCACCGGTGCAGCGACAGGCGCCCCGATCGATTCGTCCCAATTCGCGAAAGTGCGCGAGAGCGCCGACGTTCCGGTCCTGGTCGGCAGCGGAGTGACCAGCCAGAACATTTCGGTGCTGCTCAAAGACGCCAGCGGCGTAATAGTAGGCTCCGCGTTTAAGAGGCCTGGCGGCGGTGTGGATGTTGACCGCGTCCGCTGCATAGTGGGGAGCATTGAACGCAAGGTCGGATCTGAATAAACTGAGTTAGCCTCCACCTAACATGAAACTGACAGTATCACGCAGAATGCATCCCAGTGCTCTGTCCGGAGCAAACCCTCCTCGTTTCGCTATCGTTCATATTCGAGGGCAACTGCTCGAGCCACCTATTCCAACCAGCCAAGGAGGGCCGCCATTGACGATTTGAGTCGGGTTTTGCTGTCAAAACCCGAAGTGTTCCGATTATGGCAAGCGTGGCGACGGCAATTGACCGTCCCAGCACGCTACGGCTCTCAGCGGCGCCGGAAGACAAGGCCGTGTCCGTCTTGTAGCACCTGGCGGACGGCTGCGGGGTTCGCCGGACCGGCCGGCTGGTCGGGGTGAACAAGGACACGGTGGTTCACTCGCGGGGGGGGGGGGGGGGGCACGCCCACCAACTGCACGACGAGTTGGTGGCTTTTTCCCCCGAAGACGAGAGGGCTGCAGCTCGACGAAAAGTGGTCGTTCGTCGGCGACAAAGGCCACGACCCTGAGTAAGAAATGACAAACTGGCGTAATCAGGCCGAACACAGGCTGGCACTTCGTTCCACGCCGTCGCGCTCTGAGCCCGCGGTTGATACGGGCTGATCGGGGAAGGGATCTAATGTTGACACAAATCTATGAGGTCTGTAGCCCAGAGGAAGCTCGAGCGATTTCAGCGATAGGCGTCGATCACATCGGCGCGAAGGTTGGTCAGGAACAATTCTCGCGGGAACTGTCAGTAGATGCGGCGGGGAAGATTGCTAAGGCTATTAGGGCGCCATCGAAGCTTGTGGCGCTGTTTCTGACTGCCGACATGTCTCTTATTCAGGAATGGGCGCGGGACCTTCGGCCAGCAATCGTCCATCTGGGGGCACCTGCAAAGATGCTTTCTCCGGAAGATGTCCGCTTGTTGAAGAAGCAGCTGCCAGGAAGTGTCATAATGAGAAGTGTACCGGTGGCTGGGGAAGAAAGCGTGGCGATCGCACGAAGTTACGACCTGATCGCGGATTATCTATTGCTCGACAGTATACGACCAGGCGACCAGAAGCTCGGTGCCGTTGGCGTGCCTCACGACTGGAGTATTAGTCGACGCATCGTGGAACTTGTCCATATACCTGTCGTTCTCGCCGGTGGTCTCGGGCCCGACAATGTGGCGGAAGCAATACGTCTGGTCAGGCCAGCCGGCGTCGATTCGAAGACGAAAACGGACCAGGATGGTTCCCATGCCAAGGACCTTGAGCGAGTACGTCGGTTCCATGAGGAGGCTCGGGCGATGCAATCGATATTGTCCGCGGAGCTGATCGGGTGACCATTTGTGATCGGCCAGGGTAGTTCCGATCATAGCCGATGCTTCGCCAGTCTGGCGGAGCTGTACCGGGTTCGGCTGCCGACTGGCGGTCGTGAACGATCAGGCAGATTGCAAGGTCACGGCGAGAGCCGGCGGCCATAAGCGAGGCAACAGAGTCGCCGACGTTTCATTGGCGCACCACCGCAGCAGAAGGGGCTCAGGGACGGGTGGTTCGGATGGGGAACACCGTTCGCGAATGGATTAGTAAGCCCGCCAGGCGCCCTCGTCTGCTGGGCGGCTGTTGGAACGTCGCTCTGCGCTGCACGACCCGCTTTTCATGAATGCAGGCATGTCGCGAACTGGCAATGGCCTGTCTCGCCCTGAAATCCGCGTTCAGGCCGTTTCGGACTGCGTGGTCGCAAGGAAACAACCGTAGTCAGCGTCTGCCGATCACGTTCGCAGGTGCCGGCGAGGTTCTCCATGCGCTGCGGTTTCGAGGGGTGTACCTGGCTTTGCTGAACGCGGTGGCCCGAGGTCAGCGTTAGGCCTGGCAAGCACATGCTGTCCTTGCGTTGAGGAAAGAGGCAGGTGCCGCTGGCTTTACAGCAAGGCCAGCACAAGGCTGCGTGCGCAATCGGCAAGCGTCAGTTTGGGAAAATCCTTGTCGGAAATCTCTGGGGCTCGTAGCCTTTGAGGTACCGGTCGCGGGAGCCCATTCCTGCACTAGTGTTCATTTGGAAAGCTCGGCTGGAGCACAAGGATGGTCATTCCCTCGGGAAATGTACTTACGCTGCAGGATAGAAAGGAGCGCTGACGTGGCATTCATTAACACAGCAGTTGTCACCAAATCGCTGGGGCCCCGCGAGGCTGCGGCGGCGCAGCCCGATCCGATGGTTCAGTTCGAAGCCTGGTTCTCGGAAGCACAGGCAGCGCGGCTACCGCAACCAGAAGCGATGGCCTTGGCGACTGCCACACCGGCTGGATACCCCTCGGCGCGCATGGTACTGCTCCGCGGCCTGGACAAGCGCGGCTTCGTCTTCTTCACGAATTACAAGAGCCGCAAAGGTTCTGAACTCATGGCCAACCCACGTGCCGCGTTGGTCTTCTTCTGGCAAGAGCTGGACCGTCAGGTGCGCGTGGAGGGAAGCGTAGAGATCGTGAGCGGTGAGGAGTCCGACGTCTACTTCCGAAGCCGCCCCCGAGGCAGCCAGCTAGGCGCGTGGGCGTCGCCGCAGAGCCAAGTCATTCCCAGTCGCGACTTCCTGGAGGGGCAGGCTGGGGCGTTTGCCGAGCGCTACCAGGGGCAAGAGGTGCCACGGCCACCGCACTGGGGCGGATTGCGCGTTGTGGCCGAGATGATCGAGTTTTGGCAGGGCATGCAGGATCGCTTGCACGACCGCCTGCGCTACCGGTGGGACGGAGCTTGCTGGCTGATGGACCGCCTGGCGCCATGAATCACGGAGTTGCTGGCAGTGTGCGTTCTCTTGCCAACATCTAAAGAAGCGACAAAGGCAAAACCGCAGAGACCGGCGGAGCCGAGGAAGGACGTGCGGTGTTCCTTGGTGCGTAGCACTCCCATAGACTCAGCACCGCCCCGGAGAGTTTCCTCGTCGCTACACGACTAACGCTTCTTCTCCGATCCTGGCGGTGTTAACGGTCGATATCGGCTGTGCGGAGAGGGCCTCATACGGTGTTGGATTGAACTCTGATATGCGCCAGCCTCGGCCTATTAGGGAAGCGTCGTCGACAACCAACATCTGCTCACTTAGTACTTTCAGCTCGGCGACCACAGGAAATCGCTCAGAATGCTCAATCCCATGGAAACTACTATGCGTACCGACCCCGTTATGATCGAGTCACCGTGCCGTCTTAGTTTTACCTTAATAGACTTGCCAGGCGCGAGTGGCCGGAAGAATGGCATGGCATCGATGATGGTCCACGATCCCAGCTTCGTCTGCAGTGTATATCCAAGTGATCGTATTACAGTGGAGAGCGACGACGTGGGCTCAGAGTATCGCGATCTCATTGTTCAATATATCGAGAAGTTGCGCTGCGAACTCGGTGGAGGAGGAGCCCGTGTTGTCGTCGACCGGAGCATACCGAGCCATTCTGGCTTTGGATCGAAAACCAATACCTTGCTTTCTGTCGCAAAAGGATTCGCCGCGGTATATAGTCTAGATGTTACGACCGATCGCCTAGCCGAATTTGCTGGACGGGCCGGCACGTCCGGGGGTACTGTAAACCTGATTGACCGCGGCGGTTTCCTTGTCGATGGCGGGCATTCAACGCCGCCGGGATTTCACGATAATCCTAGCAAGTACCTACTCCCCAGCCGCTATGCGGGTGCCGGTCGGCGGCCCCCAATATTGATCTCAGCAGCCTTTCCTGATTGGCCAGTACTTATGATATTGCCGGCTGGACGCCATATTCACGGCGCGGCAGAATTACAATTCTTCCAGTCGACTCTGCCGATACCTCTCGCGGAAACCTGTCGGACCGCCCATATCGTGCTGATGAACCTTTCCCCTGCCGTGATCGAGCAAGACTATGGGGCATTCTGCAATGCGCTAAATACCATCACATTCGAGAGCTACTTCAAAGGTCGACAGATCGATCTGCAGAATGACAACCTCAAGCATGTGGTCAATCAGGCTCGGGAAAACGGAATCGATGCCATCGGAATGAGCAGCATGGGCCCCGTATGTTTCTCGTTCACACGAACGCCCGCCCGTGCGGTCGCCTGGCTTGATGAGCTGAGGAGTCGTGGCGTCGTCCGTCGCCACTGGTTCACGCGGGCCGCCAACTATCCGGCGAGGTCTATTCGTGCTGAATAGAGGGCCCAGTGCAATCCTGCTGTGAATGCTGGTACATCTCCTGGCGACCTACAGCGACGACCTGCTCGAAGCCGACGCCGACTAGCCATGGGGCGCCAGCAGGTATTGCCCACATCAATCGGGCCCAATATCAAGCCCGATGTGTTTCAACTGGGTGAATTCGTGAAGCCCTTCCTCGCCATATTGCCTACCAATGCCGCTCTGCTTGAATCCGCCCATTTCTGCTTGGAAGGGGAGTTTGCCGTAATTGTTGATCCAGAGTGTGCCCGATTTGATCCGCCTCACCAGCCAGAACGCCTTGCTCACATCTCTTGTCCACACTGCACCGGCCAAACCGAAAGCCGTGCTGTTGGCGATTTCAATTGCTTCATCTAGTTCCTTGAATGGAAACACCGAGAGAACTGGACCGAAGATCTCTTCCTTGTTGATGCGCGACTCCACCGGCACTTCGTCAAATATTGTGGGGGCCATGAAATAACCCTTGGCTAGGTCTCCCTGCACGGCCCGATAACCTCCGGTGACTAGGCGGGCGTCTTTCTTCCCAATCTCAACATACGTCATGATGTTCTCAAGCTGCTGTTCCGAGATGACAGGACCTATCTGGACGTCTTCCAGCGCGCCGTACCCCAGCTTCAGGTTTTCGGCTCTAGCCTTCAGTGTATCCACGAAGCGATTGTGAATTCGGTCCTGGACCAGCAAGCGAGTGCCAGCGTAGCAGACCTGCCCTCCAAAAGTAATCCAGGATCCCTTGAGAGCATAATGAATGGCCCTGTCGAAATCTGCGTCGTCCAGGATAACGTTGGGCGATTTACCGCCCAGTTCTAGAGAGACTTTCTTCAGCGTGTCGGCAGCCTTCTTCATTACCTGTTTACCGGTCTCCGAAGAACCTGTCAGGGCGATCATGTCCACTTCCGAGTGGCTCGCCAGTTCTCCGCCTACGACCGATCCGGAGCCGTTCAAGAGGCTGACGATGCCTGGAGGGAGTCCATCGATTTCCGCAAGAATACGTATCAACTCGTAGCTGATGCCGGGCGTGAGGCTAGCTGGTTTGACGATCGCCGCGTTTCCAGCCGCTAGAGCTGGAGCCAGGGAGCGAAGCAGCAGAACCACGGGAAAGTTGAAGGGGACGATGACGGCCACAACGCCGATCGGCTCCCTCATTACAAAGCTGAAGAAGTTCGGCATCGGCACCGCGGTATGACCGAAGACGTTCTGAGCCAGGCCAGCGTAGTACTCCACCACACCCGCGCCCCTCACTACCTCGTACTTGGAGTCGGCCAGGGTTTTCCCGTTTTCATTTGTAAGAAGCAGTCCCAACTGGTCCACGTTTGACCGCAGTCTACGGGCGTATTCATGCAGGACCCTGGTCCGGAGGGCGGCGTCGTCAGCCCAGGCCGAGATTTCGAATGCCTGGCGCGCGGCCTGAACGCACTCGCGGACGTCACCCAATGAAGCGCTAGGAGCAATGCTCACAGGCTCGCCCGTGGCGGGGTTTCGGGATTGCAGGACTCGTCCGCCCTGGGGAGGTAACCACTGCCCGGCTATGTAGTTACTACATGTGATCATGGCTTGATGCTTCCTCGCGATAATGTTAACGATGAAAACGTACGATCACGGATGAAGTTCGTCTCCCCAGATCGGACTGTGGGCACAAAGCCGGAGCCTCACTTGGATGGTCGCTAGTTCTGTTCGGCCGGCAAGATGCTTGATACGACGTCAACAGTGACCCGTCATGCGAACGATCTGCTCGTAGGAGGCCCCCGCTTCGATCAATCCCCAGCTTACCAGCCAACCGTCGGCTTGCCGGAACTCCTCCGGCTCGTAAGGTTCCGGGTCGACGTAGCGGAGGCGGGGGAGATGAAAGTCCTCAGGACTGACTGTTGAAGCATACGGTTCCGGCAGTGCTTCAAGAATGAGGGGAACAAACCGACGTTTGTCAGCGTTGATTCGCCGGACTGCCTTCTGTTGGCAACGCTTGATCGTCGCGTAGGTCTCGTCGTCGAGCGACGGAGCCCCAATCTCAGAACCGATGAAGTGCGTCTCAATGATGCGTTGGAGTCCCTGCTTCTCCGCTACGGTAATCCAGGGTTCCGTGAGCGCGACTGCGGCGACTTCCTGATTCATTGCTGAGTGGTACCCGTCTATATGATGTTGGCAAACGACGCGGATATCGTCACGTGACAGGAACCCGTCCAGCATGAGCAGCGTGGCGTAGTGATTGCCGTTGTGAAAGCTCACCGATATCGGCTGGTTCCGGAGGGTCTGCGGGTGAGTGAAGCGGGAGCCGGGAGCCGAGAAGAGCGCCATAGGCGCTACGCACGATCGTTTGCCGAGTATCCTGCCCCCCCTTTGACTGTCATGTGCCCGACGAATCTGGCCCCACTCGCACCCCGCGTAAACATCGATCGCGCCTTCCTCGAAGGGGGCGTGACTGCGAATCGGGTCGACCGCTCGATGGTCCTCAACTATCTTAGGCAGCTTCTGTGGCGCGTTCGCTCCTACTCGGGGAGCCACGAATTCTACCTCGATGCCCTCCTCAGCGAAATAACCTTCGGCGGCGGCTACGAGCCACGGCAGAGCGAAGAGTGTGGCAGTTCCTTTTCCTTCGGTCGTTATCTTCTTCATCACTTTCTCCCCGTTTGAGGACGGACGAGCGCTACAGCTTATTTATTCCCTGTATCGGAAAATGTCTCCTACCCTTTTAGATCATTATCAACATGGCTAGGCTCTGCCTCAGTCCGTCGTTCACATCCATTCCAAAGCCGATGAGAAAGCTAATCAGACTGTTGCAGAATCGGACCAAAGGCTTCTTATGGAACTCCACCTATGAGGGCACTTCAAATCGTCAATATGTAGGCTTTCCGGAACCAAGGAATCTGTGTGCTAGTGATCGAGATCAGCCCGCTTCTTGCTGTCGCTAAAGGTAAAGCCAGCAGGATAGCGCAACTGTAACTTGTCGATGTTAGCCTTCATGACCTCGCCGAGATCCAGTCCAAGATATGTACAAAGTGTCGTGGCATACCACAGGACGTCACCCAGCTCCTTTTTCAGAGAGGATTTGTCCAAACCATGCCGGTGAAACACGCCCTTCTTAACCAGATTAGCCACTTCTCCTGCTTCTCCAGCTAAACCCAAGGCGTTCCATACGATTAGAGTTTCATCGGAAGAGTAAGCGTGCTCTTGATTCTCAATAAGGTATTTTGCTGCCAGTTGTTGGTATTCCTTTGCTTTCATTAGAATTCCTAACAAACAGAGATAGAAACATAGCACTTGCGATTTGTTGCGCGGTCCTGGCTTGCGGGGCCGACGAGGTATGGTCCCGGCCAGCTGCTCGTTTGTGACGAACTGGAGGTCCTCCTGGCCCGCAGTCGCTTCCGTCTACCCTAGACGCACGCCGATCAAGAACCGAAAGGCGATGGACCGTCATCCTCTTCATCTTCAAGAGCGGCGCGCGCTGAGAGAAGGTCCCGGCCGCGATGGGCTACGGCTACGGGATGACTAGTTGGCGCCGCCTCCGCCCCTGGCAGGAGGCCGACGGCTGCCTTGCCTTGTCCTAGGCCATGGGCGCCCAGCTGTACCCTGCCGGCGCCCCGTACTAGTTCGGGCCCGCCGCAGCGTACGCAGTGGAAATGTACAGCGACCGGGCGGACGACTTCGGGCCGCAACTCGAGCATTTTCGGCAAGTAGGCCGGGTGTGCGTTCACGCTTCAGATTCCACTTGACCAAGTCGTATTGTGCCTGAAATGCCGGAGCCTGTCAATGATGCGGCCGTGGCCCTGGAGTTGGCCAGGCGCATGCAGACGGCGCCGTCGAAGGGTTAACCAGGAGTTACGCTCGGCGGCAGTACACGTTGCTGTCGCATTGGGAGAACCTCTCCCTCGAAGGGAAGAAGGCGTTGCAGCTTCTCTTCAATGCCAGGGAATTTGATGGTATTATGATTTGACTTTCGGGTGCGATCAAAGAAACCGGTCAATTACGCGATTCCACTTTCGAATAAAAGCGGAGGTCTACCTTCATGAGCAATCGCTCGAGCGGCGCCCAGCCCGGAAAGTTCATCGTTCTGGACGGTATCGATGGTTCGGGTAAAAGTACAATCTCGAAGCGGGTTGCCGAGCGGCTGCATGACCGTCCCGTGGTCCACACGCGATATAAGGAGATCGCCACCGCGTCTCCCGAGCTGGAGACCAGCATGCGCCAGTTGGAAGCCATTCTCTGGCCCCCGACGCAGGAACACCTCAGGCAACTGCCATCGCGCTACCGGGTGCTTCTGCACGCCGCATGGGTGAACTTGGTATCGGACGCCGTCGTAAGCCCTCGGGTCGCGTCGGGTGAGACGCTGATCTACGACGGCTGGTACTATAAGATCATGGCGCGCTTCGTGGTGGATGGATACAGCGAGGACTACATCAAACAGATCTTCTATGGCGCCCGCGAGCCCGATTACGCGATCATTCTCCAACCGGACGTGGAATTGGTCTGGTCGCGCGCAATGCAGAAGGGGAGACGCTTCAGCCCCGTGGAAATGGGCCTCTATCAGGGCCACACGGAGCTCGGCAAGGATACCTTCATCAGTTACCAGACCAGGACGCGGGATGTGATTCTCGATTTGGCCAGGATGTCGGGTGCGAACATGATTGTCCTGGACGCGAACCGTTCAATAGAGGAGATCACCGACGATGTCGAGCGCATCGTTCGGGAAGTTCTGGATGAATAGCTCCGCCACCGTAGAGCGGGTCCGCCGGCGGTTCATTGTTCCGTTTAACTTTCCAGTGGTCTTGTGCTGAGGTCCCTTGCACCGGCGCTCACCGCCGGCAACGCCGTCGTGGTCAAACTGGCCAGCTATACACCTCGCATCACGTACGAATTGATTAGGATCTTCTCCGAAATCGAAGGCATTCTCACGGGCGTAGTGAGCTTGGTCTACGGTTCCGGTTCAGTCGTGGGCCCAGAACTGTGCACCAATTCCGACGTCGATGGAGATATCGGGCCCCATTTGGACGCCCACATTGGCGCCATACCCAAGTTTTATTCCTTCTGTTTCCGTCTTCAGACCGTCCACGATCTTGTCATGAGTCTTGTCTTCCAGTAGAATGCATTCTGTTTCCGTCACGTTGAGCTAACTGCCATGCTTGGGGGTGTAGTGGATTTCCAGCCGGGCTGCCGGGGCGCGTGCCGTCTCTGGGGCGAACACCTGGCAATCCTGTGGGGATGAAGCAGATGGAGACGGTCCTTGACTACATTGAGGTGGCAAAGAGCGAAGCAGACTTGGTCACCGGCGGGTTTCGGGTGGACGAGGGAGAACTCTCCAAGGGAAACTTCGTAGCCCACACCATCCCGACAGCGGCCAGGATTAACATAGTCGTCATCGGCATCGCTTCCAGGGACCGTTAAATCGAGGAGAACTGAAACATGCCTAATACTTATCCACAAAAT
>Ga0137362_10003310_pt1 | contig 10749 bp, 12 predicted proteins | sample MadtaG_2_FD_104801 | JGI IMG/M metagenome (GOLD analysis project Ga0137362, IMG submission 104801) | Vadose zone soil microbial communities from Angelo Coast Range Reserve, California, USA - Mad1_100_16 metaG | ecosystem: Environmental > Terrestrial > Soil > Vadose zone | place: USA: California... | reverse complement strand
GCATACCCTCGATGAGTTCTACTGAAGCATTAGCCTGAACAACCTTCTCCCAGTAATATAGTACTAGGTCATTGCAGAGTGGCAATTCCACGAAACGGGCAACGTCGATCTGTTGTAGTCTCCTGAAAAACTTGCCAAACGTGCATACAGACTTGTATATTACGTTCAGAGAACGCATTGCAATAGGATCAGGAAGCACAACAGCTGAACGCAGATCCATGAGAAGGCCAATACGAGTCTCGTAGAGACCGCGAAGCTGAGTAGCAGAATACCGGAACACTTCATTAAACTAAGGATGTCAATAAATACTGCGCAAGTCCGGCATAATATACATACCCATGGCTCCAGCGGGGATATCGTAGGGTCGCGTAACTTGGGCCAGACCCAAACAGCCATTTTCATGATAATCTTGTATAGAAGATGTGCGAACAGAAGGTCCTCAGCAGTTCTACGAAAGCTAAGGTTTGCAATGGCGATGGACGGGCCTAGTCGCTGGATTAATTGAACATAAATTTCAGAAAGCGGAGAGTGAACGCGAGCGATGAGCTGATAATGACGAGTTACTTGCTGTTGCATGCAAGTGATATGCTATACGGCTGCATACCTGGCCCAGTGTTTTGACACTAGTCATCATTTTAATGTGAGATAGCTCTTTCAGGATGGCGTTCAATGCGCGAAGGGATTTGTGAAGAATACGACAGGCAGCAGGATCCGAGTCCGGCGAAGACAACCTCTGGCTAAGATGGTGCGTGATTGGAGTCATGATGTCTGGTTCCAAAGATGGCCTGAGAGAATTTAGCAACAATTCACGCTGGAATGAAAACAAGCGAGAGAACCACCATTTATGGGGAAAGTCGGAGCGCGCGATCTTTGCGATAATTACTTCATTGCTTTTGCCGATCTTCATTTCCAAATTACCAATCCGGCAATGGTAGAAGGGCAACGTATCTTACAACGTCATCTTCCTCCTCGAGCAGTGTCAAGCATCGGTTCCTGATCGCTGGCCTCTGATCGTCCAGAACGAGCCTAACATGCAGAAAACCGAGTTTTGGACATGTGCCAGGAAGAAGACATCGCACGAGGCCTACTGACCTTCGCGATCTCCAAAGAGTGGACACGACATTCTTTACCTGGATGATGCTCAGCTGTCTAATATGGAGAGGTGCCGTTCTCTGAGCGGCAATCTGCTGAAGTAAGTCTAGCGTCCCTGGCTGGTCAATTAGATCCTTTAAGCGTGCAGCCGACGCGCTCATTTCCTTCGGGTTCTGAGACGCTGCGCCCGCGACAGCTGCATATACTTCTTGTATGGATGCATGCTGAACGGGATCGTTGTTCATGGGTACAATGGAAGGGACGAAAGAAAGGCGCCTTTCTCACCCAGGGCACCGGGTAAGCCACCCGGTGTCATCAACAACCGTAAATAACGCGGTCGCGCAGCCGCACTCCGACTCGGTCTTGTACGGCCCATTCGATCCATGGCCGCTACCAAAACTAGCGCCAGTATTGACTTGGATCACGTCGAAGATTCAGAACCAGAAAGGAAGCGGATCAAGCTTCAAGTTGCTGAGACCAAAAAACGAAGAACTCGTCAGAGACAACTTCAAACTACTATTGTTGCCCATGGTTCTTCCCCGTTCAGCTACATTCCTACAAGCCCTGGCCCATTATGTTCAGAGGGTTTAGATGGAGTCAGTGCAAAGGTCACCACAGGTCATACGGAGAGCGTCGTCATTGACATTATAGGTCAGTACACTGTGGTCTTCCTTGACTTTACTGGGGAGCTTGATACATATGTCAGATGGTACAAAGGGGAGCTCTTCCAAACCATCCTCAGGATCCTCGTCCCCAGTTCTACCTGAGGACAGTCGCCCACGTGCTTTGCGCACTCCTTCACCACAGCCTATCCCGAGTGGCGATGTTACCATACTAGAGACGCCGTCTGAGTCGAATATTATCACTTGTTTGGGTCATCTTGCCTACCGCCAGGCCGGTCCCGCGTCCAACAACGTGTCTCACTCTTCAAGAGCAGGACGTAGCCGATCAGAACCAACATCCGAAGTTCATCAAGGCAAAGTCGAGGGGCGCAGTCGAAGTTTTCAACCGGATTCCAGCGTCGCCAAACTCGACATTGGTCCTCTTCTCAGATGTGTCTCCTGCGACGTTCAGTGGACCGTCCGGAAGAGTGTCGCTCAGAAATCGTCCCACATGACCACCTGCGCACGGAAGAAGGGGATAAATCCAAGTACGCTCCAGCTTCTCATCAGAAAAGAGCTCCTCAAGTTGCGACATTCAAAGACAAATGATCAAAGGCCGCCTTTCTCTGAACCCGTAAACGATGCCCCGCAAACATATCTCGAAGGTGTAGTGGCAGATGCTCAACGGAGAAGGAAACAAAGACGAACGGATACGGTTGGAACCCTCCAGCCTATCAGCCAGACGAGGGCGGCAATATTGGACAGGGCCAAGGCTCTACTTGGGACTCGGGAAGCAGTGTCTTGTGACGCACTGGAACCTGAACGAACCCAGTCTTTTGGCCAAAGCAAGCTGGTAACTGGACAGGCGGAGAACTTCGACCCGATGCTAACACACCCCTCCGAAGAGTCTGCCTTAACTTCGAGGCTTGCCCTTCTCAGATCCATGGCAGAGTCTCCCACCACCTATCCGCCATAGGGCGTCGTATAACAATATGTACTACTTGTCTTCGAAGTCTATACAGTACGATCGCTATAAATTTATTAGAAATTCTTGGCTCATGTGCACCTATATCACTTGACTTTGTGTGCCGCCGCACCTAGAAAGTTAACAGCATGACCGTCGAAGTATTTGACTTTCATTAAGCGATTGTCTGTCGCAGAGCCAGCAGCGCACAGTAAAGATCGCAAGAAGATGGCATTCCGGCTGTCAACTAAATCCGCGGATTCACTACTATCTAACACAAGTCGAAAGCGAGGATTCTATTGTGCTGGGAATCGTTGTAGATTACGTGGAAATAAGTGTTAGGACCAGTACCTGTTTAAGGCAGATGTAAGAAAACCGAAATCCAGTAGCCCTCTCATGTGTCAAGAATCATAAAGCGACATCTGACAGCCCAGCTACCTCAATCAAGCCACCGACCAGATGTAAACTTCCCATTACGAGAACTTCGACTGGCCTGCCATTGGTAGCTTTTTCTCGGACAACGCCGACGGCGTGCTCAATGGACGACAGAACATGTACGTTCTCTTTCGGAAAGGTGGGCAACAACGATGTCCATGCCTCGGCAAGCTCTTCTTGTGTTTCCAGGTTGTCTTTAGAAATAGAAACAGCAGTCAGGTCTGAGGAAAATGGTAAGTGTCAGCGGCACCAGGGGCCAGAAACGATCTCATCTTACCTCCTTTAAAGTGACCGTCTGCGTAGGTGACGTTCGTACAGAACACAACCTTGTCAAAGAACGTGCGAGGATCCTCCCCGGAACCATGTATTTGAAGTTGTGTCTTGATCTTTGCCAGTACAGTCTCCAGAAACGACGCTCCAGATCGCCCATGGGTGCAATTGAATATAAGGACACGAATCGGATTTGCTCCACTAGAAATGAACGCTTTCGGCCATCATGTAGCGTGTAGGAGGGGAGATCTTACCCCACTGATACGAGTCTCAAGGCGGCCGTGGGGCTTGCGAACCACTCGATACAGCATTCAAGACTTTCTACCGTATGGGCACCATCTAAGAACCACACTATTAGCGGAAAGGTCGGATCGCTGACGGTCTGACATCTTCCAGGCCATCGTGCGGCTTTTAGCCCCTCGATGAAGATGCCTGGAAGTGCCTTTTGGGGTGTAGTTGATCCCTTCAGCTCGAGGAATTTCTGGGAGAGTATTGCGGCAAGTCCGGCGTTCATGACTTGATGAGTCCCTGCTAGACCTACACACGTTGTATTAGGACAGAAAGCTAGCAAGGATGCAACGGCCTCATGATTTACCTAATCTAGTTTCTGATAGCTCGGGCATTGGAGGCACAACGATGAACTCGGATGCCTGTTCCAAGTGTTAACGAGACCTGGCCACGTTGACAACCATTCTCAAAACCTTAAGTTCTACGCTCCGTTGCCGCAATACATCCATGCCTTCTCGTGGTTGGTTTACAGTTATCGCTGGAACGCCTTCCTAAGTGCATTTTCATACGAGGGATGGTGCACTGTTGCCATGACACTGACCTTGAAAATTCCACCTTTCTGCCAGGCAATCTCTCCGACCGTCTTCCCGAGCACACCAACGTGGTCAATACCAAGAGACGATATCCCAGAGACCATGGGCCGAGGAACGATGTTGGTGCAATCGTAGGTGCCACCTACGCCAACTTCGAGTATAGTAGCATCGACCTAGTTGGTGGTCATTGTTTCGTAACCTTAATCTACAATGATGAACACTAGCCTTCAAGGTCAAAAACGTGTGGAATGCCATGAGCGTAAGGAATCTGAAATACATTGGCATTGGTGTCCGTGTTGATATCTGTCGTTGAATCCTAGCGTTAACATATTTATATATTCTCAATGGAAGGGAAACAGACTTGTTGATTTTCTTCCAGGCGATCCCATACATCGAAAAAGAACTTTGCAAACAATTCTTCAGATACGGGAACCCCATTGATCCGTATTCGCTCTCGCACTGCGACTAGATGTGGTGAGGTATACAAACCTACACAGAGCACTAAGCATCAATGGCGATAGACTCATACAGATCAAGTGCAACGCACCGATTTTCCACTCTGGTTTCGTATGACGAAGGATGGAGTCTATAAAGGCACAAGTAGAACCTTTGCCCTTCGTTCCAGTCACATGAAGTATGTTGAGGGCACTAAGATCGCCTTGCTGACACACATGTAAAGCCTCGAAATTAGTTGATAGACAAGCACCTCACCTTGTAGCCAATTCTCCCCAAGTATTCAATCATCTCCGGAATAGCCAGGCCGTTGGTCCGCCCGCCCGAAGCCTTGACAGCATCCAGCGTCGCAGCGTTGGATTGCAGGGTGTTCAGGAGATCAATAGCATCCTTGTAAGACCTATTGGACATCGCACGACGCTGGATAATGGAAACCAGAGTGGGTTTGGGAGTCCTATTCGCGATGTGTATCGGATGTCTGAGATACAATCGCATTCGGTGCTCAGCTCAACGTTCAACGTTCAACCTTGTGACTTTCCTAATTAGACTCGACAACAAACCTGACATTTCCTTCACGTCTTAATTTACAGTACATGGACAAGGTCTGTGACCTCAAGAAAACCGACCTGCCAGATAGATACATACCATATCCCATGGAAGGCTAACAAGGTTTCAGACTTTTTGTGAGCGGATGTCGAGGTGAGCGCGCCAAACAACATGTTCCTTACATCCACAAAGCTGACCCTCGGCTGGGCACGTCAAGATCTTGCTCGCTGGAAGGCATATATATGATTGTCACACTACGGAACCCGATGCATATATCCGTAGACATTCATGGCTTCCTCGACAACTTGAAGGTTCCTCATGAACTCATCAGATATCGTACCAAATACTACAAATTTGTCCTCCTTGCCGTCTTTGAATCAATCGGCATTCTGACCGTAACCAAGCATGATGCCAAAAAGGCTGATGAGCAATACTTAGATGCGGACTTCCAATTTGGCGGTGTTGACCAGGTGCGTGAGCACCTATCCACCCTGTGCGGTGTCTGTCACCCACCTCTGATGACAATGGGGTGTATATGCAGCGGAAAATTTTCACTTTTGAGGAGCTCTACCTTCCACGCCTTGGCTATGCAAAGCGTGCCCACCTCATGAATGCGATAGTCCTGGGCCTGGCAGGAGGCAAAATGTCCTCTCTGACCCAGACTCGAACGTCGATTTTCTTGACCCTCCTGATGCCATGCGGTTCAAGATCAAAAGGCATTCTGTGGGGAAAGTAATGTCACCGATAATGGGGTGCTCTCCTTCGTCGAGGCTGTCCTCATCTCCATATCTGAACTTCGGCTCGAGTGTGCAGTGAGGAAGGCAACTGGCTCTGATGGTCCCAATAGCGCCAGCGGCAGGGGGTGGAAGAGCAAAAGCTATTTGTGTCTGTGGATGCACCTGCGGGCACGGTATTCAGCGTATCAAGGGATGAGAAGTGCGGTGGTCCAATGCACTTCTCCGCGTACGACATGCTTAGGGAAGCATTTGAGAACTTGAAGCGATACAGCCAGGACATGTACCTGAATGGACTGTTACGCCTCACAAGTAGTAGTAGTCGTTAATGGAAACCCCATAACACATTCTGTGCTGGATGGCCAGTTTTCATATCGCGCGATACCCGCGATATATGAGTCGTTAATCATCATTTTGTCATCAGAGGATTTGAAAGAAAGTCTACTGCGGCGGCCCCTGACGGAGACGGGCACGTGTCCCAACTTACTCTCCACCTCAGCACAACTCTCCTTTCTCCAAATGCGTCTTTTCTTTTCTCCAAATCATGTACAACTAATCGCTGCTTGTTATCCTCCTTCTGCCTCTCTCGTCACATCTGGTCCTCACTATCATCCGAATGCCCAAGAACTTTCCCGCTTGACATATTATGCCGCGAACAAGCCCGGGAAAATCCAAAAATTGAGCGGAGAGCTCCAGAAGAGAATCAAGTTGGAAGCTCGGAAGGCCCTCCCAAATAATCCTCGTTCTCGGGCGTGAGTCATCACCTTTCAGCTAGCATATCCTTGGTCAATCATCAGTCCTTAGGTCTCTCCTTATCTCATTGTCTATATTTAAAGCTCTCGCAACTGAGTGTCGACGCGACATCTCTCTTCTCACTTCCTCACTCCTCGCTTCTGTTGACACTGTCGTGTCCGCCTTTCCTTCTGATATCGAAGTCTCTGTTAAAGCAGCCAACTTGGCAAGTCTCCTTATACGGATCCATGAAGTTCACAACTAATGTCCGGTAGTTCGTAGCTTGGACGACTTTCACTGACGGTCGTCTAGTAGGCGTAGACCAGGCTGTTACCAATGACTATCTCTCTGTCCTTCAGCGCTTCTCAACGATGAGTAGAGCAAGTTCTCCCACCGGTGATTCAGACTTTACGAATAGGTATGCCCCGACGTTTAATGGATGGTCGTCACCTTTAAGCTGGCCACAGAATAAGACTTGTCGGCCTCGCGGCTCTCACCAGCGTGGTAACGTCGGAGGCACTGTATAGCTCCTCTACTTTCAACGTCCAAGTTGCCACCCTTATTCCAGCACTTCTGAGCAACTTACAAGAAGTCGAATTGTCTGCGCTGGAGGACGAGTTCGTAGAGTTCGTGCTCTGTTCGAAGCCGCCTCTGATTGTGCAATTTTCAGGTCTGAAAATTTGAGACAGAAGCCTCTTTCCCCATACCTGGACGAATTCAGGGCACGCCCTATCGTCGAGAGGCGTGCGGCATCAATTCACTTGCACATCGACAGAGAGCGAGGGCCGACAAAGACTGATGTATCTGGCGCGTGTCTTCGTGCTTTATCTCATTTGTTCGATCACTCCAGTGGGGGGCAGATCCTCTCCGTTATGCAGGCCGTCATAGCGAGTCTGGACGAAATCAATGGGTGGGAGAAAGAGGGTCACTGCTGCTGGTTGGCAGGAAAGGCGGCCGAGTGGACCCAATATCAATTTCGCGACGCCATTCCTACTCGATTCATTGACCGTCTGCTGCGGGAGCAAGATGCACCAATGACAATGGCCCTTCATCTCACCCTTGCTGCGATGATTTTCACCGTCTTCAAGTCTCCAACCCCCCTGGTCATCCCAACGTCGGACGTTATTTCAAATCTCATAAGTCTAGTTCTCCGCAGAGCGGCCGTTGACCCGGCTGACTCGTTGGTACTGGCCTTGACTAAATGCATCGGCGCTTTGGGCACCCATGTATATTACGCAGACCAGATCCATGACCTCGCTAGCGAACTTATCAGCCGCCTTGTTTCCACCGAGGCAAGTGGTCTTCCTGGACGTGAACGGGATTCCAGTGCCAGTGACAGAGGTCGCGCGCAAGCTCTCCGTGCTCTCATCGCGGGTCTTGTTGGGCTTATGCGCACTCCTGCACGAAGAGTCGACCAACGCCCGAGTACCGAAACTCCGAGATCGGAACAAGAATTCACGCCCAGCAGCCAAAGGGTAGCAGACTCGGCGCAGCCCCAAAATGGAGACGACACAGCGCGCACCTCTATTGAACGCGCGGAGGCTCACCTTACGAAAAGAACGACGATATCACCGGAGAATTGGCAAGATACTTTAAATCTCATTTGCAACGTGGACTTCTCCGTACGCTCGGATTATGCTAGAGCCTTAGTTGTCTATCTGGAATCAGAGGTTTCTTCGCGTGGGGAATATACGGACGGTGACGGAGTAAGGCGCAGTCGACCATCGGCCGCAAGTCAAATCCAGCAAGCAGGCAATATGATAGCTGCTCGATACGGAGACAAAGCGACACGATTCCTACATGCCATTCATGTTTATCTGTATATCCTGGCTACTTCGCCAACTTTTCACAACCCTGCGCACTCTCCATCCCCAGCACTTTCCCCAATACGCGACGTTACAGAGGCTATCACGGTGATTCCGGCTACTCCTGATGATTCACGTGAAGTCGTTGGTGGCGTAGAAGACCGCAGCTCGCCAGCACGATCTCAGTATGGAAGGCATTCTCTTTCACTTCCCACTAGAGCTCGAAAGATCTCGCTAGTGAGGCGTATCATTTCGCGGCTTCCTTCTCGTATCACCCCGTCTTCCCTCCCTTTGGCAACAGCTTCCGATTACCGCAATATTGTTTCTATAATGACAACGATCCACGAGGGACTTCCCGTCCATGGATTGTTTACTGGAGTACCATTCTTGCGCACGTTGTCCTCGGTCATTCACGTGGATGACATCGCGGACAGTGCATGTCTGGGAAGGATATGGATGCTTAGGGAGGTGGTCTCGAGAGTTTGGTTGACCCTAGGGGAGGCATGGCACTGCAAAGAGCTTGTGGCAATGGCCGAGAAGGTAGGTGACATTGTTTTCATTATTCTCGATTTCTCATTTAGTTTGAGGCGCTGTCAACCATGCCAGTTTCGCCGTGCCTTCCTCAAGAGAAGGAGGGGCGAACTCCAGGTGAATTGGCTGATCCAGAAGTTCCAGTCCAGGTTTTGCCTGTCGATGATGCGGAGTGTGCCTGGTCTGGGGTTACATTCCAAGCGGCACTCGATGCACTGGCGTCAAATAAAGACGCCCTTGAGGCGACAGGAATGGACAAGGAAGCACTTCACAAACGCCTGTCGACGCCGTGGACTGTTGAGTCGGCCTTCAGAGACTGTAAGTTCGAGTTGTGACTTTCCGAACTACACCGGCTTATTTCCCCGACATCGTTGTTGACAGCCATGGAACCGCAGTCTAGCTACGATCCCTTACGGCGTGATGGGATTTCTCCACATTTGAGACTCGCACCTGCGTTGATGCACATCGAAAACCTGTCACTGCAGAGTTTAGCTCGCTCGACACGAGGTGTAGGCGTCACCGATTTACGAGACGCCCTCGAGGGCCGGAGTAGCATGTCCAACCCAGCTTTGACGAACAACGCTCCTTCTGTGTCGACATTGGATCAGGTTTCTATCCGCGAAGATATCGCTATGAACATGTTAAGACCAACAGGAGCAGGATCTAGGCCGGAAAATTTCAAGGCCGCCGGGGGTTCCAGTGAAGTCCGCGATATGCTCAATAAACTTCATATTGGAAAGTCTAGTAATGGCAGCAACTTGTTACGAGCACCATTCCCTGGGTTGCAAAGGCAGGAGGCACGGTGGGTTTAATTCTATGCTGGCCAAGATTATTCAAGAATGCTGATGCATGTCATTTACTCTCTCAGCAAACCCCCAACCATAGTGCCTCCATACAAGTCATAGGAATATAACACTCGAAGTTCCGTCTCTCGTGTCCGGCGTTGGGCACATTTTGCTATTATTTAATCTCACTTACACATACACTCTCATTATTGCAATTCTACAAGGTCATCCTTCAATAAATATATTACTTTCACAGAGATAACGATCATGTCTATTCTATCGAGGGTGATTACGCGCGGTCTCTTCTTTCTCTTTCCAGTAAACTAGCTCACTCTGCGCTCTTGAATGATTCGGGGCAGCACGGAAGGCGCGCTATCGGACAAAACCGGTTAAAATCGCAGCTGTGTGGCAATCGTATGATACATACCGTCAAGCCTTGGAGAAGTTCTTCATAAATAGCCGATCGGGCCCTTGCTCTGGCAGGGACTTCGGAGAGCTTGCCTGTGTGTGTTTCAATCAATTTGGTAAGTTCTTGCCGGAGACGAAGTAGGCTTTGTATGGGAGATTGTCAGTAAGGGAGTCTTCCTGCTGAAAAACTCTGAAACGACGCACTTGGAGAAAATCATCGTTTCTTCGTTCTGCTCGGTCAACATTACGAGGCACAGAAATAGAACCACATATCGCTGGCAGATCTAGCATGCTCGGTCAGCAATTCCGCACGTCACGGGAAGTATTACTACTATAGTGTCTCAGACTCACAGTGGTGATGACAGCGTCACTTGTCGTGGTAGCCCGGCGGAAATAGCCTCCTCCAGCGCCTTCCGCAACCTTTTTGAGCCCCTCGATTTGGTCAGTCATCGCTCTCTGAAAGAGCGGCCACATCTGCAACCGGAGACCAAAAACGAAAGTTTCTAACGGTTGGCAACTGCGCTTCTGTATCTCGCTCATGATCTCCTCTGTGAGTCGGATCATCGTGAGG
>Ga0137362_10003305_pt1 | contig 10756 bp, 7 predicted proteins | sample MadtaG_2_FD_104801 | JGI IMG/M metagenome (GOLD analysis project Ga0137362, IMG submission 104801) | Vadose zone soil microbial communities from Angelo Coast Range Reserve, California, USA - Mad1_100_16 metaG | ecosystem: Environmental > Terrestrial > Soil > Vadose zone | place: USA: California... | reverse complement strand
CTGATTTTGAAGGCGGTTGCCGGCGGCGGTGGACGCGGCATGCGCGTGGTGCGCAAACAGGAAGAGCTTCTGGCCGCATACGAGACCGCACGCAGCGAGGCGCAACAGGCTTTTGGCACTCCCGATGTTTATGCCGAGCGTTTCATCGAAAATCCGCGGCATATTGAGTTTCAGGTGCTGGGCGATCAGCACGGCAAAATTATTCATCTTGGCGAACGGGAATGCTCGATTCAGCGCCGTCATCAAAAATTGATCGAAGAATCGCCTTCCCCAGTGTTAGATCCCAAAGTGCGTAAGGAGATGGGCGCTAAAGTCGTCAAGGCGCTGCAAAAAGTTGGCTACACCAACGCCGGCACGGTCGAGTTTCTGATGGACCAGGACGGCTCGATTTATTTTATCGAAATGAACACGCGCATCCAGGTGGAACATCCAGTGACTGAATTTGTGACCGGCGCGGATCTGATCAAGGCGCAGATTCGAATCGCGGCGGGCGAAAAACTGGATGACGCGGTCGGGGAAATTCATTTTAGCGGCCACGCCATCGAGTGCCGCATTAACGCGGAAGATCCGGAGACGTTTGTGCCTTCTGCCGGACGCATCACGACTTTTCAGGCGCCGGGCGGCACGGGAGTCCGCGTGGATTCGGCGGCTTATGCCGACGCGGTGATTCCTCCCTATTACGATTCGATGATTGCGAAGTTAATTGTGAAGGGCCGCGACCGTGCGGAAGCCATTGGCCGCATGAAGCGCGCGCTGGAAATGTTTGTAATCGAAGGCATCAAGACATCGATTCCGCTGCACCGCCGCATCCTTGCCGATCCAGACTTCGCGGCGGGGCGCTTTGACACACATTTTATCGACCGGCTGTTTGCTGGAAACGGCGCCGGCCAATCCACAAAATCCAAGAAATAAATGGCGAACCGCCTTGCACTGCCGCCGCTCTACGTGATACTAGACGCAGCATTGCTACCTTCCGATCCAATCGAACTTACGAGAAAGATGCTCGATGCGGGGGCCCGCCTGTTTCAATATCGCGATAAAACCTCCTCCTCACGCGAGTTGCTGAATGCTTCGCAGGCTTTGGGTCTTACCATTCGGCAGCGCGGGGGCACTTTTCTGGTAAACGACCGCGCGGATATTTCGCATCTGGTCGGAGCCAGCGGAGTGCATCTTGGCCAGGACGATTTGAGTGTTGCGGCGGCTCGGGAAGTCGTGGGAAATGACTGCCTGATCGGATTGTCCACGCACAACTTGCGGCAGTTTAAAGCGGCCGCCGAATCAAGCGCGGACTACATTGCCGTGGGTCCAATTTTTTCTACCAGCGGCAAGAGAAATCCCGATCCAGTAGTCGGCATCGATTTCATTCAAACGGTTAGAAAATTGACCACCAAGCCGATCGTAGCGATCGGCGGAATTACCCTGGAACGCGCGCGCGAGGTAATCGATGCGGGAGCGGACAGCGTAGCCGTGATCAGCGACATACTGAAAGCAAAAAATCCCGCCGATCGAGTACGGCAGTATCTGAAGATTGTTCCCGTCGCGGCACAATCCGCGGGGAAGTGAGGCGACTCATTTATGGCTGAAATCGCGCGCCCGGCGGCGCTGGATCATTCCAAAAGCGAAGAACCTGGATTCGTTCGCGCCATCGGGTTATTCGACGGCACGATGATCGTGGTCGGTTCGATGATCGGCTCCGGAATTTTTATCGTTGCCGCAGACATTTCTCGCGTGACCGGTTCTCCCGGCGGCCTGCTCTTGACGTGGATCATTACCGGACTTCTGACAATTTCGGCCGCGCTCGCATATGGCGAATTGGCTGCGATGTTCCCGCATGCCGGAGGACAATACGTCTATCTGCGCGAAGCATACTCGCCGCTTTGGGGATTTCTCTACGGTTGGACTTTATTCCTCGTAATTCAAACGGGAACCATTGCCGCCGTGGCAGTCGGGTTCGCAAGATATTTGGGTGTTTTATTCCCTGCGATTTCGCCGAATACATGGATTATTCATCCGATTTCGCTGGGTTCGAAACTGGCTATCAGTCTTTCCATTCAGCAATTCGTGGCCATTCTGATGATTATGCTGATCACTTTCCTGAATACGCTCGGCGTCAGGCTCGGCAAGCTGATCCAGAACATTTTCACCTCGGCCAAGACGCTTTCCTTGCTTGGGCTGATCCTGATCGGCGTGTTTGTGGGCAGAAATCATGCGGCCATCGCGGACAATTTCTCAAATTTCTGGACGGTTCGAGGAGCAGCGACGATTGAGCCAGGCGCGAATTTTTTCAAGGGCTGGTTTCCCACGCTTACCGCAGCCAGCGGCTTCTTCGGGCTGGTAGTGGCCTTCGGCGTATCGCAGGTGGGCTCGCTTTTTTCCGCTGACGCTTGGAACAACATCGGCTTCACTGCAGCCGAAGTGAAAAATCCCAGACGCGATGTAGCGCTGTCGATGGCGCTAGGCACCATCATTGTTATCACGCTGTATTGCCTGGCCAATCTGGCGTATCTGTTCGCGCTGCCGCTGGCGCAAATTCAAAACGCTCCGGACGATCGCGTTGCAACGGCCGCGTTAAACGCCATCTTCGGTCCGGTCGGTGCGTCGTTGATGGCCGGAGCGATTATTATTTCCACGTTTGGCTGCAACAACGGGCTGATTCTTGCCGGTTCGCGCGTGGCGTATGCCATGGCCAAGGACGGACTGTTTTTTCGCGCCACCGGAAAATTGAACAAGAAGGGCGTGCCCGGCACGGCGCTTATCTACCAAGGCGTGTGGATCGCAGTATTGATCTTGTTGCGAACCCAGCGCGCGGACGCCGCCGGAGTAGTCACCTACGGCAATCTTTATAGCAATTTGCTGGACTACGTGGTTTTTGCCGCACTGATGTTTTACGTGTTGACCATCGTCAGCGTGTTTGTACTTCGCAGAAAACGGCCGAACGTGGAGCGCCCATACAAAGCGTTCGGATATCCGGCGGTGCCGGCGATGTACATCATCGCGGCTTCGGTAATTTTGTTTGTTCTGTTGTTTTACAGAACAGAGACAGCCGGTTGGAGCCTGGTCATCGTATTGTTGGGGCTGCCGGTTTACTGGCTTTGGTCACGGCAAAGCGTTAAAACAAAAAACACCGCATAGAAAATTTGTTGTAGGGCAAATTACGGCGTACCCCTACAATGGGCGAGTCCAATTTGGCAGCTTAGCGTAAGTGGTATTCCACCTGACAAAGGAGGAGTTGCATGGGCAACCCCTTGTTCGCAACCAAGCCGCTCGACACTTTGATGAAAGAGGCTGCCGATACCGGCGAGCACAGTCTCAAGCGAGCTCTTGGTCCAGTGAATCTGGTGACGCTTGGAATCGGGGCGATCATTGGCGCAGGCATTTTTGTACTGACTGGCTCGGCGGCATCGCTTTATGCCGGCCCAGCGATCATGCTTTCCTATATTCTCGCGGGCACGGGGTGCGTTTTCGCTGGGCTGTGCTATGCCGAATTTGCATCCATGATCCCGATCGCTGGCTCTGCCTATACGTATGGCTATGCCACGCTCGGGGAACTAGTAGCCTGGATCATCGGATGGGACTTGATACTGGAATACGCGTTCGGAGCGGCGACCGTTGCGAGCGGGTGGAGCAGCACGCTGGTGGCGTTCCTGCAAGACTATGGCATCAGCCTGCCGCCGCAGATCTGCGACGTGCCGGGCGCGCAATGGGCCCAGTATCATGGCCGATGGGCGCCGGTAAGTGCTTTGGGTCTCACACCCGATCAACTGGCCCCTTTGCCGCACGCGACTGCATCCTTCAATTTGGTTGCTTTCCTCGCGATCCTCGGGGTTACCGCCATTCTTATCGTTGGCATTAAGGAATCGGCGAACTTTAACTCGGCTGTTGTATTTGTGAAGTTGGCTGCGGTGCTCACCTTCATCGCCGTGGCCCTCCCGTTTGTTCTTAAGAATCCACATATCGCACATGAAAATTGGAAGGTCTTTCTCCCGCCCAATACCGGAAGCTTTGGTTCATTTGGCTGGTCTGGTGTTATGCGTGGAGCAAGCGTGGTGTTCTTCGCTTACATCGGGTTTGATGCTGTTTCAACCGCGGCTCAAGAAGCGCGCAATCCGCAAAAGGACATGCCCATCGGTCTGCTGGGCTCACTTATTGTTTGCACCATCCTCTATATCGTCGTATCCGGGCTGCTGACGGCAACGGTGCATTATTCCCGCTTGAACATCGGCGCTCCAGTCTCGCTGGCCATTCGCGAGACCGGTGTCCGATGGGGAAGTTACGTGATCAACGCCGGGGCGCTTGCTGGACTCAGTACGGTAATGCTGGTCATGCTGCTTGGCCAATCCCGCGTCTTCTATTCCATGGCCCACGACGGCTTATTGTGGGAATGGGCCGGCGACATCCACCCGCGTTTTCGGACGCCTTGGAAGTCCACCGCCATTGTTGGCGTGCTCGTGGCCATCGTGGGGTCGCTTGTGCCGATTGGCACGCTCGGCCAACTGGTCAGCATCGGCACGTTGTTTGCCTTCGTCATCGTCTGCGCCGGTGTTTGGGTAATGCGGGTGCAACGGCCAGAACTCAAGCGCCCCTTTAAAACTCCGTGGGTTCCATTCGTGCCCATTATGGGGATGCTGATTTCACTGGCACTGATTGCTAGTCTAAATCTGTTGACGATCGTGCGGTTGTTTGTATGGCTGGCCATTGGCCTGGTTATCTATTTCACTTACAGCGTGAAGCACAGCAAAGTTCGCAACCAATCGTAACCCTGACCGTTTCGCCGGCGCGGAGTTCCTCCGGACTGGCGCTACTGATCCAAATTTGTACGCGCCGTATGCGCACTCGCATCGGGTAAGGTATTCTTCTCGTGCGTCCCCGACATGACTCCGACACGCGCCAATCTCTCAAATCTCTGGCGGCGTCTTTCCCGGCCGGACATCGCGGCAATCGTTTTGACGCTGCTGGGCCTGCTGGCCGCAATTTCTGGCCGATCCGGCGGCGCCTATAGTTTTGCCAAATTCGTCGGACTGCTAAGCGCGGTGTATCTAGCGTTTCGCGCCATCTCCTGGTGGCGCAATCGTCTTCTGTGGAGCCTGCGCAATCGCCTGATCGTCGCTTATCTCTTCATCGCGGTCGTTCCCGTGCTTCTTCTACTGACGCTGGCGATTCTCGCCGGGCAAATCCTCTATTCGCAGCTCGGCGGTTATCTCCTTTTCGAAGACATTCACAGCCGCCTTGGCCGTATGGCGGACTCGGCTAGAAGCATTGCCTCCGCCGAAAAGACTTTGCCAGGCTCGATCAATGACAAAGTGGTGGAAGAGGCGCTGAATGCGCAAATCCAGATGGCTTATTCGAATGAGCTTCCCGGCCTGAAGGTCGAGTTTCACGCCGACCCGCGACGGCTACAGCGCATCGCCGGACCAAACACCAAGGAGTTTACCGGGATTGTTCAGTCCAATGGCCAAACCCATTTGATCGCAATGCGCGAAGTCGATTCGCCGCGCGGCAGGAATCTGGTGGAACTGAGCTTGCGCGTAACGCCGGAATTTCTCGAAACCGTCGCGCCCGGTCTTGGGCCGATTCAATTTACCGCGCTGCAGCGCGCTGACGGCGACGATTCAACCAATACCATACAGCTTGGCAACGTCCGCTACCGTTTCCTGAATCGCATCGCCACACACCATCGCACTCTGCCAGGCGCAAATTACTGGTTCGATCCGGTCATCGAGGGTTTCTCCAAGCTGGACGCTACTTATCTGGAGGCCGGAGAGAAGGCCGGAGAGAAACAACCGGTCTTCGCCTCCTTTTCCGCTCGTCCTTCCGTATTGAACGGGCGCATCTTCAGTTCGCTCGGAGAGTTCAGCAGCAGCACCGTGTTCGGCTTTGAATTGATCGCCATATTTCTTCTGCTCATTGAAATAGTGGCGTTGGTGACCGGAATCGTTCTGACCCGCGCCATTACCAGCGCCGTGGACGAACTCTACCAAGCAACGCAACTTGTTCAGGCTGGCGACCTGACACACCGGGTAAAAATCGAGCGCCGCGATCAACTGGGTATTCTCGGCGAGTCGTTCAACTTGATGACCGGCTCGATCAGCAGTCTCATCGAAGAGCAACGCCAGCGCCAGCGCCTGGAAAACGAACTATCCATCGCGCGCGAAGTCCAAAACCAGCTTTTTCCGCAACGCATGCCGTCGGTACCGGGTGTGCAGATCGAAGCCATCTGCAAAGCGGCGCGCACCGTTAGCGGCGACTATTACGATTTTATTCAGTTGAGTCCGACGCGTATCGCGATCGCGATTGCGGATATCTCAGGCAAGGGAATTTCCGCCGCGTTGCTGATGGCCAGTTTGCAGGCCTCTCTGCGAAGTCAACTGCTCGCTCCAGGTAGTGAGTCCATGAGTACCGCAGAATTGGTTGGGCGGCTGAATCTCCACTTGGTTCGCAATACCGGCGACGACCGTTTTGCGACTTTTTTCGTCGCGGTTTATGACAGCTCGACGCGGCTGCTTCGCTACACCAACGCCGGACACCTGCCGGCTTTTTGCATCTGTGGCGACCATGCCTTCTACCTCGACAAAGGCGGGATGGTGCTTGGTGTGATTGAAGAATATCCATTTGTGGAAGGTTCGGAAACCGTTCCGCCGGACGCGATCCTGGTTGGCTACAGTGACGGTTTGGTGGAACCGGAAAATGTCTATGGCGAGGAGTTCGGCATCCAACGTTTGCGGGACGCGGCAATTCGCCTGAATGGTTCTTCGCCCCTGGCGATCGCGCAAGGAATGATGCAGGCCGCGGAAGAATGGGCTGGCACGCCAGAGCAGGCCGACGACATGACGGTAATCGTCGCGCGCCTGCGTTGATGTACTTAGTGCTGCTTATGCGGCTGGGCTATACTTAAAAAACTTAAGCTCTTCGAAACGAGGATGGGAATGTTACTGCGCAACCGGGTTGCGTTGATTACGGGGGGAACGCGCGGCATCGGCAGGGGAATTGCCCTGCGCCTGGCGAAAGAGGGCGCGCGCATCGCCATCGGCTACCGTTCGAACAAAAATGTCGCGCAGAATACTTTGCGGCAATTGCAGGCGGCCGGCGCCGACTGTGTTGCCGTTGAAGCGGATATCACCACCGCAGAACGCTCGGAACAATTCGTCAATACCGTAACCGATCGTTTTGGCCGACTCGATATTCTTGTCAACAACGTAGGCGATTTTCGCTGGGGCACATTGGCCGAAGGCTCTCTCGAAGATTGGCAGGATATTTTCGCGTCCAACTTGATGAGCGTTGTGTTTATGAGCCGCGCCGCGCTGCCTCACATGCGCAAAGGCCGTTGGGGCCGCATCATTAATCTTGGAGCCGTTGGCGCCGAGCGTGCGTTCGGCCAGGCGAAAATTTCTGCCTACGCTTCGGCCAAAGCCGCGGTCGTTGCGCTCTCTCGCTCGCTGGCGCTCGAAGAGGCAAAAAACGGGATTACTGTGAATGTAGTAAATCCTTCGAGCATCGACGAAAAAGAATTGAGTCTCGACGAAGCGCGCCGCATCAAGGACGCGCGTTTTCCCATCGGCCGACCGCCTACCATGGACGACGTCGCAGCGTCCGTAGCGTTTTTCGCTTCGGAAGAAGCCGAATATGTCACCGGACAGGTGGTTAACGTCAGCGGCGGCTGGATGCTCTGATTTTTTCGAAGACCTGCCTCTATGAAAGCTCTCACCGCAGCTGAAATGCGAGAAGTGGATCGGCTCACGACCGAGCGTTACGGAATTTCCGGTCCGCAACTGATGGAAAACGCCGGAAAGAGCGTCGCCGATTTTGTCCTGCACGAAATTTCACTTCGTTTTCAGTCGCCGGTTCGATCAGTGGTGGTGCTTTGCGGAAAGGGAAATAACGGTGGCGATGGATTTGTCGCAGCACGCTACTTGCGCCAGGTAATTCGCCATACTTCCGTATTGCTTCTTGGAGCGCCCGCGGAATTAAAAGGCGACGCCGCTCTGAATTTTCAACGTTGGCGTGAAAGCGGCGGCGAGACCGTTGTAATCGAAAACGAAGCCGCGTTACAGAACGCATGGCCCCGCATCGCGGCAGCCGATGTAATTCTCGACGCTCTCCTTGGAACTGGGTTGCGCGGCGCTGCCACTGGGCTCATTGCAAAAGTCATTAGCGATCTGAATTCTTTCTCGCGCAACGCGACGTCCGCGACTCCCGCACTCATCGTCGCCGTGGATATTCCTTCCGGTATGGCATCCGACGGCGAGCCGGCGGAAGGCCCGGTTCTTCGTGCGCATCATACGGTCACGTTCACCGCGCCAAAAATTGGCCAGCTCATTCCGAATGACGCGTCATGCTGCGGCAGCCTGAACATCCGCTCAATCGGCTCGCCTCCGGCACTGATCGACGAGCTCGGCAAGACCAACCTTCGTTGCGCAGGGCCCGACGAATTCGCCATGCTTCCGCTGATTCGTCCAGCTGATTCGAACAAAGGTCTCTACGGTCACATTCTCGTGGTTGCAGGGTCGGCCGGCAAATCCGGCGCGGCTGTGTTGGCCGGAACCGGGGGACTCAAAGCTGGCGCGGGATTGGTGACCATCGCGACGCCCGATACCGTGCAATCCGTCGTCGCTTCGAACCAACCCGAGTACATGACCGAGCCGCTTCCCACACTCGCCGATGGCTCCATCGCCGTTGAAAATCTGGCTGACGCCGCCTTTGCAAAAATCGTCAAAGGCAAAACTGTTCTAGCCATCGGTCCCGGACTTGGCCAGGAGCCAGGCACACAGAAATTCATTCGCACGCTCGTACGATCGACAACTCTGCCTACGATCCTCGATGCCGACGGCCTCAATGCTTTCGCTACAAACGGAGACGCCTTGCGCGAGCGCAAATCGGAATTTCTGGCAATCACTCCGCATCCCGGTGAAATGGCGCGGCTGCTCGGCATGACCACTAAAGAAGTTCAGAAAGATCGCGTTCGAATTGCCACCGAATCCGCAAAACGTTGGAACGCGCACGTGTTACTGAAAGGCTTTCACACCATCCTCGCTTCGCCCGACGGGCAAATTTTTATCAACACCACTGGCAATCCCGGATTGGCTAAGGGCGGCTCCGGGGACGTTCTGACCGGCATTCTTGCCGCGTTGACTGGCCAGTTTGGCACGCAAGATTGGCTGCGCGTTTTGGCGCTCGGAGCGTGGCTGCACGGCCGGGCCGCGGATACCTTAATCGAAGACGCCGATCCTTCCGGCATTTTGGCCGGCGACGTAGCTCGCGCGTTGCCATATGCGCGATTCGAACTGCTCGAGGAGATTCGCCGCGGTGGCTGAGGAGTTCATCACCCATTCCCCAGAAGAGACGACGGCGTGGGGCAGGGAATTTGCCTCCCGATTAAAGCCGCCGGCGCTGGTACTCCTTTCCGGCGACCTCGGTAGCGGCAAAACGACTCTAACCAAAGGCATCGTCAGCGCGCTCGGCGCGGCTCGTGAAGAAGATGTAACCAGCCCCACGTTCACGCTCCTTCACACCTACGGCGAGTCGCAGCCGGTTTTTCACGGTGACCTGTATCGTATCGAAAGTTTTCACGATTTCGAAACGCTGGGCTTGGAGGACCTGTTCGCCAAGCCGGCCGTGGTAATCCTTGAATGGTCGGAGCGGTTTCCGCTTCCTTCGCCGTGGCCCGAAATTCGCATACGGCTCGAACACCTGGGCGGCGATTCGCGCCGTATCAGTGTGCTCTGAAGCATCCTAACTCTCACGCTACCTTAAACTTCCGGTTTCTTGCCCGCCGCCTTTGCCGCTGCTAGCTTGGAAAAGGTCCTTTTTAAGCTCAGGGTTTGTAAAACTAACCCTGAAACCCGTTCCGACTGCCACAATGGCTAACGAAATCCTATTTGCGTCTTCCGACACCGCTCCGCGCATCGAGCTGACGAGCTATAACCTCACGCTCCCGATGGCCACACTGGCCATTGGCGTGGACAACATTCACCACGACGTCTATCTGAGTCCGAAATTCGTGCACGCCTCGCGCGACTACTTGTTCGAGCTGATTCGCCAGCACACAGCCGGATCATTTATCTCTGGCATCGAACTGCGCAACGCAAAGACCATTGATGGAGCGGGATTTCGCAAGCTGCTGACCGATTTGCTGCAATCTTCGGTGACGCAAGCCAAGTATCAGAAAAATATTGAGATCGACCTCCTGTTCCGGCTGGCCCTTCTGAAATTCCTGACGCAGGAGCTCGGCAACCAGTTCGCCAATCTCATCCTCGAGGGCAAGGAATGGATTCGCCAGCGCGGTGAACATTTTGAACGCAGCCAACAGGCCCATGTTATCAAGGCCAAACTTTCCGAGTTGCAATCAGCGAGGCGCGGAGTGCTGCGCAACGTCGGGCAGCAGGTCGCGCAGATGGTTGTGGACGCCGAAGAAAATGTTGTCTGCAAGGCGCGCCGGGCCCTGTTTGGCGAAGAATTCACCGTGCTCTACGACCTGTTGAAAAATCGCTTGATCTTTCTCGACGGCGGCAAAGACGATTCGTATTTCCTCGAACATTTTGTGCTTCTCGGTAATTACGTGCGCGACCCGGATCGCTTTGAAGCGATGGACGAACTGTTTCAGGAATTTCTGCAGCAGGCCGGCGTGGCGATTCCGCGCGAAGCCAATTTTGTCGAAGCCCAGCAGGGCTACAAGGCCATGCTGGACCAGGCGCAGGCGATGCGCGACGAAATCGCCAATCTGGAAGGGCAGCGGGAATTGCTGCGCAAGAAGCTGGACCGT
>Ga0137362_10003302_pt1 | contig 10765 bp, 18 predicted proteins | sample MadtaG_2_FD_104801 | JGI IMG/M metagenome (GOLD analysis project Ga0137362, IMG submission 104801) | Vadose zone soil microbial communities from Angelo Coast Range Reserve, California, USA - Mad1_100_16 metaG | ecosystem: Environmental > Terrestrial > Soil > Vadose zone | place: USA: California... | reverse complement strand
TATATCGTATGATCAGTACGGATATGAAACAAAGGGCCTTATACTTGTTATTGAAGGAAGGATGGGGCATTGATCAGATTACAACCGCATTGGGTCTACACTCGAGGACCATCGAAAGGTGGGGGCATCACTACGAAAATCGCGGGAGCAAGCATGGAATGGGAGGATAAATGATGAGTACTTGAGTAATTGAAGGAGAGTGCAAAGAAACGGTCTAACGGGGACTATTCTCTGAAGAGAAACACATGAATTATTTGACTAATTGTTGTCGCCGGGCAACAGGCCAAGCCATTTCCGGTCCCTCAACAATAGCGAGAATGAATCATTATCCATGCACGATACAATGCGGCACAAGTCCCCCACACTGGATATTACACCTAGATCTCGTGTGCCTCCCATAATGTGGACTCGGACTGCCCTAGGATTGGCGAAGATTGAGGATGACGTGGTACTGTATGCCGCGTCATGTTTCCATAATGCGGCCCAGTACAATCCTGGGGCCGAGTTACCTCTCAGCGTGGCGCAGGCCCTGGGACAATGCATTAGTCAGTGCGAGTATTTCATGTGCAGCAGCTTCCATGCCGCCGCCATGAAGAATTGTAGCTTGTAGAGGTGAAACCCACTAGTCTACTTCTAGGAGGCATCGTGCGTTTACGTTTTGGACACCTGCATTGCACTCCGATATCGTATAGCTCGCTCGGCTCCTTCAACACGTTACTCTGGCCCAATAATTCCTAAAGAAATCGGTCGCACAACCCAACTTTTTGGTGTAGATGGGCTGTTGGACGTTAACTCGGCTGAGAAGGAAAGTCATGAACTACGTCCGTTGCGGTGGAATCTACAACCGACGCTCCACTGGCACCGCCAAGCAGGTGGTGCTGATCCTTCGCTCTAAGGAGCCCTCTGGTGGCTCTGAACGAAGAGGTACCACTCAAGTGAACGTTCAAATGCCCGATACCGCAGTCACATTATGATTTTTGTCCGGGGCCCGATGGCGGGTCATCCTCGTTCTCATCTTGGGCAATTCCGGTTGCGACCCGAACGATTTCTTCCACTAACTCACTAACTCACTAAACCGCCTTGTAAGTTTGATATACCGTTTGATCGGGATCAAGTGACGGTGCTACAGAGAATAAAGAAGTCTTCGCACCTTACCATTAGAATGCTACTAGATGTACAAACGTAGACACGACCCAGCGTAGTATTTAAGGAAAATTGTCCACGGGCTTGTTGCTCCGAACGGCAAGCTGCAAGGGACAATATGCGCCCGTAAGCGGCGGAAGTCAAAATATGTGATTGGTAGGAGTAGTCCTGCTAGTGCTCTTCGCAAATTTCCCGAAGATATTCGATGACGATCAAGAAAGCGGGTATGTGCCCAAAAAGTGTCCGGTTTGGAGTTGCAGCGTGGTCAATCGAGCCGAAACACGATACGATAGGGAAACTACTTATTCTAAAACGCTCTAGTTCAAAATGATCGTTCGTTTTACAGAGTGAGAGAAACGGGATTATGAGCAAGGATACTGTAATCTCCCATGGCAAAGACATCGTCTATGTGGTACCGCATTTTAACAGCCTTAGCCTCGGCATGGTACGAAGCCAGTTTGGGGCTTTTTGGAGAGGGCTGACTGCCATGGATGTGAGGATTTTCACGCGTAATGAGATCAGGGTGGACTTTCCGCGCACTCATTGGGTGGGAAAGTCAATATGTAAAATACATCGCAGTAGCATTTCTTTGCTTACTTGTCGCTCTGTCAACGACATTAGTCCTTTCATCGTACCTCAATGTCACGCTAGCAGGCTGTCACCTACCTCAAAATCATTATGACTCCGAGCTTTTCTCAAGGAAAATCGCCTACTAGTGATATCGTCGTGCGTAACGGTGCCAGTGGGTGTCGTCTCGTTCCCGCCTTCCAGGTCGTCTACCCCTGACAGGGCAGGCAGTGGGGGAGCAGTGTCACTTGTGTCTGCTTCTGTGTCACCCTTGACGGGTGCCTCAGGCTGCACGTCATTGGACACACGTGCCAATGGAACCTTTACTACTGGCTGCTCAACTACTATGACGGGGAGCCCTGCGAGCTGTGGCACGGATGTGGTATCTGTCTCTTTCCCGGTGCTAGCTTCCGCATGGAGACGAAGAAAGCTGCCGAAACTGCCGAAAATCTCCCAGGGCCAAGAGACTATGAAGGGAGCTACAAACCTATGCGGACTTTAGGTGAGTTCCGGGAAAACTAACCAACACCTATCTTACCGAAAGAGGGTAACAAGGAAATTCCAGATGGACGTTGGGCGGATACCAAGCGGAGCAAGATTGCCACTTTCCTCATAAATGCCGACGACAGAGCGAATAGGGTCATTCTTTATAAAGCCATCAGTTTGTGGGGAGGCGGAGACCCTGCATTGGCTCACGATGAAGTGCCTTGTCGCAACCGTTCTAAGATGATTTAAGGTCACGGCCCAACCGAATAGAATGAGGAAAGCACTCTTAAGGTGCTCGCGAAATTCCTCATAATCGTTCTTGAATTTCCACTGAAGGCGATACGACTGCCATTTTCTTTCAGATATGATCCTCACTATGGCTAATCGAAAAATCGCACACTTACATCCCAGAGCAACACGGAAAGGTCCTCAGGTTTGGTGTCTGAAAATGAAGGTGATATTGATATTGGCTGAGGCTGAGGCTGAGGGGTGATCGTGACAATGTTATGGCGGAGGTCATTGTGAGCCCGCTTTATGGTCCAATCATAGTTCAGGGAAACCTTCCTCAGGGCTCCGGCCATGGTACTGTGACGATAGAAAGAGAGTGATGCTAGTGTCGGTCTGTGTTGGTACCGAGTAATGGGGTGCCATTATTTTACTTGCTGCAATATAAATGACTTATGGCCGTGAGCTTGGCACGTTGTACAAAATATTCGAGTAGAACAACATTCCTGGCGGCAACTGCAATTGAAAGCGTGGGAACATTATCTCCTCTGGCGTCTGTTCTGTCCCTGTTCCGAAGGTGCGGTGTGGTGCGTCATTTTTCTATGCCGGTGCTCGCTTCACTTAACCATATCCTCTTGTCGAAGTCAAACCCCGTGATGGATGGAGTAATAGTCAAACGGTATGACTGCGACTAATTGGGGACTCAGGGGGGGCACTGCCACATCTCGTTTTGCGGACGACATCGGGGATTTCGTAACAAGTTCGACACTTCTTGGCTACCTCATAAGGCGGGAAGGATTTCAGTTGAGACGAGGTAGTTCCACTTTTTTTTTCTCCCTCCTCTAGTTAATGAAACCATGCCCACTGCCCCCCTCGCGAATGCTTCACGCACCCAGGGACGTCACTGGTCCACCGCCGTGACAAGTGCCGTTGCGCGGGACCAGTTCGAAATCTTATATCCTACCATTCGGGGATTCTTACTTTCTCAATTCGAGGCGCACTCTATGCCGCAAGATGCCATCGAATACTTCACACGTGTGCGTCAACATCCCCTCTTTTTTTCGTTGGGCCAGCAACTTACCTGATGCAAATAAAAGTGTCTTGACTACAACACGTTCAGTGGAAAGTATAAGACTGGCCTTCTTGTGGTCGAGGCAGCAGAAGCTTTCAAAGGTCGACGTCTGAACGATTCTGAATATCAAAAAGCCGCGCTTCTCGGATGGATAGTCGTATTCGTCAGTGCAGCGCTTAATTCCCCATTCCTTAAAGTGACAACTGTCATCCTAGCTGCACTCTTATTTTTTGGTATCAGACGGTATCATTGATCCGGTCACGACGAATCATGAAAATTTGTCGTGGTATTATGTGGATGGCGTCGGGTACAATGCCCTCAATGATGCGCTCTTACTGGAAGGTGCTGTTTATCAACTAGCACGCGAGCACTTCCGACAGGAGCCCTATTATGTCGACTTGCTCGAGCTCCTGCACGAGACTCGTCATCCGGCATACTTTCGTAACCCGGTTCCGGTTAGTATTTCAAAGCTCGGCTTCATGTTTCCTCTACAAACTCACGCCGGATTGCCCGTGTTTTTTTAACGTCCGGATAGCACGCTTACCAATTTCCTATTAATCAGTGAGTTCTCTAATCTTCCAGGATTGATTTTATACGCCGCTCTGACTCGCCATGGTGCCGCCTAGTCAAAGGGCCGCTAGTATCTACAAGTCCGCTATCTATTCATTTTACCTCCCCATGGCTCTCTCCATGATCGTTTGCGGCTTTCCCGTCGAGAGGGCATCGCCCATGGATTTCAATTATTACGATTTCGCCCTTGACATCCTTCTCCCGCTCGGCGAATACGCCCAGATTCAAAGAGAGTACTTCGAGAGTCGCACAGGCAACCTCCCCAAAGGTCGCTCCTGGTGCTACGATCTCGTCCGGACCACAGGATCTCCCGAGCAGCTTGCGACCCTCGAGTCGCATTTCGGGAAGGAAGATATAACCTCTCAGTTGCATATAAGGAGTGTATTTGCCGAAGCTAGCGTCGACGCGCGGTACTCGTTGTACGCGGAAGACGCATATACCAGGATTGGGGCCCTGATTGATGCTCTTCCCGAATTGCGAAGTCCGAATGGTGATGCAGTACTCGGCCGCGCCATATTCCGCGCGCTGCTTGAGGACCTCCATGGTCGCACCGACTGATGGGGTCGAGGATCGGATGCTGCGGTGCACATGGACCTCTGCACCGTGCACGGAAGATGTCGATCTCACTCATCGCTTCCTTCAATTGACGTGTCAGATTTTGGCCGGTATGGACCGGGGGGAGAGTCAAAGTATTTGGAGAAAAGCGAATTATCTGGACCGAATATGCATGATAACCCTGTTTTAATAACCTGTTGGCCAGGAGCCACAAATCCTGTCTCACTTTATATACTTCCTAGCATCATTTTAATTAGTGTATTCTACCGAAATTGGCTTTTGTAGTCAGTGAAATGCTTCGAGTCTTCATCGGCATTCGTTGTGTCCCGGCCGGGGATTCTCTACGTGTCAGCCTGAGTAGGAACCTCGGAATTGGATATCATCTGATGCTAGTTCTGTACCATCATACGAGTAGAAGAACTGATGAGACAGCGACCCAGACTTGCTGGCTAAGAAGTAGGAAGAATGGCAGTAGTACGCTAGAAAGGGAACAGAGCTTCAACCCCACAATTAGATCTGCCAACCCGCCGGAAGAGTACTTTTAGTCGACGCGGACGGTGCTGAAGGATGGCTCTGCTCTGGCTCGGCACCGCTCGCGCTTCTCTGCGCACTCGGGCTCGAGACGTCCTGGATCTCTGTGTAATACCACTTTGGTAAGAACCCGACACGGTCTTCGCCAGCTTCCACCTCCCGTCGTTCCTCTTCTGATAGCATAGCAAGTTCAACACCGACACGCGGCGTGAATTTCACGCGCCATACGCTTCCCGGGGAAGCGTTACCCGACCCCGACTCCTCGATGCCGTCTTTGAGCCACGTCAGGAATCGTCCACCCCATGATAGACAGATCTGGGGATCCCAAGCATTCTGTTTGCCACGGACCATCCGCGGAATGTCTAACGTCTTGTAAGATTGTACGGTCTTGACTATGCCATTCGGCGTACGGAAACCGACGACGATTTCCTATTAGTGCTTCATGTTGAGTGGGGGAAAAAAATACTGGGACAGTAAACGTCAGGACTGACCGGTACACCTAAAAGAAACGATTGAAAATAGAGCTTCAGAAGCTTTCTACAAAATTTCAGTCAGCCTAGCTATCCTACAGTCGATGTGATGCCTTACTTCTCGAACCGCGCTTCGTCTCGGTCCCCGCGGATGGTCATCGATGTTTTTAGTTCAATCATTGTGTCATTACGACCATTATACCTGTCTTGCTAACCTTTATTGGCAAACACTGAATTGTGAACGATATCAGAGCCCATACCTCTCACGCAATCTACCTCGCCTCCGATGACCATACGAGTCTCTCCTAATTTAGTCTTCACGACGCTGCACCATTGCACGTTTGTGTCTACGTCCTCTCCCCAGCCTGACGGGGAACCAGGCTGTGATGCCGTGCACCATGATTCGAACGCATAGCCATAGTACGTCTGCATGCGATGGTGGGGCGTCAAGTCCTCTCTGTGCAACGTAAAATGGTGCTTCAATCCATGGACAAAAAGCCTCTCACTTCTCTTTGAGCCGAGCGTCGCTGATGAATTCCTCAAAGTATAGCGTTCCATTTATAACCATAATATTGAGTTCCCACCCATCCCGGTCTTCATAAGGCGCAGTCAGGATTCTCCCTCGCAGATAGGGCTGACCTCAGTAAAGCACGGTGCATGAGAACGGTTACTTGGCACACACTTTGTCATCACTCCACGCCAGCTAACAATACTGACAACAGTATTACCTGTTCCTCGTCTCTGAACCTCCGAGATGGCACGTAGCAGCCCATCAAGACGACCTCTTTCCTCGGGACGACGGATCCAACGTTCGTGGCCATGGCGAAGGTCTGCACCCAGGGGTGGGTCAACGTAGTAACGCATGGCAGCATCAGTGAATTCAAGTTTGCGGTCTTTGGTATATGAGAATGATATTAAGGGTAGTGGTCGCTGAAAGGGAACCACACGGGAGATGGACTGGGATGTGGAGGGATAGGGAAGACTAGAAGAGCCATGAAGAGGTGGTGGTAGTGAAGGATCCAGTCGGAGCTGTTTGTGTGCTGCCCATTGACCCTTATCTTCCGGGTCAGGGAGAATGTCGACGTCCGATATCGCACGTTTTCTTGATGCCATTGCAACCCAGGGAAAGGAGCCGTGGTTATGTAACACTGCAGTTTTCAACTTGTTGATTGTGTTGACTTGCCTCCTCTCGTTCCTTGTTCCTCTTACATGCGCCGGACCATATCAGGTCGATGGCCCTGAAACAAGTAACGGCCCAGCCAGACGAGGTAAGATCGCTGCACGCGGCCTACACGTGTAGACGCAAACCCAGAATATTTTCAGTGTCTCACGCCGAATAACACGACAGCTGCTAGCTATTGCATTTGACCGGGCTTTGGAGCGCAGGCTCGGTGGTGTTCCATCTCCAACGCTTGTAAATAAGGCCGTCAGTAAGCTCGCTCACGATGAAGCAAAACCGTCACCTTTCGTGCAGCACGCAATACGCGTGCAGGAACAACTTGCCCACCTGCATGCACGACTACAAAGGGCTCAGGAGCCCCAAGATCACGCAATTTCCCCGATCCAAGATACCCCCACCATGCCATTGACTAGGGCCCAAAAGAGACCCGCGTCACACGACGATGATACCCATCCTGCCCAAGAAACGAAGCGGAAGCGCCTCGATAACCCCGGTCCTTCCCAGCCTCATTCAAGCACACCACCATCAATCTCTAACAAAGCGAATCCCGGATCGAATGCACCCGCCGAGTCAACTTCTTCGAAGAGCGTGCCAATAGCATCGCGAACCATACGTTCTGATTCTAACCATGCGGAACCTCCTCGTGCGGACCCCGTGGGGTCGAGGCAAGCATCCGTCGCCGATTCATCTTCCGGACTTCCGGTTATGGCCACCGGGCCACCAACCGCGGGCCCGTCCAACGACACAGTGCCGGAGCCGAACCGGAAAACACAACAACGCTCTCCCTCTAATGGCATCGGAACAACCCACGGGCACACCAACGGGTCTACCCCAGATCCTCCTTCCAAGATGCATGCGCAAGATAAGCTCGGAAAGGTGGCATCGCCTTCGTCGCCCTCCATAACCACCACCATTCCTGATGCTCAGGGGTCCCCCTTGTCCACGTAAGACTCCGATCCGGTATATCATTCTTGCGGCAAGGGTCGTAACTGAGATACATCTTAACAGCGTCGCATCACCTACTACGATGGGTCGTCCCACATATACTCGACAACAAGTAGGGTCATCCACTTTTACCAACTCATTTGTCGTCAACGTTCCAGGCATTTGGGTGATTCAAGTCGGCAAGCCATCAGCCGGACAAACCGATGTTGCATTCGTAGTAGATCAAGACACTGCGAGTTACGTGCATCGTTGGGCCACACACAAACAGGGGTTTGAGTAGGCATTTCCATTTTTTCTTCACTATTCGGGTTGAAAGCAGATGCCCTCTCCCTTATTAGTCCCGATGCCCGACACGTCGTGGTCCACCTCGTCGCCTTACAGACCACGGCAGTCTCTGCAGCGCAACATAGCCTGTCGCAAACTCCGGGAGGCATAACACCGCAAGCCTTTGCGCTTGCATTGCGCAGTATACCACCACAATGGCCCAAGGATGACAGTCTCGTGTTGCAGCTGAACGCCGGTCAACCCAGAGAGCAAACCTGGTTCCAGACTGATATGGTCCGTCCGCGCTCTCTCAATCACCATCAGGTTATGGCACTGATCTTTCGCATTTCAGTCAGGTGGGATGCCCCTTGACGTCTCAAGTGCGATTTGTGAAGGCACGAATTCGCTCCGTATCATGCAGCTCAAGAACATGGCGAATATCGTATTCGCAATGTACGCTGCTCCGCCCACTCCCGAGACGCTCTCCACTGCTCTCGAATGGGAGAAGTTCCGCAAGTTGTACTCTTTCCAACGGCCAACGTCTGGATGGTCGTTGGGGTAGATTTACTTGTTCAGAGCTATTTAACCTAGTAAATGTTCCACTTGTAATGCGATGGAGAACCCAGACAACCCAAAAAGGGACGTCACACTATTCGTGACCTCGGCAGACGGATCCGGAGATGATGGTGCTTTAGTCCAAACTCATTGTAAGAAACTCCCAATCCTCAAGAGACGACAGTCACCCGCACTTCTCAAGAGGATGTCGATTCCGGATTATAGTGCGCAAGGATGGCAGAACATTCTTGTCTCCTTGGATGGCCCAGTCGCCATCCTCAAACTCAACCGAGCGAAGCAGTACGCACCGCACCACAGCGTATTACTGCTCGCTACGAACTTAACCTTCTGTAACTCAGACGCAACTCGATTACGATCCCAGTCGCGCAGGAGCTGGTCGCTGCCTACGATCTCTTTGACCGAGATGATCGCGTCCGTGTTGTTGTGCTCACGGCTGATCCCACTGCTGATGCCTTCTGCTCTGGAGTAAGAGACTTTTTGTTTTTCACTTACTTTTTCCGTGGTGACGTTTAAACGACGGTGCTTCCCTTTTTCTACCCCAGGCGGATCTTTCCTCAGGCTGGGGGGTCATTTTTAGTGAGGAAGACGAGCGACAGGGTCGGTATAGTACGTAGCCGTCCGTTGATGTTTTTTTGCGACCGGTCTGAACTAATTTACTTCATTGTCCCACTCAGCGTTCCGAGATCCTGGAGGAAAGGTAACGATCGCCATCTTTCGCTGTCGGAAGATCACCATCGCTGCCGTGAACGGGCACGCTGCCGGCGTGGGCATAACCGGCCTCCAACTCCCGTGTGATTTCCGCTTCGCTTGGGCCGGCGCCAAATTCGCATTCCCATTCACACGGCTTGGAATCACTCCAGAAGGTACGTACACCCTGCATTTATTCCCCCTTGCTGCTGATGTTGGCATGATGCGGGGCTACACGGGCAAGGGGGGTAACTTACTTGCAAGCGATCGGATATTGATCTTTGTATAACTGCTCTTGCACTGCTACACAGCGGCATCGTCTTATCTCCTCCCGCGCCTCCTCGGCTATTCGCGCGCGACTGGGATACTGCTCAGCGGCGGCACATACCCCCCCGACTCGCCGCTCCTACAAGGACTCTATCACGCTACGTTCCCGAATCGCGAGGACGTGCTCCCTGCCGCGCTGACGTTTGCGAAGGAGCTTGCTGCGAACACGTCGCAGACAGCCGTGGCGTGGACCAAAGCGTTGCTGAGGCGCGGCGCGGACAGTATCGAGGGACAACACATCCTCGATTCGCGCGCGCTTTCGGACCTTGCCTCGCGCGGGGACGCTGCAGAGAGCTTACAGGCGCTCAAGGAGAAGCGACCCGTTCGATTCTCGGACCTGTTGTCGAAGAATTTGTCCGAGTTTGTACCTTGGGTAAGCTCATTCTTCGTGCGTTGTGTTGATGTGTTGTCTCCCAGTGCTAAATAATGGTTTTATCTTATCAGTGGACGGAAATAGATACGAGACAACGCAAGGCAAAACTGTAGCGCAGATACATTTCGCTCTTCTGAGCATTCGTCCTCGTAAGGTGAATAGTAGCGACAGACTGCGTTTGTGACTTTTTGTATGATAGTTCCATCAACATTCTTCACCTTCCTCGGTCGCTTCAATTGTTCTTTCTTCATCTGAAGGTTCTTGACCAATCGAAGGTGGATAAAGGATTCTGTTGCCCCACTATCTAGTAAGGCTCTTTTTGTGACTCATTCCTTCTGTGTATATAGTGAAATTGGAGCTTTGATTGCTTTGTTCCTAGCTAATACACAGATATCAGAGTGATGCACATCAGAGGCCAAGTTTTTGTTTGGAGGCCCAGGCTCAACAATGTTGACACCTCTTGAATAAAATACTTTCCTTTTGATCCAAAATATTGACAGTACCATCATTGTCACCACTGCGACTTTAGACTTGAAAAGCTAAGTTGAGAGTATTGCCGGCCCTAAAGAGGTCACGTGATCCCTCTGCGTATTGTGAAGTTGAGATGAAGCTGGCCCTAAGGCGGTCACGTGGTCACGTGATTCAGTACGTCCTAATCGGGATAGATGGGTGTCTGTGGCGTTCGGTATGCCTATTTGGGATATATGGGTGTTTAGTCTGGGTGTGAAGTGTTTCAGAGTCGAGCTAAGAGAGCGCCTCTCCTAGAGTGCTTATAGAGCAACGGTTACCGCCTT
>Ga0137362_10003300_pt1 | contig 10766 bp, 9 predicted proteins | sample MadtaG_2_FD_104801 | JGI IMG/M metagenome (GOLD analysis project Ga0137362, IMG submission 104801) | Vadose zone soil microbial communities from Angelo Coast Range Reserve, California, USA - Mad1_100_16 metaG | ecosystem: Environmental > Terrestrial > Soil > Vadose zone | place: USA: California... | reverse complement strand
CCGCCTCACCTGGCTGTGGAAAACCACCAGCGCCGAGGACAAGAAAATCGTCGAGATGAATCAGGCCGGGGTGAACTCGCGGTTCTTCGAGCCCGGCCCCTATTCCCTGCAGGAGACTTACGCCTCGCGTTTCGTCGATTGGTACCTCGAGGAGTTGTCTGCCGACACGCGGCCGTCCTGAGGTACGGTTCAGCGAGGTCATTGAACCCGCGACACACGGATTTTCAGTCATTTTTCGGGGGGACCGTCGGCTCGGCCGTACACTGCTAGAATGTCGACTTCTTTCAAGGTAAGCCCATGCTCCTTTACGTCGATGCCAATTTCGCAAGCCCCTACGCCCTGGTTGTATTTGTAAGCCTGGTCGAGAAAGGCTTGGATTTCGACATCGAGTCTCTGGATCTGGCTGCTCACGCCAATCGCGATCCGAACTTCGCCCGAACGTCGATCACCCGACGAGTCCCGACGCTCATCCACGACGGCTTCGCCCTTTCGGAGTCGTCGGCGAGGGAGCAGCCATAGTCCCCGCTGTGCTCAGTATCCCGCAGGCGTGCAATCGATGACCGGCAGCTGCGCCTCGATCACCGGGGTGTCGAGCGACGGAGCATTGTCGAAATCGAACAGATCCTCGAGGGGGCTCGCATACTGGTCGCGCAGTGTCAGGTGAAGACGTCCGGTGCCCCCGCTCGCCTGATCGTTTAGGAAGCGCTCCTCGATGAACGCGAGAATCGATGCGTGGTCGCCGACCGTGTGCGAGACATAGTGCGCTTTGGCGAACGGCGAGACGACCAGGAACGGAACGCGGAAGCCGAGCTGATCGAAGGTGGCGCAGGCGTTGGGGTACGGACCGCCCAGATTCTGGGCTAGCGCGGGACAGAGCGACTCGGCGTCGGGCACGCTGGCATTGCAGGCCGCGCCCGCGCCCGGCTGCTCACTCGCAGGCGGACGCGAAAGATCCGCGCATTGCCCGGGAAAGATACCGTCGGGAGTCCGTGCCGATCCTTGCGGTGCCTGAGGCGGCGACACATGGTCATAAAAGCCACCGTGCTCGTCATACGTGATGAAGATGACCGAATCCCTCCAGTAGGGTCCGCGCCGGATCGCATTGACGACACGCGAGACGAACGCCTGGCCTCGCTGGATGTCTTCGGGCGGATGCTCGTCGTCCCGCGCGTCGAGGAAGGACACCTGAGGCAGGGACGTCGCGCCGGAAGATCCTGCGGCGACGGTGAGAAAGATCTCGACAGACCGGAAGTGGGGGTCTGTGGTGCCGCTCGGTCGGCGAAAGACACCCGCTTGTGGGCCGACCTCGTAGTAGTCCGTCCAGGTGATACCGCGGCTGTCGAGAAGATCGAGGATCGTGCCCGTACCGGGCTTGAGGCCATCTGGCGGGAGGTAGCTCACGTCCCCAGTCGACACGTGGCCGAACGAGGTGGCAGCCAGGAGATAGAACCGGTTGGGCAGCGTAGGTCCAATCACTGAGGCGAAGTAGCGGTCGTCGATCGCGAATTTCAGTGCCAGGTCGTAGTAGAAGGGCAGATCGACCTGCGTATAGAACCCCATGGTCGGATCCTCCGTCGCCGTCTCGATGCCGCGGTCCGGCTGATACAGGCCGTCGTTCATTCGCACGAAGCCGTCGTTCGGTGAATCGGTGAGGGTCGCGTTGGGATCCTCGAAGTTGGCCTCCAGGTGGGAGTCGCGCCAGGCGTGCGCGAGGTCGGGGATGACACAACGGCTCGGGTTATGAAACGCCGTCGCCGCCAGTCCCGCATCCTCCGGATTCGAATTCACGCAGCTGAGATTCCCGGTCGAGCTCGAGGTGCAGCTAAGGCCATCGACGCAGCCATGGTCGTCCGGCACGCAGCCTGAGGAGGAACGGTGGTACGGCCCCCCCGGAACAAAGGGAAGCGCTCCGAAGTAATTGTCGAACGAATGGTTCTCCATCATCACGACAATGATGTGATTGACCTTGCTGATCCCTTGGGCCGCGGGCGGCGTTACCCGATCCGAGCCGGAGCATGCGGCGAGGGTCGCGAACACCGAAAAGAGGAGGCCGTGGTGCTTTCGCGTGGCGAAAGCATCCCACTCATCCGGCCGGCCGCGCCAGTCAGAATTCTGCATCCAGCGTCACCCAAGATCGCCCGATCCAAGCATTTACGTAGTTCGAACCAACCGTCAGGTGCTGGTGCTGGTGCTGGTGCTGGTGCTCAAGAGCATTCCAGATTTTCAGGAGAGCCTCCCGTTTGGGTAGCAGTCTGTCCCGGAGCCCTCGGTGGGTACGGCGGTCGATGTTTCCGACGATTACCCCAAGGTCCTCTAGACGGAGTGACGATCTTATCCGAGCCCTTGCCGCCAGCAAACCAGCGTGACGGCGTGATCATTTAGTAGCGCTCCTCTTGACGTTCATTCAGAAAGGACTATCATTTCAGTATAGACAGAAATTACGGATATTACATATGCGCCTCACGCCCGTCATGCAGCGATACATTGTCCACTGGGGAGAGATGGGCAGCCGTTGGGGAATGAACCGCTCCGTGGCGCAGATCCACGCATTGCTCTATCTATCCCCCGAAGGCCTGCACGCCGACGAGATTGCCGAGACGCTCGGCATTGCCCGCTCAAACGTCAGCGTCGGCTTGAAAGAACTTCTTGGCTGGAACCTCGTCCAAATCACCCATTCCTTGGGTGACCGGCGCGATTTCTTCCTTGCGCAGCACGATCCCTGGGAGGTTATCCGTGTCATCATCGAAGGCCGCAAGCGGCGCGAAATTGACCCTACCGTGACGGTGCTGCGCGAGTGCGTCGCGCAACTGAAATCCGACTCAGAGACACCGACCGCGGTTCGGGAACGGCTCGCCGCCCAACTCGAATTTCTCGAGACCGTCACGAGCTGGTACGACTCGATTAAGACGCTGCCGCGCAAGACGCTCCTCAAGATGATGCGTCTCGGCCACCGAATCGCCAAGGTCATCGGCGATTAGGGCCTCGCAATGAACGGCATCGCCTCCACTGTCGCTCGCATCGCCTCCCAGAGCCAGTCGGTGCGGAGGCACTACGGCCTTGAGTCCGTGCTCGGCGAAGCGGCCTGGGCCCGCCTTCCGCAAGCGGTCCGCGAGCGCTTTGGCGAACCCCCCGTCGTGGTCGACTACATCGGAGAGTTCGACGTGGTGCGGGCGAGCCGGCTCGGCCGCATGCTCGCATTCATCTGTCGGCTCTTAGGCACGCCCGTCGTTCCGCGAACCGGCCTGCGCGTCCCTGCGATCGTTCATGTCGGTCCCACCCGGAGCGGCGTTGCCTGGAATCGCGAATACCGCTGGCCGAAGACCCAACCCTGCCTGGTGCGCTCCACCAAAATCATAGATTCCCGCGGCCACCTCGTCGAACGGCTGCCTGCGCGCCTATGCATGCCCCTAGACGTCTACGAACAGCGCGGCGTCCTGCACTTTGTCAGCCGCGGTTATTACTTCGATCTTGGCAAGCGCTCCAGTGGAGGCCGGATGAAGCTGCTGCTTCCCAGCCTTCTGTCGCCCGGCACCACGCACGTCGAGCACATTGATGAAGCCAACGGCTGGTTCCGCTTCACCATGACCGTCACACATCCACTCTTTGGCGAGATGTTCTATCAAACGGGCCGCTTCAGAGCGGCAGGAGAGCAGTCATGAGCCTTCTCTATACCCTGATGGTCGTCCAGGCACTACTCGGCGCATTCGACAACCTATGGCACCACGAAATCACCGAACAGCTTCCCAGTAAGCGATCGGCCGCCCCCGAACTCGCGCTCCATGCAGCAAGGGAATTTCTGTACGGCTTTTTGTTCTTTGCCCTCGCCTGGTACCAGTGGCACGGCGCATGGGCCGCGCTGATCGGGGCGGTGTTTGTAGTCGAGGTCGTCATCACGCTCGCCGATTTCATCGTCGAGGATCAGACGCGCCATCTACCCAAACTGGAACGCATACTGCACACCCTCCTCGCGATGAACGTGGGCGCGGTGCTCCTGGTTCTCGCTCCCATTCTTCATCATTGGTGGTCCGCGCCGACCGCCATTCATCCGATGGCGCACGGCGCGCTTTCGTGGGTATTCACAGTCGTTTCAGTCGGCGTCTTCGCCTGGTCCGTTCGCAACGCCCTTGCCGTCCTGCGCCACAGTCGCCCCCCGGAATGGGTGCGGAATCCGCTCCAGACGCTGACAACCCCTTCCGGGCGCACCGTTCTCATTACCGGGGCCACCGGCTTCATCGGCGGCCACCTGGTCCGCCACCTCCTGGCTCGCGGTGATGCCCTCATCGTGCTGACCCGAGATCCCGAACGGGCGCTCGACCGCTTCGGCCCGCATGTCAGAATTATCACAGACCTCAAGGTGCTGCTGGCCGGCACTCGCGTCGATGCCATCGTCAATCTCGCCGGCGAGCGCATTCTAGCGCTGCCGTGGACGAGAGCACGCCGCAACGTCCTGCTGCGCAGCCGCTTGGACACCACGCGAGCAGTGACCGATCTTTGCGCCCGGCTCGATCGACCGCCGCGCGTCTTGTTGAGCGCCAGCGCCATCGGCTACTACGGAATTGGGCACGACGAACTTATTGACGAGCGCGCAGCTCCGCAGTCCACATTCCAATCTGAGCTCTGCCAGCAATGGGAGGCCGCCGCTCACGCGGCCGATGGACTCGGCGTCCGTGTGGTCACACTGAGGCTTGGGCTCGTCCTGGCCCGCGACGGCGGCGCGCTGCCGTCCATGGCACTGCCGGTACGCTTGGGACTCGGGGCCATCCTCGGCTCCGGACGACAGTGGGTTTCTTGGATTCACATCGACGATGCGTTGCGACTGATGGAATTCGCGCTCGGGAATCCGGCGATGCGCGGCGCCGTCAACGCGGTTGCCCCGGTTTCCGTGAGTCACGTCGAATTTCAGCGCGAGCTGGCCCGCACACTGCACCGCCCTCTCTGGCTGCGCATCCCCGTTTGGGTCCTGAGTCGCACGCTGGGGGAAATGGCACAGCTTCTCGTGGACGGGCAGCGCGTGATCCCGCACCGGGCAGCCACGGCAGGCTTCGTGTTTCAGTATCCCGAAGTCGGCACCGCCCTCCGTCAGCTTGTGGGCCGCTCGCCGCTTAAGAGTGTTCTTCGCCGTCAGTCCGTCTACTACAACGGCGCATGCCCGGTGTGTCGGACCGAAATGAGTCACTATGCGAGGCGCTGCCAAGCTGCAGCGGTGCCCGTGACATTCATAGACTCATCGATGAGGCACGACAATCTCGCTGAATACGGTCTTCGCCGTGAACATCTCGAGCGAAGGGTATACCTCAAGGCCGCCAACGGACAGGTCTTGAGCGGTGTTGCCGCGCTCACAGCCCTCTGGGCACAAACACCCGGTTACCAGTGGCTCTCAAGGTTAGTGAGCCTGCCGCTCCTGCGGCCCGTCGCCGAAGCGCTGTATGACCACATCGCGGTGCCGGTCTTGGCGGCCATGGAAAAGTGGCGCCGCGCCGAATCGCCTCATCACGGGCGGATCTTGGGGTCTTGAGGGGCCCAGTGGGAAAATTCGCCGTTGACCGCGGTTGAATTCGTTCGATCGTCGGGTCTGTCGCTAAATCGCGTTGAGCTCGCCACCGCAGAAGTTGCTGCGCGCAGCGCGTAACCTCGGCGCGCCCGCTTCATTCAGCGTCGAGGAAGGCCGACACGTCGTGCAAGAAGGCATCCATTTGGTCGACGAAGCTCATATGTCCGCTGCGTCTAAGTACGATCACTTTGGAACTCCGGATAGCCGCATGAGTCTCGTCCGCCGTAGCAGTGCTGACCAGATCATGATCGCCCAGAATGATCAAAGTCGGCATTTGCAGATTGCGCAATGCCGGAACAAAATCGAAGCCCGCCAGATTGCCGTCGATGTGGAAATCGCCGCGGCTCCCCCACATTTCGTTGAGCACGTCCCACCCAATGGAGTCGCCATGGTCGTCCCACTGCGGGGGTCGACTCACGTACTCATAGGGCGCCTCGGCCTCATCCGCCAGCTTGCGATATTCCGGCAACTGAGCACCATCTGCGCCGACGATGCCCTTGAGTTCCAGTGCGTCGATTTGCGCGCGCAATGCGGGGTCGAGCGAATCCTTGACGAGCTTGAAATCCGCGTTGACGCGCGACGCGCTCGAGCCCGTGCCGGCGAGAATCAGCCGTCGTACGTTCGACGGATATTTGATCGCATAGGCTTGCGCCAGGACCCCGCCGAAGGAATGGCCCATGACATCGACGGTTTTCAATCCAAGTGCGCGGCGCACGGCGTCCGCATCGCAGGCCATGCTATCCAGCGTGTAACCTTTGAAATTGGCCAGCCGCTCGGAGCGCCCGGAGCCGCGTTCGTCCATGAAGACCAGGCGATGATGCTTGGCAAGCGGCAATAGATAGGGCAGAAAATATCCGTGCGGGGTGCCAGGACCGCCGTGCAGGACCATGAGCGGCCGCCCTTGGCCGATGGTTTCGTAATAGACGATTGCTCCGCACGCCTCCACGTAACCGTCGCGTTTTTCCAGCAGCGCTGGGGGCTCGGCGGCGGCGCAGGGGTAAGCCAACGCACACCCGGCGATACAGATGGTCAGCGCCAGAATCGTGGGTCCGAATGACCCATTGCTCGAACACCGGTGGCTCACGGAGCGGCTCCTTTTACTTAGAAATGCATCTTAAGATCGATGCCTACCGTACGGGGCGGCGTCGAAATCCGGGTCGTGAACGTATTCCCGAAGCTGGATGTCGTTCCCTCCAGGATCTCCAAGATGCCGTTCGAATTCGTAAGATTGTGCCCATAGAACGATACATCGTAATGTCCGGTACGCACACCTACCGCGGCCTCGAGCGCGCCATACGCGGGCCGCACGGCGTTGTAGCCGAACCCCGCGGGCACATTGCCCAGGTGACTCCAATCGAGACGCAGATACCCGGTATGATCGGCGATCACCGCGGTATATTCGCCGCCGAGATTGAATTTCTGCCGCGGCACACCGGGCACCGCTTGTCCGGCCCGCGCCGCGGCGGCTTGCAGAAACGGGGCATCGATCGAGGTGAACTCGGCGTGATCGTAAGAGCCGCTTGCGGTCAGCAAAAGCGATTCGACGGGTTTGAAATTGATCTCCGCCTCGACCCCCTTGCTCCGCGCAGTGCCTACATTCGCAACGAATAAGTAGCCGCAGCCGGGGTCGGTGACCGCCTGCTGCACGTTCTTCCAGTCGATTCGGTAGGCGGCTAGATCAATCGATAGTTTGCGGTCCAGGAACTCCAATTTCGTACCCAGCTCGTAGTTCCATACGGTGTCTGGCTGATACAGCGACGAATAGGCGTTGTTCAGCGTACAACCGATTCCCGTAGGAAGCCCGACGTTGGGACCGCCCGGCCGGTAGCCGCGCGCCGCCGTTGCATAGACGGTGGTGTCGTCGAGCGGGTGATACGTCAGCACCAGGCGAGGACTGTTGCCGCTCGCCTTTGCATGTACCAAGGGCTGACTGGGAGCGGCAAGAACGCCGCTCTGTACGTTTTCAAGGCTGTCGCGTAGTTCGTAGTAGCGTTCACCGGCGGTAATCTCGAGGCGCGGCATGATCTTGTAAGTCAAATCCACGAAGACCGCCGTCTGTTGATCGATCACCGATTGGTCAAAGCTATATAAATTCGGACCGGTCGTTTGGCCTATGGCGCCGGCAAACGCTTCGCTGTTCGTCGACTCCGTCGAATGCTGGCGGTAGTGACTGAAGTACGCGCCGCCCACCCAGCGCAGAGCTTGTTCGGTTGGAGACGTCAAACGCAGTTCCTGAATGAAACCGGAGTTATGCGACGTGTCGAAATCCGTGCTGGGATAGTTGGGCGGATAAGGAACGCCGAATGCCGGCGCGAGATTGGCCCAAAAGAGCGTGAAATCGCTCTGAGTCTGCACGTCTCGAGAGAGTATTGATGTCGAGGACATCAGCGTAGCAATGCCGAAGTTGTAGTCCACTTGCAGATTACCGACTTCGAGGCGACTCGCTTGCGGGCTCGGGTAGGTGGCGGCAGTGGTAAATTCGGGCAAGTTGCTGAAGTAATCCGAATTGTTGCGGGCATCGACTTCCGAAATCATGAAGGTGGGCTTGATGGTCAGGGCATCGGTCGGCTTCCACAGACCGATGATCCGACCGCTCTTGAGATCCACATCGTTGATCCGTCTCGCCGTCACTGGGAGGTCAGGATGTGCAACAGCGTAGTCGCCGGGGGCCGCTTGATTGATGTAACCCGGTACATGCTCGAAGGCACCTACGACACGGACGGCGGAATCCGCTGTTAACGGCAAATTCACGGCCGACTTCGCCAGATATCCTTCACCGCCGCCGTCCATGCTCGAGCCGCCGACTTCCGCGTTTACGGCGTAGGCGCTCGGGTCGGGCTGAGCGGTCAAGATCCGCACCGCGCCGCCCATGGAGCTCGAACCGTAGAGGGTGCCCTGCGGGCCGCGCAGCACCTCGACACGATCGACATCGAAGAAATCGATGTCCGGCGCACCGGCATAACCGTCCGTGCGGATGTCGAGCGGAGTCTCGTTGACATAAAGCGATACCGCCGGTTCGAGTCCGTAAGAAGTGCCAAGCCCGCGGATTGTCAACGTGGTCTCTCCCGGACTCAACACGTCGAACGATAGACTGGGAACGTACGCCGCCAGATCCGCGTTACCCTGCAGGCGCATCTGATTGAGCGAATCACCGCTCAGGGCGGTGATGGCCGCCGGCACGTCTTGAAGGCGTTCGGCCCGACGCTGCGCCGTGACGACGATCTCATCGAGCGCGTCGCTCGAGGCGGCCATTGCCAAGGAGGTCGAGGTGATGAGGCCACCCAGAATGATCAACGCGTGAGGAGCCTTCATAGATCTCCCGTGAACAAGTTCCAAGGTTCTATTGCTCGAACGGGTTTCTGCGGCCTACGACGCGCTCATAGATGTCGCTGTTGTAGCGCACACCCGCATGCCGGTCATAGCTGAAAAGAGCGATGACTCGCGGAACGCTGCCGGACACCGGCGGGACGCAATGCAGCGCGCGGCGGCCGCAAAACAGGAGCAACGTTCCGGCCTCCACTTTGATCGACCGCACCGCCTCTGACCGGCCGTCGAGTGCGGCGGCAACCCCGGCGTAATTCTCATCGCGGTCGTCTCGGATATTCGGCGCGAAATCGAATGTACCGCCCGCATCGGGCGCCTGCAGCAAGATCGACACCACGAAATCGTTGAGATCGAAATGCCAACCATGGTTGTCGCCGTCGTACATGACCGTCGCTGTGCACCCCATGACCGGATCCGCCAATGGGAACAGCGCCGGTTCGTTCAGCATTTGCGAAATTCGCCGCGTCAAGATTTCGTTGCCGTACAACGTCCGCAGCAGACCGGTTTTACGCAGCACATCCATCGCCACCACAAATTGCCGGCTCATGTGGATGCGCCGTCGCACATGGTCCGGAGCGAACTTCAGGAAAGATGCCTCATCGTAAGCACTGAACGATTGTTCACGCCGGTAGGCGCGTGGCATGGCATCGAGCACTTCCGTGGTCATCGCCTGCGCCGCGCCAGCCTTCAAAAAGCCGGGCAGGCAGGCGAAGCTCGATTCCTGCAACTGGCGCCGACAGGCATCAGCTATCGCGGCAAAGGCCGAGTCGTCGGATAGCGGGTAACGCTCCAGATCCACCAGGTCGGCAAGAGACATCGATACGTGCATGACGGACATCCTCGAGTGCTTAAGGCCTTTCGATGCCTTTTGCTATTTATATTCGAATGAATGAGGCCTTAAACTAGAGATATTCGATGGATTCCGTATAATTTTGATATGGTGACCCTCCGCCGATCCCTGCCTCCCATGAATGCGCTGGTCGTTTTCGAGGCGGCCGCTCGGCATTGCAATCTGACTGCCGCCGGCGCCGAACTGTGCATTGCCGCCTCCGCCGTGAGTCGCCACGTAGCCACCGTCGAACGCGAGACCGGACTCACCCTGTTCATCCGCAACGGCAACCGGCTCGAATTGACGGCAAGCGGTCAGCGGCTGGCGGATGCGGTGGGAGCAGGCTTGGGTCATGTGCGCAACGTGCTGGCCTCGCTCAAGCAGCGTGATGTCAATCGCACGCTCACCATCGCCTGCAGTCACGACCTTGCGCAAAATTGGTTGATGCCGAGATTTCGGGAACTCGTCGAACTGCTCAACGATTGGAAGCTGCGGGTGATCACGGCCGCATCTTATGAAGACTTCGATGCCGACGACATCGACTTGTCGATACGCTTCGGCGATGGAAATTGGCCGGGGTTCACCGCCGTTCATTTGTTCGCGGAAGAGGGATTCCCGATCTGTGCGCCCGCGCTTCTCGAGCGTCATCCAGAACTGCTGACCGCATCGCCCCGGACCCTGATGAAGTTTCCTCTGCTGAGACTCGCAAGTGAGGACACGATCGGGCTCAAGTGGGCGGACTGGCTGCGCGATCAGGGCGAAGCGCTGCCGTTGGTCACCGGTCCGGTCTTTTCCACCTTCGCACTCTTGCTGTTGGAACTCGTGGCAGAACGCGGCGTGGCGCTCGGGTATCTGCACATCGTCGACCAGCTCTTCCTCGATCGGCGCATCGTTCGTCTGTCCGACCGCTCCGTGAAGTCGGGTCTTGGGTTCTACGCCGTGTTTCGTGAGACCGAGTCGATCCCCATGCAAATGATCATCGAATTGTTTCGCAAAGGCATCAGCGCGCCGAACACGGCGGTCGGCGCGCTAGCTTGAGCGCTTGTGAAACTGCCCGCCCTT
>Ga0137362_10003299_pt1 | contig 10767 bp, 9 predicted proteins | sample MadtaG_2_FD_104801 | JGI IMG/M metagenome (GOLD analysis project Ga0137362, IMG submission 104801) | Vadose zone soil microbial communities from Angelo Coast Range Reserve, California, USA - Mad1_100_16 metaG | ecosystem: Environmental > Terrestrial > Soil > Vadose zone | place: USA: California... | reverse complement strand
GTAGCCCCGGGCGCGAGCCCGGGGTAAACAGTAACCCTGGATCCCAGCCCCAGAGGGGCGAAAGATTCGAATGGATTCGAGGAATCTTGCGCCCCTACGGGGCTGGGACTTCGACACTATTCCATCCACGGGCTTGCGCCCGTGGCTACATTCTTACGCCGCTCCGCGGCTGGAATTCACACCTTCATAGAGCTACAGTTCAGCTTTTCGTTCTTTTCCTGCCCCGCTTTTTCTCCGCTTCCTCCAGGCGGCGCTTCACATCCGTTTCTTCTCCCGTTTCCTCACCATGGTAATACTTGCGTCCCTTCAGGGAATCAGGCAGGCAGTCCATGTCCGCAACTTTACCTTCGACGTCATGAGAGTATTGATAGCCTTTGCCGTAGCCGAGTTTTTTCATGAGGCCGGTGGGAGCATTGCGGATGTGGAGAGGAACCGGATCGTTGCGGGTGTTTTCGACGTCGGAAACCACGGCCGCGTACGCGGTCGTGACGGAATTCGATTTCGGGGCGGCGGCCAGATAGATCACGCATTGGGCGAGTGCCAGTTTGCCTTCCGGGAGACCGATGAAGTTGAAGGCATCTTTCGCGTCAAGGGCGATGCGAAGAGCCCGGGGATCGGCCAGACCAATGTCTTCGGAGGCAAACCGGATCAGGCGCCGGGCGATGTACAGCCCGTCTTCGCCGGCTTCGAGCATCCTGGCGAGCCAGTAGAGAGCCGCGTCCGCGTCGGAGTTCCGCAGCGATTTATGGAGCGCCGAGATGATGTTGTAGTGCTCCTCGCCGGTCTTGTCGTAAAGAAAGGTCTTTTGTGACGCCTGCTCGATCGTGGTTTTCGTAATGGGTTGGCCTGGAGCCGTTCCCTGGACCGCCAGTTCGAGGATATTGAGCGCGGTGCGGGCATCGCCATTGGCCAGACCAGCGATCGCATTTAGCGACGCGTCGTCGACATTGAATTTCTCGCGAGCGACCGCTCGGCGCAGCAAGGTCATGATGTCCTCGTCCGAGAGCGCCTCCAGGACGAAGACACGGGTCCGCGACAAAAGCGCGGAGATGACCTCGAACGAGGGGTTCTCGGTGGTGGCTCCAATCAGCGTGATATTGCCTCGCTCGACATGCGGCAGAAATGCATCCTGCTGGGCCTTGTTGAATCGATGAATCTCATCGACGAACACGATTGTACGGCGTCCCAGCCGGCGGGCTCTTTCCGCTCCGGCCATGATCTCCTTGATCTCCTTGATGCCGGCCATGACGGCACTGAAAGAGACGAATGTGGACTTGGTGATCCTTGCGATGATGTGTGCAAGCGTGGTCTTTCCCACCCCAGGCGGTCCCCACAGGATCATGGACGGAACCTGGTCGCGCTCGATCGCCGTCCGCAGCGGTTTGCCGGGATCGAGCAGATGGCGCTGCCCGAGGATCTCGTCCAGCGTCTGCGGCCGCATGCGATCCGCAAGCGGCGCATCCGGTGCGGGACCGCTGGGTTTCTCGTCTTCGAAAAGAGAACCGCTCATCGGTTCATCCTTTGCTTCGAGGCTTCGTAGAGGATAACAGCCGCGGCGATCGCCGAATTGAGCGATTCGACTGCCGCGCACTGAGGAATCCGGAGCTGGACATCGCAAAGATCCTTTTCCTCTTCCGAGAGCCCGTGGCCTTCATTCCCGATAACGATAGCCGAAGGTTTATTCCAGTCCCATTCATCGATCGTCTGTTGTGCAGAAGGAGCGGTACCAACGATGCCTATCCCTGACGCCTTCAACAGTGAAACAGCCTGTCGTATATCGAGGTCCCAGACGTGAGGAAGGCGAAACACACTGCCCGCGCTGGCTCGCACCGTTTTGGAATTGAGAACGCTTGCGGTTCCTACGGTCGCCAGGCAGCCGTCGGCGCCAAACGATTCCGCCACGCGGAGGATCGTTCCAACGTTTCCCGGGTCCTGCAACCGGACCAGCATGACAATCAGGGGATTCGCCGAAGATACGATGTCCGGCAACCTGAAGTACCTCGGGCGAACCAGGGCGATGATCCCTTGTGACGTTTCCGTGCTTTGGATGGTCTTAAATATTGCAGGTTCGATTTCGTAAACCTGCGAAGAAGAGCTCACGGCAGGTACTACCGTGCCCCGGCGAGCAAACACACTCGCGATCTCCAGGCCGCTCTGCTGCGCTTCTTCGAGCAGCCTGGGCCCTTCGATGGGCAGCCAGCCATCACGGGTGAGGGTGCCGTGGTCGATGGCCTTTCGGATATCGACAAGCTTCGGGTTGTGCTTGCCTAGCGAGAGAGTCTCCAAGGATAATTCGGCTCCGATGGAAGCGTTTCACACCGATAGTATCTCGGAAAGTGACTTCACTCTGATTCTATCCATTCTGCGGCATGGAGGCGTCATTGGCTTTCCAACCGACACCGCATACGGTCTGGGCGCTGACCCGTTCAATGATGCGGCGATTGAGCGCATTTTCAACATAAAGGGCCGAGCCGAAACGAAACCGATCCTGTTGCTGGTGGATTCCATTCGCATGGTGGAGTCGATAAGCGATCCGAATCAGATGTTCTATTCCGTTGCGAGCCGGTTCTGGCCGGGGCCTCTCACCCTGGTTGTGAAAGCGAAGCCTTCGATTCCAGCCAGAGTCACCGCCGGCACGAACACGATAGGTCTTCGATGGCCTGTTGCGCCGTTTGCTGTAAAACTCATGGGAAAGCTCGGCAAGCCGATCACCGCCACCAGCGCCAATCTCAGCGACAGGCCGGCAGCAGTCTCGGCTGGAGAGGTGCAGTCGCAACTTGGTGAATCGGTTGATGTACTCATCGATGGCGGCCTGCTGCCCGCACGCTCCGGGTCCAGCGTCCTTGACTTAACCATCGACCCCCCTGTACTTCTTAGAGAAGGTCCGATCTCATTTGAAAGTCTCCAGGAGTTCTTCAAAGGCCGGATTCGGAGGCCACCCGCATGATTCGTAAAGCTTTCAAATGGGGATCCCTGTTCGGTTTTGCCCTGCTGATCGTTCTCTCAGTCTACTGGGCGTATCTCTATTTCCAGATCCGCGACTGGGCCGGGCGCGATGAGGCACGCAAAGCCGACGCGATCGTGGTCCTCGGAGCGGCGCAGTACAACGGCAGGCCTTCGCCTGTCCTCAAGGCGCGGCTGGATCACGCCTTTGACTTGTATCAGAAGGGTTACGCTCAGGCCATTATCACGACTGGTGGCTATGGCCCCGATCCGAACTTTTCCGAAGCTCATGTAGGAACGCGGTACCTCGTCCAACGGGGAATAGATCCGGCGAAGATCGTAACCGAACAGGGAAGCGGCTCCACGCGCGACAGCATCCGTGCGTCAGCCGGCCTGATGCAGGCCAAAGGGTGGAAGAGCGCGGTCGTGGTAAGCGATGGTTTTCACCTCCTGCGGCTGAAGAAAATGTTCGAGGATAATGGAATTCTGGCCTATACATCGCCTGCCCCGAACAGTCCCATCGAAATCGCGGCCACCCAGCGCTTTTGGTACACCGTCCGCGAAGTCATTCTCCTTTCTGCCTATCGTTGGATGGACCTGTAATGGCATCTCGCCTGCACACTCATTGATATGAACAGATACGTTAAGGGCGCAATTCTTGGGGTGATCGGCGTACTGACGGGTACCTTCGCGTTCAGCATGGCCAGGCGCGCGCTTTCCAGGGTAAAACCAAAGCCGTTGAAGACCAATCCTGAGTTGAGAAAGGTTTAGCCGCGGATTTCACGGATTACGCGGATGGCGCGCGTCAATGGCTTTTAATTGCGCGCCATCCGCGTAATCCGTGAAATCCGCGGCTCCATTCAGCTTGCGGGTTTCAGACGAATGCCCGTGAAGAAGGCGAAGTCACCTGCAGGGTAGAGCTTTATTCCCTCAATGCGGTTGCTGTAAACGCAAACATTGTCCATATAGAACAGGTCGATATAGGGAAGCTCTTCGGCAACGATGCGCTGAATCTCACTGTAAGCCTGCTTCCGTTTCTCGACATCCACCTCGCGGCGAGAAAACTCGATGAGTTCGTCGACACGAGGGTTCGAATAATGGCCACGATTCGAGCCATTTGGCGGAACTGACTTCGAGTTAAAGATCAGGTTGAAGATATCCGGATCATTGTTGGCGCCGATCCACCGCAGCGAGAATACCTGGAAGTTACCCGCAATAATGTCTGCAAAGAACGTGGCAAACTCGTTGGACCGGATTTCCATCGTTACGCCAATCTCTTTCAGCTCCTGCTGAAGGATGATGGCCATCAACCTTCCGGTGTCGTCCGTCGAAGTCCGATACGTGAACACGAGATTCTCCTGGCCCGCTTCCTTCAATAATTGCCGCGCACGCGCCGGATCGTAGGGATAGGTTGTTACATTCGACTCGTGCGCCCAGTTGTTCGGAGGGATCACACCGAACGCGGGCTTCGCCTGACCGCGCCACAGATATTTAATGATTTTGTCTCGATCGATTCCATACGCGAAGGCCTGGCGCACTCGAATATCGCGAAAAACCGGATCGGTGAGATTGAAGGCGAGGTACTGGTAGCTGGTTCCTTCCGCCTGCATGACCTTCAGGCCGGGATCGTGCTTCAGGACTTCGACCATATCCGGCGTCAACACGTTCAAGGCGATGTCGATGGTACCTTTGCGAAGCTCCAGGGCGCGCACGATCGCTTCGGGAATCAGTTTGAAGCGCAGCATGGAAACGCCCGCTTTGTCTCCGAAATAGTTTTCGTTCCGCTTTAGCAGTACTTCGTCATCCAGGATGTAGTGCACAAACTCGAATGGTCCGGATCCAATCGGATGACGATTAAAGTCGGTGGGGGAGCCATCCGGAATGATGCCAAGCACCGGGAGCGTCAAGTTCCAGAGAAACGGTGAAAAGACCTCCTTCAATTTGAAAACAACCGTGTAAGCGTCGGGTGCTTCAATGGATTGGATCAGGTTGTACGGGTGGCCGCTCTTGGTGGTACGCACGGTTCCGTCCAGCATGGTGCGGAATGTGAACTGGACGTCCCTGGACGTGACCGGCCGGCCGTCATGGAATTTCGCGTCATCGCGGAGGTGGAAGACGTAGGTTTTGGGATCGGGCGTCTCCCACCGCAGCGCCAGATCCGGGACGACCTCCGACCGCTCATTTTTCCTGACGAGCGAATTGAATATCAGCTCGTCGATCCGCTGAGACGTTGCATTCTGAGCGATGCGGGGATCCAGATTCTCAGGCACCTGGTCGAGGGCCACAGTCACAATTCCGGGGTCCGCCGAAGTCTGGCCGGTGCAGCCGGACAGGAACAGGGCCAGGAGGAGCAGGAAGAGCATACAGGCATTTTAGCAGGTCGACCTGGGAGATTTTGAAATTGGACGAATCCTGCATCTCAAATCCGAAATCCGAAATACCAGATTGGACTGCCAGTCCAATTGGAGATTTCGGATTTCGGATTTGAGATGCAGGATTCGTCCAATTTCAAAATTCCCCTCGAGTATGTAACTACTATCTCTGCGCCGAGTGGACCTGAGCGGGGGCAGGTTCTACCGTCCTTCTCAGTTTCTCGATTTGACGGGTGATGCGGGCTCTAAGATGTGTGCGGTACCGTAGCGGCCTGAATTCGAGGCGGCCCTTCAACGCAAGAATCCGCTCGACAGACTCATCGACCCGTTTGCGCAGTGTGGCACTACTGCGAGCTGCGAGCAGAATCGTCTTGAACGCCTGTTCCAGTAGCGGCGTTGTTTGGGAGAAGAGCAGCAGATCGTTGCCGGCTTCGAAGGCCCGCAGGAACAGATCCGGGATCAAACCGACAGTCGTGACGGCGCCCATCGTCATGTCATCTGTCACCACCAGGCCCTTGTACCCCAGTTTCTTGCGCAAAAAGCCCTCGATCACGCGTGAGGAAAGGGAAGCCGGTATCGGCTTCTCGTCACCGAGGCCCGGATAATGCGCATGGGACATCATGATCATGTCGGCCTGAGGGAACAGGGACACAAAAGGCACCGCGTCTTCCTGGAGCAACTGTCGTTTATTGCGGTCGATTCGCGGAAGCGTAAAGTGAGGATCGACCGTAGCCCCGCCCAATCCGGGAAAATGCTTCGGCGCAGGAACGATGTTTTTCTTTGACAGTTCCTCGAGGAAAGCCCCGGCCAGGCGTGCGACCTCTCCAGGAGTCGATGCCAGACATCTCTCGGAAACGATCGAGCCGGGAAGCCGCAGATCCAGCACCGGCCCGAAATTGACATTGAAACCGGTGGCTTCTAATTCTGCCGCGATGATCCTGGCGCCCAGCCGCAGTTGAGCCATTCCCGCGCCGGCGAGCTCCGGCATGGAAGGAATGGGCGCAAAGATGTGCTTGAGCCGATCGACGCGGCCGCCTTCGTGGTCGATCGCCAGCAACGGAGGAATTGGAAACATTTCCCGCAGCCTGCTGGTGAGGTCGTAAATCTGATCGAAGCCTTCGATGTTTCGCTGAAGAAGGATGAAGCCGCCGGGACGGAAAACGTCGAGCACCACGCGTGTCTCGCTGTCGGGTTCGTATCCCTGAAACCCGACGACGAACAACTGCCCTATTTTTTCCTCCAACGTCAGGCGACCGGAATCCTTCATATGTAGAGCCGCGCTACTCGGCTTTCTTCTTGAGTTCCGCTAACAGTCTTAAAGCTTCCAAAGGGGTCATGCTGTCGAGATCTATCCCGCGCAGAGCAATCCGAAGCTCTTCTTCCAAAGCGGTAAAAAGGGACAGCTGATTGACGATTATTTTGGGTTTTCGTCTGGCTCGGACAGTGAGATTATCGGACAACTCATGTTCATTTTCCTCATGTTTTTTGAGGATTTCTCGAGCCCGCTGGGTGACGCCCCCCGGAATTCCCGCAAGTCTAGCCACTTCAATACCATAGCTCCGGTTCGCCGGTCCTTTTTCGACCGTCCGCAGGAAGATGATATGGTCGTGGGCCTCCTTTACGGCGACATGATAATTCCGGATTCCGGAAAGGAGGTCGGCAAGCTCCGTCAGTTCGTGGTAATGGGTGGCGAAGAGCGTTTTGGCCCGGATCGAGGCCTGAATGTGCTCGATTACCGCCCAGGCGATCGAAAGACCATCAAAGGTCGCGGTACCCCGTCCGATCTCGTCCAGGATGATCAGACTTCGCGCTGTCGCCGAATTCAGGATGATTGCCGTCTCGGTCATTTCGACCATGAAAGTCGAACGGCCGCGTGCCAGATTGTCGGACGCGCCGATTCTCGTAAAGATCCGGTCCACGATGGGAAATCGGAGTAACTGCGCCGGCACAAACGATCCCATCTGCGCGAGAATGACGAGCAACGCGTTCTGCCTCAGAAATGTCGACTTGCCGCCCATGTTCGGCCCGGTCACGATAAGAATCTGATCGGTGGAATCGTTCATGAACAGATCGTTGGGCACGAAGCGGTCGGCGCGATGCTCTTCGGCCAGAGCCTCGATGACCGGATGGCGTCCCTTCCGAACGACCACCTCATCATTAGCCGATATCTGCGGCCTCGAATAGCCGAAGCGTTGCGCGGTGGCCGCAAACCCAGTCAGCAGGTCGAACTCGGCGATCACGGCGGCCGTCTGGCGGATGCGTCGCGCCTGTTCCGCGATGTGGTTTCGAATCTTCTGAAAGAGATTCTTCTCGATCTCGAGAATCTTTTCTTCGGCCGTCAGGATCTTCTCTTCGTATTCTTTCAGTTCGGGCGTGACGAATCGCTCGGCGCCAACCAGGGTTTGTTTGCGGTCGTAGTCCTTCGGCACCAGATGCATATTCGCCTTGGATACTTCGATGTAATAACCGAAGACCTTGTTGAAGCGCACCTTCAACGATCCAATGCCGGTGCGTTCGCGCTCGCGCGCTTCGACGGATGCCAGATAGGTCTTGCTGTTTCTCGAAAGCGAGCGGAGATCGTCCAGTTCAAGATGATAGCCCTGGCGAATAACACCGCCATCGGCCAGCACGAAAGGCGGATCGTCGCTGATGGCTTTGTTGAGCAGGTCGCCCATGTCTTCGAGAAGATCCATCCGCGACCGAAGCTGCAGGAAACGGCTGGCCTTCAATCCTTCGAGCGCCGCTGCGATGGCGGGAAGCCGCCCGATCGATGCGCGCAGCGACGTCAGTTCTCGCGGGCTTGCGGTGCCGATAGTGATTTTGCCCAGCAGGCGTTCCAGATCGAACATGCCTTCAAAAGAGCCGCGCGTGGCCTCGAGAACCATCGCGGAGCCGGCAAGCTCGCTGACCGCGTCGAGCCGCGATTCGATCTCCTTTGGATCGATCGAAGGGCGGACGAGCCAGTTTCGCAGGAGGCGCGCTCCCATCCCCGTACGCGTTCGATTGATTACGGTCAGGAGTGTGTCCCTGGTGTCGCCGCTTGACGACTCGAACAGTTCGAGGTTCCGGATGGTCGATGCGTCCAGCATCAGGTAGTCGGCCGCCTCGGAAAATGTCAGTCCGGTAATGTGCTCGAGCGTCGTTTTTTGCGTCTGCCGGACGTAGTGAATCATGGCGCCCGATGCTCCGACCGCCGCCGCCTTGTCCGCAAGGCCGAAGCCGTCGAGCGTCGCCGTGCCCAACTGGTCGCGCAGAACGCGAGAGGCATAATCGGGATCGAAGAGCCAGTCTTCCATCGGCGTCTTTGCGATTCCGTCGAATTTGTCGGCGGCTTCCTTCAGTTTTTCGGGAAACAGAACTTCGGTTGGAGCGAAATGCTCGATGTCCAGGAGAAGCCGGCTCCAACGATCCGGACCGGAAAACTGAGAAGCGCGAAGCTCGCCGGTCGAGATGTCGAGAAGGGCGGAACCGAGCTGGTCGTCACGGTCGGTGATGGCAAGCAGGAAATTGTTTTCGCCGGGCGCCAGAATGTTCGTGTCGGTGACGGTCCCCGGTGTGATTATCCGCGTGACCTCCCGCTTTACGAGCTTGACACCTTTCTGCGCGGCCTCCACCTGGTCGCAGATAGCGACCTTGTAACCCTTGCGAAGCAGCCGCGCGATATAGCCGTCCGCCGCGTGGTAGGGTACCCCGCACATCGGCACGGAATTCTCGCGGTCCTTGTTGCGCGCGGTTAGTGTGATTTCGAGTTCGCGCGAGGCCGTGACGGCATCTTCGAAAAACAGCTCGTAGAAATCGCCCAGGCGGAACAGGAGCAGGGCATCCGGTGTTTCCTGCTTTACGGCATGGTACTGCCGCATCATGGGCGTGAGGTCTTGGTCTTGCATTTGTTTAGTGCGGTGGTCAGCCGCGGATTGCGCGGATTACGCGGATGGGCCGCATGAGTTTACGAACTTATAAAATTCGCAGTACCGGCGGCCCATCCGCGTAATCCGCGCAATCCGCGGCCAAAACGCTTTGTCGGTTCTATCCGAAAAAGACCGACGCGTCATCAAAAACTTTGGGATCGAGCAGCTTCTGATTGAGCGCCTCTTCGATTGGCACGGCCACGATTTCCGTGCCGCGGAGGGAAGCCATGTAACCGAACTGTTTTTCGCGGATCAGCTCGACGGCTTTGATACCGAACCGGGTTGCAAGAACCCGGTCGTAGGCTGTCGGCGTGCCGCCGCGCTGGACGTGGCCGAGAACGGTCACCCGGGTTTCGATTCCGGTCTTGTGTTCGATCTGTTTTCCAAGCCAGTCCCCAATTCCGCCAAGCTGGGCGTGACCGAACTCATCGACGTGGCCGCCTTTCGTGAGAACCTGATGGGTTTCGTCGGGCGTAGCGCCTTCGGCAACCACAACGATGGCAAACTCGCGGCCCCGGTCGATGCGCTTGCGAATCAGCGCACACACGTCGTCCACGTTGAATTTCTTTTCCGGAACCAGGATGCAGTCCGCTCCGCCGGCCATGCCGGAATACGTGGCGATCCAGCCGGCGTTACGTCCCATCACTTCGACCACCATGACGCGCTTGTGGGACTCCGCCGTCGTGTGCAGACGGTCTATGGCTTCCGTGACGATCTGCACGGCCGTGTCGAAACCGAACGTGTAATCGGTACCGGCGAGGTCATTGTCGATCGTCTTAGGAACGCCAACGATCGGATAGCCTTCCTGTTTGAAAAGTTTGTGCGCGACACCGAGTGTGTCCTCGCCTCCAACGGCAACCAGGCAGTTCAAGCCAAACTTTTGCCAATTGCTCTTAAGCTTCTGAATTTGCTCCACTTCCTTGAACGGATTTGTCCGGGACGTACCAAGGATTGTTCCGCCTCGCGGAAGGATGCCCGACACGGAGAAGTACGTGAGCGGTTCGACGAATCCCTGAACCAGGCCGGCCCAGCCATTCTTGATGCCCAAGACGTCATTGCCGAGAGCGAGAGAGCGACGAACAACGGCACGGATGACTGCGTTCAATCCCGGGCAGTCGCCACCGCCCGTCAGAATCCCGATTTTCTCCATGGGTGTGTTCTCCTCCGTCCTTATAATAAGGCATGCGCATTTTGGCGGTCGACACGAGTTCCGTGCGCGGAAGCGTTTGTGTCGTCGACGGCCCAGAAAATGTAGGAGAAATCCGCCTCGCTTCCTCGATGCAACATTCCGAACGCCTGTTCCGTTCCGTCGACTTCCTTTTCCAGCATCTGCCGTTCAAGCTCGCAGACATTGATCTCTTTGCTGCTGCCCGGGGGCCGGGCTCGTTTACAGGATTGCGTATCGGGTTGGCGGCGATGGAAGGTTTCGTTGCGGCTCATGGCAAGCGCGGAGCAGGGGTCACGACGCTCGAAGCCCTGGCCTGGAAAGCCGGAATTCACGATGCGCTGATTGTTCCAACGATCGATGCCCGGCGGGGAGAAGT